>Ga0302320_10028508_pt1 | contig 10716 bp, 11 predicted proteins | sample Bog_T0_3_FD_202130 | JGI IMG/M metagenome (GOLD analysis project Ga0302320, IMG submission 202130) | Peat permafrost microbial communities from Stordalen Mire near Abisko, Sweden - Bog_T0_3 | ecosystem: Environmental > Terrestrial > Soil > Wetlands > Peat | place: Sweden: Abisko, Stordalen Mire... | reverse complement strand
GGCGCGCAGGGGGACGACCGACGCCGAGCTGCTCAGGACCTCGGCGCGCAGGGGGACGACCGACGCCGAGCTGCTCAGGACCTCGGCGCGCAGGGGGACGACCGACGCCGAGCTCCTCACGACCTCGGCCCGCGCGGGAGACACGAACGACCGCACGCCGGCGATCACTGCCCGTCCCAGCGCCTGTTCGGACCCACGTCGGCGTGGACGAAGCGATCGTCCTTGCCGACGTAGACGCCGACGCCACCCGTCCAGTCGAGGGCGCGGATCTCCTTCTCGACGTCGCGCGGGTCGAGGGGAGCGGCGCCTTCCGGGATGAGCCGGAAGTCGACCGCGTGGCCGAGCGAGTGCTGGCTGTGGGAGGCGACGTGGTGTCCCTTCTTGCGGAGCATCTCGTTGAGCTTCGGGCTGCGGTAGCCGCTCACGAGCTCGATGCGCGCGGGAGCGTGCGCCGCGGCGAGGTCACGGAGGAGCCCGAGGAGCCGCGGGTCGAGCGTGTGGGAGCTGCCCGTGACCCGGTCGGCGAGCAGCGCGGTGAACCGCTCGTTCGTCGGGGACTCGCGGTCGAGGGGGACGCGCTCGTCGGTGTGCGTCTGGACCAGCGTAGCGAGGAGGGGAGGGGTGGGGGCTTCCTCGCCCGGTGCCCCCTTCTTCCCGGCCCATCCAGACGCGTGCATGACGCGGGGCTCGCCGCCGACGCCCGACGCGACGGGAAGGGTGGCCACCGAGGCCGCGATCGCCGCCCAGACAGCGGTGCGGAGCAGCATGCATCTATCGTAGCACCCGAGGGCCCGAGACATGCCGTTCCTCTTGACTCGGGTGGTCCCCTATTGGAGCCTCTGGGGCTCATGGCTGGCAGCGACGCCCCCAACCCCAGCACGTCCGATGCGGAGCTCGTCCGTCGCATCGCCGCGGGTGACGCCAACGCAGTCGGTCTCCTCTACGATCGCTACGCGTCGACGCTCTTGCCGGTCGCGCTGCGCATCCTGCGCGAGCGCGCCGAGGCGGAGGACGTCCTGCACGACGCATTCGTGGCCGTCAGCGATCGCGCGGGCCAGTACGTCCCGGAGCGCGGCACCGTCGTCGCGTGGCTGGTGACGCTCGTTCGCAACCTGAGCATCGATCGGACCCGCCGGCGCGATCGGCGCGGCACGCTCGCGCGGGACGTCATCGCGCACGAGCCGGCCCCCTCCACGAGGACCCCGGAGACGCTGACGGCCGCGGCCGCGCAGCGCGAGCAGGTCCGCCGCGCGCTCGCGTCGCTGCCCGAGGTCCAGCGGGCCACCCTCGAGATCGCCTTCTTCGAAGGCCTGAGCTACCCCGAGATCGCCGAGCGCGAGAACGTCCCGCTCGGCACCATCAAGTCACGCGCCGCCCGTGCCATCGCGACGCTCCGCGAGGCCCTCGAGAAAGAGGGCGTCGACATGGCGTCGGTGCTGCCGGGCTCTCCCACCGGCGAGACGCGGGACCCAAAGAAGCCGCGGCAGTAGCGCGGCTCCCCGGGTCTCACAGGAAGATCGCGGATGGTCAGAGGTGCTCGAACCTCGAACGTTCCGATCTCTCGATCTTCCTGTTCAATCTCTCAGTTGTTCGGCTGCGGTACGCTGATGACCGCCTTCGTCGTCACCCCTGCGCCTGACCACCCCGAGGTGATGTTCGGGAACTGCTGGAGCGACGTTCCCACGCCGGTCGTACCGTCGATCTGGATGAGCTGCGCGGGTGTGTTCGACTGCTCCCGCGCGAAGCCGTACGCCGCGTTGCCCCATGCTCCGAGGCCGAAGAGCTCCCCGTAGCCCGTGCCGCTGCCGTAGGTGCCCTTGAGCAGGCTCCCGGGCGTGCCGCTGGTGAAGGCCTGCTGGAGCGCCGTCATGTCGACGGCGGCGAGGTAGTCGTTCGACTTGCCGCAGTCGCTCTTCGAGCTGCTGCACGTGCGGATGGTGGCGAGGCCCGTGGCGGTGCCGTTCTGCGTGTAAAAGACGAGGTCGCCCGACAGCTCCCAGGTGTCCCCGTTCCCGTTGGTGCCGAAGCCACCGAGATCCTGCGGCGTCGAGTTGGCGCTGCTCGTGTTGATGTACCAGAGCTCTCCCTCGTCATCGCCGGCGATGAGCGCCTCGGCGCTTCCGAGGAAGCCGGCCGGGGCAAATCCGAGCGCGTAGAACTTGTGGTTGCCCGACGTCGAAGTCTCCAGCGTGAGCGCCACGGGGCCGGGGGACGAAGGCAACGAGGCGCGGTAGACGTCCGTCTCCGTGTTGACCCACACGCTGCCCTCCGCGTCGACGGCGAGATCCGTGATCGCATCGGACGGCGTGCTGCCGTTGATCTGGAAGGGGCCGATGTCCGTGACCGCGTGGGTCGTCGGGTCCATCGAATAGAGCTCCGTGTCGGTGTGCGCGTAGATGACCTGGACGGAGCCGCCGGTGCCTTGCCCGGCGTCACCCGACCCGTTGCCCAGGTTCCCGTTTCCGTTGTTGCCGGTCCCACTACCGCTGCCGGTGCCGGTCCCGAACCCGCCACCCCCGTCGGTCGCTTCGAAGCCGCTCGAGACGTTCTTGCCCGAGCAAGCGAGGGCGAAGCTCGCAAGAGCGACGGTGGCGGAGGCGACGACGATCGATCGGCTAACGCTTTTCATGGGTTCCTGCCTGTAGCGCGAAGAAAAGTCCGCTCGGACGACACGGGGCTCACCCCGAGCTGGGGTGTCGATGTGCGATGTCGCTTTGCCCGGCCTTTGATCGCGAAATCGACCCAGCTCCGCACGTGATGCGCCGTCGTCATCGCAGCGTCGAACAGCTGTAACCGTGCCGCCTCCACCCGGTACCGGAATGGCTGTCCGGCCGTACTAGCGAATCGGCGGGAGCCGATTCTGGGGGGAATGCGAGCGTAGCGAGCAGGGGGGCGAGAGCCCCCGTGAACAGGCTAGTACAGCCGGGCTCGGCGAAGCCGAGCGGAACCCGGAACGGAGTTCCGGCCGGCCGTACTAGTCGGACTTCGCGTCGTCCATGGGAGCCGAGGCGTCGCAGTTGCTCGTCGGAGCGCGGCAGTCGTGCGTCGCGACGAAGCACAGGAAGCCGTTGAAGCAACCGTTGGCCTGGCAGCCGTCTGATCCGTGATTGCACGCTTCGCAGGTCGAGTCGACCGACGGGGGCGCGAGGCCGGGGCAAACCACGGCGTCGGACGCGCCGTCAGCGGGGCCGGCGCTCCCTCCGAGGTCGACGCTCGTGCCGCAAGACGTCGTCAGGAGCAGGGCGAGAGCCACAACTCTGGTCGTCATGGCCGACCAGCGACTCGCTCACCGCCCAAGAAGGCCGCGAATCCGGTGGACGTACGGGCTCGATGGGTGGGCGGCGAGGAAGCGTGTAGCGCGCCGCTCCGCGGCGGCGCGATCACCCTGGCGAAGGAGCGCTTCTACGCGGATCTCCTCCGACTCCTGGGCGAGCGAGCCGTTCGGATAGCGGGCGTCGTAGCCATCCACTAGCGCGAGCGCCGCTGCGCCGTCCCCGGCCGTGACTGCCTTCCGGGCGCGGTCCAGGGAGGCAACCTCCTCGTCGAGCGTGGACGCTGCTTGCGCGCGCGGGGCCCTCGCTGCCTGCGTGGCTGCCGCGGGTCTCACGGCCGCGGCGTTGGCCGGCACGGCCTCGGGGGCGGCTTCCGGCACCGGGGCGGCAGGGGACGCAGGCTGCGAAGCCACGGGGGTCGGCTCGCCTGCAGGAGCCACCTGCAGCGCCGCCACCGGCCTCGCGATGTCGGGCACCGACCGCTGCAGCGAATAGGCGACGCCACCCGCAGCCACCGTCACTCCGACGGCGCTGATGGCGAGCCACTTGAACAGCGCGGTCGAGACGACCGCCGCCTTTGGCGCGAGGGAGGCACCAATACCGGCCGAGCCGGCCGCGCTTCCCCCGGCGCTTGCAGCGCCTGCGGCCGCTGCGGTGTTTGCCGTGGCCAGGCCGGCGGCGACGCCGAGTCCCACGAGCGCGAGCACCCGCGTGCGCGCCTCGTCGGACGCTTGCTTGGTCTCCCAGGCGCCGAGAACCTGGCGCTCGAAGTCGGTCCCTCCACCAACGAGGAGGCGTTGCGGATCGCTCATGATGCCTTCCCTCCGGATGCATTGCGGACCGGGGGCTTGGGGGTGGTGTCCTTCACGTGAAGGGGTGCTGCTGGCCGCGCGTGGCGAGCCTGAAAACGCCTTGCCATGGCCTGGAACTCCTCGCGCCCGCGTCGGAGCCGCGAGGCGACCGTCCCGGGGGCGAGACCGAGGGTGTCTGCGATGGCCGCCATCGTCAGCCCCTCGAGCTCGAATAGGATGAACACCGCTCGGAGCTCCTCGGGGAGCGAGGCGAGGAACTGGTCGAGCACCTCGAGCCCCTGCTTCGACTCCGTGCGCTCCTCCGGGCTCGGCGCGTCGTCCATGCGGGCAGCGAGCTCGACGTCGGACACCTCGTGCCGGCGCGCGTGGGCGCGGCGGGCGTTCGCCGCGACCCCCAGGGCCGTTCCCACGAGGAACGAGCGCTCGCTGCCGACGACGACCGACTCGATCTTCTGGGCCGCCACCAGGAAGACCTGCTGGGCAGCGTCGTCCACGTGGGCTTCGGGGACGCCCAGGCCTCGGAGGTAGCGCCAGACGAAGTTGAAATGGGAATCCACCATGGTCCGAAAGCGAGCCGCACTTTCGGTGGAGAGCCTGGGCTGCTGCTCGGTTGGCGTCATCTCGGACGTCGCAAACGTCGCCGAGCCAACGAAGCCGTCGGACCCGCCGGACGTGGCGAAGGAAGCGAAGGGCGCATGCGTCGAAGCAAAATCGGCGAGCGTCCAGGTGGACATCATGGTTCTGGGGAGCGATGTGCGCGAAGTCGTTGCTTGATCATAGAATCGTCACACCGACCGCTGCCCCGGCAAATCCCGATACCACGGGGGCGTGGAAGACTGTGTTGTCGGGCTCGAAAAAGAAGCGGTCACGCTGAAGGGGCAGGTTGAGCCCGGCGGAAAGCTCGAAGAAGAATGGGGAAGCGGCGAGGTAGCGGGCCCGAGCCAGCGGCCCGACCGCGATCCACGGACGGGAGTCGGCACGTGCCGGGGTGATGTCGAGCCCGGCCGCGTTCACGACACCCGCTTCGCCGTGAACGCATGGGATGAGCCGTAAGCTCTGCCATGCCAGGCGCACCGGGCAGAGGTCCAGCACGGCCAGGCTCTGCACCATGCGAACACCTCCACCCGGAACGGCTTGCGCGCCGCTGTTCGCGTACTCGAAGCCCGCCCGGAGGCTCGGGGAAAGGAGCGAGTCGCTGCCGCGCCCGAGCTCCAGGAAGATCGGGACGCCGAGCATGAAGCCTGGCGCCGCGCCCGACTCGGCGAGGGCGCCAGCCCCTGCCCCGATGTGCCACCCGGGCCGCACGTCCAGCGGTGGCCCGGCGGGACCGGTCTCGGCCGCCGTGGGCGCGCTGGAGGGAGCAGGGGCGGCGTCTGCGACGACGTGCGGGGCCGAGGCCTCGGCGGCCGGGACCTCGCCTGAGTCTCCGGGGCCAAGGGCGGCCGGTCCGCCACTCGTCGAAGCGGGGTTTGCGCCGGCGCCCGCGTCGCCCGGCGTCGCCTGGGTGGACGCCGGGGCCACCGCGGTCGGATCGATGGCGAGGAGAGAGACCAGGACGAGGGCGCCCTGGACGCTCTCGCAGGTGTCACCCTCCACGTCGCGCTCCGACTCGTGGCCGTCGACGTCGTCGATGACGAGGTGGCCGCGAACCGATCGCCCCGCCCGCGTGATGCGGACGATGAGCTTCGGCGCTACCTCGTTCGCGGACGCTTGCCGCAGATGGGGGCTACGCCCGATCAGCCGGTCGACGAACGTAGCCGCACGCGCGCAGCCCGGCGGCCCGCGGTAGTCCACGTGGAAAGGCACCGCGCTGCCCTGCGCCTCTGCCGAAGCGAAGCCCAGCAAGGTGGCGGAGGCGGTGAGCAAAAGGCCGAGTGGGCGCGGGCACTTGAACGACACGCGCGCACAGCCTCGACGAGAGCCGGCCTGGGTGCAAGCTCTCGTGCGACGTGATACGCAGGTCGATGTGACGACGCGCGACGAAGGAAGCGTCACCCAGCGAGCGGTACCAGGTCCGGCCCTTTACTTCACGTCCGTCGTGCCGGAGACGCCGAAGGCGTGGATCGGGCTCTTGCATGGCTATGCCGATCATGGGGCGCGCTACGCGCACGTCATGGAGGCCTGGGCCGAGCAGGGCATCGGATGCGTGGCGCTCGACATGCGCGGTCACGGACGCGCGAACGGTGCCCGCGGCTACTGCGCACGGTTCGAAGAGTTCCTGGACGACGCGGGGGAGCTCGCGCGCCTGCTGCGGGACCGGGCTCGCGGGGGAGCGTGTTTCCTCTTCGGTCACAGCTTCGGCGGGCTCGTCGCGGCGACCAGCGCGACAGAGTCGCCCGGCCCTTGGCGCGGGCTCCTGCTGAGCGCGCCCTACTTCGGCCTGTCCATGCAAGTGCCGGCGGCGAAGCTTCTTGCGGGCAAGGTGGCGTCGCGTGTGTGGCCGTCTCTGGCGCTGCCCACAGGTATCAAAGGCACCGCGCTGACACACGATCCGGCGCGGGCGACGGCGTACGATGCAGATCCCCTGGTCTTCAAGGCCGCGACCGCCCGCTGGTTCGTCGAGGCAACGCGGGCCCAGGCACGCGCCATCGCGCGAGCGCCCACGCTCCGGCTGCCGTTGTACGAGGCGTTCGGTGCTGCCGACCCCGTGGCGAGCCCGTCCGCCGGCCGCGCCTTCTTCGACGCCGCCGGGAGCGAGGACAAGACGTGGGACGGGCGCGAGCGGCTCTTCCACGAGATCTTGAACGAGCCCGAGTGGCCCACGATCGCCAAGCCGATGGGCGAGTGGGTCCTCGCCCACGTCTGAGCCGGCCGATCGGCTCGACGTAGGCAGAAAGCACGAAGCCCGCAGACGCCTCCGAGGCGCCGCGGGCTTCGCTTGATCTAGGCGCGGCGTCTTCTCAGTTGCAGAAGCCGAGGTCGAGGCCCTTGGCCGTGAAGACCGTGCAGGTCTTGCCCGACGGGCACTCGGCGGTCGCGGTGCAGAGCTGGAACTCGCCCGTGCCCGTGCACGCCGTGCCCTGCTCGCACTTGGTGTACGACCAGTCCGAGAGCTTGTCGTACGCGCACGTCTCGTAGGGCAAGGGCAGCTTTCCGCCCGTCGCGGCGCCGCAGCACACGTTGCCGCTCGGGCAGTCGGTGGCCGGATCCTCGCACTGGATCGTGGTGTTTCCGGCGTCTGCCTCGAACGCGCACGTCGCCCCGCAGACCGACGGGGGATAGGAGCTCCCAACCTCGCCGCTGACGCAGCAAAGCTTGGTGGCCGTACCGCCCGCGCCGCAGTAGAGCGTCGCCTCGCCGCCATCCGCCGCAACCGCGAAGGGGCAGTAGATGCCGCCGTCTGCCTCGCCCGGGTGGAGCGACTTGGTCTCGCAGGCTGCGTCCGCGCCGGCGTCGCCGCCGCCCGTCGTGGTGCCGGTGTCGCCGCCGGAGCCCGTGCCGGTGTCCGTCGTCGTGCCTGTTCCCGTATCCGATGCGGCCGTTCCACTGTCCCCGCCAGACCCGCCGCCGGACGAGCTGCTGCTACACGCCGCTGCTCCGAACCCGACCGCTCCGGCGACGAAGCACCCCACTAGACAAGCCAATTTCGAGAACTTCATTACGTTATGCCTTTCCGTTTGCGTTTGCGCCTTGCGACCCGGCGGAGCGATCAACACCGAGTCGGCCAACAAGTCAACACATCCGGTGCCACGGGCTGGTCGCGCGCAAGGACTTGGTCCGCTGCCAACGGAACCTTCGGCCGTCACTCGAAGTAGTGGTAGCTCGAGGTCGCTGTCGCGGATGGCGGCGGGGCGGGCGCTGGTGCTGGCGCGGTCTCGGGCGGAGGAGGAGCCTTCATCGAGACGCTGGGGGCCGGCGGCGCGAGCGGCGGAGGGTGGCGCGTCCAGGGCCGTACAGGGGCGTCTGTTCGCGCGTGCGGGAGCGACTCGACGGACACGATGACCTGCGCGTCGGGAGACGCAAAGGGCGACGCGGTGGCGGCGGGCCGGGCCGCGGCTGCCGGCGGCAACGCGATGGCGGCCGGCGGCGGCGCGCTCGCGGGGCTCGACGTCAGCATCGTGCCCTGTCCCGAGCTGAACCACGCGGCCAGGATGACCAGCCCCACCACCACGCCTCCGAACCAGCCGCCGACGCGCCTGCGCGCAGGAGGCGGCGGCGCCGCGCGCGTCGTGTCGAGCCGTGGCGGAGCAGGAGCCGCCACGTCCTTCGTCTGTGAGCCGAGCTCGGGCGCCTGGTCGGGGGAGCGGGCGCTGACCGCTGGGCCCGAGCCGGACTGGCCGGCCGGCAGCGAGGCCGCCGGGAAGGTCCCCGGCGGCGTCATCGGCGCAAAGGCCGTAGGCGCAGACACGGAGGGCCCCGAGATCGACGGGACCGAGGGGACCGATGTTCTTATCGAGCGCCCCGATCCAAACGGACCGGAGGACGTCGACGAGCCACCCGAGGCGGCAGACATGTGGCCCGACGCGGGCGGCGGGATGCTCGCCCGGAGCACACCGGTCGACATCCGCGTGCTCGGGGGCCCGTCGACGAACGCCGCGAGCTCCTGCGAGAAGCACGTCGCATCGCGCGGCCGCTCGTCGCGGTTCTTCGACATCGCGCGGAGCAGGAGCGCTTCGAGCTCGGCAGGTATGGCGGCCTCGGGGCACACGACCGACGGGAGGTCCGGCGTCGTGCGTATCTGCTTGGCCAGCACGAGCTCCGGGTCGTCGTCGATGAACGGCGCCCGGCCCGTGAGCATGTGGTAGAGCACCGCGGCAAGCGAGTAGATGTCGCTGCGTCCGTCGAGAGGCTTACCCTCGGCCTGCTCGGGCGACATGTACCGCGGCGTCCCGACAACGAACCCCTCGAGCGTGTCCATCGCGTTGAGCGGCTTGCCCTCGGGCGCGATGAACTTGGCGCCGCCGAAGTCGAGCACCTTCAGGATCTCGTCGAACCCGCCTCCGCCGGTGGCTACGCGCGCGTAGAAGAGGTTCGCCGGCTTGAGGTCGCGGTGGATGAGCCCCTTGGCGTGCGCCTCCTCGAGCGACTTGAGCGCGGCGAGCGTCGCCTCGATCGCGGCCAGCACGGAGAGGCGGGTGTCTCGCTTCAGTCGCTTCGCGAGGGACTCTCCTTCGAGCAGCTCCATCGCGAGGAACAGCTCCCCCTCATCGCTCTCCCCGAAATCGAACACGCGAACCGTGTGCGGTGAGGCGAGCGAGCTGCACGCGCGCGCCTCGCGGAGAAACCGCGCCTTCGCCTTGGCGTCCCGCGCGCGCTCCGGCCGGAGCACCTTGAGCGCGACGCTTCGCTCCGTGCCGCGCTGGACGGCGCGATACACCTTTCCCATCGACCCCACGCCGACGAGACCAACGATGGTGAAGCGGCCGGCGAGAGTGAGACCAATCACGTGGGGGTATCATTATGTCTGATGGTGGGCGAGCACGCCAAACAAGCATTTTGCCTACGATGTCGCACCTGTGGAGCCTGCCGAGGTGTCTTGACGCCTCATCCTGGCCACGCCTAAGCGCGGTCAGGATGTTTCGCGGGCGCGCGTTCCGAGGAAAGCGACTGGGAGTCTTCGCCGTCGCGGCGTCGATGACGGTGACGACGGCCGTCCCTGCCCAGACGCCGCCCGTACCCTCCGCCTCGGCCGAGCGCGCACGCTCGCACTTCGACCGCGCGCGTGCGCTGTACACGGCGGGTGCGTACCGCGACGCCATACAGGAGCTCGAAGCGGCGCGCGCCCTCGACCCGCAAGGCAAGGAGCTCGTCTACAACCTGGCCGTCCTTCACGAAAAGCTCGGAGAGCTCGACGACGCGCTGGGCGAGCTTCGCCTCTACGAGCAGATGGATCTCTCCCCCTCCGAGCGTGAGAAGGCAGAGGGCTACGAGCACCGGCTCGAGGGGGCGCGCAAGGCGCTGACGCCTCCACACCCGCCGGCGAGCCCCGAGCCTCCGCCCGAGGTCGTGGTTGCGGCACCGTCCGGCAGGCTCGACGCCGCATCCGTCGTCGTCGGTGGCGTTGGGCTGGTCGGGCTGGGCGTGGGGACGGCCTTCGGGATCAAGGCGCTGACGGATCGACCCACGGGGTTCGTGACGGGCAAGTCCGGATCGTTCGCGGACTTTCAGCACCTGAACGACGTGGCGCACGGGGAGGCCATTGCCGCCGACGTCAGCCTCGGAGTCGGCGTCGTGGCCTCGGTCGTCTTCGCGATCCTGTACTTCGGACGAGCACAGGACGCGCCTCCCGCTGCCGACGCGAAGGTGTCCATTTCCCTCGGGCACGGGGGCGGCACGCTGCTCCTCGGCGGGACGCTCTGATGCGTCGCGTGGGTCGCGCACGCCGATCCGCGGTCGTCGCCGCGTCCGCCGTGGTCCTGGCGCTCGCGGTCGTCGTGGGCGGCTGCGAGGCGATCGTCGGGAGCGGGCTGCCTGCCTACACGTGCACGGGCACCGACCCGGACGCGTGCCCCGCAGGCTCGTTCTGCTCGGCCGGCGCGTGCATTCCCTGCGAGACGCTCGCCTGCGTCGGCGAGGACGGCGGGCCGGACGGTAACCCGGTGGATGGCGCGCCCTCCGAGGCAGCGAGCGACGGCTCGCCCGACGTGCCGTCGCTCGATTCGGCGACCGACGTCGCCGACGTCGCCGGGGAC
>Ga0302320_10028507_pt1 | contig 10716 bp, 7 predicted proteins | sample Bog_T0_3_FD_202130 | JGI IMG/M metagenome (GOLD analysis project Ga0302320, IMG submission 202130) | Peat permafrost microbial communities from Stordalen Mire near Abisko, Sweden - Bog_T0_3 | ecosystem: Environmental > Terrestrial > Soil > Wetlands > Peat | place: Sweden: Abisko, Stordalen Mire... | reverse complement strand
TAGTTCAAAAGGTGTTTACCTACGGCGATCTCCGTGAGATGTACGCCCGGAGTAAAGGGGTGTTCCGTCAATGCGGGGGATGAGTACTTATCAAGAAACTCACGCATACCAGGAATCGGGAGCATCGCATCGCCATCGGCGTCCATGATATCGACAGGGCAGAAACTGAATCCGTTGGTCTTCAGCGTCTCCCGATGAGTTCCTGTGTTTTGCCTCGGGCTTGGATAGAGGACGTTGCATTCCACGATGGTGCTGTTTGGAATCTGAGCCTGCAATCCCTTGATAAGCTCGATAGGAAGAAGGTTAGGTCCATCAGGTTCGCCACTGTGCAGCTTGATGGCGATCTTGCCAGTCATGCCCTCGTTGATTTTGGCGTAGATCTTCAGCAATCCGCTGACGCTGATATCTCTCGTAAAATACACCGGAGATTTATTTTGTTCCGCGGCAGAGCTAGCTGCATTGGTCGAGTCAATTGCGGCATCACCGCTCAACGTGATCGCTCTACGCTTCAGAAATGTGCGACGCGGCATTTGGTTCTCCATGTTTGTCTCCTCTTCGTCAGAGACCAGCTTCAGAACTTATGCCAAGCTCAGCGGCCAGTCAGCTTTTCCATGGCTTCGGGATACCAGTTTGAAAGAAGCCATATCGATACAAAGCGGCATTTCGTATCGGACATCACCATTCTTTCGAATGCTTCGTCGGTTTTCTGTATAGGAATGCTCACGGGGTCCGCAGTGATGTTGCGCTGACCGCAGACGTCGAGCGTCTCCTGGGCTGAGGTGATAATGCCAATAGGTGAGCCGGAGTGGCTGCATTTTTTTCTGCACCAAGAAGTGCGCGCAAACGGTAATTATTTGAGATGAAATAAAGTAGTTTGCTTACAGAAACCGAAATGTACGTTTCTCTGTGCGAGGTACAATTGCGGTACACCCGTCAGTTCCGCCCGATTACCTCAAATTGCGTTAAGTTATTATTAAGACAGTTGCCTGGTTATTAGTTCACGCTCAATTTCCCTTATTTTCATAGCGGTCAGCGTCACGCGATCATCGATATCGGTCCTGCAATCTACCCCACGCCGGACAACCCGCTCTTCATGCATTCTTTGCTCGAAGGGTGGGCACGTGCGTCGTTCAGGCCAGGATCAGTGAGCAGCCGCCGCGTATTTGCCCGACTTGACCCAGAGAAACTCTGCGCCGTCCGAAAGCTGGTCGGGGTTCTTGATCAAATACAGCAGCACGGTTTGCGGCGCGAAGCATTGCTTGTAGATCAGCGCCGAGCCGGACCCGCCATTGCCAAAGGCCGTCTCCAGATCGAAATGGTCGGGAACATTGTCCAGGCGCAGCACTCCGTTATGGATTTGGGAAGTGACCTCACGCAAGCCTCCGCCTGAGAAGGTTGCGCGGCCCTCCCGGCTCAGGCCGATTGTGTAACTCGGCCTTCCCTCGTTTGCCAGACTCATGTCCACGGCCACCTGGAATCCGCCGGTGATGGGCTCCATGCTGCCCGCCTTCACCACCCGGAAAAGGACGGTGCATGAGTCCTTCGAGCCGGGGCCGTATATTGCCTCCACAAAGTCTTGTGCGTTGCCACCGGTCAGTGCGGCTAGCTTATCCTCCTCGGTTGGGGGCGGTGGGGCTGCGGCTTCCGCGGCGCAGTTTGCTGGAACTGCGAAGATCGAAGCCGGCGGTGGCGTCAGGCTCACATCCTTGACCTCGATAATGGTTCTGGGTGCCGCGCCCGCCTGACTCAACTGCGCCTTCAGCACCAGCCCGGTCCTGGAGTCTACCCATGCCCTGATGGTCGCGCCCTGAACTGAGGCTTCGACGATCCGGACCGCAAATCCAAGAATCGTCTCCGATCCCACCTGCTTGGCCGCCTGGCCGGCCAGCTCGTCGATGCTCCCGAACGGATCGCCCCAATCGCCGGAGAAGGTTCCATTGGAGCAGCCGGCGGAGCTGTCGGGCCAGGACCATGACATGTTCCGGTGCCTTTCCAAGTCATAGAGGGTATGGACATGCGCCGCCTGAGGGTCGTTGGCGTTGGCGGCGCTCACCATGTCAACAAACACCTTCGATCCTAGCCGGGAGGTCTTCATCAGCTGGCCTGGCCCAAAGATCGAATTGACCACGGTCACCGTGTAAGCTGTGGGCGCCACAGGCGCTTGCGCCCTCAGCGTCAGCCCACCGCTGGCCAGCAAAACCAGGTTAATGATGTAAACTGCAACTCCGCGCACTCGCATTGTTCCATGCCTCCATACGCCGGGGCCGGCTCTCTGATCCGGCCCGGCAAACCGGAGAAATTACTATACCAGCGAGGCGCGCAGGATAGCCATCAAGAGATAACCGGGCGCTCCGTGCGCGGGAACTGCAGCTGAAAGGACGCGTTTTCTGCCACGAAAGTTGTGGCGGGTATACCCTTTCTGGATGGCCTCTACCCGTTATTTCTTAAATCCATCTCTGCTATGCTTAACCGTCAACTGGTAAGAGAAACGAGGGTCCATGCCGGAGCACAGAGCACGCAAGCATCACCAGGACCGGGTGGCGGAGACGCTGCGGCTGGAGATCGGAACCATGATCGAGGGCGAACTCTCCGATCCCCGCATCGGCTTCTGCTATGTCACTGAAGTCGTACTCAATCCGGGAGCAAAATCGGCGCGCGTCTACGTGGCGCTTGACAATGCGGTCAAAGACATCGCGCAGGCTGAACTGGATACCATTGCCGGCCTGGAGGCCGCCAAGGGATACATTCGCTTTGAGTTGAAAGAGCGGATGGGTGTGCGCCACGTTCCCGAGCTCAGCTTTCTCGCCGACCGCTCGGGCCGATTCCAGGCGCGCATTGAGCAGTTGATGGACAGATCGCGCAAGCGCCAAAAGCCTCCCGCGGACGAGAAACCGGCTGCGGAACAACAGGGTCCACCGGAGTAACCCCGCATGGATGGAATCGGCTCAAATCCGGCTCACGATGCTCTCTCGGCTGCTCTGGGGAAAACCGCTGCCGATGCCGCTTTCCCGAGACTGTCCTCGATCTCTGCGGATTCGCCCGAGAATGCTATCGCAGCGATCCTCGCTGTCCTCCGCCAGGGCGAGCGGTTCCTGGTCTGTTCGCATTCGTGGCCGGACGGCGATGCGATAGGCAGCATGCTGGGCATCGGCATGTTGATCGAGCAGATGGGCAAGCATGTCGATCTGGTGACCGCCGACCGGATTCCGGCCAATTGCCGCACCCTGCCCGGAGTCGACGCCATCCGCTCCGCGATACGCGTAGACGGCCAGTATGACGCTGCGATTCTGCTCGAGTGCGACGGCCTTGCACGCGCCAAACTGCACGGCCTGGAAGACTTTTTCCTCATCAACATCGATCACCACGTCAGCGGTCGCGCCTTCGCTCACCTTAACTGGATCGACTCGGGCGCGACCAGCGTGGGCGAGATGATTTACGCGCTGGCCAAGGCCGCCGGCGTCACCGTTGCTCCAGAGATGGCCACTTGCCTCTATGCCACTGTACTCACGGACACGGCGGGCTTCTGCTTCGGCTCCATCCAGGCCTCTACCTTCGCCCTGGCGCGAGATCTTGCGCTTGCCGGGGCCGACCCCATCCGCATTGCTCAGGATGTGTGCTTCTCCACATCCACCTCGAAGATGCTCCTGCTAGGCGCGGCGCTCTGCACTTTGAAGCGCGACGGCCCCTTGGTCTGGCTTTGGGTCACACATGACGATATGGTCCGCACGGGCGCTGTGGAGGAGGACTGCGAGGGCATAGTGAACTATGCGGTGTGCATCTCCGGCGTTGAGGCCGCGGCTTTTCTGCGCGAGCTCCCCGAAGGGCGCATCCGCATGAGCCTGCGCAGCAAAGGCAAAGTCAACGTGGCCGCAATAGCCGAACGGCTGGGCGGCGGAGGCCACGAAAACTTGGCTGGCTGCTCGGTTGCAGGGCCTCTGGATTGCGCGATCGAGACAATTCTGGTTGAATTGCGCCGCGGCGTGGCTGAGTTGATAGCAGAAAAGGCGTGAAAGCCATCGAATTCCCGCGCCGATCTGTTAGCCTTGACCCTGTTGAAACTCGATCGTTTTCCCCGCTTTTCTGCAAAGCGCGGATTGCAATCCGGCTGGGTCAGCTCCCCCAAGCGCTGTGACCAGAGCCGGTGTGGTTTTTATGTACGGGAACAAGCAGGTGTTCCCGCTCGAAAGAGACACTGGAACTGGAGAAGCGCTGGAAGTGGAAACAACTCTGGAACCCTCTGCTCCGGAATCGCCCGAAAGCAGGCACAGGCGGCTGCCCAGTTGGGCCACCGTCTGCGAAGCATCCGTTTTTCTTCTTTTCGCTGTCTTCTTTCTCACCTATGGCCTTACGCCTCTGCTTGGCGGTGATGGATTGGGCCTGGTGGGCGCCGATGAGCCTCGCTATGCGCAAATCGCCCACGAGATGCTCGGCCGGTTCGACGCCGCGCACACGCTCAGAGACAAGCTCAGTGCCTGCGTAACTCCCTACCTCTACGGCCATCCCTGGCTTGAGAAACCCGCGCTCTACTACTGGCGCGCCATGTTTCTGTTTCAGGATTTCGGCGTTCACGACTGGAGCGCCCGCCTGCCCTCCACCACCTTCGCCTTCATCATGGTCGGCCTGATCTATCTGCACATGCGGCGGTTCCGGCCTGGAGGCCACCTGGATGCCGCGCTGATCACCGTAGCCTGCGCAGGCATCATCGGATTTGCCCGAGGCGCCTCCACCGATATGCAAATGGCCGCGCCGCTGGCCATCGGCCTGCTCGGCTGGTACGCATGGTATGAGACGGATTCCAAATTCTGGCTCTACGACATCTACTTTTTCACCGGACTGGCCACCCTGGCCAAAGGACCGGTAGCGCCATTTCTGGCCTTGGTCATCATCGCCGCCTTTGCCTTTTTGCGCCGCGAATGGTCTATCCTGCGGCGCTCCCTTTGGTGGCCCGGCGTAGTTCTCTATTTCGCCATGGTTCTGCCCTGGTTCATTGCCGTCCAGCATCAGAATCCAACCTTCTTCCGCGAGTTCTTTCTCGAACACAATATCGAGCGCTTTACCACCGACCGCTATCAGCACGTTCAGCCGTTCTGGTACTACCTGATAGTCGTGGTGCTGGCTATGATGCCCTGGACTGTTGTCGCTGTCCGGGCATTGGTAGACGGCGTCCAGACCTCGGTCGCGGAGTGGCGCCTGCGCCGGGCCAAGAATCCCAAGCCCTGCTCCAACCGTCCCGGCGATGCCTTTCCCGAATTTCTGGTGATCTGGGCGCTGATTCCCATCGTCTTTTTCTCCTTCTCCAAATCCAAGCTGCCGGGCTACATTCTTCCCTCGATACCGCCCATCGCCATCCTCACCGGAGACTACCTTTTCCGCCGCAGGACGGGTCTCAACCGCTGGATTCTCATGGGTCATGCGGCGCTTTGCGGCGTGATGACCGTGTTTACACTGCTGTTGCCCTGGTTTGTGGTCCACGGCCCCAAGGTGCCGCCCACAGACAAACTCGCGGCAGCAGTGCTGGCCGCCGTTGGCTCCGCACTGCTGATTCTGGTTGTGGTGAAAGGCTTTGGCGTGGTACGGCTCCGCCTGGTCACCACATCTGTGTTGGCGGTGCTGGTTGTTTTCCTTTACGGCGTTGGCCCCTTCTTCGGTATTCCCGAGGTTGCCGCCAGCAAGCGGGTCATTCACGTGCTTGACCGCGCCTATTCGGCCCGTCCTCTTGCCGAACGGCTTGCTACCTTGGCCCCCGCGAATGAAACCGTGGCCGTCTTCCGCGTCCGGCGCGACGTGGAGTATGGGCTATCTTTCTATCGCAATGCCGAGGTAATCAACTACGAGCAGGCCGGCGTGCCAGATGGGCAGCATCTGCTGGTGGTGCGAGTGGCTGGCCGCGGCGGCGTGGACCTGGATACTCCGGCGGCGCTCGAAGAGTACCTTGAAGGCCGCCATTATGAACAACTCTTCACCTGGCCAGAGCAGGGACTGGTAGTCTATCTGGTTGGCAGCCGATAAGCTGAACATCGAGTTGCACTTGGCCGCAATTCGTGGCAAAGTGGCCAGTAGGCATCGAATCGCCGCACGCCTTCGCTGAAGCCTTATCCGATCCGGGCTTGAGCCGCATTGTGGACAGCCCTCAGACGGCTTGCATCCAGAGGAAGACCATGGCAACGGGCGTTTCCATCGAGATCCTCGATCTTCGGCACTTCACGGCGCCCATGCTCCGCCCTGTGCTGGAAGTCGAAGGAGAGTTGTGGAAGCAGCGCCTGCACTGGGACTATCGCACCTCCGCACGGCTCCTTATGCAGTATCTTGACAGCCACATGCTACCTGGCTACGCAGCCCTGGAGGCAGGCCAGGTGACCGGATATGCCTTTTGCGTTTACGAGGAGACCAAGGCGGTCATCGGCGACGTTTTTGCCCTCTCCAACCCTCCAGGCACATCCCTTTCGGATTCTGTATGGGGACTGGTTTCTCCTCGCCCCGTCCCCGCGCCGGCTCTCGAAATTGAGGCAACCCTGCTCCGCCATCTCTTCGAGTTACTACAGAACTCGCCGCAGGTGGATCGTATCGAGTCTCAACTTCTGCTGCATTCATCAGGCACGCACGCCGCGTTGTTTCGCGAGGCCGGTTTCGAGGTCTTCCGCCGCCTTTTCATGGTGCAGCCTCTTCACAATCTCTGGCATCAGCCCCGCACCGACCTGCCCGGCGGCCTGGAACTGCGCCCGTGGCGCGACGAAGATCTAGCCGCCGCCAGCCGATTGATCACCGAGGCCTATCGCGATCATGCAGACAGCATCATCAACGACCAGTACCGAACCACACAGGGCTCGCTCCGGTTTCTTCATAACATCGTCCGCTACTCCGGCTGCGGGACGTTCACCGCGCCTGTCTCCCATGTGATCGTCCAGCGCGCCAGCCGCGATATCGTGGGCCTGGTGCTGGGTTCCCGCGTCAGCTCCGAGAGCGGTCACATCACGCAGGTCTGCGTCCATCCCAACTATCGGCGGCGCGGACTGGCTCGCTTGTTGCTCTCCCTGGCCGCCTTCCACTTCATGCGCCTGGGCGTCACCGAGATTTCACTCACCGTCACCGAATCCAACACGGATGCGATCGATCTGTACCGGGCTGAGGGGTACGCCTGCCCGCACAGCTTCGACGCCGCCGTGTGGAAGCGGTGAGGGATTGCCTGAAGGAATTCAAGAACAATGCCTGAGAAAAACTTCCGCCCAGCGACGGTTCCTGCCGCTGGGCGGAATGCCCTGAAGTCCGATGTGATGAGCAGGTTCTCAGTATTTGGTTCCACCGTTGTAGTCGGCGGTGATGGCGGCTCCAACGCCCGCCAAGCAATCGGGGTCTGAAATGATCAGGCCCAGTTCGCGATTCTTGTCGAGCGAATCGGTAGAGAAGTTCTCGCTGCCAACGAAGAGCCTGGCCTGTGCCGTGCCGTAGTCGGCGAGAACGGTTTTTGCATGAATGTAATAGCCGGTCTTGGAGCTGTAGATGGCGATGGTGGCGCCGGCGCTCTTGAGGGCGGTGAGAACTGACGAGTATTTACCGCCCATGTTTTCCTGCACCAGCGTGACGGCCACGCCGCGCCGGAGGGCCGCTTCGACGAGGGTTTGGAGGCCGGTGTCGGCAAACTCCTCCTGCGAGATGAGCAGTGATTTGGTTGCGTCCTCGATGAGGTCGGTGAGAGCGCTGCGGGAGTTGGTGGGGCTCCAGACCAGGTTGTCGCCGGTGGGAGCGGTGATGGCGGTGTTGGCGAAATCGGCGTTGAAAGTGGTCTCGATGGCGGCAACGTCGGCGGGGTTGTTGGTGATGACGGCGAAGTCGCGGGTGGTGGCGTAGTCCTGCGGCGTGAGGTTGAGGGTCATGATGGCCGAGGTGGTCCCGTCGACGGTGATGGTCTTCTGGTGTGTGCAGGCGTAAGCGGGATTGGCCCAGTGAACAGCGACCTTGCCGGCGGTGAGGGTGTTGAAGGCGACGGTGTTGTTGGCCTTCTCGTTGTTTTGGTCGAGGATGATCCGGACAGAGACACCGTTGGCCGCGGCCTTGGTGAGGATTGTCGTGACCTGCGTGTCGCTCAGTTCGTAGATGGTGATGTCGATGGATTTCTTGGCCGAAGAAAGCAGGTTGTAGATCGCGGTGAGGCCCTGATCGGGCTCGGTGACGAGTGTGTAGGTCGTGGCGCCGGGCGTTGGTGGAGCAGGCGGGGTTGGAGGCGTAGGAGGAGTGGGTGGGGTAGGAGGCGGCGGATCGGGCGGGGTGGGTTTCTTGTGGTGGCTGGCGTCTGGCTGCTGAGTCGATTCGGGGACCATGATTTTCTCCTTAGGGGATAGGCGAAGAGGTTGAGGTTCGGCCGGGTTCGAAGGGAAGTCCGGCACAGAGGATGTTGGAGCTATTGACTGGGCTCAATATGGGTCGATGTGAGAATTTGAAACTTGGGGATCGCGTCTGGCCGCATCGTGGCCGAACGCGCCGATTATATCTTCGCCGGAGCTTCTTTTGAAGGAAAACCCGGGAAAAGTTATTGCATAAATAAGGTCAGCGGTGGATGGGAATCGATGTTATTGCGATACAACAAAACATAATGCTTTCATATCCAGAAATTCATGTCCGATCTATAAAGGCAGCTCTGCGGAAAAGCGCTCCCGCAGAGTCCGCCGGAGCACTTTGCCTGTGTGACTCTGCGGCAGTTCGCCGTGGCCAAGTATCCAAATACGGCGCGGCGCTTTATAGGGCGCTAGGTTCTGCCGGCACCACTCCAGCAAGTCATTTTCGGTCGCCGTGGAGCCCTCGCGCAATTCGACCGCAGCGACCGGAATCTCCCCCTTTTCCTTGTGGGGCAATCCGAAAGCGGCTGCACGGGCCACTGCGGGATGGGCCAGAATCGCATCTTCCAGCTCGCGCACATAGACCGAGTAGCCGCCCGACTTGATCACATCTTTCAAGCGTCCCACCAGGCGGATCATGCCAACGCGATTGCGCGTGGCCAGGTCGCCCGTGCGCAGCCAGCCGTCGCGGGTGAGCAGGCTCTGGCTGTTGCTGTCGTCCTTCCAATAGTGCGGAGCAAGCCCGCGGCGGTAGATCTGGCACTCGCCCGCCACGCCGGCTCGCATGGGCCGGCCGTTCTCGTCTGCTACCCGGATGCGAAACGGCGGCATGGGGAAGCAGACGTCGCCGCTGCCCGGCAACAGAGACGTCTCAACGCCCATCATGGCCAGGCCGCCTAGTTCCACCATGCCGTAGCCGTTGAGCAACACCGGCCGGATGCGGCGGCCGCCCGGCAGGCGGAGCAGAGCGCCGAACTGCCGCAGGCGCTGCCTGACTTCGGATGGCAGTTGATCGCTGGCAGAGAGCCACACGCGCACGGTCGCGAGCCGTGCCGGATCTGGATTGCTGTTGACCAGCCGGGCAAACATGGCGGGCACACCTACGAATGCGGTGATGCGAAAGCGTTCGACCAGGTCCAGGGCGCGCTCGACATCGAAGCGATCGAGGAAGCAGCCGCGAATGCCGGCCATCAATCCGTAGAGCGCAATGCTGACAGCCATGATGTGGGACCAGGGAAGCGCGATGAGCGCGAGGTCTTTGGGCCCCAGCAGCATCCCGACCAGCACCGTGGTGGAGCGCGCCCCCAGCAGAGCGCGGCTCGACAGGGCCGCGCCTTTGGGAAAGCCGCTGGTGCCGGAGGTATGGAATACAGCCACGGTCGCAGCGGGATCGATTGCCACTGGCGGGAACGGCTCCGCGGAATCGGTTTTGGGGATGCGCACGAATCCTTCCAGCGTCTCGGTTTCATCATCGGCCTGTATCCAGGTGCGCACATTCAGTGCGTTGCGATCGCCGATGTTGCGCTCGAAAACCGCTCGATCGGTGACCAGGACCTCTGTGCCGCTATTGGACAAAATGCGGCGCACTTCGATGAGTGTGAGCTGCGGATTCAGCGGAACCGCGATGCCCCCGGCGCGGATGATCGCAAGAAACCAATGAAAGCACTGCCGGTTGTTGCTGCGATAAATGGCGACGGGCTGGCCTGGTCGCAGTTCTATTGTCCGGCGGAGAAAAGCATCGATCGCACAGATTTCAGAGTGGATTTCAGCCAGGCGATACGGCCCTTTGTCCTCGGTGCCGACTTCGCAATCGCCGTTCCGCCGCAGCAACTCGTCCACAAGATTCGCCACGGTGACAGTGCGGTCGCGTGAAAACCAATAGCGCCGGAAGATATTCATTCGACGGAAACCGCCTTGCGGCCCCACTCGCTGGCAACGCAGTAGTTGAAGAGGCGGTCGAGGTAGTCCAGCACCGGCGGCGGAGAGACGCCAAAGGGTTGCAGCAGGCGCTCGGCATTGCTGGTGTCAAACTGCATACGCATGGTGAAGTAGTCGCGGTAAGCGCGGCCATCGCGCAGCACGCGGCGCTTTGGTCCCCACAACAATAGAAACAGCAGCGGCCGCACCGCGGCAAAAAAGAACTTCGGATCGACGTAGCGCGGCTCGCGCACGTGGAAGTACTCCATCGCTCGCTGGGCGATCTGCTGGATGGTGGCGCTGCCGCGGGGGCCGGCGCAGAGGTGAACGGTGCTGCCCAGGGCTGCCTCGTCAAAGGCGAGCCTCGCCACGGCAGACGCGACAAAATCCACCGGCACAATGTCCAGCACAGCGTCTGGATAGCCTGGCACAGTGCGCCACAAACCGCGAGAGTAGATCTTCAGCGGCC
>Ga0302320_10028506_pt1 | contig 10717 bp, 7 predicted proteins | sample Bog_T0_3_FD_202130 | JGI IMG/M metagenome (GOLD analysis project Ga0302320, IMG submission 202130) | Peat permafrost microbial communities from Stordalen Mire near Abisko, Sweden - Bog_T0_3 | ecosystem: Environmental > Terrestrial > Soil > Wetlands > Peat | place: Sweden: Abisko, Stordalen Mire... | reverse complement strand
TCCTCTTTCCGCGTTCGCTCACGTGGAGACCACCACGGTTCCCATCACGGTAAACCATCAGGGCCAGTTTCCGGTGGTGACGCTCTCGTTCAATCTGGCTCCGAACGTATCGCTGGGGGACGCGGTGAAGGCCGTCAACCGGGTGCATGACGAGATGGGCATGCCGCCGAGCATACAGGCTGCCTATCAAGGAACCGCCGAGGCGTTCCAGTCCTCGCTGGCGAACGAGCCGGTCTTGATTGCCGCGGCGCTGATCACGGTGTATCTGGTCCTGGGCATTCTCTATGAAAGCTACATCCATCCCCTGACGATTTTGTCCGCGCTGCCTTCGGCGGGCGTGGGCGCCTTGCTGGCGCTGCTTCTCCTGCGGCAGGATTTCAGCGTGATCGCGTTGATCGGCATCGTCTTGCTGATCGGCATCGTGAAGAAGAACGCCATTATGATGATCGATTTCGCGCTCGCCGCCGAGCGCGAGCAGGGCATGCGTCCCGAAGACGCCATCTATCAAGCCTGTCTGCTGCGCTTCCGCCCCATCATGATGACCACCATGGCGGCGCTGCTCGGCGCCGTGCCGCTCGCCTTGGGATCGGGCAGCGGTTCGGAACTGCGCCGGCCCTTGGGAATTACGATTATCGGCGGCCTGTTGATCAGCCAGCTGCTGACGCTGTACACGACGCCGGTGATCTATATCTGGTTCGACCGTTTGGCGTCGCGATTATCGCGCAAAAACGAACACGTCCCGGCGGACGCGAATCCGCTGCCGGCACCGGCGAAGTAAGCCATGAATATCTCCGAGCCGTTTATTCGCAAACCGGTGGCCACCACTCTCCTGGTGGTCGCCATCACGTTGGCCGGAGGCGCGGCCTACCGTTTGCTCCCGGTATCGCCGCTGCCGGAAGTGGAATTCCCCACCATTTCCGTGAGCGCCGCGTTGCCGGGAGCGAGTCCCGAGACCATGGCGTCGTCCGTGGCCACCCCGCTCGAGCGCCAGTTCGGACATATTGCCGGCATCAGCGAGATGACTTCCTCGAGCGCGCTGGGATCTACCAGCGTTACCTTGCAATTCTCCCTCGATCGAGACATCGACGCCGCGGCGCGCGACGTACAAGCCGCCATCAACGCGGCCCGTGGTTATCTTCCCACCAATCTGCCCAACAATCCTACCTACCGGAAAGTGAATCCGGCTGACTCGCCCATCTTTATGCTGGCGCTCACCTCGACGATCCTCACGCGCGGCCAGATGTACGACGCTGCTTCGACCATCATGGCTCAAAAGCTTGCGCAAATCAGCGGCGTGGGCCAGGTGACCGTGGGCGGGAGTTCCCTTCCCGGCGTTCGCGTCGAATTGAATCCAATCGCTCTGAGCAAGTACGGCATCGGTCTCGAGCAGGTTCGGACCGTGCTGGGCGGCGCCAACGCCAATACGCCCAAGGGGCACTTTTCCGACGGTCAACGCATGTGGGAGGTGGGTGCCAACGATCAGATCTTTAAGGCCAGCGACTACGCGCCACTGGTGGTGGCGTACAACAACGGCTCGGCCGTGCGGATCTCGGACATCGGGCAGACGCAGGATGCCGTCGAGGACCTCCGCAATTCGGGCTACGCCAACGGCAAGCCCTCCGTCCTAGTCATCATCTTCCGCCAGCCCGGCGCGAATATCATCGATACGGTGAATCGCATCCAGGCCGTCCTTCCGCAAATCCAGGCCGCCATTCCGCATGCGATCGACGTCAAAGTGGCGATGGATCAGACCGTCACTATCCGCGCGTCCGTGAACGACACGGAGAGGACTCTGATTCTCTCGGTGGGCCTCGTGATTCTGGTCGTCTTCGTCTTCCTGCGCAATGGGCGCGCCACCTTCATCCCGAGCGTTGCGGTCCCCGTGTCGCTGGTGGGGACGTTCGGCGTGATGTATCTGTTGGGATACAGCCTGGATAATCTTTCGCTAATGGCGCTGACCATTTCCACCGGCTTTGTGGTCGACGACGCCATCGTGGTGATCGAGAACATCACGCGTTATCTGGAACAAGGGTTGCAGCCTGCCGAAGCCGCCCTCAAGGGCGCAAAGGAAGTGGGCAGCACCGTGTTTACCATTAGCATTTCGTTGATCGCGGTGTTCATCCCGCTGCTTCTCATGGGCGGGATTGTCGGGCGCCTGTTTCGTGAATTCGCCGTGACCCTCTCGGTTGCCATCGCCGTTTCCATGGTGGTTTCGTTGACCGCCACCCCCATGATGTGCGCTCACCTTTTAAAGAGTGAGGTTTCCCATGGCTGGATGTACCGCACCAGCGAGCGGGCGTTCGAGTGGGTGGTAGATCTATACGCGCGAACCCTGTCCGTCGCGCTTCGTTTTCGAGCCATTACCCTGCTGGTCCTGCTCGCCACCATCGGGCTGAATGTTTATCTGTTCGTGCACGTACCCAAGGGTTTTTTCCCGCAGCAGGATACCGGACGAATACAGGGATCGATTCTGGCCGATCAGGACACCTCGTTTCAGGCCATGGACAAGATCATGCTGCCGATGATCAATATCGTCGCCGCCGATCCGGCCGTCGATACCGTGATCGGATTTACGGGAGGCAGTACGTACAACACGGCGCGGCTGTTCATTTCGCTCAAGCCGCTGGAGCAACGGAAAATCTCGGCGGACTTGGTCATCGCGCGGCTGCGCCCGCAGCTGGCTAAGATTCCCGGCGCCACCTTGTACCTGCAGGCGTCGCAGGATTTGCGCATCGGCGGCCGGCAGAGCAACGCCCAATATCAATTCACCATGTATGGCGATAATCTGGACGATCTCAATCGCTTGTCGCCGCAGATGGTCGAGCAATTTAAAGCGATTCCCCTGATCACCGATGTGAGCAGCGATCAGCAAATCCGCGGCCTGCAGTCCCTGGTTCAGTACGATCGCACGACGGCCTCGCGCTTCGGCATCACGCCGCAGCTCATCGATGCCACGCTCTACGACGCCTTCGGCCAGCGCCAGGTATCTACGATGTACACGACGCTGAATCAGTATCACGTAGTGATGGAGGCCGCGCCGGAGTTCTGGCAAAATCCCTTATTCCTGCGGCAAGTCTTTGTCGATGCGCCGGACGGACAACAGGTGCCGCTCAGCGCGATCGCCAAATTCGCCCCCACCACGGCTCCGTTGACCGTAACGCACCAGGGACTGTTTCCGGCGGTGACGATTTCCTTCAATCTGAAACCGGGCGTGGCGCTAGGCGATGCCGTGAATGCCACCACGGCGGCGGCCGCGAAGCTCCAGCTTCCACCGACCATTCAAACCGAATTCGCCGGCACTGCCCAAGCCTATGAAGCCTCGCTGTCCACCGAACCGGTGCTGGTGGCGGCGGCGCTGGTGACGGTGTATATCATCCTGGCGATGTTATATGAGAGCCTCATCCATCCCGTCACGATCATTTCCAGCCTGCCCGCGGCCAGCGTGGGCGCGCTGCTGGCGTTGATGTTTACCCGCAACGACCTCAGCATCATCGCGATCATCGGCATTATTCTGCTGATCGGCATCGTCAAAAAGAATGCCATCATGATGATCGACTTCGCTCTTGCCGCGGAACGAAACGAAGGCAAAAATTCCTACGACTCCATCGTGGAAGCGTGCCGCTTGCGCTTTCGCCCGATTCTGATGACCACCATGGCGGCACTGCTCGGAGCTTTGCCGCTGGCGCTCGGGACGGGAACGGGATCCGAGCTTCGCCGCCCACTCGGAATCACCATCATCGGAGGGCTCATCGTGAGCCAGTTGCTGACGTTGTACACCACCCCTGTCGTCTACCTATATTTCGACAGCCTGCAGCGATGGTGGAATCGCGCGCCCGCGCCAGAATCCAGAGGCGCTGAGCCGGTTAAATCTCCGGCGTGAAATAGGCTGACGCGGATACTGCGCCCGCTACGTAAGTTCCAGCTCGGCGAGCCGGATGAAGCACCGTGAATGGGACGGCCGCCCCGTGTGCGCTATTTCGTCTGTCCCAAATGCACCACGGATCCATCCGAATTCGTCCGGTCTCCAGGATGAAGTTTTGCCGGGCAGCTTCCAATATATTTTTGGTCCATGACCATCGTCACGTCGCCGATATCGGGCATCGCCGGCGTATACACTCCGTGGGACTCGGAATGGGTCGCCGTGTCCCCCTGATAGGTCGTCGTTCCCGTGGTGTCAATCGTGGTTCCGCCGACCGCGCAATGGCTCTTGCTGGAACACTTGCCAGCCGAAACGATTTCGGTCACCATGGTGCAGCTCTTTTGCGCCTTAGCCCGGAGCCGAATCGTTTGGTCAAAGGCATGATTGCGGCAAATCGTGTAGTTTGAAACAGCCTTTTTGCCTCCAGGATTCGTGGTCGCCTGCGTGTGAACGGACCAGAGCCCTTCCTTCAGTTCCGGCTCGTCGGCCGCAACGGCAACTCCCATCACCAGCAAAAGTGCGCCGCCCGCCGAAACCATCGCTCTCTTCATGACTTAAATTTCCCTTCCTTCATCGTGTCGTTCGCCGGACGCGTCTGTTCACCTAATTGTATCGTCCGGGACGGTAAGCGCAGCGATTTTGCGCTCGGGATTTCCGTGGCCCGCCTGCATCTGCCGACGTGGTCCCGGCTGCCTGAACGCGGGGAGCCGCGATCGCATCGGCTCCTCTGCGCATGAAAGCCACGCCACTAAAACGAGTGGTTCATAGCGAATTCCATCTAGCAGGCCGGCTGCGCCGTGTTTACAAATGAAGGTCCAGCGGAAGCGAGTGACACGTCCTCATTCAGACTGGACGCGAAACAGGTTCAGCACGGGACCGTCGGTCGTGTCTTCCGCCAGGAGATGAGGATTCTCGATGGCTCGCTGTCCCAGCACTGCCGCTCTTTCGTCGTGATCGGTGACATGGGACAAGGTGCACTCATATAAGTTGTCACCGAACTTCAGGCGGACATGCGGATCGCGCACCACGTTATTCACCCAGCTCTTGCCATCCGGAAAATGAACTCCCTTGGCGAACATCGACGTGATATAAAGGTGACCACCCTGCAGGATGTAGCCAGTCGTCACCGAATGCGGAATCCCGTACCAGGTGCGCGTCTCCAGTTTGTCGGTCTTATATTGGGTAACGAACGACCAGTCGGTGACCGGAGTCTTTACCACCGTTCCGTTCAGCCATAATCCTGGATAATTTCCAGGACCGGGGACATTCCCGATCGGGGAGAAGCCGGTGACCCGCACCGCGACTAACAGCAAAACCAAAACCACCAGGATTGCGCCTACGATTTTCGCCAACGTCCTCATCTTGGGCTCCTCAACGTGAATAGCCCGGATCCCCGTATGGGTTCCGGTACTGAGTCATTGTACACTCAACCGTCTCGACGAGCGTAACGTGATAAGTTAGCATCGTGATAAAGTTAGCAGCCATGGCAAAGAGACCACCTGTTGGAGCTAGACCGAATCTGTTACTCGTGCCGATGTTGGTTCTTCGTGTGACGGCGCAGGCCATCCCCGCTCTGATGGCCTTGTGGTTCGGAACGTTGTGCGGTCAGTCCACGCCGAAGCACCTCAATCCCGTGATCGAAAAACTGGCGGCCGGCAAACCATTCGTCGGCGTGCAGACCGGCGATCTCTCTCTGGAAAATGCTCGTGCGTTGGCCCGCGCCGACATTGATTATGTGTATCTGGAGATGGAGCACGGACCGATGGACTTTGACGGCTTGCATCGGTTCACGGTCGGCATGATCGACAAAGCCACGATTCTCAAGAAAGGGAATGCCCAGCCCAACGTCGCGGTGTTCGCGCGCTTTGCTCCCTATGGACGGGAGAACGCGCAATGGTTCGTGAAACAGGCGCTCGATATCGGTCTGATGGGCGTGATCTTCAACGGCATCGACAACCCGGAACAGGCACTGCTGGCGGTGCGGAATATGCGGTATCCGCAGAAGCGAACATCTAAATATCCGGAGCCAGCGGGCTTGCGCGGCTACGCTCCGGGAAACGCCGTCTGGTGGTGGGGCATTCCGGATGCGGAATACGAACGGCGGGCTGATGTTTGGCCCCTGAATCCCGACGGCGATCTGCTGGCCATCATGATGATCGAAACCTCCGACGGACTGAAAAACGCCGACGCCATCGCGGCTGTGCCGGGCGTGGGCGCGATTTTCGTAGGTGCGGGTGCCGATCTGTCTCAATATCTGGGAGTCGAACGGAATTCGCCGGAGTTGGAACAAGGACTGCAGACGATCCTCAAAGCCTGCCTGGCGCATAATGTGCCGTGCGGCATCACTGCACTGACCGCCAATGACATCGCGAAGCGCCTCGCGGAAGGATGGAAAATGATTCGCTCGCCGGAAATCGCCCTGCTCCAATGGCGCTCCTCTCCAACGCGGTAAAAGGCGGACAAGTGTAAACCGCCGGTTGGTAGTCTAACGGATGTCCGGTAGTCTAATGGAAAACATGCATCGTCATCACTGGATCGGACTGGCGTTGGTCGCGGCTTGCATATGCGCGCCCGCGCAGTGGCTGAATCAACCCACTCCCGGGGCTCCGCGCACGCCCGACGGCAAGGTGAATATGACCGGACCCGTTCCCCGCGTGAACGGCAAACCCGACCTCTCGGGGATCTGGCAAGTGCAGGCTGAGCCTCGTCCGCCGGGTCCTTTCGGACTGGGCGAATCTCCAAATTCAAAGTATTTCCGGAATATTCTGGCGGATTTCAAAGCAGGTGAGGAGCCGCTCACGCCCGCAGGCAGGGACACCTTCCGCCGACACATTCAGCCGGGCGTCGTCGGTCCCAGCGTGATCTGTCTGCCGGATGGAGTGCCTCACGCCGATCTGTTGCCGGAGCCGTTTAAGATCATTCAAACGCCCGGCGAAATCCTGATGCTATACGAAGTGGAAACAATTTTCCGCCAGATCTTCATGGACGGGCGCACGTTTCCTTCCGATCCGTCGCCGACCTGGTTGGGATATTCGATAGGGAAATGGGAGGCTGACACTCTGGTGGTCGAGACGCTGGGATTCAACGATCTCAGTTGGCTGGACGCCGCCGGCCACGGGCACAGCGAGAATCTAGACGTCGAGGAGCGTTTCCAGCGGCGCGATTTCGGGCACATGGATATCACCGTGACGATGACCGATCCGAAAATGTTTACCCGTCCGGTCACCATCCGTATCGTGGAGGAGCTTCTGCCGGACACCGATGTGTTCGAGCACATCTGCTACGAAAACGAAAAAGACGCCCCGCACCAAGCGGGCAGCGCGGGCAAGTGACCCGGCCTGTCAATACGCATCCGGCAGTACTCATCGCGCTAAATTTCCCGGCAAGAGGCGAGCAGCAGAAGTCGCAAGCGGGAACCGCTCGCTTCGTCAAATCCAGTTCTTCCGCAGCAGCCAGATCTTGATGATTTGCGTCAGGCCCATATAGCAAAGCAGCGTCGCCAAGAGGATGGGCCAATACAGGCCGGGTAATTGCGTCAGACCGAGAGAAGAAGCCAAGGGAGAATAGGGCAACCACGCTCCGAAAGCCATAATCGACAACGTCGTGGCGGTGAGCGGCCAACTCGCACGGCTCTGCAGGAAGGGAATCTTATTGGTGCGAATCACATGTATGATGAGCGTCTGCGTCATCAGCGATTCGACGAACCAGCCGGATTGAAACACCGAAGCACGCGCGGGGTCCCAGCAGTGGAACACATAGAGCATCACGAAGAACGTCGTGTAGTCGAAGAGCGAGCTGATCGGGCCGATGAACAGAATGAACCGCGTGATTTCCGCGATGTTCCAGGGACGCGGGCGCGCCACTTGCTCGTCGTCCACGGCGTCGGCGGGAATCGGCACCTGCGAAAAATCGTAGAGCAGATTGTTGCTCAACACTTGAATGGGCGCCATGGGAATGAAAGGCAGAAAGGCGCTGGCTCCCAGCACGCTGAACATGTTGCCGAAGTTGGAACTCGCGCCCATGCGAATGTATTTCAAAATATTCGCGAAGACCTTTCGTCCTTCCGTCACGCCACCCTCCAGCACCATGAGATCTTTCTCCAGCAGGATGAGGTCAGCGGACTCTTTTGCGATATCCGTCGCCGTATCTACTGAAATACCGATATCGGCCGCCCGCAACGCCGGAGCGTCGTTAATTCCGTCGCCGAGAAATCCGACCACGTGGCCCTTGCTACGAAGGACTTGAATGACGCGCTGCTTGTGCGCGGGAGAGAGGCGGGCAAAGAGCGTGGCTTTCTCGGACGCCTCGGCCAGTTCCGGGTCGGACATTTTCTCTATATCCGCTCCCAGCAGCATGGGATCGGCCGAAAGGCCCACATCCTGGCACACTTTTCGACTGATGAGATGGTTGTCTCCGGTTAGAATCTTTACGGCCACTCCCTTTTGGTGAAGTGCTTCCAGCGCCTGCGCGGCCGTCGCTTTCGGAGGATCCAGAAACGCGACATAGCCTTTGAGCACGAGCTCTCGTTCGTCGTCTTTGGCGCAAATTCGCTTGCCGGTGAGTTCCTTCGTCGCCACCGCCAGCACGCGAAAACCGTCGTTGCTCAGGCTTTCGTATTGTTCTTTCAAGCCGACCATCAGGTTGGGATCCATCGGCGATAGGTTCCCGTGCTCTTCGAAATGCGAGCACTGCTGGAAGACCGCTTCCGGCGCGCCCTTCGTCAGCAGGATGGGCACGCCTTCGGGAGTCTCCACCAGCACGGACATCATGCGCCGCGTGAAATCGAACGGGATCTCATCCAGCTTCTTATACTTTTCGACCAACGCCTGTTGATGGAAATCGGAACTGTCGAGAATGGCCCGGTCGAGCAAGTTTCGCAGACCGGTTTGGAAGTGGCTGATGAGGTAGCCGTCCAGCAGCACTTCTTCACTCTCCTCTCCCGTCACGCTGCAATGCCGCTGCAGCACGACGCGATCCTCCGTGAGAGTGCCCGTTTTATCGGTGCACAAAACGTCCATGCCTCCGAAATTTTGAATGGCGTTGAGACGCTTGACGATCACCTTCTTGCGGCTCATGGCAAGCGCGCCTTTGGATAAGCACACGGAAACGATCATAGGCAACATCTCGGGAGTAAGTCCCACGGCCACGGCCATGGCGAAGAAAAAAGCTTCCTTCCAATCGTGCTTGGTGAGTCCATTGATCAGGAAGACCAAAGGAACCATGACCGCCATCAGCTTGATCATGAGCCAGGTGAAACGATTGAGGCCCACGTCGAAACTTGTGGGCGGAGGTTCTGCCGCGATCGAACCCGCCATGCTGCCCAGATAAGTATTGACGCCCGTGACGACGACGACGGCAGTCGCCGCGCCGCTTTCGACGCTGGTCCCCATGAAGCAGGTGTTCGTGAAATCGCTGGGAGACGCGACCGCCTGCTTCTCGGGGTCGTGAAATTTTTCAACCGGCAGCGATTCGCCGGTGAGGCTTCCCTGGCTTACGAAAACGTCCTTGGATGCCAGCAGCCGCACGTCGCCGGGGATCATGTCGCCGGCGGAAAGTTGAATGATGTCGCCGGGCACCAGATCGCGCAGCGGCAGTTCCTTCGGCTGGCCGTCACGCAGAACAGTGGCCGTCACGTGGATCATCGCCTTGAGTTTCGCCGCCGCGGCGTCCGCACGGGCTTCTTGAATGAAGCGCAGCGCGACGCTCAGGACCACCATGGCCGCCATCACGGTTCCGGCGCGCGCGTCGCCCGTCGCGAACGAAATCGAAGAGAGACCGACCAGCAGAATGACGAGCGGATTGCGGACAATCTTCAGCAGACGGATGAACCAACCCTGCGGGCGCTCCTGTGCGACCTCGTTCGGACCCGCGGTGCGCATTTTTTCTTCGGCCTGCGCTTGCGTCAGTCCCGCGAGCGTCGTCGCCAGGGTACGCAGCACTTCATCGTTCGATTGCAGAGCGGCCGCCAGCACGGCTTGCGAAACTTGGATATTCTGCTTCTTAACTTTTTCTTGAACGGCCTTCTGTTGAACGGTCTCCTCGTGGCTCGGCGGCGGATGCGCGGGCAGCGTTCCGGGTTTCCCGGTGGTGCCACCGGCACTATCAGTGGACGCGGGCTTGCCGCTCCACTCGTCAGGCTTCGTGATCACTCCTTCGCCACCCCTCCCAAGTGTGACATTTAGCTGGAGGCCTCTATGAGTGTCCAGGCCCACCGGAGGAGCGGGGCGAGGCCGCAGCAAAAAAAGAACGCTCCGCGTTTAGGGAACACGGAGCGCTTTGTTGACCCAGGTATGACGGCTCGTTGAAAAAACGGCTTTGGTCGTGCCCTATTTCTTTACGCCAGCCGCCGCATCTTGGATGGAGCGATAGAGCGTGGTGTCGGCGGGGACGCAGCGGTCTTCCACCAGTCCCGCCCAGCCGCCGATCGACATGGCTTGTTTCGGGATCAAAGCCCATACCTTGGGACTCGCGTGCCACGGACGCGTGTACATCGCTGGATCGGTGAGCGTCATATCCACGCGCAGCCGATTCCGGCTGGGGCGCGTGTAGCGCTCTACCAGCACCGCCTTTTCGCTGATCGGATAACCGAACGCGTCCACCCATTGACGGTCGTCCAGACCCACCGTGGTCACCACCAGCGTGTCGCCTTCCCACTTGCCGACGGAGAATCCGTTAAAGCGCGGCAGGTAGTCGTCCACATTGGGAAGCTCTCTTCCGTCGGTCCAGATTTCGCGGTTATCCCAGGTCCATTCGAATTTTTGCGCGATGATTTCCTTGTTCTGAATGATCTGCATCGCC
>Ga0302320_10028505_pt1 | contig 10717 bp, 9 predicted proteins | sample Bog_T0_3_FD_202130 | JGI IMG/M metagenome (GOLD analysis project Ga0302320, IMG submission 202130) | Peat permafrost microbial communities from Stordalen Mire near Abisko, Sweden - Bog_T0_3 | ecosystem: Environmental > Terrestrial > Soil > Wetlands > Peat | place: Sweden: Abisko, Stordalen Mire... | reverse complement strand
ACGGCATTGTCGAGGAAGCGGCCCGGCTGGGCGTAATGGCCTTCATGATTGCCGGCGGCGAACCCTTCCTGCTGCCCGGCATCGTCAACCTGTTCCGCGACCACCCCGACCGGCTCTTCCTGGTCTTTACCAATGGAACCGCGCTGCAGCCCAGCGACTACCAGGTCCTGCGCAACTGCTCCAATACCGTCATCGTCGTCAGCCTGGAAGGCGACCAGGATCTTACCGACCTCCGCCGCGGCCGTGGCGTCTACCAGAAAGCCCTGGCAACGCTCGACCGGCTCCAGGATGCAGGCGTCTTGACCGGGATTGCCGTGACCATCGGTTCGGCCAACGTCGACTACTGGACCGAGCCCACGCATATCGACGAGCTGATCGCCCACAGCGGGCCGCTCGCCATGTTCATTGAGCAGATTCCGGCCAGCGGCTGCGACAGCGGCTCGGTGCTTACGGCGGAGCAGCGGATACGCTTTCGCGAGACAGTAGTTCAGTACCGCGATCGGGCCACGGGCGGCGCTTTTATCATCCACTCGCCGGGGGATGAGGAGTTCCTCGGCGGATGCGTCTCCGCCGGCCGCGGATTTGCCCACATCAACCCCAGCGGCGACGTGACCGCCTGCCCCGTCTCGCCCCTGGCCACGCACAACCTGAGAACCGCCAACCTGCGCGAGGCCCTGGCCAGCCCGCTGTTCAGCATGATCCGGGAAAACGCGCATCTGCTGGAGACTGAAGGCCATCCCTGCGGCCTGTCCGCGCACGCGGCGGAGTTGGAAGAAATGACCAAAGGCCTGGGCGCCTATCGCACCGGCGTGCCGGACACACCGGCGCAGCCCAGCGACTGGCCGGTCGCGATTCATTGAACGTTACTGCGCCAGCGCCTTCTGAATCCCTGCCTCTGCCAGCGGAGCCATCACCGCATACCCGGCCGGCAGCGGATGCACGCCATCGTCGCTCAGCGCCGGCGGCAGGCCATCGCGCGCATCCTTCATGGCCGTGTGGTAATCCACATAGACGTAGTTGTTCTGCTCGGCATACGCCTTGATCCACCGGTTCAGTGTGTCGATCTTCGGCGCCGGCGCCAGGCCGCGCTTCCACGGATAGTCGTAGGCGGGCAGGATGGAGCACAGAACCACCTTGATGTGGTTGGCCGTGGCCAACTCGGCCATCGACGCGATGTAGCCCTCGATCTCCTCCAGCGTCTCGACGCCGGTGTTGCCGGCAATGTCGTTGGTCCCGGCCAGAATCACCACCACCTTGGGTTTCAGGTCGATCACGTCCTGGCGGAAGCGCAGCACCATCTGCGGCGCGGTCTGGCCGCTGATGCCGCGGTTAATATACGGCTTGCCGGGGAACGACCCGCTGGGGCCCTCGATCTTCCAGCCCTCGGTGATCGAGTCGCCCATGAACACAACACGGTTTTCGCCCGCGGTGGGCGGCGCCAGCTTCAAATCGGCCTCCTTGAACCGGCCCAGCCAGGGCCAGTCTTCCTTCAACTGCCGGTTATGCTCGGCTTCCCAGCTATTGGCGGGAGCAGCGGGAGCGACCTTCTTGGCTGCCGGCGCCTTGGTCTCGGGAAGATTTCCCGGCTCCTGGGCGCGAAGGGAGGACGAAAGGGAAAAGGCAGCAAGGGCAACCAACGTAAGAGCAGCATTGCGCATGAGGATTCGAAGCAAGGGAGTGTCTCCATTCTTTCGGCAGGCAAGCCTTTCCAGGATGAAATTCCCGCGCCCACCGTTCGCCGATCATTGTAGGCAATCGGGCCGCAGGCTGGCCAATCCAAAAGCGTTGCGGCGGTCCAGCGCGGTGTGCTTGCCCGTCTCGCGCGATTTTCCACATCGAGTGCCGGGCGATGCACCGGCGCGCTCTGACCCCGGTGCGCTAGGCTTGAACCTGATGACAGTCTGCGAAATTTGCGATGGTGTGGGGTTGGTGCGGGTGATGAATGCTGCCGGGCAGTGGGTCTCCCGCGCTTGCGAGTGCCAGGAGATCGTCCGCGAGGAGCGCCGCCTGGCCGCGGCGCACATCCCGGAGCGCTACCGCCATTACACCCTTGACGGCTACGAGACCGCGTTTCGCGGAGCAGACCCCTCGCTGGGCCGTGCCCACCTGACTGCCCGCAAGTTCGTCGAGGCCTACCCGGTCGACACGGCCGGCAAGGGACTCCTGTTCACCGGTTCCATCGGCGTGGGCAAAACCCACCTGGCGGTCGGCGTTCTTCGTCGGCTGGTGCAAGAGCGCGGTGTGCGCGGCCTCTTCTGCGACTACCGCGAGCTGCTCAAGAACATCCAGAACAGCTACAACCCGCAGGTCCATACCACCGAACTGGAGCTGCTGAAGCCGGTTTTTGCCGCGGAGGTGCTGGTGCTGGACGACCTGGGTGCGCAGAAGCCCAATGAATGGGTCTGGGACACTGTCGCACTGGTCCTGAACACCCGCTACAACGACCGCCAGACCACCATCATCACCACCAACTACCTCGACCTGCCGGCCGGAGGCGGTGCGCAGACCGAAGTGGAGCGAGCCGCCCGCGAGCAGTCGCTTGGCGACCGCATCGGCGACCGTATGCGGTCCCGCCTGGCCGAGATGTGCGTCCGCGTCGAGATGACGGGTGAAGATTTCCGCCAAACCGTCAAGCGCGCCCGCTTCGGATGAGTCCGGCTGCCGCAGGGGCGCTTTCCTGATGGAGTGGGTCGGCTATCTGGCCTGGGCGCTGTCCTTGAGCAAGCCCAGCCCTACCAGGCTCTCCGCCGTGGCCACGATGGACTCTTCGTTGGACCGCGGGTTCCACCCGAGCACGCGTTTGGCCTTGGCGTTGGTGGCGTTCTTCGGCTTTCCGAGTTCAGGAATAATCTGCCGCACGTCCGCGAAGGCGATGGCGGCAATCCGCAGCAGCCAGTTGGGCAGATTCCGCGTGGGAACCCGCCGAGCCGCTGCGCCCAGGTGCGCGCGGACGATCTTCGCGACCTCAAGAAACGAGATGAAGTCGCCCGCCACCGCCAGGAAGCGCTCGCCCTTCGCGGCCGGGTCGGTCATGGCGCGCAGGTGCAGGTCCGCGACGTCGCGCACGTCCACCACGCCAAAGCTGATTTGGGGAACGCCCGGCATGGCGCCGTCCATCATCATTTTGATGATCGCGATCGACGTCGAAGTGTCTGCCCCCAGCGCCGGGCCAAACACGCCCACCGGATTCACCACCGAGAGTTCTAGTTTGCCGCCCTCGCGCGCCATGAAATCCCACGCCGCCCGCTCGGCCAGCGTCTTGGACTTCGCATAGGGGGCCACGTCCCTGGCGTCGGGGTTGGTCCAGTCGGTCTCGTCAAACGGCCGGCTTTGCGGCTCATGCCCATAACCGATGGCCGCGAACGACGAAGTCACCACCACGCGCTTCACCCCTGCATCGCGCGAAGCCCGCAGTGCTCGCAACGTTCCCTCGCGCGCCGGCACAATCAGGTCGTTCTCGTGCCGGGGCAGGTGCTGCGGAAAGGGTGAAGCCACATGCAGCACGAAGTCGCATCCTGCCGCGGCCTCGGCCCAGCCCGCGTCCTTCTCCAGGTCGGCGGCAAAGAAGCGCAGCCGATCCCCAGGCTCGGCGCCGCCCACCTTCAACAGCGCGCGCACATCTGGCTCGCGATTCAGGTTGCGCACCGTGGTGCGAACCTGGTGGCCTGCGGCAAGTAACTGAAGAATGCAATGGCTGCCAATGAATCCCGACCCGCCGGTTACCAGTACCAGGCTCATGGTTCGTTCTCCCCGGTGACGCGCAGTCCGGTTCCGGCAGGCAATTGCTCCCGCTCCTTGAAACGAGCGCTGCCATGCCTGCACTGCCGCACATCACGAATGTTCCTTGGATGAAGAAAGCGGGTCCTGCGATGAAAAAAAACAGGTGCTGTTGCGACAAACTGGTCTTCTCTTAGAAGACCCAGAGGCTGGTCAGCACCAGCAGAATGGCCGCCACCGTCATCGCCTGGTAGGCGAGATCTTCCCGTTTCAGCGACTGCGGACTTTCCGCGGACGAGGGCAGCAGAACTTGATCGGAGTGGGGGGAGGGCTGCATCGGGGTCGACCTTTCCTGGTTTTCAACAAGGAGCCGCAACCGCGGGCCGCCTCGTCGATCATGTTGATACGTTTTAGACGCTTTGCGTGTTCCGGGGATTCCCAAAAGCCTAACCGGAAGCGGGAACAATTCTCTTCCCAACAACCTCATCGGCCAATGGCGAAAAAGCGTGCCTACATTAACAAGAACGGGGGATGATTCCCAATTCCTTTGGTAACGGGTGTAAAATCCGCTCGTGAGCACTGGTCCGCAACTCGTCCCTTCCGCCTCCCGCCCAGCCGAGGCGCAGGAGCGCAATTGGCTGCCGTTGGCGATTGCCGCCGCCGTGGTGATTGTGGTGGCCGCGGTGGCCATCCTGGTGCTGGAGCACGGCAAGCCAAAGGCTACGGTGACGCCCATTTCCGCGACGCCCGATGCCTACGCGGCCAGCCTGCCCCTGACCGGCCTGGCCATGAGCGAGTCGTCGAACCTGGCCGGCGGCAAGGTGACCTACGTCGACGGCCACATTGCGAATCATGGCAATCGCACCGTTACCGGCGTCACGGTGCAGGTTCTGTTCCGTACGTTTGCCCATGAAGTTGCGCAGAACGACACCCAGCCGCTCAAGATCGTGCGCACCCGCGAGCCCTATGTCGATCTGGAAGCGGTATCCGCAGCGCCCCTAGCTCCAGGCGGCGAGGCCGATTTCCGGCTGATTTTCGATGCCGTGAATCCCGACTGGGACGGCGCTTATCCGGAGATCCGGGTGATCCGGGTGGACACAAAGTAGACGGTCGGATCGCCTGCTGACTCATGTCCAGATCCGTCTGTCTTTCCGGGATTTCAAGGTCCTGCAAGTCCGCTCGGCCAGATAAAATCGACAACATATGCAACCCATCGACCCCATCCTCGCTGTCGACACTGTCCCCGACACAATTCTCGACGGCAGCCGCTTTGTCCGCGCCTGTCTGCGCCGCCCCGTCGACCGCACGCCGGTCTGGTTTCTGCGCCAGGCCGGGCGTTACATGCAGGAGTACCGCGACGTCCGAAAGCACCACACCCTTGTAGAGATCTGCAAACAGCCCGATATTGCCGCCGAGGTCACCATCACCGCCGCCGAGAAGCTCGGCGTGGACGCGGCCATCATCTTTGCCGACCTGCTGCTGCCGCTGGAGCCCATGGGCCTGCCGTTCGAGTTCCAGGCCGGCGAGGGGCCGGTTGTCCACCACCCCGTTCGCACCGCCGAAGATGTGCGCGCCCTGCGCACCGACCGTGCCGACGACCTGGGCTACGTGGCTCGCGCCATTCAGAAGGTAGCCTCGCACTTCCGCGACCGGCTCGGCATCATCGGCTTCTGCGGCGCGCCCTACACGCTGGCCAGCTACATGATCGAGGGCGGCGGCTCAAAGAACTACATCCACACCAAGCAGATGATGTATCGCGACACGCTCGCCTGGCGGTTGCTGCTGGACAAGATTGTCACCGTTCTTGAAGCCTACTGCCGCCTCCAGGTCCAGGCCGGCGCCGACGTGATCCAGATCTTCGACAGTTGGGTCGGCTCCCTGGCCCTCGCCGACTATCGCGACTACGCCTTTGAAGCCTCCAAGCGCCTGGTGCGCTCCGTGCAGGGGATGGGCGTGCCGGTGATCTACTTCGGCGTCGAGACCGGCGGCCTGCTGACGGAGATGGCCGCTACCGGCGCCGACGTGATCGGCCTCGACTGGCGGCAGCCCCTCGACGAGGGCTGGCGCGCCGTGGGCCACGGCCACGCCGTGCAGGGCAATCTCGACCCCATCACGTTGTTCGCGCCTTTGGAAATACTCGAACTGCGCGTCAAGGAGATTCTGCGCGCCGCCAACGGCCGACCCGGCCACATCTTCAACCTCGGCCACGGCATCGTGCCCACAACGCCGGTTGAAAACGTCCAGGCCGTGGTCCGCATGGTCAAGGAGTTCCGTCTGGAGCAGGATGGAGCGAGCCTCCATGCCTAAACAAGCCGTTCTCCTGCTCGCCCACGGAACCCCGGAGACCGTCGAGCAGATTCCCGAGTACCTCCGCAACGTGGTGAGCGGGCGTCCGCTGCCGCAAGCCGTCATCGAGGAGATTCAGCATCGCTACTCGCTGATCGGCCACAGCCCGCTAACAGAAATCACCCTGGAGCAGGGCCGCCTGGTGGAGGGCGAGCTCGCCGCGTCGGGCCAGCCAGTCCCGGTTTACGTGGGCATGCGCAACTGGCGGCCCTATATTCCCGACGTCGTCCGCCAGATGCGCGCCGACGGCGTGGAAGAGGCGGCGGTGATTTGCCTGGCGCCGCAGAACTCGCGCACCAGCGTCGGGCTCTATCGCCGTGCCGTGGAGGCCGAGGCGGCCGGTGTGCGCATCGACTTCACGGCTGGCTGGGCCCACCATCCACTGCTCATTGAGGCCTTCGCCGAGCGCCTTCGTCCGGCCTGGGACAAGCTCAGCGCCGAGGTCGGCGCGCCTGTGCCCGTGCTCTTCACCGCGCACAGCGTTCCGTGCAGGACCATCCAAACGCCGGCGGCCAGCGAGGGTCAGCCCCGGCTATGGCCCGGTGAAGGCGCCGACCCCTATGCGGAAGAAGCCAAGGGTACCGCAGCGCTGGTAGCCGAGCGCGTCCCGGAGATACCGCAATGGTGGTTCGCCTTCCAGAGCCAGGGAGCCAGCGGCGGTCCGTGGATCGGCCCCAGCGTGGAGAACACGCTCGATTCCATTGCCGCCGAGGGCGTGAAAGCCCTGCTGCTCCAGCCCATCGGGTTTCTCTGCGACCACGTTGAAATCCTCTTCGACGTGGACCGGCTGTTTCGCGAGTACGCCCTGAAGCTGGGCGTGAGACTGGAACGCCCGGAGTCGCTCAACGCTTCTCCAACACTGGCCAGGGCGGTAGCCGATCTTGCCAGGCAAGGGCTGTCGCGGCTGAACGCGGCAGGTTGACCGCCCGCATTTCTTCTACGAAAATCGGCATCTGAACAAATAGCGTCAACTTACCGGGGAGATTCGCTGGATTTCTCCGCTACAGGCCTCCAAAGAGCCTGCCGGCTCGTAGAGACCGATGTTGCCCCGTGATTCTCTGGGACTTACAGCGAAACCAGAGTTGCTATATCCCGAAGCCACTGACTTCAAGTCGACGCGACCACAAGGAGCGGCGACCTGGCACGAACTTGCCAGGACATACCTACTCTGGTTTCGCTCTAAGGAACCTCTGCACAAGTCGCAGCCTTGAAGGGTACGGGCTTTAGCCCGTACATAAGGCCAGCAGAATCAATCGGGCTTTAGCCCCCGAGGGAATGCCTGCCTGATAATTGGCATTTGTGCAGAGGTTTCCTAAGCAGCAAGATAATTCGCACACAGACTGCGCAAAGAGCTATTCTTTTTGAATTGAGCATGGATGCGCCGCCTGGAGGATCTGAATTTGACTTCAACTGGCTCATCACAACCTGTTGGCAGGAGAACCGGCATGCATTGCAAGGATTGCGGAAACAGCCTGCGCCGTTTGTCGCGCAGGGGCTTTCTGCAAAAGAGGATCTATTCACTCTTCGGCTATTATCCATGGGAATGCCCTGTATGCAGGGAGCCGATATTCATCCGAAAGCAGTATGAGCGCAGACGCCACCACTCGAACCCGACCGAAACCCAATAGCCCAGTCGACGCCTGGCCGGAAGCATGACCATTGGAAACAGTGGTAGTGCGGCGCGCCGTCTCCATCCACAATCGCTCAGCGAAATCTTTGTCCTTCCGCTGAAAAATCCCCCGCTTGTCCGGCCTGCAGCCGGCATGCGGGATTGACGGCCCTCCCCGCGAAGGAGCCGGATGACCGGCTCTACGCGCGGAAGAAATTCTTCGCCAGAAACAGCACATTCGCCGGCCGCTCCGCCAGCCGCCGCATGAAGTACGGATACCACTCCGTCCCAAAGGGAACGTAAACCCGCACGTTGTATCCCTCCTGTACCAGGCGCCGCTGCAGATCCCGCCGCACGCCGTAGAGCATCTGGAACTCAAACCGGCCGGGCTCGATCCCGTGCTCTTTCGCAAATGTTTTGGCGGCCGCAATCATGGCTTCATCGTGGGTCGCCAGGCCGTGATAGAGGGGGCTCTCCAGCAGGATCTGGCTCAAGCGAATGTAGTTCTTGTCCACATCGGCCTTGCCCGGGAAAGCGACCCCGGCGTGCTCCTTGTAAGCCCCTTTGCACAGCCGCACACGGATGCCCTCGGCGACCAGTTGTTCAATATCGTCCTGCGACCGGTAAAGGTAGCTCTGGATGACGATGCCGACGGACCCGCGAAGCTCGGGCCGCGCGTTCACCCGGCGCACAATCTCCAGCGTCACCTGGGTCAGCGACGAGTCTTCCATGTCGATGCGGACAAAGTTGCCCTTGGCCTGGGCGCGCTCGGCGAGGCTCTCGGCAATGCTCTCGGCCAGTTGCGGCGAAAGCTCCAGCCCCATCTGCGTCAGCTTCACGCTGATGTTTGCCTTCAACTTCCGCGCGTCGATCCAGTCCAGCAACTCGTGATAGATGGCAGCGGCTTTTTGCGCCTCGGCCTCGGTGCTGACACTTTCTCCGAGCGAGTCGAGCGTCACCAGCATTCCCTGGTGGTTCAGCGCCTCGGCCACGCGCAATGCGTCGTCGATCTCCATTCCGGCCACGAACCGGGAACTCATCCGCCGGCCAAAGCGGGTGTTTTCACAAAAACTGCGCAGGGTGCTGTTCTTCGAAAGTGCAATAAAAGCGGAACGCAAAATGGGCATGAAAGGATCCTGTCGGATGAGTGCCCTGCATGGGCCTCATTGCCGAACATTCAAGTTTCGCACAAGTACCGGCTTGCGCACCGTCACCGCAACCGTTCCAGCAGGGCAATCGCATGAATGATTTCCGTTGCCGGACCTGGTTCCATCTTCCCGGAGGGAAGATATGAAAATAGCCCAGGATGGAGCGCAGCGCAATCCTGGGACAGCGCAATTATCTCGTTTTCGCGTCCTGGAGGGACGCGGTGAACCTTGCCCTTCCCATCCGATCTGGTTCATGCGATTACCGCGACCTTTCCAGTGTACGAAAGGGCGGCGGCGCCGCCTCACTGCACCTGAATCACCGTGCTGCCATGCGCCGGCAGCGTCACCGTCACCTCTTTTGACGGCTTGCCGGTCTCCATCGTGAAGGCGTCCTCGGCCGCATGCTTCGCGCTATCCAAACCAAGCTCCTTCCATGTGGCGCGCAGTGTGGCTGGCTTGCTGTCCAGGTTGAAGAAGGCAAAATACTCCGCGTATCCCCGCGCTCCCGGCGTGTTGATGGTTGCCCGCCACACCCGCGCATTCTCAAAGCCCCCCGGCAGGTTCGCCGCCTCTACCGGACGGCTGAGCGACGAAGCCTGGTCAATGAACAGCAGCGTCTGGTTGGTCAGCAGGGAGCGCGTGTACATGTCCAGTTTGGTCAGGTTCGCCCCCAGAATCAGCGGCGACCGCGCCACTGCCCAGAGCGTGAATTCGGTCCGCTCCTCGTCGCGCGTCAGCCGCGACTGTCGCGCATCTTGCCACCCCGGATGCGGCCCCAGCCAGCCGAAGGGCAGCATGTCCGCATCCGGCCAACTTCCTGGGCCGACGTACGGCACCCACTTGGCCAGCTTGTCGAACATCTCCAGCGTCCCGTTCGGGAACTCGCCGGCTCCCGGCTTGTGCTCGAAGGTCCACTTGTCCCAGTGATCGTCGGCGATGCGCCACATCTGCGCGTGCTCGGCTACCTCCACCGCATGTTCCAGCGAGGTGGGCCCCGGCGACAGGCTCAGCACAATCGGCCGCCCCGTCTTCTTGATCGCCCGCGCAATCTGCGCAATCTCCGTGGGCCGGTAGGGGTGATCGCTGATGCAATCCACCTTGATGTAGTCCAGACCCCACAACGCGTACTTCTTCAGCATCGAGTCGTAATAGGCCTGCCCGGCGGCGTTGTCCTTCACGCCGTAGTTCCCATCGTCCCAGGGGCAGGTTTCGCCCGTGTCGGCCGCGTCTGTGGCGTGAAACGTTGACCCGGCAATGGGTAGGTTCTGCTTCACCACCTGGCGCGGAATGCCACGCACAATGTGGATGCCGAACTTCAGTCCCTTGGCATGGACCCAGTCGGCCAGCGGCTTGAAGCCCGCGCCACTCGCCGAAGAAGGAAAGCGGCTGACCGCGGGAATCAGAATGCCATTGCCATCCCACACATACTTCCGCGTCTCCAGCTTGTCGGCGAAGGGATCTTCCATGTACCACCCCTCGTCGATGACCGCATATTCCCAGCCGAACTGCCGCAACCCCGCCAGCACCGTTGCGTTGGCGCGGAAGTCCTCTTCGCCAATGGTGAGCCCGTAGGCATCCCAGCTATTCCAGCCCAGCGGCGGGGCGGGTGCGGGGTTCTGTGCGGGCAGTAAGGTGCTCAGCGGAAGAGCGCAAAGAAGAAATACTGCAAGAAAAACGATTCGACGGGCCATGCGAAAACGTATACCACATTTGGCCGTTGCCCGCTCTGGCTCCGCCCGCAGCCGATCGAGAATCCCAGCCGCGCAGAGGACCGGCGATTTGCCGGATTGAATCCACAGGCAGTAGGATTGCATCAGATTAACCGTACCCGTTGGTACTGAAAATATGCATGTGGCCCCCGCCTGGCCCCCCGCGGGGGGCCCCGGCCGCCCGGCGC
>Ga0302320_10028503_pt1 | contig 10717 bp, 20 predicted proteins | sample Bog_T0_3_FD_202130 | JGI IMG/M metagenome (GOLD analysis project Ga0302320, IMG submission 202130) | Peat permafrost microbial communities from Stordalen Mire near Abisko, Sweden - Bog_T0_3 | ecosystem: Environmental > Terrestrial > Soil > Wetlands > Peat | place: Sweden: Abisko, Stordalen Mire... | reverse complement strand
TATCAGGAATACTATCAGCTATTGACATTATAGCTTTTTGTATACTAACTTTTCCTAAATTACTAGAAGCTACTACAGAAGCAGACTTGTCTTTATCTACTGCTTGTATATCATACGCTTTCAGAGCCGCTTTCGTTCCGTTTCCGGTCTTCATATACTCACTTATAAATATGCTTTGCTTCTTTGTTAGCTTTCTTGACATTCTTATATTCTAACACACTTTTAGAGAAAAAGCATTTATCACATATCCACGCCGTTTTTTCATCGTTTGTTCTAATTAGCTTTGTTTCCCTTCTACACTTATTACAAATATATTTCATTACCTTTTAAGATAGCCGAAACTCCCCTCTAATTATATAGGAAAAAGGCTAAGAATACAAGCAAAAGAAGATTTATGTCCGTAACAAGTTATAAACTCATTACTTTGTTATTGTATTCTGCCCAGTCTACGTCAAGCATTTGAGCGTCAATCATTTCTATTGCTGTGGCGTATTGGTGTTCCTTTTTGTAAGGAGCATCTGGGTCGTTGCCCGGCTCTTGGTCTAAGGTGTATTTTCCTCTCTCTCTATCCTTCTCGTATTGAGTATCAAACTTATCTATCTTGTCGAAAGCTATACCCCGCTTAATACACAAGATAAGCTCTCGTAACTCGTGGGAAGCGACAAGATACTCGTAATATTTATTACCCATACCAGAAACTCTGATTTGAATATCACCGTTTTTTTCAATCCAATAGTCGCCGCAAGTTGGATAACGTTGTTCCTTATGGGGAATCATCTTAATGTTTATCATTAAGGATTTATTGTTATCTGATTTCCTTGAATAACGCCTCCGGTTACACTTACATTATTTCCATCAATGTTCTTTGGTAGTGATTCGTATACTTGCGCCTTTGTCGTATCTATCGAAGCGGAAACTGTAGATGTGGAGGTGACTCCAGTGTAGTCTGCGCTAATTGATAGGGTTCCTGTTGTTCCGTTTACAAGACTTGCTTCAGGAACATTATTCTCATCAAAAACCGCTTGACCATTTCCCAATGACTCCGAGTTGTTCGGAATATAATCTGCAAGTTTTCCATTTACATACAAATATACTTTTGTAGGTTGAAGTCCTGTAAACGATACGACCGTGTTTGAATCAGTGAATGTGTCCGCAACGTTCGATGTTATATCTTCAGTGAGTAATGGGACTTTTAATGATTGTCCATTTACCGCTTGAACAGAACCACTCGGAGAATTGGGGTCTAAAGTAATAGTGGCAGAAGTCGCCTGTGTTTGTTGGGGAACACCTTGAGTTACTTGCGGAACATTCTGTTGAGGGATTACAGGTGTAGTGTCTGGAGTCGTTCCTTGATTAGCTTCTAACGTCGCTATATCTTGCGTGATTGCTGACTGAAGTGTTTGCAAATCAGACAACGTCGAAGAAGTTGGACTCTGAACCATATAAGATACGAGAAACAAAAGAATTGATATTATTGTCATAAATTATTATTAGTGATTAAGTTCCTTTGAGATCTTACCATACAATAACTAAAATTGCAACTACCCTTTAGCGTTAGGGTTAGGTGTCTGTCCACTAGGAAAAACAGGTATCACCGTCGCCTCGTTATGAATGGGCTGAAACATACTTGGCTCATCTTCTTTTTGGATTTGGTTAATTCTCCAAAACATAAAGATTATTACTGCGAGGAAAAATACACTAGAAGTCCAGATAAATGTTTTCATATAATTATTATACTTTATTTCTTAAACTCATACTACTTTGTGGGAGGGATAGAAAACTTTTCTGATAATTTTTTTGTGGCTTCGGATATTTCTTTGGGTATTTCTTTTGGCGGTTTTCCTTCAATGGCTAGAGTTGTGTTTTCTATGAATAATCTGTAATCATCTTGTCTTTTTTTGCCTATTTCCTCGTAATCTTCTCCAACCAAATCATAATCTCTATGATAACCCATTACTCTCTGCCAGTCTGGTTTTATCGAAAGAATTGAATTACCAGCAACCGAACCTTCTTTGAAGATTACCACACTTCCTTTGACTTGCGATCTAATCGCCTTTGATAACTCGGTTTCGTCTATACCGATAAAATCGTCTTTTCCATAACCAGTTTTTACTCTGAAAAATCTCATATATTTTTATTATGTTTCTAATCCCCGACCTTTCGACACATTGAAGTTCTTTACTCTCGAAAGCCAAGTAAAGAGTCTCCTTTTAACCTCAAACGTGTTCTGTTGCTCCCACCGCACTCTAGTTCCACTTTTATTCGGTTCTGTCCAGTAAAGAATGAACTTTTTAAGTTCCGGCTCAATAACCGACCTGTCATTACCCTCGGCGAAGGAATCTAACAGCTTTCCATACCATTCCTCTCCCTTAAAGAAAGATGTTGCTATGGAAGCGGGCGTGTTCTCTCCCTTCTTATCATTCTCTTCATTCTTATCATTCTTGTATGTGTCCGTTTGTTGTCCATCTGTTGTCCGCTTGTTGTCCGATTTGCTGTTCTCTTTCTGATACTTACTCCAATTTAGTATTGTTATTACTCGGTATTTTGTTGTTTTCTGTTGTTCTATTTGATGTTCGATTTCGAGGTAGTTCAGCACTCGTTCGAGCAAACTATGTGTAACACCGCAAATCTTGGCTAATTCCTTACGCCCTGTGAGTAATTGACCATCTCTAATCACTTGTCTTTTACCGTTCCATATAAACGAATGTTCGTTATGATTGGCTAGTAATAACAAATGAATCCATACAGAGAACCATTTAGGTCTCTTGGATATGGGATTATCCAGCAATTTTCTATGCAGTTTTATCCACCCGTTTTCCATTTTTGGCTTTTTGGATAAACGATTGGACTGCTTCTATCGGCGTGTCGCCCGTTCCTTGATAGGAATCGTTCGTCTTTTTTATCGCATAACCCGCACGCCATTGTTTCTGACTGACACTATATCGCACGCCAAACCCAGTCGGACTCTGACTATCTACCGTAAGTGAATTTGGAATGGATAGTAGTATCTCATTCAAGTCTTTCGACATTTTTAACCTCTTTCTACCCCCGCCCCTCCGATTGAGAGTAAAGGGAGAGAGTAGAAAGCTCAATCGTTATAATAAACTCGACCTATGTAATCCTATCACCTTTCATAAATTAAATCAACCTCTTCCCCTTTTCCACAAAAGGACTTTCAACCTCTCTAAAATGACTGATTAAATAATAATACATTTACTTCACTTTGTCTATATAGTAGATTATATGCTAACCTGTATAGCTTAAAAAGGTTTTCCACATCACATCGCATCACAATCGCATTTAAGCACTTGCATTATTTCTATATATAGATTAAGATAGTAACAGAGAAAGAAAGGTTGGTCTTTGAAATGAGGAGCAAGTAGATGGTTCGTTTGGAGGGGGATAGTGGGTAGAAAAAAACAAATGGAAAATCCAATTCAAGAAAGAGTTAGGCGAGCTTATCAGTCAGGATTCGAGGCGGGAAAGAAAACAAAAGAAGCAGACAGACATTATGAGAATGGTGTCGATTGGAGGATTCTCGGTGTGAATTGTGATTGCGAACACCAAATAATCCCCTGTGCAGACGAAGCAGGCGAAGATTCTCTTTATTGGGAACGCAGAAAAGAGTATCAAGGCAAGAAGTGTGAGACTTGTGGAAAGTTTTACAAAATCTTAACCGAAGAGGGAAACATGGATTCCAAAAAGTCAGACTGGAAGCCAAAGAATTAGTATTTAATAATTCCCTATCTCCCTCCCAGCGAATCATCATAACCAAAATAAAAGTATGAACAAAATCTTGGCTAACCTTATTAGCAGAAAGTTTTCAGTCTATGTCGGTGGCGAGTTCGAGCGAATGACAGACTTTCTAGGATTTATTCAGTTGATGCACAATTACTCCGACTATTTCCAATATACAAAGTCAGAGCAACGAGCATATTTTGAAAAAGTCGCTAGAGAAAAATATGGATATATTGACTCAAATATATTCGTGAAAGTCGGAAAGTAAATTATCAAATCATACTTGCTCCTCATTTCAGGGACTGACAAAGTTCTTCGCCAAAGTAGAGAGTCTAAAAAGTCATCGGGTCGTAAGATAACCTATACTATATACCTTTGTCTTGATTGGCGCAAGCCTTTCTCGATAACAGGCGGAATGTAGTATTTGACTTCGGACTCTCCGCTTTGGCCGAGAACAATTATCAAATAAAATAACATGGTCAAATTAAAACCAACAGAAAAAATCGTCACCAGATATGAAGGTATCTTTGTAGAACATTATACTAAGGTAGCTTTCGATGAACTCAAAGGAAAGAAGACCGCAACTGAATTACTAGAACACTTGATTAAGTTAGGACAGGTCGAGGCGGAATTACAAGCTCGTAAGGAAAAATAAAATGATACCAAAAGACATAACATCTTGTGAGGATAGGTTGAAGATTGTTAATACTTACCTAAAAAATTACAATCCTATATATGGTAATCGTGACCTCGGTGTAGGGTTTGACCTAGAAAAATACTCTCGCTCTACACTTAAACTATTGGGTAGATTCTTTATAGGATTCTTTGCGGTAATCGGTGCGGTCGTAACACTATGGATTCTCACGACATTATTCTTTCTAGTAACAAAATAATATGACAACAGCACAAAAAACGATAGAGATTCAAATGGATACTATCTTGAAAGGAATAAAGCAAAAAGTATTCTCATCGTGGAAAGACGCAGAAACAGAGTTCTATAAGACTCACGATTGTATGAGTGACGATTCAGACAAAGAAGAAGCACGGGTAGAACGCTGGATAGACGAAATGGGTTATGAGGTTATAGAGGAAGAAAAACCGCTTAAATCATTCGTCGGTGGTCGAGACAATATTCCGCCTGATTATCAAAAGAAGTTCGATAACGATACACTATAATGTCAAACATAATAGAAATACAAAACGAAGTTAGCAAAGAAATCGGAAACAAGGAAACGATGAGTTTGCTTGTGGCGACTACTTTCAAAGGACTTGAACCTGCGAATATCAAACAGGCAATAGTCGAGGGTATGATTAGGGGTTTTACTTTCAAAGACTTCCTAGAAAAGAACATCTACGCAATTCCTTTTAAAGACGGATATAGTCTCGTAACCTCGATAGACTATGCTCGTAAAATCGGTATGCGAAGTGGAGTGATAGGAAAGTCCGAACCGAGATACGACGAAAAAGACGGCAAGATTATCTCTTGCTCGGTTACTATCAAGAAAGCTATCGGAAACAATGTCGGAGATTTTACTTCCCTAGTCTTTTTCTCGGAGTATTCTACTGGTAGAAATCTTTGGACTTCAAAGCCACGAACTATGATAGCTAAGGTCGCAGAAATGCACGCTCTCCGAATGGCTTGTCCCGAAGAAATGTCTCAACTCTACGTCGAAGAAGAAAAGGAAAAGGGAAATGTTATCGAGGTCACTCCCTTAATCTCGGAAGACTTGATAAAAAAAGTAGAAGCAACCACTACACTCGAACAACTTAAAGCAATCTGGGAAGAAAATAAAGGACTTGGAAAAGATTTTGCTTCACTTGTTACGAAACAAAAAAACTTTATCAACTCTGTAAAAAAAGATGAAGCTACACAATAACATTGAGCAAAGAAGTCAGGAGTGGTTTAGATTGCGCCAAGAACACCCTTTAACCGCTTCGGAAGCTCAAGCCATAGGAAATCAAGGAAAAGGGCTAGAAACGCTTGTTTGGGGGCAATTAAGTGCCAAATATAGCACAGGAGAGGTCGATTCATACACAAATAAGGATTTAGAGCGTGGAATTGAGCTTGAGGCACAAGCTAGGAGCTTATACGAACTCGAAACGGGTAATGTGGTCGAGGAAGTAGGATTCGTTACGAATGACGAAGTTTCAAAATATGCTGGAGCTTCGCCTGACGGATTAGTAGGTAAAGACGGACTCTTGGAAATCAAATGCTTCGAGGACAAAAAGCATTTCAAGATGATGTTAGAAAAGGAAATTGAAATCGAGAGTGCTTACGAGTGGCAGATACAAATGCAGTTGCTTATTACGGGTAGAAAATGGTGCGACTTTGTAGCATATTCTCCAAATTATAAAAAGTCCTTACTTATCAAACGAGTTTTTCCCGATAAAGAAAAACAAGATGCGATAAAAAAAGGTCTTGTAATCGGCGAGAAACTTATTAAAGAAATAGAATCAAAAATATAATGGAAAAAATAGCAATCACAATTGACGTTAAAAAGATTCCGAAAGCAAGTATCGTAGACCGAGCGTTTTTCGATAAGTCTAATAAGGAAGTCGTAGTCAAAGAATTGAAACTTGATATTGTTCCGCTTCGAGAAGCAAAGTTAATCAAAGAAGGCGATACTTGGTCTATGTGGAAAACGCACTTTGTCGCTATTCCGCAGACAAAGGAACAGAGAGAAGCAAAAGAAAAATCTCTAATAATCGGCGACGGAATTATGTTTAAGAGTAAAAAGGTCGAGGAAGAAAAAGTTATACAGCAAGATGAGATAAAAGACGATGATATTCCCTTTTAATCTATGACCTTTCTAGTCAAAATTACAAAAGGCGAATTGGACTTCTGTAGCCCGCATAATCTCGCTCGTTGGAAAGACTTTAAGAAACAAAACGAGGGAAAGTATTTGAGGATAGAAAAGCCAAAGAAAGTAAGGAGTTTGAAACAGAACGCCACATATTGGCTCTACCTTGAAATGATAGAACGAGAGACAGGAAACGAAGATCAAGATTTACACGCTTTTTTCTCTAGCAAGTTTTTACCTAACAGAATGATAAAGATTCACGGAAAAAATAACGAGTTTGATTTTGAGCGAAAGACAAGCACGACGGAACTGACGAAAATCGAGTTTGGAGAATATATGGACAAAATATCTGCTTATACACAGATAGCGATTCCTGACACAAAAGCGTGGCTATTAGAAAATGGGTATATACCAAATTAAATGACACAACACGAAAAAATAATTGATTTGTGCAAAGACGGTCAGTGGCACTGTGGAAACGAAATACGAGGACTGATGATTTTCTCAATGCACAAACGAATGGTAGAGATTGAGGGCAGAAAAAATAAATCACAACCTGTTACGGGAAAATACGTCTTTGAGGATAGAAAGTGCGAACACGGACATAGTGGAGTAAGAGATTACAGAATGACTCCGTCAAATCGCCCTCCAAAAGTTATGCCTTTATTCGCCCGTGAAAATGTTAGTTCGATAGATTGGAGAGATTAAATATGAAAATACTAATGAAAAAACCCCTAACCCTCGCAGAAGCAGGTCGTAAGGAATTACCAGAACTTCCTAAAGGTAAAAAGGTACTTGTAATGTATCGGTCAAATGATTACATAAACGTCGTATGTGAAAACAAATATTACATAGAATTTTTTCTTTGGGACGGTATCTCAAGTTCCTATAGTTATATAGTGCAATTTCCTAAATATGAAAAATAAACCAATGACCACCAATAGCCGAAGAATCTCTGTCCCACATTAGAAAGGGTAAGAAAATAAAATGACATACGAACTAGCAAAGAAATTGAAAGATGCTGGGTTTCCACAATCAAAAGAGGGATATTATTATGCGCTTAGCGGTAAATACAAATACCCCAGCATTCCGTGTGAAGGGGATTATGAAAAAGTTTCTATTCCCACCCTATCCGAACTCATAGAATCGTGTGGAGGAGAATTTAGATTATTGTTTAGAGAACACGAAGAAAGTGGTTGGAAGTCTGTTAGTTGGAATGAGTGGTTGGAAGGGACTGGATTGACTGCTGAAGAAGCTGTTGCTAATTTGTGGCTCGCATTACAGGGTAAAGGAATAAGGGGATGAAAGAATACCTCAATAAAATAATACAAGGAGATTGTTTAGAAGTTTTGAAAACTATTCCCGATAATAGTGTGGATAGTATTGTTACTGACCCACCCTATGAAATAGGATTTATGGGTAAATCTTGGGACTCTACTGGAATATCAAATAATATAGAAATGTGGGCAGAATGTTTAAGAGTATTAAAGCCAGGAGGACACTTGTTATCCTTCAGCAGTACAAGAACCTATCACAGAATGGCGGCAGCTATTGAAGACGCAGGATTTGAGGTGAGAGATATGATTGAGTGGATTTACTCCACGGGATTCCCAAAATCTCTAAACCTAAATAAAGCGTTGCAAAAGAAATGTAGTTGTGGTAATATGGTAGCGTATGACAATAAAAGAACCAAACAGAATACCAAACACGATTTGCGACAAGTGTCAGAAGGAGATTTATCGCAGGAAATCACAGATACAGAGACAAAAGGGGAAGTATTGCTCAACAGCGTGTCGGAACAAAGCCTATCCTCTACCATTTTGCAATTTCCCAGTGAAGTTCGGGAAGGACAATCCAGCTTGGAAAGGGGGAATAATGTTAAAGAGAACTCACGGGAACTATCAGGGAACGACTTATCAGAGATGCCCGAAGGAATATCTACCGATGGCGAGGAAAGACGGCTACATAATGCAACACAGGTTAGTGATGGCTCAGCACTTGAAACGAATACTAACGAGAACGGAAGTGGTGCATCACATAGACCACAATCCGAGAAACAACAAGATAGAGAACCTTGTGCTTTTTGCAAACAATTCGGAACACAAGAAACACGAAGGCTATACGAAGCGACTTATGGACTTGGGAGTGCGTTAAAACCTGCACATGAGCCAATTTGCCTTGCTAGAAAACCACTATCAGAAAAAACGCTTGTAGATAATTTTATAAAGTATGGAACAGGTGGAATAAATATAGATGAGAGTAGGGTAGCGGCTAACTGGAAAGAAGAGAGACCTGAAAGTTGGTTTAATAGTGGTAAGTCAAGGAGTGGTAATCCTACCTATGATGGAAACTTAAAATCTCTCACAGAATCTACTGTTGGAGAAAGACTAAATGATGCAGGTCGCTTCCCTGCCAACCTTATCCACGATAATAGTGAAGAAGTAAGAGAGTGTTTTCCTGAGACAAAGAGTGGTTCACATAAAGCAGGACAACCAAGAAACGCAGAAAGCAAAACAAGTTATGTGTTGCACAATGTTACTACCTTTACAGACGAGGGAAGTTCAGGCAACGCCTCTCGTTTCTTCAAATCAATAATCTATCAAGCAAAAAGTTCAAAAGCAGAACGCAATAAGGGGCTTGACAATACCCTTACAGTAAAATACAATGGGAGTATATGCAAAAACAAAAAAGAAGAGAATATGGTAGCGGTTCAATTACTCCAAAAGGTTATATCAGAACAGGAACTCGTGAGTTTCAGCACAGAAGAGTCTGGCGAAAACATAATGGTGCAGTGCCAGTTGGATTCTTTATCCACCATATTAACGGAAACAAAAAGGATAATAGGATTGAAAATCTATCACTTGTTGATGCTCTCACTCACAAACGACTCCACTCAGGTTGCGAACTCCGAAATGGAAGTTGGTGGAAACCTTGCAGAAAGTGTGGCGGACTTAAAGAGGTGGCTACTGACTACTACAAAAGGGAATCAGGAATTAGCCCTTGGTGCAAGTCGTGTTGTATTGGAAACGCTACAACTAATAAGCGAAAAAGAAAACTGGAAAAATCTAGGCAATTTTCATAGCACAGTTAAACCTATCGCCCTTATGGAATACCTAATCAAAATGGTAACCCCAAAAGGCGGTATTGTCCTTGACCCTTTTATGGGAAGCGGAAGCACAGGTGTAGCGACCAAACTAAACGGATACGGTTTTATTGGAATAGAATTGAACGCCGAATACATCAAAATTGCCGAAAAAAGAATACAAGGAGTAACTAATCCTATGTTCTAACCCTCCCTATGGTAAACTTAAAGGATGAGAAAGATTCCTAGGCGATTGACTATAAGAGACTGAAAATAGTTTTGAATGAAAAATATGGTGCATATAAAAATTAAACCTCTAAGTGTAAATCAGGCATATCGAGGAAGAAGATTTGCTACATCTGAATTGAAAACTTACAAAGAAAAATTGTCATATCTTCTACCTAAAATGAAAGTAGGAGAAGGAAAATTATCGGTCAAATATATCTTCGGTCTTTCCTCTAAAGGTGCTGATGGGGATAATCTCATAAAAGCGTTTCAAGATTGTCTATCGGAAAAATACGGATTCAATGATAACAAAATATATTCATGGTATATAGAGAAAGTAGACGTAAAAAAGGGTGATGAGTTTGTTGAGTTTGAGATAAAGAACTAGGGTTTGAGGTGTGAGTTTATCCACATTTAGATACTTGCTTTATTACTGATAATAATATATACTCGATATATGAAAATCCAACATGGAACGAAATGCGATAAGTGCAAATACGAATGGTTTTCAAGGGTCGAAAAACCTCGCCAGTGTCCGAATTGTAAGAGGCAAATTAAATACGAAAAAGATTTGTCCTCCATTAGATTAAAAAAATGAAAGACCTCATCACTGACAGCTTGGTAGACTCCATAATAAAACAATTAAAATGAAAACAATCCTCACAAAAGACTGCCTCAAAGGCTCAAACATCTTCTATCGAGATTCTGATATTGATTCGTGGTTGCCTAAAAAACAAAATGTCGTAAAGGTCTCAAAGCCCACTCCATGTGATTACGCTACTCCGCTAACTTTCCTAGAAATGGCTCAAAAGTTTTACGGAACGACTGATGTCAAAGAACTTCTAAAAAAGACTTTCTCTCTTACGGAAAT
>Ga0302320_10028499_pt1 | contig 10718 bp, 10 predicted proteins | sample Bog_T0_3_FD_202130 | JGI IMG/M metagenome (GOLD analysis project Ga0302320, IMG submission 202130) | Peat permafrost microbial communities from Stordalen Mire near Abisko, Sweden - Bog_T0_3 | ecosystem: Environmental > Terrestrial > Soil > Wetlands > Peat | place: Sweden: Abisko, Stordalen Mire... | reverse complement strand
GTGTCCAATCAGGCGGCCCTCTCAACCATCCTCAACAGCACCCCGCTCGGTCGGGATCACCCCTGGCACGTGTTTTCGGACGCCAAGAACCACGCCTCGATGATCGCCGGCATCAAGGGATCGCGCGGCATCACCCGGATTTTCCGCCACAACGACATAAACCACCTCGAAGCTCTGCTGCAGGCCGCACCTTCCGGTTCGCCGAAGCTGATCGCCTTCGAATCCGTCTATTCGATGGATGCGGACATCTCGCCGATCGCCCAGATCTGCGACCTGGCGGAAAAATACCATGCAATGACCTACCTCGACGAGGTCCACGCGGTCGGCATGTACGGCCCCAGCGGCGGCGGCGTGTCGGAACGCGACGGCGTCGCCCACCGCGTCGACATCATTGAAGGCACGCTCGCAAAGGCCTTTGGCTGCCACGGCGGCTACATCACCGGCGACGCCGATGTGGTGGATTACATCCGCTCGACCGCGCCCGGTTTCATCTTCACCACATCCCTGCCGCCGATGACCGCCGCGGCCGCCCTTGCCAGCGTGCGCCATGTCCGGCAAGACCACGCCCGCCGCGCCAGGCTGTTCGAGCGTGCCGCAGCTCTGAAGGCCAGGTTCGACGCCGCGGGCCTGCCGCGGATCGACTCGGTCAGCCATATCGTGCCGCTGCACATCGGGGAGGCCGCGCTTTGCACGACCGTCAGCCAGCGCCTGCTAAACGAGTTCGCCATGTACGCCACGCCGATCAACTACCCAACCGTGCCGCGCGGCGAGGAACGCCTGCGCCTGACGCCAGGCCCCCTGCACACCGACGCCATGATGGACGAACTGGTCCAAGCCCTGACCACGATCATTTCCGTGGAACGCCGCCGAGCCGCGTGATCTTACACACAGGGAAGGCCAGCGCCCTGCCCTGGACCCACGCCGGACTCGGCCCAGCAACCTGTCTCTGCGTCACCGCCGGGCCTCGCCCCGCCGCTGGCCCCCATGTCACCGCCGGGCCTGGCCCCGCCGCCGGCCCCCGTGTCATGGCCGGGCCTGGCCCGGCCACCCACGACTTCGACCCCCTCCGGCCGGCTCGCCCGATCCCGGGGATCCAAGACATAACCCCTGCCGCGAAGCTGGTAGGGCCGTCGGTCCTCGCCGGGATTCGTGGCTCCGACCCGAGCGTCTTTGAGGCTCAAGCATGATCACCGAACTCGGCCACTTCGCCCTGATCCTGGCGCTCTTCGTCGCCATCATCCAGTCCACCGTCCCCCTGATCGGAGCCGCCCGCCGCCACCTCGGCTGGATGGCGGTCGGCCGTTCCTGCGCGCTGATCGGTTTCGCCCTGACGGCGCTCTCGATGCTGGCGCTGATGCACGCCTACGTCACCTCCGACTTCACCGTCATCAACGTCATCCAGAACAGCCACACCGACAAACCGCTGCTCTACAAGATCACCGGTGTCTGGGGGAACCACGAGGGCTCCATGCTCCTCTGGGTGTTCATGCTCTCGCTCTGCGCCGCCGCGGTGGCCTTGTTCAGCGACAACCTCCCCCCCGCCCTGCGCGCCCGCGTCCTCGCCGTCCAGGGCATGATCGCCGTCGGCTTCCTGCTGTTCATCCTGCTGACCTCCAATCCGTTCCTCCGCACCTTCCCGCCCGCCCCCAACGGCCAGGGCCTGAACCCGGTCCTCCAGGACCCCGGCCTGGCGTTCCATCCCCCCTTCCTCTACCTCGGCTATGTCGGCTTCTCCGTCGCCTTCGCCTTCGCCGTCGCTGCTTTGATAGAAGGCCGCGTCGACGCCGCCTGGGCCAGATGGGTAAGGCCCTGGACCCTCGCCTCCTGGTGCGCCCTCACCGTCGGCATCGCGATGGGATCCTGGTGGGCCTACTACACGCTGGGCTGGGGCGGCTGGTGGTTCTGGGACCCGGTCGAGAATGCCAGCTTCATGCCCTGGCTCGTCGGCACCGCGCTGATCCACTCCTCTATCGTTGTGGAAAAGCGCGACACGCTGAAATCCTGGACCATCCTGCTGGCGATCATCACCTTCTCCCTGTCCCTCGTCGGCACCTTCCTGGTCCGCTCCGGCGTCCTGACCTCGGTCCACGCCTTCGCCACCGACCCCGAGCGCGGCACCTTCATCCTTCTGCTGCTGATCGTCGCCATCGGCGGCTCCCTGACGCTCTACGCCATCCGCGCCCCGGCCCTGAAGGGCGGCGGCCTGTTCGCCCCGATCTCCCGTGAGGGCGCCCTGGTCCTGAACAACGTCCTGCTCTCCTGCGGCTGCGCGACCGTCTTCCTCGGCACGCTGTACCCGCTGTTCCTGGATGCGGTGGGGGGCCCGAAGCTTTCCGTCGGCTTCCCGTTCTTCAACCGCACCTTCGCCCCGATGATGGTCCCGATGGTGATCGCCGTCGGCATCGGTCCGATGCTGGCCTGGAAACGAGGCGACCTGCTGGGCGCCCTCCAGCGCCTCTGGGTCGCCTACATCGCCACCGCTCTCGTCGTGCTGGTCGCGTTCTATGTCACCTACGGCGGCCCGGTCCTGGCGGTTCTGGGCCTCGGCCTGTCCGCCTGGCTGTTCACCGCCGTCCTGACCGAGTTCGCCGAACGCATCCGCCTGTTCCGCGTCCCGTTCGGCGACTCTGTCCGCCGAACCATCCACCTTCCGCGATCGGCTTACGGCATGACCTTCGCCCATCTCGGCCTAGCGGTGTCCGTCGCCGGTTTTGCCGCGTCCCCCTGGGCACAGGAGGCGATCGAGATCCTCAAACCCGGCGGCACCATCTCGATCGCTGGCTACCACCTGACGCTGGAGCACGTCGACCGCGTCCAGGGCCCCAATTACACCGCCGACGACGCCTCGATCCGCGTCACCAATGGCGAAAAATTCGTCGCCACGCTGCACCCCGAACGGCGCTTCTTCCCGCTCCAGCAGCAGACCACAGGCGAAACCGCGATCCGCACCAACTTCCTCGCCGACCTCTACGTCGCACTCGGCGACTCCGACACCGCCGGCGACTGGACGGTGCGCGTCTACTGGAAGCCGCTCGTCCCGTGGATCTGGATCGGCGCAATCATCATGGCATTCGGCGGTGCGGTCAGCCTGAGCGACCGGCGCTGGCGCGTCGGTGCCGCAGCCCGCGCGTTCCGCCGGGGACCGCAGCCCGCCCCGGCCGCCGGCGAATAGACCATGAAGCGCCTCATCTACCTGTTGCCGCTGGTGCTCTTCCTGGTGCTGGCCGCCTATTTCGCCGTATCGCTCCGTCCGAACCACGACATCCACGAACTGCCCTCGGCGATGATCGAAAAGCCGGCGCCGTCCTTCGACCTCGCCGGCCTCGGCGAGACCAGGCCCTTTGCCTTGAGCACCCTGAAAGGCCACCCCTTCATCATCAACTTCTTCGCCTCCTGGTGCGTCCCCTGCCGGATCGAGCACCCGCTGCTGATGCGCCTGGCAGAGCAGGATCACCTCCCGCTCTACGGCATCGACTACAAGGACAGGCCCGAGGACGGCACGCGCCTGCTGGCCACCTTCGGCGATCCCTACCGGCAGGTCGGGATGGACCGCGACGGCCGCGTCGGCCTCGACTTCGGCGTCTACGGCGTGCCGGAGACCTACGTCGTCGACAGCACCGGGGTCATCCGCCGCCGTTTCGTCGGCCCGTTGACCGCCGAGACCGTGGACAAGGACATTCTTCCCCTGCTCAAGCAGCTCGACCAGTCATGAAAGCAGCTCTCCTGACGGCCCTGATCCTGGTCGCCCCCCTGACAGCCCACGCGGTGGAACCAAACGAGCGGCTGGCCAATCCGGCGCTGGAAGCACGAGCCCGCAACATCAGCGGCGAACTCCGCTGCCTGGTCTGCCAGAATGAATCGATCGACGAGTCCGGCGCCGACCTCGCCCACGATATCCGCATATTGCTTCGCGAGCGCCTGACCGCCGGCGATACCGACGCCCAGGCGATCCAGGCCGTCGTCAACCGCTATGGCGCCTTCGTCCTGCTCAAACCACCCGTCGAGCCGGCGACCTACGTACTCTGGTACGGTCCACCCGCGCTGGTGCTTGTAGGACTTGCCGGCACGTTCCTCTGGCTCCGCCGCCGCCAACCCGTCCCCGCCGACACCGCCCCGCTCACCGCGGAGGAAACCAGCCGGCTCGACCGTCTGATGCGGGAGAACGACGCTTGATCCTGCCGTTCCTGCTGGCGCTGCTCGCCTTACTGGCGCTGCTGCCGATCGTCGCACCGCTGCTCCGCGGCAGCCGTCCCGCGCCCGCCCGCGCCAGCTTCGACCAGGCGGTCTACCGCGACCAGTTGCGGGAGCTCGATCGCGACATCGCCCGCGGCCTGATCACCCAAGCCGAGGCTGACGCCGCCCGCCTGGAAATCCAGCGCCGCCTGCTCGCCGCCGATAAACAGCCCCCCGCCCCGCCCCGGCTGTCGCGCAGCCCCATCCTCGCCGCCATCGTCTTCGTCGTCATCGCCGCCGGCTCCGTCTCCAGCTACCTCTGGCTCGGTGCCCCCGGACTGCCAGACGAGCCGTTCACTGCGCGCAAGGATGAGGTGGCCCAGGAACACGGCGGCGCAGCGTCGCTGGAACAGGCGGCGAATTCGCTGGCGACCAAGCTCAAGCAGAACCCCTCGGACGCCCAAGGCTGGGCACTGTACGGCCGCACCCTGGCGATGCTCAGCCAGTGGGACGCCGCCGAATCGGCCTACCGCCATGCCATCGACCTGGGCCAGACCAGCCCGGACGTCATCGGCGACCACGCCGAGATGCTCGTGATGCAGGCCGGCGGCACGATCACACCCGCCGCCGAGGCCGCATTCCGCCAGGTCCTGCAAGCCGACCCAGGCAGCGGGCTCGCTCGGTACTACCTCGCGATCGCCGCCATGCAGGCGGGGGAGCCGCGCAAAGCGATCGACGGCTTACAGGCCCTGCTGGCCGACCTCCCGGCCGATTCCCCGATGCGCCAGCAACTTGGCCAGAAGGTCGCCGAGGCCGCGCACGCCGCGGGTATTCCCGTGCCGGAACTGGCGAACGGAACCCCACAAGCCCAAACGTCGTCCCAGCCGCCGGGACCTGACCAGAAGACAGTGGCCGATGCGGCCAACATGACGGATGAGCAGCGCCAGGCCATGATCCACGGCATGGTCGCCAGTCTGGCAGCCAAGCAGGAGGCCGACCCGACCAACCTGGACGGCTGGCTCCGCCTGGGCCGCGCCTACAGCGTACTCCACGAACCGGACAAGGCGGCCGAAGCCTTCGACAAGGCGGCTACTCTGAAGCCTGACGACGTTTCCATCCCCTTGCAGGAAGTGCGCGCGCTGCTGAGCGACCACGCGCCGGCCGATAAACTCCCGCCGCGGGTGATCGGTCTGCTCAAACATGTCGAAGCCACCGATCCGGAACAGCCGCTGGTGCTGTGGTATCTGGGCATGGCCGCCGCACAGGATGCCCGCCTGGATGAGGCTCGACGCTATTGGGGGATGTTGCTGACGAAAGTGCCGCCGGGCAGCGAGGACGCTCAAATGGTCCAGTCAGCGCTGGACACGTTATCCCGGGACAAACCCGCTTCGGGTGGGTAGACGCCGCAAGCCCATCCTTTTGCTGGCACTTGCGGTAAATTCAGGAGGCGCTGATTTTCGCGCCATTGACGGTCAGGCCGCGGAACGGGCCAGCTCCGGCGCCACTCTCCGCAGCAGCGGCCCGTGGCCGGCTGACGCATGCCCGACCTCCGTCGCGGCGGTGTGAAAGTAGCTCGCGATGTAGACGCGCACCGCACTCGTGCGACCCCCTGCGTGGCCCGCCGCTTCGATCTGACGCACCAGAGTGCTCATATCCTGCGCTTCGCGTTCGCAGATCTCGCTCAGCATGTCCCAGAGCTCGGGTTCCAGCCGCATGCTGGTCCGTCCGCGCTCCGCGACGACGTTTCTGTTGACTAGACGACTGGTAGACATAGGCCACCTCCAAATTGCCGAAGCGGAGATGACCAGGAAATTATTAAGAGAAGGTTCACAGGCCGGAAAATATTGCATTTTTTTGGCACGCGTTTGTAGTCGCGAGGCGGCCTCAGACCACCGGAGGCCCCCGCCAACGATCATTCGCATGAACGAGCGATCAAAACCGTGCGGTGCGTGTCGATCGGCAGTCGCCTTTCGGCCAACCCTAAATCGGGTATTTGATGAGCTTCTGAAACACGAGCGCTCCTCGCGCCTGGTGATAGGGATGATCATAGCTGTCCGCGAATCGAGCCTGAACCGGCACAGAAACCGGCAGTCTATCCGGCATAAAATTAGCCTCAATCAGCTTTTGAAGACTGTTTCCGCAGCATTTTTTCCCTACCAAACCGGCAAATAATCCGGTATGCATTCGGTTATGGACATTGCATCGATGGAACCGTTGGTTCCCGCGGAAGGCGTGCAAGCACTCGACGATGAAGTGGTTTCACTGATTGCGGACTCCAACCAACTTGCCGGTCGTATCCACCCTATCCTGCGCGATTCGATTGGCGATCTCGTTCGTTCGATGAATTGCTATTATTCCAATCTCATAGAAGGCCATGACACGCATCCGCGCGATATCGATCGCGCACTCGCCAACGATTTTTCCGCCGAACCGAAGAAGCGGGAGCTTCAGCAGGAAGCCGTCGCCCATATCCACGTGCAGAAGCTGATCGACACCGGACAGGATCCCGACGCATGGCCGGCATCTTCCGCCTATGCTTCGTGGCTGCACGAGGAATTCTGCTCGCGCCTACCGCCCGAGATGCTGTGGGTGACCAGGGAGCGGACTGGCGAGAAGCTGCGGGTCGTCCCGGGCGAATGGCGCAAGCACGAGGTCAAGGTCGGCCGCCACATTCCGCCCGAGCATGACGACCTGCCCCGATTCATGGCGCGGTTCGATCAGGCCTACCAGTCTCCTATGCTCAGCAAGTTGCGGAAAATACAGACCGTGGGTGCGGTCCACCACCGCTTCCTTTGGATCCATCCCTTCCTCGACGGCAATGGACGAGTCGCCCGGCTGATGTCGCACGCCCTCTTCAAGCGGCTCGGCATTGGGACAAGCCTTTGGTCCGTCGCGCGCGGGTTTGCGCGTGACGAGGCGCGTTACAAAGCGCTGCTCGCCCAGGCCGACGAACCGCGCGAGGGCGATCGCGACGGCCGAGGCAATCTCACCCAGCGGGGCCTCATCGAGTTCTGCAAATTCTTTCTCGACCAGTCGGTCGACCAGATACGCTTCATGAGCAGACTACTGGAGCCGGCAACGCTGCTGACGCGCATCGAGATCCATATCGAGGAGGAAATTCGCGCAAAACACCTGTTGCGAGGCAGTTTCGCGGTCCTGCGCGAAGCGGTGATCGCGGGCGAGGTCGAGCGGTCCAAGATTCCGTCGCTCACCGGGTATGGGGAGCGCGGCGCGAGGAACGTGACCGCAGCCCTTGTCGATCGCGGCATGCTGACGGCTTCGTCGCACCGAGCACCGCTGCGCCTCGCCTTCCCGACCGAAGTTGCGGAGCGCTGGTTTCCGAACCTCTATCCCGCCAACGCCGGATCACGATCATGAGAGCGTCGCCTCTCGCGGGACTGTCCTCTTCCTGCGACGGATGCGCGGCAGGTCGCCGACTACGCTTGCGGTTGGATCGTCTCTGACCCGACGCCTATCGCCAACCGGACGCGGTCGCCACCCCCCCTCACACCGGCAGCGGCGCCGCCTTCATCCGCTCCATGCTGAACCGGCTACTGACATTGCGCAGCGGCAGCGCACCGATCAGCTTGCGGTAGAAATGGTCGTACGAGGCAATGTCAGCCACCACCACATGCAGCAGGTAATCGACATCCCCGCTCATCCTCCACGCATCGACAACCTCGGGCGTCTCCTGGATCACCTTCGCAAACCGCCCAAGCCACTCGCTGGAATGATCCGCCGTCTCGATGGCAACGAACACCGAGACCGGCAGCCCGATCTTGTCCGCATCCAGAATCGCCACGCGGCGCTGGATGATCCCGTCCTGCTCCATCCGCCGGATCCGTTTCCAGCACGGCGTCGGCGTCAGCCCGACCTTGGCGGCAATGTCAGCCAGCGAAAGCGAGGCATCGACCGAGATCAGTCGCAGAATCTCGCGATCCAGCCGATCGATATCCTTGTCCGCAGCCATAGGGAGTAGCCCTTTCTCTCAGACCGGCACACCGGCAGAAAAATTCTGTGGGCACCCCTTAGCGGGTTCCTCAAGAGAAGAAAATACTCTCTTTTCTGTCAGGCAGAGGATCGGCGCCCAGCCTGTTCCTCCGGCGTGCGCAGGGTCAGCGCCAGCGCGTGCATCCCCCCCGCCTCCGCCGGACCGAATTCGGCTTCCAGCGCGGTATGCACGGCGCGCGAGCGGGCGACGCGGTTGACGCCCTGGAACGCAGCGCTGACCAGCAGCACGCTGTAGTGCGACTGGCCGCCTTCCTGCGCCCCGGCGTGCCCGGCATGGCGCGCACTGTCGTCCTGAATCTCGAGCACGGTCGGCGCGAACGCCTGGGTCAAAAGTGCGCGCAGCCGGTCGGCGCGCGATGAGGCGGAAACATTCGTCATGGCGCCCATCATAACGCCACTCCCGCCGACACGTCACGCGGCGCGGCGCCGACGGACCGCACGCCCGGTTTACGCCGCACCGCTGCCATCGTGATTGGCTCGATCGCTCACACCCGCTACCGTCCATCCGATTTTGTCAGGAGGGAGCGGATCGCATGGCAGTCGCGGCGAGATCGACCAGCACACCCCACCACATCGTCGTCGCCGGCGGCGGCGCCGGCGGCCTCGAACTCGTCACCAAGCTCGGTGACACACTGGGCAAACGCGGCACCGCGAAGATCACCCTCGTCGAACGCGCCCGCACCCACCTCTGGAAGCCGCTGCTGCACTCGGTCGCGGCCGGCAGCCTGCGCCGCTCCCAGCACGAGCTGAACTACCTGGCGCAGGCGCACTGGCACCACTTCGACTACCGGTTCGGCGAGGTGGTCGGCCTCGATCGCTCCGCGAAACAGCTCCGCCTCGGCGCGATGCTCGACGAGGACGGCCGGGAGATCACGCCGCCCACCACCCTGTCCTACGACACGCTGATCATGGCGATCGGCAGCGTCACCAACGACTTCGGCACGCCCGGCGCCGCGAAGTTCGCGATCCCGCTGGAAAATCCCGAACAGGCGAGCCGCTTCAACCGCCGCATCGTCAACGCCTGCCTTCGCGCCAACACCCAGGCCGAACCGGTGCGCCCCGGCCAGTTGCACGTGGCGATCATCGGCGCCGGCGCCACCGGGACGGAACTCGCAGCCGAACTCCATCGCACCGTCCGCGCCGTGCTGGCCTACGGCATGGACCGCATCAACCCGACCCGCGACGTCCATATCGTCCTGATCGAGGCCGCCGACCGCATCCTGCCCGCACTCCCCGAACGGATCTCCAACGCCACGCTCGACCTGCTGCGCGAGATCGGCGTCGAGGTGCGCACCCAGGCCAGGGTCGCCGAGGTCCGCGCGGTCGGCGTCGTGCTGAGCACCGGCGAGGTCATCCCGTCGGAACTCGTCGTCTGGTCGGCCGGGGTCAAGGCACCGGATTTCCTGAAGGACATCGACGGGCTGGAAACCACCCGTACCAACCAGCTGGTCGTCTCGCCCACCCTCCAGACCACCCGCGATCCGGACATCTTCGCGATCGGCGACTGCGCATCATGCCCGCGGGAAGGCTCGCCCATGCCGGTGCCCCCGCGTGCCCAGGCCGCGCACCAGATGGCCTCCCACATGCTGCGCCAGATCGATCTGCGCCTGGCCGGCCGGCCACTTGTGCCCTATCAGTACAAGGACTTCGGCTCACTGGTCTCGCTGGGCAAATACAGCACCGTCGGCAGCCTGATGGGTTTCCTGGTCGGCCGCAGCATGTTTATCGAGGGCCTGTTCGCCCGCGTCATGTACCGATCGCTCTACAAGATGCATGAGGCCGCGCTGCACGGCGGATCTTCGGTGCTGTGGCGCACCGTGATCAGCACGATCTCCCAGCGGCCGACGCCAACGGTGAAGCTGCACTAAGCTGATGCGTTACATCAATCGCAGCACTGCGGAAGGCAAACCCATTCGGGGCGAGCAGAAGCAGCTCTGGGGTTCATGCTGTGCCGGCTTGAGAGACGTCCGCGAAATGGCCGTTTGCTGTCCAGACGACCCCGGAGATCCTTATGCCCCCGTTTTGAAGTGCCCAATTCCAGTGTCGCTGGCTTTGTGGCAACATGCCTGTCCTCAGCTCAGTTCCCCGGAGTACAACAACAACAACAACATGGCCAGCTCGCCATAAGGCGGCCCGGCGCAGCAAGGAGATCGTCCATGGCTGGAACAACCGCGGCCGAACCGCTGACGGGCGCAGGCCCGCGGCAGCCCTGGTACAGGGTTCTCTACATCCAGGTTCTGATCGCGATCGCCCTCGGCGTGGTGCTGGGTTACGTCGCCCCGGAAACGGCGAAGTCCGTGAAATGGCTCGGCGATGCTTTCATCAACTTGATTAAAATGATGATCGCCCCGGTGATCTTCTGCACCATCGTGCACGGCATCTCCTCCATGGGCGACCTGAAGAAAGTCGGTCGGGTCGGCCTCAAGGCGCTGATCTATTTCGAGGTCGTCTCCAGCCTTGCTCTGCTCACCGGCGTGATCGTCGGCGAGGTCGTCCAGCCAGGGGCGGGGTTCGGCGCTGATCCCAGGACGCTC
>Ga0302320_10028497_pt1 | contig 10718 bp, 11 predicted proteins | sample Bog_T0_3_FD_202130 | JGI IMG/M metagenome (GOLD analysis project Ga0302320, IMG submission 202130) | Peat permafrost microbial communities from Stordalen Mire near Abisko, Sweden - Bog_T0_3 | ecosystem: Environmental > Terrestrial > Soil > Wetlands > Peat | place: Sweden: Abisko, Stordalen Mire... | reverse complement strand
CGGGCTGGTCTCATTGCGCAGGGCCTGCTCGGGGGCCATGTAGGCGGCGGTTCCCACGGTGGTCCCATCGCGCGTAATTTCCGAGGCGTGCGACGATTTCGCGAGGCCGAAGTCGGTAATGCGCAAAGTGCCCTCGATGGTGAACATCACGTTTTCCGGCTTGATATCGCGATGGACAATGCGCTTGCGGTGCGCATGCCCGAGGCCCTCCGCCAACTGGACGCCCACCTTGAGAGCTTCGGTGAGCGGAAACGGACGATCACAGTCGCGGTATTTGCGGATGCGTTCGCGCAATGTGCCGCCTTCGAGGAATTCGAGGACCAGAAAGCGCCGGCCCCGATCCTCGTCCATGGCGTGGATGGTGGCGATGTTGGGGTGATTGAGTGCCGAAATGGCGCGGGCTTCGGCCTCAAAGCGCAGGATCTTGTCGGGGCTGGCGACGATCTCCGGGGGAAGAAATTTGAGCGCCACGAAGCGATGGAGAGAAAGATCGCGCGCCTTATAAACGACACCCATGCCGCCCTCGCCGAGCTTCGCGACGATCTCGTAGTGGGTAACGGTAGTGCCAATGGTCATGGCGCGCTGGTTCTTCTTATAGTAGTGGAAGGGAGTTGCGGAACTGAAGAGGCGCAGCTTTCGCAGCGCGGCCCCGTCCCGTCTAGTGATGCTGTAACTGGATCAGGCGCTCGTTGTTCTGCGAGGCGGCGGGAGGAGCCGGAATGGTCTGCGGCGCGCGCCAGAAATCCATGTAGGACGTGTAGTGCACGCAAGCTACGGTGCAGCGGGGCGCGCAGCCCTTTTCTGTAATGAACTCGCGCCGGATATCTTCGCGCGTATACTGCGCCAGCGGCTTGGCCGGGTAACCGCGCTGCTGCGAACAATAGTGAACCAGCCCGTCCTCGCAGACGTAAAGATAACGCGCGCCGGCCCGGCATTTCCACTTATTTTCGATGCCGTGCGCGATGTTGTCCTGAAAATAATTCAGCCGGGCATAGTTCTTTTTGCCCATGTCGCGCACGCGCAAAAAGATGTTCTGCTCTTCTTCCGAGAGCGGCTGCAGCTGACCGTCGCTATCGTGGATGATGCCCACAGTGGAAGTGAAACCCAGTTCCACGGCGCGCTTCGCCACCTCGATGGCATCGTGCGGTTTGTGTATGCCGCCGCCAACCACCGAGTTAATGTTGACGTGGAAATCGGCGTGCTCGGCGAGCCATTTCAGTCGGGGATCGAGAGTCTTAAGGCTCTTCTTCGACACGTCGTCCGGATTGACGTTATCGATGGAAATCTGCATGTGGTCGAGGCCGGCGCGGTTGAGACGCTGAATGCGATCGACGTTAAGCAGGAAGCCGTTGGTGATCATGCCGCACAGCGCCCCGGTCTTGCGGATGTGGGCAATCAGATCGTCGAGATCGGGATGCAGCAGAGGCTCGCCGCCGCTGAAGGAAATGATGCTGGTGCCGAGTTCACCCAGATGATCGATGCGGCGCAGCATCTCTTCAGTGGGGACAGGCTTCGAAAAATCATCGAATTCGTTGCAGTAGGTGCAGGCCAGATTACAACGTCGCGTGGGGATAATGTGGGCGAGCACGGGATGGTCGACGGAGCGAATTCCATCGGCCAGCATGCGCCATTCGCGCGCACGGCGTTGCGCGGCGATCAGATCTCTCCTCAACCGGGTTTTGAGCGACGGCATAAATGGCGAAAGCACTATTACAACACACTAGTGGATGCTTCGAAAGACGCTTTGGATGCGTGCTAAATATCGTCGAAAACGGCGGAAACCGGGATGCTGAGGCCGGGGAGCAGGGCGGGGAATTCGAGGTGGTCCTGCTCGGTTAACTCACGCCATTCATGCGCGGTGTAGACGGTGACTCTCTTCAGGTTTGGATAGGCGCAGCAGACGGCGCAGGCTCCGTCCTTCAGATACGCCGAGATCTTTCGCTGGAGAACCCAGGGCTGGTCGCTGATGGCGACTTCGATAGGGATCTCGGGTGCGCCGTTGGTGGAGGAATTTCCTCGGCGGTTGGTTAAACGCTCGGCTCGTATGATGGCTGCGTCGGGCGTTATAGCGCTCGCGCCGGCCACCAGAAAACTGTGTTCTATCCAGCATTCAAACCCGTAACGGGCTACGCCCGCCTGGTCGAATAAACGTTTCAGATTATTCTTGACCCGATCATGCGAATAGCCGTTCAGAGTGCGCTCGCAGACTTCTCCCTCAATGAGTTCCCAGCGGTTTTCATCGTCCTCGCCATGGAGCCGGAGGAATTCGTCCGCAGTCATCCCGGAGACGATTGGATATGAAGCCGTCACAACACCCACTATAGCGCCGTCGGGCCATAGCCGTTTATTACAGGGCCCTGTCTGATAGTGTGGTTTTAGCTGGCCAGCCATATTTTGAGTCCGAATTCTCTCGATAAAAACAAGATCAGGATTCTGCTTCTGGAAGGCATCGATCCGTCGGCCGTCGAGGCGTTCCGCGAGGATGGCTACAGCGATATCGAATATCACAAGAAGCCGCTGGCGCATGCGCAATTACTCGAATCCATCCATGATGCCTATTTCGTCGGTATTCGCTCGGCGACACAGCTGACGGAGGAGGTTTTCGAACATGCCCCGCGGCTGGTGGGCGTCGGCTGCTTTTGCATTGGCACCAACCAAGTGAACCTGGGAGCGGCGCAGAAGCGCGGCATTCCGGTTTTCAACGCGCCTTTTTCGAATACCCGCAGCGTGGCGGAACTGGTGATCGCGGAGATAATCATGCTGATGCGCGGCGTGCCCTGGCGCAACGCGCAGGCGCATCGGGGCGGCTGGGCCAAGACCGCCAGCGGATCGCATGAGGTGCGTGGCAAGACGCTCGGCATCATTGGCTACGGGCACATCGGGACGCAGGTGGGACTGCTCGCCGAGGCGCTCGGCATGCGCGTTATTTTTTACGATATTGAGGCGAAACTGGAGCTGGGGAATGCGTTGCAAGTGGCCACTCTCGATATGCTGCTGCAGGGCGCCGACGCCGTAACCCTGCATGTTCCCGAGACTCCTCAGACCAGGGGAATGATGGGAGCCGCCGAACTGGCCCGTATGAAGCCCGGCGCCATTCTGATCAACGCCTCGCGGGGAAGCGTGGTGGATATCGACGCTCTGACTGAGGCTCTCGATTCCGGACAGGTCTCGGCCGCTGCGCTCGATGTTTTCCCTTCGGAGCCGAAGGCAGGCGAGGAGTTTCAGTCGCCCCTGCGTGGACGCGATAACGTGATGCTGACCCCGCACATCGCGGGCAGCACCGAAGAAGCGCAGCGGAATATCGGGCGTGAAGTTTCGGAAAAGCTAATTAAATACAGCAATAATGGATCCACGCTGGCGGCGGTGAATTTTCCCGAAGTGTCATTGCCGGAGTATCCGGGACATCACCGGATACTGCATATTCACCACAATCAGCCCGGCGTTCTCTCGCGCATTAACGCGATTTTTTGGGAGGAGCATATCAACATCGCGGCGCAGTATCTGCAGACCAATGCCGTGATTGGATATGTGGTGATCGATATCGAGACGGACCGGCGCGAGGAATCGCTCAATCTGAAGCGGCGGCTGGATGGGGTCGAGGGTACGATTCGGACGCGAATTCTGTACTAACCCGCGCTCTCGTCGAGCTCGATACCTTCGTAGATCGCGGCTAATGGAATGTTACAGTCGACGCTCGCAAAGCGGCAGATGGCATCGAGACCGGTGAATTCCGTGAAGGTCCAGCTACCCTGCTCCGAGCGGACAAATGTCTCGATGCGCGGTTCGCTTTGAGAAACGAGGACGTATTCCTTCAGGGAGTCGATTTTGCGGTACGAGGCAAACTTCTCGCCCCGATCGAACGCTTCGGTGGACTTTGACAGAACCTCAAGGATCAGAGTTGGATTTGTGACGATGTCGCTCTCACCCGCAGGCTGGGCTTTGCCGCAGATCACTGTGACGTCGGGATAAAAGTACGGACCGCGCTCAGATGCGCGTAGCCTCAGATCGGAGGGCACGATGCGGCAGCCGCGTTTTCGCAATGCCTGGCCCAGTTCTATGATGATTTCACCAGCGAGATACGCGTGCGCGCGGCTGCCGCCCGCCATGGCGTAGATATGGCCATCCAGATATTCGTTCCGGCATTCGGATGCACGGTCGATCTGCAGATATTGTTCGGGTGTGAAAAAAGGAAGCGCCTGCGCCGACATGATATAACTCTAACTTGCCTGATCGAGTTTGATGCCTTTATAGATGGCCGCCACCGGGATATTACAATCTACGCTCGCAAGGCGGCAGATAGCCTCAAGACCGGCGAATTCCGTGAAGGTCCATGCACGCTGCTCCGAGCGGACAAATGTCTCGATGCGCGGTTCGCTTTGAGAAACGAGGACGTATTCCTTCAAGGAGTCAATTTTTCGGTACTGAGCGAACTTCTCGCCCCGGTCGAACGCCTCGGTGGATTTTGACAGAACCTCGACAATCAACGTTGGATTCAGAGCGATGTCGTCTTCACCGGCGGTCTCGGCATCGCCACAAAAAACGGTAGCATCCGGATAGAAGTACGGACCCCGATCCGCCGCGCGCACTCTCAGATCGGAATTTCCGACCAGGCAGCCGCGGTTCAGCAACGCCACGCCGAGTTCCCTGATGATCGCCCCGGCCAGAAACGAGTGCGCGCGGCTGCCGCCTGCCATGGCGTAAATATGGCCATCCATATATTCGTTCCGGCATTCGGATGCACGGTCGATCTGCAGATATTGTTCGGGTGTGAAAAAAGGAATCGCCTGCGCCGACATGATATAAGTCTAACTCGCCTGGGCCTTCGCAATCGCCGCCCGGATCGCATCCGGTTTGGTGAAACCCTCGAACCGTTCCACCGTGTTGCCATTGCGATCCAGCACCAGCGTAATCGGTAACTGGCCAATCTCACCCGACCCGAGGCCCACCGTGTATTTCATGGGAAGCTGCTTCAGGAACGGCTTCACCGCTTCCGCCCCGTCCTCATCCATGGAAATCCCCACGACCTCCACGCCCTTCGATCCCAAATCCTCCTGCATGCGGTTGAATTCCGGAATCTCCTGGCGGCAGGGGATGCACCACGTGGCCCAGTAATTCAGCACCACCACTTTGCCCTTCCAATCCGCCGTGGAAAGCGGCGCGCCGTCGATGGTCCTGAACGGACCTCCATCGAACGCCGGAGCCGGGGCTGCGTCAGTGGGCCTGGTATTCAGAAACGCAAGATATTGCTGGGAATCGCTGGTCTTATCGGCGAATGTGGCGAGCGCCTTCTGATTTGCGTCGTAAACCACGTAAAACGGGATCGCCACGGTCTGGAACTTCTCTTCCTCGAGCTTCTGATTAGCTTCAGATGCGGCGTCGGTGCCATCCGTGTAAAGCTCAACCAGCACCATGTTTCGCGCCACGGCGTCGATCTCCGGCCGCGTGAACATATTGCGCTTCATCCACTTGCAGTTGGTGCAAGCGTAACCGGTGAAATCGGCCAGCACGAGCTTGTTCTCCGCCTTGGCTCGCGCCAGCGCGCCCGGCAGATCGTTTTTCATCCACGCCAATTCCTGCTGACCGGAACCGCTCGACACGGAATCGGAGGAAGGGGGCGGGATGAATGCCTCGATGTCGCCAAGCCGCGCGCCGAACATGCCGGGCACCAGGCTCAGCCCCGCCACGATGAACAGCATTCCGATCAGCAACCGCGCCACGCCCAGCTCCGCCTCGGCCGAGACGCCGGGCAGGCGCACGTAGCCGAGCAGATAGAATCCCGCCATGGCCAGCAGCACAACCGCGAATGCGAGGAAGCGCTCGCGCGTGATGAAGCCCAGTTGCAAGACGGCGTCGAGGCTGTAAAGGTACTTCAGCATGAACGCCAGTACCAGAAAGCCCATCACCACTTTCACCCGCGCCAGCCATTCGCCCGAGCGCGGCAGCTTGCCAAGCCACGCCGGGAAGAGCGCCAGCAGGAAGAAGGGCAGGGAAAGGCCGCTGGCGAAGGACGCCATGCCGAGCGTGGGCCGCAGCTTTCCTCCTGTGACGGAGGCCGCCAGCAGCGTGCCCATGAACGGTCCCACACAGGCGAAAGACGCGAGCGCGAAGGTCAGCCCCATCAAGAGCGCTCCGGCGAATCCGCCTTGGCCCGACGCCGTGTTCAGCTTCGTGAGGATGCTTGAAGGGATGGTGATTTCGAACGCGCCCAGCAGACTCAGGCCGAAGACGAAGAACACCAGCGCTATAAAGCCGTTCACCCAGGGATTGCCGCCCAGTTGAACGACGCCGGCGGGTCCCAGAGCAATTGTGGCAATCAGCCCCAGGCCTGTGAAGAGCACGATGATTCCGAGACAAAACGTGACTGCCTGGGCGAATCCGCCGCGCTGCCCGACGAAGTACGACATGGTAATCGGGATCATGGGAAATACGCAGGGGGTGAAGATCGCAGCGAGGCCGACGCCAAACGCGAGCCCCAGGAAGGGAAGCAGATCGCCATTCTGGGGGTTCGTCGCCGGGGCCGGCAATCCCGGTTTCGCCTCGATATATCCGGACGGGATGGAAATCGCACCAATCGCCGCATCCGCAGCGATGTTTAAAGTTGCACTGATCTGGCGCGTGCGTGGTGGGATGCACGACGTCCCGCTGCAGGTCTGATAGCGCGGCTCGAAACTTAAAGTGACCGGTCCCGCCGCGAGGCCTTTTTTCAATTCAATGCGCGCGAGGAAAGTTTGCGAGCCTTCATACGTCTCCGTCTCGGCGTTGAAATTCGGATCGAATTTGCGAATGGGCGGCGGCTCGAAAACGGTGAACTGCTCAACCGTCGAATCATCGACAAGCTTGATCGTGGTGGGAATCGGACCCGGCGGAGTGGTCAGAGAATACATGTGCCATCCGGGATCGATCTCCGCCTGCAGTTTCGCGAGAATCGTCCCGCCGGGCCGCGCGGACGCCTGGTCGACCGTCATGGTCCATTTCACATGGTTGAATTTTTCGCTCTGAGCGGACACGCCGGTCGCGCTGAGGGCAAGGAACAGTAACAGGATCGACATGCGGCGATAGCCGCGTTGGCTCTGGCCCCCACGGACGCGGCTATCGCCGCATGTCCCCGGCATCGCGTTACGCATACTACTTAGACGCACATCAGGCAGCTCTTCTTCGCCGCAGCTCTTCTTCGATGCGCTGATTCATATTGCTGGATGCAAAATCGGCCGCAATACGGATGGCATTCCGGATGGCATTGGCGTTGGATCGCCCATGGCAAATAATGCACACGCCCTTGACGCCCAGCAGCGGAGCGCCTCCGATTTCAGAATAATCCACGCGCTTCTTGAAATCCGTGTAAGCCGATTTCGACAGCACGTAGCCGATTTTGCGCGACAAAGTGGCTTCGAGAGATTCGCGCAGCATGCTGCGAATCATGTCCACCAGGCCTTCAGAGACCTTCAGCGCCACATTGCCCACAAAGCCGTCGCAGACGATCACATCCGCAATGCCGGAGAACAGATCGCGCCCCTCCACGTTGCCGATGAAATTCAGGCCCAACTCCTTCAGCATCGGAGTGGCGTCGCGGGTGAGCGTGTTGCCTTTATGCTCCTCCTCGCCGATCGACAGCAGGCCGACGCGGGGGTGCTTAACCTTCAACACGAGACGCGAATAAATCTCCCCCATCAGGCCAAACTGGGCGAGCATCTGGGGTTCGCAATCGACGTTGGCGCCGACGTCCAGCAACACTACAGGCGTTCCTTTATGAGTGGGAAATACGCCGGAGAGCGCGGGCCGATCCACGCCCGGCACCTTGCCCATCACCATTTTCGCGATGGCCATACAGGCGCCCGTGTTGCCGGCGGAAAGAAAACCATCCGCTTTGCCGTCCGCTACCAGACGCGCGCACAAGTGCATGGAACTGCCCTTCTTGTTGCGGGCCGCCTTCGCCGCATGGTCGTCCATGGTGATGTGGTCGTCGGCGTGAAGCACTTCGATGGGCAGATCCCGCGCGGACGAATGCTTATCGAGCGCGTGGCGCACGGCTTCACGATTACCCACCAGGATGACGCGATGCCCCAGATCTTTGGCGGCTCGAATAGCGCCTTCGACCTCCGGAACCGGGGCCTTGTCGCCCCCCATCGCGTCTACTGCAATGGTGACCATGCGCTCAGGTTATCCTGTTTGTGTCTGATTTGAAAGATCTTATTCGGCCGCGGTCTCAATGACCTCGCGTCCTTTGTACTGTCCGCAATGGGGGCAGACGCGGTGCGGGACTTTCGGTTCATGGCAATTCGGGCATTCCGCGTGGGCAGGCTTGCGCAGCGCGTCGTGGGCGCGGCGATTCTGCGTGCGCGCATTGGAGTGTCGTCGTTTCGGATTCGGCATTGCTTTTACTTTCTTATTGGTTTACCAAACTATTGTAGCTCGATGTGAAGATTTTTCAGCGAGTTCCAGCGATCGTCGCCCGGATGCACTTCACAGTGGCAATCCGTTTCATTGCGATTCCCGCCGCAGACCGGGCAGATCCCCTTACACGTTTCGCTGCATACCCGCTGCATGGGGAGCTGTAACAAAACCTGTTCCCGCAGAATGTCTTCCAGCACCAGGCCGGGTAACTCGTAGAATCCCATCTCCGCCTCGCCCTCGTCGATGGCGACTTCCTCCTCGTGAGTCGGTGCGCTCTCAATCGGCTTGTAAAACAGGTCGAAAGGCGTATCGATATGGAAAGTGGCGCGTCCCAGACAGCGGTCGCACTCGGTTTCAAGAGTGGTTTCCACCAGTCCCTTCACGCGCACTTCCCCACCGGTATGGGGCAGCAGTTCGGCCACCCCTTTGGCGACGAGAGGCCCGGTCTGGATGGCGCCTGAGTCGGATAAGTCGAACTCCCCCGGCTTCCAGGTCTCCGCAAAGGGCAGTTTGCGAACCTCCATCTCCTTGATACTGAGCAACATGGCTTTGGGCTGGGAAACCTTGATTGTAGCATGATCGTAAGTGCCCGAATTACCCGACATCGCTGCGTACATAGGGGCGCTCGAGCCTCGCATCGTTGCTCAACCACTGACTCGGGTGCGGCTGGCGAGCCCCTTCCTGCTGCGCACCATCGAGCCTCCTCTCTCCGCCGTGGAAGGGCGCACCGTCCAGGAATTGCGCCGGGTCGGCAAGCGCGTTGCCATTGGGGTCGAGGGCGATCTTTGGCTGGTTCTGCATCTGATGATTGCCGGTCGTCTCCACTGGAAGGCGCCCGACCTCAAGCTCGCGGGCCGGCAGAATCTGGCTGCTTTCTACTTTCCTGGCGGAACTCTGACGCTCACCGAGGCGGGCACAAAGCGCCGAGCATCACTCCACGTGGTACGCGGCGAGGAGGGGCTGCGCTCGATGGACCCCGGCGGCATCGACGTCCTGACCGCCGACCTGGCCGCATTTCGGACCGCCCTCAGCACCGAAAATCACACTCTGAAAAGGGCGCTCACCGATCCACGAATGCTCAGCGGCATCGGCAACGCCTACTCGGACGAGATCCTCCACACGGCCCGCCTGTCCCCGATTCTGCAAACGCAAAAGATGAAGGACGAAGAGTGGGACCGGCTTTACAACGCCACGCAGAGCACCCTCAAACTCTGGATCGACCGTCTGCGCTCCGAAGCCGGCACGGGTTTTCCGGAGAAAGTGACCGCCTTCCGTGAAGACATGGCGGTACATGGGAAGTATGGCCAGCCGTGCCTGCGATGCGGTGAGAAAGTCCTGCGCATTCGTTACGCCGATAATGAGACCAACTACTGCGCGCGGTGCCAGACTGGGGGGAAGGTGCTGGCGGATCGCGGTCTGTCGCGCCTCCTGGGCTCGGACTGGCCGCGCACTTTGGAAGAGCTGGAGGCTCTGCGAAAGAAATGAAAGTCATCCTGTTCGGCGCCACCGGCATGGTTGGGCAGGGTGTCCTGCGCGAGTGCCTGCTTGACCCCAGCGTGGAATCCGTGGTCTCCATCGTCCGCACGGCGACCGGCCAGAAACATGACAAACTGCGCGTGATCGTCCAGCGGGACTTCCTCGATTTCAGCGCCATCGCCGGCGATCTGACGGGCTTCGGCGCCTGCTTCTTCTGCCTCGGGATTTCCTCCGTCGGTATGAAAGAGGCGGATTATTCCCGCGTTACGTATGAAATAACCACGGCGGCGGCACAATTACTCGCTTCTTTAAATCCGGGGATGACGTTCATCTACGTATCGGGCCTGGGAACGGACAGTACGGAGCGGGGAAGCACTATGTGGGCGCGGGTTAAGGGCAAGACCGAGAACGCCTTGTTCCGCCTGCCGTTCAAAGCGGCCTATATGTTCCGCCCCGGAGCCATTCAGCCCCTGCATGGGATTAAATCGAAAACTGCGCTCTACCAGATCGGTTACGCGGTGACGGCGTTGTTTCTGCCCACGCTGAAAGAACTCTTTCCCGATTCCATCACCACCACCGAGCAAGTCGGGCGGGCCATGATCAACGTCGCCCGATGGGGTTATCGGGAAAAGATCCTCGAAAACCGCGACATCAATCAAGCCGCACAATAGTGCCTTTATGAAACGCGCTGCATTCGCCTAGTATCACGCAAACCGGAAGAAGAGTGTTAGCGATCATCTGAAAACGTATTTTTCTGGACCGGCAAAGCGGGCGGTGCAGCAATGCGGTTCAGCTTGAGACGCAGGTACTCCAGGTAGTTGGCGGGCATCGGATGGACAAGAAGTTCGTCA
>Ga0302320_10028492_pt1 | contig 10720 bp, 9 predicted proteins | sample Bog_T0_3_FD_202130 | JGI IMG/M metagenome (GOLD analysis project Ga0302320, IMG submission 202130) | Peat permafrost microbial communities from Stordalen Mire near Abisko, Sweden - Bog_T0_3 | ecosystem: Environmental > Terrestrial > Soil > Wetlands > Peat | place: Sweden: Abisko, Stordalen Mire... | reverse complement strand
GAGACTTTCGAACAGGTTGCCGAAAGGCGCCGCGGCCAGTTTCTGTGGATGGCGCAGCGCATGACAAACAATCGAGAAGAAGCAGAGGAGATTGTGCAGGACGCGCTCTTAAAAGAGTTTAGGAGCATCCCCCAGTTTCGCTGTGAATCGAAGATGGATACATGGCTATGTGTCATTGTGCGCAACACCGGGCTTGAATGGCTAGGCGACTATTCGACCACGAGCCGCTTCGAGTGGGGTGAGGGCTGAAAGATATCAGCATCATTCTTGGCGGTCCCGGTATGCTTGAAGAGGCTTGCCCCGCTCTATTCGGGCGGGGATCCTTGGTGGCATTTTCTTTTTCGGGAGATATCCATCCACGCTTCGCTTTTGCTTATCCTGGCGATTGTTTTCGTTGCCACGGTGATCCGGTCGGCGTTTGGCTTTGGCGAAGCGCTGATCGCAGTGCCCCTGCTGGTGCTTTGCATGCCACTGCGAGTGGCCGCGCCGCTGGCGGTGCTGCTCTCGATCGCGATTGCAGCCGTGGTAGTGGCGCAGGATTGGAGGCATGTTCACCTGCGCAGCGCCGCCGGGCTTCTGCTAGCCACGGTCTTCGGGATTCCGCTCGGATTGCTAGTGCTGACCAATGGGCACCAGGAACTGGTCAAGGCGGGGCTAGGCATCCTGATCGCGTTGTTTGCGGTCTTTTCGCTGGCGGCGCGCGATGCGTTGCGGCTGAAGAACGAGCACCGGGCGCTGCTTCTGCTATCAGGATTTCTGGCCGGCATTCTGGGCGGAGCCTATGGCATGAACGGGCCGCCACTTGTAATCTATGGCTCGCTGCGCGGATGGTCCCCGCAGCACTTTCGGGCGACGCTGCAAGCTTATTTCTGCCTGCCAGCATTTTGGGGATGATTGGCTTCTGGAGCGCTGGGCTATGGACCCGCACGGTGACGCACGAGTTCCTGCTTTCGATGCCGGTAATGCTGCCGGCGGTGTTCCTGGGACGAGCAATCAACCATCGCTTCTCCGGAGCCGCGTTCCTTCGATACGTCTACTGCGGACTTTTGTTGCTTGGCGGCATGTTATTTGTGGAGGCGGTCACCTAGCATGTGTGAGAAGCGGCGCTTAGCCCATGGCTCGCTTATTTGACTTCGGGCGCAGGGTAAGTTCCGGATTGGCGATTCAGGAACTACTCCTTTTGCGTGAATCGAGAATCACGCCGAAAGCCGCGTTCGGGGGTTCCGGTTGTATCACCTGCATTTCGGACATTATGCATTCTAAGGTCTCAAAAACGAAACGTGAAGTACTTAGTTCTCTCATCGGGAACTGAAACGCGACCTACCTGCCGCTCTCCCATCACGGAGTTCAGTTGCTCAGCGAGATGCCGGTGGCTTTTGCCTCCTCTGGAGTGAGGAACTGGAGCGCGCACTCATGCGTCTTGCCTGCCTGGATTCCGCTCACTCAGGAGCCTGGTCCGATCGCACAAGCGTACTGGTGGCTGCCAGGCCCTGCGGCGTTTATCGTTCCTCATCCGATCAGTGGTGAGGGTTTCGCAAGGATCGTGTTGTGCTGAGGCCTTCAGGCCATCGAATCTCGTGGTGACGCTGGCGTAAGTCTTGCGTAAGACTCATCTGTGCGGATGGAAGCTCATGCGTTGTCGCACTTGGCCCAATGCCAGCAGAATGCCATAGAGCAGCGCTTCCGGGCGGGGCGGACAGCCGGGGACGTAGACGTCTACGGGAATGACTGCATCCACTCCGCCCAGCGAGGCGTAGTTGGTTCCGAAGATGCCTCCGCTGATGCCGCAGGCGCCCACGGCTACCACTACTTTCGGATCCGGCGTCGCGGCCCAGGTCTTACGCAGCGCCAGTTCCATGTTGCGAGTCACCGGGCCGGTGACGAGCAGCATGTCGGCATGACGCGGCGAGGCCACGAAATGAATGCCGAAGCGTTCGATATCGTGAACCGGGTTGTTCAACGCAACAATCTCCTGCTCACATCCGTTGCACGAGCCTGCATCCACTTGCCGAATCGACAACGAGCGTCCGAGCAAGTTGTGGATGGCCGCTTCGATCCTCTTGCCGGGTTCCTCGGCGCCTGGGTCGCTGGTGGTCGTTTGCAGCCCGGCGTGGCTTCCATCGGGATGGAGCGTGTATTCGGCGGTAAGAACGAGGTCGCGGCGATCAGTGGCCGCAAGCTCGAACTGCCGGGTCATGCGCACGGCTCCATCGCCAGAGGCTTCCGCGCATTCGCCGCAAAAGATGCAGCGGCCGTAATCCACGCTGACCTGACGCAGGCCGTCGCAGTCGCGGACGGCGATGGCGCCGGTGGGACACGCATCGGCGGCGGGACGTGCGTCGCTCCAGAGGTCGAAGTCGAACTCCGGGCATCCCCGAAACTGCTCGGCGAGATGAGGCGCAACGCGCGGATACCCAGCCGTCGCGGAGCCAACGCTTAACGTCTTTTGGAGGATCTTGAACATCGCGTTACCGATCCGTCCCCGAATAGGACAAGTTGAAGCTCTTGTTGATTACTGGAAAATCCGCAACGATATTGCCTTCTACCGCTTCCACGATGGCTGGCCAGTTGTTGATGGATGGATCTTTCACCTTGCAGCGTTCGAGGCGGTTACCGTCGCCAGTTCGGACCCAGTGAACGATCTCGCCACGCCACCCTTCCACCGCGCTCAGCGCGCAGCGATCCGGCGGAATGGGCTGAGCGGGGGCGCGGTGCGGACCGTCTGGCAGATGGGCAGCCGCAGCGCGGATCATCTGTATCGACTCCCCCACTTCATCAATGCGAACCTGCAGGCGGTGGCGGACATCTCCCGCCTGGTAGACTGGCACGCTGAACGGGAGGTGACGGTACGCCTCATACGGGTGATCGCGCCGAAGATCGAGATCGACGCCGGAGGCGCGACCTGCCACGCCGACGATTCCCAGCATTAATGCCTTGTCCGGGCGCAGGATTCCGGTGTGCTCCAGACGTTCGCGAGTGGAATTGGACGACTGAAGTATCGCCACCAGATCGCGGTACTCACGCTCCACGACTTCGAGCGTGTTCTCGATGGCTTCGACTTGAGCCCGCTGCCAGTCCCTGCGCACACCGCCGATGGCCACCATCCCGCGCAGCACGCGGCTTCCGGTTAGCATTTCGTTCAATCCCACCACCATCTCACGCACGCGGCCGGCATGGGCGTTGGCAATCACGAATCCCACGTCGTTGGCGATGGCCCCGGTATCGGAGAAGTGATTCGCAATTCGTTCCAGTTCAAGCAGGATGGCGCGCAGAAATTGTGCCCGCGCCGGGACCTCGATTCCCGCAGCCTGCTCGATGGCCTGGCAGAATGCAGTGCCGTGAGAGAACGCCGAATCGCCCGAAATGCTTTCGGCCAGAAACACCGCGCGGTGGATGGGAATATTCTCGAAGAGCTTTTCGGTTCCCTTGTGCGTGTAGAACATGCGCAGTTGCAGGTACAGGATAGGCTCGCCGGCGACGGCGAAGTCGAAGTGGCCGGGCTCGATGATGCCGGCATGAACCGGGCCGACCGGAATGTGGAACACGCCCTCTCCGTGCGTGGGCCGATAGACGTGCCGCTCCCCCTCAAACGGGGCCAGCACGGTGTCGAGCGGAAAACTCTTGCGCAGCGGATGCACGTCGGGCCAGTTATCGTGGAGCGCCACGCGCCGGGGATTCGGATGCCCGGTGGCTTCGAGCCCGAACCAATCCTGAATCTCGCGCTCCTGCCAGTTGACGGCCGGCAATTCCGCGGCCAGCGACGGGAACGCGGGATGGTCCGCGGGAATGGGAGCCTTCAGCATCACCCAGGCAGGGTCGCCCGGCCGGTCGAAGAGATAGTAGTTGTAGAAAACGCCTTCCGCATTCACCCGATCCTCGGCGAAAACGGTCACTAGTCTCGCCTGGCGCTCGGCGAGCAAGTGCCGGACTATTGCGGTGGCGTCCGGCCCGTTCAACAGAACTGTGAATTGACCGGAGACCGGTTCTGCCACGGAGCGGACCTGCTCCGGAAAACGCTCGCGAAGTTCTTTCCAAGGAGATGTCATTGTCCGCCCACCACCCGCGCCGCTCCTCGAATCAGTTCAAACAGCGGAGCCGGAATCCAAAATCCGATTACGACCAGCGCCGCGGCCAGAGCCAGCACCGAACCATCGCGCCAGGGACGGCGCGCCGCCACTGCCGTATCGCCGCCTGGGCCGAGGATCATGCCGCCCACGTGCAGCAGCGCGCCCGTGAAGACACCGGTGCTGAACAGGACGAAAAGGACGCCCGCAAGAACATGCCCTCCAGCGAAGGCCGCGCGCAAAATGAGGAACTCGCTCTGAAACAGGCTGAACGGCGGCATACCGATAATCGCCAGCATGGCCATGAGAAACACCACGCCCGTCAGCGGCATGGCCCGGATCACGCTGCCCTTGATCCTGGAGAACAGGTCGGTGCGGAAGTGCTGCGACACGTTCCCCGCGCACAGGAACAGCAGCGACTTCGCGATGGTGTGAAAGGTCATGTGCAGCATGAGGCCCAGCCAGCCCAACGGGCCTCCGAGTCCCAGCGCCGTTGCCATAATGCCGGCATGATCGATGGTGTGATAGGCCAGCAGGCGGCGATAGTTTTTCTGCACCAGCACAAACGGAACCGAGACGCCCATGGAGAGCAACCCGAACAGAAGCAGCAGACGGCTCGGGTACTCCGCGCCAAGGCATCGGCTGGCAAGAATGTAGAAACGGATGAGGCCATAAAGGGCGCAGTTCAGCAGCGCCGTCGAAAGCAGCGCGGCGGAGGGCACCGGGGCCTCGCTGTATGCATCCGGCTTCCAGGTGTGCATCGGCGCGAGGCCAGCCTTGGTGCCATAGCCCAGGAGAATCAGGACGAAGGCCAGCCGCATCGAGGTCTTGTCGAGTTGGGCGGCTCGCTGTGCCAGCACCGACCAGTTCAACCCGCTCAGCGCCTCGGAACCGGCGAGGCGGTGTCCGGCATAGTAGGCCACCAACGTGCCGAACAGCGCCATCGATAAACCCACGCCGCCAATGATGGCGTACTTCCAGGCGGCCTCCAGCGAGGTGACCTTCCCGTAGAAGGTTACCAGGAAGATAGAAGCCAGCGTGGTAACTTCCATCGCCGCCCACATCACTCCCAGATTGTTGGCCACCGCCATGAACAGCATGGAGAACACGAACAGCGGCGTCAGCGTGTAGTACATGCGAAACTGCGCGATCTGTTCCATGCCGCTCGCGTCGTCGCCCAGCGCTCCGCTCTGCTGGTCATCGCGCAGGTAGCCGATCGAGTATGTGGAGCAAACAAGGGCCACCGATGCGGTCAGAAGAATTACCAGCGCGCTGAGCGCGTCGGCATAGAAGAAACCGTTCCCCAGCGAGACCGTGCCATTGGCCAGCACCCGCACGGCCAGCACGCCGGCGACAACAAAGACCGCAGCGAACCCGGCCAGGTTGACCGCTTCCATTGCCGCGCGCCGGCGAGCGAAGAACGCCGCGGCGGCGGTGGCAAGGGGGACCAGTAATAGAGCGACCAGCAGCATCCTATCCTCTCAGCCTCCGCAGCCGGCTTACATCCACCGACTCGAAGGTCTCGCGGATGCGGTAGACCAGTATGCCCAGCACCATCGCCGCTACCAGCACATCGAAGAAAACACCCAGTTCCACTATCAGCGGCATCCCATAGGTCAGCGAAATGGCCGCGAGAAACAGCCCGTTTTCCAGCGACAGCAGCGCCAGCACCTGGGTCAGCGCCTTGCGGCGATTGATCATCGTAAAAAAGCCAATCAGGAAAAGAGAAATGGCTACGGCCAGCGCGTTGTGGCCCAGGCCGGGCTCGTCCGGTCGGTAAAACGATGCCGCCACCACATAGCCCACCAGCGTCAGCCCGCCGGCAATCACCACCGAGAGCGGCACGTTCACAATCGGCTCGATCTCTTCATGAATCTCCATGCGTTTCACGAGGCGTTCAAAGAGGATGGGCACCAGAATCACCTTGACCACGAGAGTGAGTGCGGCGGCGACGTAGAGATGCGGCGCGTGGTTAAACCAGGCGATGGTGGCGGCAATCATGGCGAGGAATAACGATTGAGCCGCGAAGATGCGGATATGGATCACGATCCAGCGCTGGGACACCATTGCAATCTGTAGAACCAGCACCAGCGCCGCCATCAGGGTGACGATCCGGTCGCCGAGTTGAAGATTAATGAAAGGCATCATAAGCATCAGAAGAGGAATGTGGAAACCAGTGCGAGCGACCCCAGAGTAAAGGCCACCGCCAGCAGTTCCGGTACCCGGAAGAGCCGCATCTTGGCGTTTACGGTCTCCAGCAGAACAATCGCGCAACTTAAGAAAAGCAGCTTCGCCAGCAGCCAGCCGATTCCCTGCAACGCGCCGAAACCGAACCATGTGGGCTGGAGGCCAATCGGCCAGAAGCAGTTGATCAACAGCGTCATCAAGACGAGCTGCTTGATGGAGACTGCCCATTCAAGGAGGGCCAGGTATGGGCCGGAATACTCGAGGATCATGGCTTCGTGGATCATGGTGAGCTCCAGATGAGTATCTGGGTTGTCCACCGGGATCCGGCCCGTCTCCGCGATCAGCACCAACGCCAGCGCGGCGAACGCGAACATCTGCGCCGGGGCAAGAAAGCGCCAGTTTTGTCCAATGGCGGCGCCGGCGATTTCCGTCAGACCCGTGGAACCGGCGCCGATGGCGACTGTGAAGATGGCCAGCATCATGGCCGGTTCGGCCAGGGCCGAGATGGTCATCTCCCGGCTGCTGCCCAGACCGCCGAACGAGCTGCCGCTGTCCAGTCCGCTGAGCGCCAGAAAGAAGCGGCCCAGCCCGAGCAGGTAGATCACAGCCAGCACGCCGCCGAACAAACCGAGCGGCGCCTCGGCGGCAACCATGGGAATCATGAGTCCCGCCAAAAGCGTGCTGAAGAAAACTACCCAGGGCGTTGCCGCGAAGATCCAGGATGCGGTCTCTGGAATCACCATGCCTTTGCGAAACAGTTTGCGGAGATCCCTGTATGGCTGAAGGATGCCTGGGCCGCGCCGTGTTTGCAGCCGCGCCTTTAGCGCTCGAATGACTCCCGTCACCAGAGGAGCCAGGACCAGTAGCAGAAAAAGTTGCGCTGCGTTCTCGATCAGCCGGGTCATCATCCGCTCGGTCATCCGCGCACTCCAAACAACAGAAGCAGAATCAGCGTAATGAAAATGTACGCGAGGTAGAGGTTGATGCTGCCCGCCTGAATGCCCTTCATGCGGTTAGCCGCCGCCATAATCCGCTCCCACAGCGGGCCATAGAGATGCTTTTCAAACGTGGGTTCAATCTCGTTTTCGAAGCGGATCGCGCTGGGATAGTGGGGCGACACTTCATACTCCGCCTGGATCTCCCGGCGCGGACGATAGAGGGCGGAGAAGATCATGCGCAACGGTTTGGAAAAAGCCGTGGCTGTGTATTCGTTGTCGGCGGTCAACCCCGGCTGGCCGCAATCCCACGCTGGCCCGGGGACGCTACGACGCCTCCATCGCGCGGCCAGCGGAAGCGCGAATGCCACGCCGGCGATCAAGAAGAGCATCGCCATTCCGGCTGTCGAAATGGTGCCGCCATGGGCCGTTCCCGGCGACAGCGCCCAGCCGCGAGCCATCACCAGCGCCGAACTTGCGCGAACGCCGAGGGCCTGCTGCGTGATGGGATCGAAGATCCGCACGAACCAGGTGGCGCCGAGACCCAGCGCAACGCATCCCACCGACAGAACCGCCATCCCGGCGCGCATCGGCAACGAGGCTTCCCGGGCATCCGCGGCTTCCTCGCTGCGCGGCAGCGCGAGAAACGGAATCGCGAAAGCCTTGACGAAACAGGCCGCCGCCAGGGCCGCTGTCAGCGCCAGCAGGGAGCCGGCGATGGGGAACATCAAGCGGGTCAGGCTTTGCGTGGTGCCGAAGCCGGCCAGCAGCGCCTGGTAGGTGAGCCACTCGCTCACAAATCCATTCAACGGGGGCAGCCCGGAAATAGCCACGGCGCCCAACAGGAAGCACAGCGCCGTCACCGGCATGCGCCGAATCAGCCCGCCCATTTTCTCCATGTTGCGCGTGTGTGTGGTCTGCACCACCGAACCGGCGCCCAGGAAGAGCAGCCCCTTGAACATGGCATGGTTGAACGTGTGATACAGGGCTGCGATCAGAGCCAGGGCGGCCAGATTCGCCTGCCCAAGCGCGCGAAACATCAGCGCCGCGCCGAAGCCCATGAGGATGATGCCGATGTTCTCGATGCTGTGCCAGGCGAGCAGGCGCTTGAGATCGTGCTCCATCAGCGCGTAGAGCACTCCGAGCAGAGCCGACGCCACGCCCAGACCCAGCACCACGGCTCCCATCCATAGCGGAGGCGCCCCGTAGAAATCGAAGAAGACCCTCGCCATGCCGTAGATGCCGGTCTTGATCACGATCCCCGACATCAGAGCCGAAACGTTGCTGGGCGACACGGGGTGGGCTTCAGGAAGCCAGATGTGAAGGGGGACCACTCCCGCCTTCACCCCAAAGCCAACGAGGAAAAGCAGAAAAATGACGCCCTGTTCGAGCGGCGGCATACGCGAAGCCAGCAGGTGGAAACTGGAGAAATCCAGGCTGCCGCTGGCGGATGCCAGGACCAGGAACGCGATCAGCAGCAGACCGGTGCCCGCGTGCGACATGATGAGAAAAAGCACCCCGGCGTTGCGCGTTTTTTTCTTTTCGTGTTCGAAGCTGATCAGGCAGAACGACGAAAGCGCCATCACTTCCCACGCCACCAGGAAAAAGAAGGCGTTTGACGCCGTAAAGACCAGCGCCAGGCTCAGCAGCAGCAGGTTGAAAAAGAACCCAAAGGCGCCCAGGTTTCGGCGTCCTTCCATCTCCCTCAGATATCCGAAAGAATACAGCGAAACGGCGGCAGCCAGCGCCGCGAGCGTCACATTGAAATATGACCCCAGCGGGTCAATGCGGACGGCCCAGGTAAACACCGGGTTGCCGAAGGGGAGGCCGATCACGATGGGGCTGGAGCTGAAGATGGCGGCCGCCGAAGCGGCTAAATCAAGAAGCGAACCTGCCAGTGCAGCTCCGCAGGCAACCCGCCGGGCAGCGGCCGGTTGGCGCCAGAGGGCCAGACTGGCCATGGCGCCCGCAAGCCAGACAATGATTCCGCTCAGGAAAAGCTCAGCAATCACCGGGCAGACGCCTCGCATTCCACTTCCTCGAGCATCTGAACGGCGGCGGCCAGGTTGGTCTGGAAGTACCGGCGCATGACGTCGAGAACCTCCACTAACACCGGATTGCGGATGGAATAGAAGACTTGGTTGCCGTCCTTGCGGTTCGCCACAATCTGGCGACTTCTCAGAATCGCCAGGTGCTGGGACAGGTTCGCCTGTTCGACGCCGAGCTTCTCCTGGATGGTCCCTGCGGAGAGCTCCCCGTCGCGCAACACCTCAAGGATGGCGATGCGGGTGGGATGGGACAGAGCCTGGAAGATGCTGGCCTTGTATGTCCGCAGCGTCTCTTGCATAGGATGCAGTATATTCGATATTACGAATATGCGCAATAGATATTAATCAAAGTATGCGACCGCGCGCCGTGTTGGGAAGGCAATCCGGTAGGCACATCCGATCAGCCCCGTGGCAATCGGGACCAATAAGTCGGCATGCCGACTGGAATACCGCATCCACCGGTCGGCTGAAGGCTCCAGTCGCAAATTGCGTTTGTCGTTACCAATCATATTCGGTCGGTTCCAACTGCACAGGGCGTTTCTTGTTTCGCGGCGACGAGCATGCGCACGTGGCTATATCTGCGTCGGCCGCGATCCCGAGACCAGTAAACGCAAAGTACCTCGGCAAATCGATTCGCGGCGGCCAGCGCGACGCCCGGGTGTACCTCAACCGCATGCTCACTGAACGGGACCTCGGTCAGAACATCTGCTCCTCTCGACAGACCCATGGCCAATATCTCGATCACTGGCTCGACATCCGTGCCCGGCCGCGGTTGCGAGCGAAGAGCTTCCGTGACTACTTGACTTTGCTCACGCAGCAGTTCCGCCCGAGAAAGGGCGCCAAATTCTCCGTCGATCATAGTTTTACTTCACCCTCGGCGAGTGATAGGATGGCGGCGTCTCCCTGCTGGCTTTGCTCTTTGTCGACGGTTTCCGCGGCCTTCGGTGGATTTTGTGGACGATCGGATTTTTACGGAGGTAACTGGATTGATGAAGATTGCAATCGTGCTCACTGTAGTGCTGGGCTTGTGCATGGCGATACCTGCCTTTGGCGATGATCAGGCCGCGCAGACGAGCTCCGTTACGGGGATCACGCTCACGCCGTCCTCGGTGACGCTCATGCCGGGCGAGGGCAAGCAGTTCACGGCAACGGTCGCCGGCACGGGCGAGTTCGCAAAGGCGCTGAAGTGGATGGTGAACGATGTTGTGGGTGGCAACAGCACGCTCGGCAAGATCAGCGAAACGGGCTTGTACATAACGCCCTTTCCGGCGCCGGCCTCGGTGACGGTGAAGGTGGTCAGCCTGGCGGACGCGAGCAAATTCGCAACCGCCACGATCACGCTGGTGGCGCAGCCGTTGGCTACTGGTCCGGCGCTGCTGGTGGATGCCGGTGTGCCCGTGCATGCAATCAACCCGATGATCTATGGCGCAAACTCCTATGACCTGGATCCCGTTACGTTGAAGTCGGCTCGGCTTGGCTCGGACCG
>Ga0302320_10028491_pt1 | contig 10720 bp, 5 predicted proteins | sample Bog_T0_3_FD_202130 | JGI IMG/M metagenome (GOLD analysis project Ga0302320, IMG submission 202130) | Peat permafrost microbial communities from Stordalen Mire near Abisko, Sweden - Bog_T0_3 | ecosystem: Environmental > Terrestrial > Soil > Wetlands > Peat | place: Sweden: Abisko, Stordalen Mire... | reverse complement strand
AGTCCCTCTATCTAAATCAAAGGTCATAATTGAAATTTCATGTGCATTTTATGTCACTTTCATGCATTCTTTTTTATATTTTTCAAAGATGATCACTTTTAAAAGGATTTCGTCTGACACATCATCAGAGAAAAAGACGCCCTAACTCCTCCTCTTTGAATGTGTGAAAACCGTAGGTCTCTAGCTGTTTCTGATCTTGAGTTATTCAACAAAGTGTGACGCGCCCTATATTTTGAAACGGATAGTAGTTAAAATTTCTTCTAATGAGGAGATATCACCATCTGTTCAATCGCTTTTCAGTTGATATTTTGGCCATAGCTAGGAGGCCACAATACTAGAATAATCATAAGATGATTTGGGCCGCCAGACCCTTGAAGTCGAGTTCTGGACTTTTTACTGAATTTTTGACCATTTTTTCGATATTGAGCAAAAAATCAAATAACGAAGTTTTGACCTGAAATTTTCCCCATAGATACGTCTACTCATCATTGGAATATCTTGAAAGTTTAAGCCGAAATAAATGTTCCTTTGTCGATATATTGAATTTTCAAGTAAACTGGCATTTTGCGTACGTCTTGGATAAGCGATTATCTTTCAATAACCGAATATATCAACAAAGGAACACTTTGTTCGGCTTAAACTTTCAAGATATTCCAATGATGAGTAGACGTATCTATGGGGAAAATTTCAGGTCAAAACTTCGTTATTTGATTTTTTGCTCAATATCGAAAAAATGGTCAAAAATTCAGTAAAAAGTCCAGAACTCGACTTCAAGGGCTGGCGGCCCAAATCATCTTATGATTATTCTAGTATTGTGCCCTCCTAGCTATGGCCAAAATATCAACTCAAAAGCGACTGGACAGATTGGGACATTCCCTTTTAAGTTTTTGTTTTTATTGAATACCTCGTCATATACGTTAGAAACTCATGTGTGATATAGTATAGTTAGAAACGCTTGTTTACCTTCTTCCAAGTCAACCCTTTTATATTTTTCTTCCAGGAAAGTAGAGGTGAGTGTTTAGATAAAATAAAAAAACTGTGAAGAGTACGGTAACGATTTCACATCTCAAATGAGAAGACTAAAAAATATTTCTTTCTATCTTTTTTCTACTGAATTTGCTTACTTCTATTGTTTATACAGTTTCACGCATCATTCATTAAACAACGTAATAAGTCAAGTATTTCTTTCCAAGTTTTTTCTGCTTTTACATAGTTATTCCATTCCAACAACATCAAACAATCAGCAAAGTGGTGAGTGATATGTTACATTTTGCTTTTTCTTCTTTTTGTTTTACTTTCTGAATTTAGGTGTTCAATCCAAACGGCATCATCACTGGCTTACATTTTACATCATTTATTTATTTACTTTTAAGTTAATTGCTTTTCCAGTTATTGATCCTGCCTCAACAATAGCAAACATTGGATAACATGGTGAGTGATATATTAATTTTCGCCTTTTTCTCCAGATGGTTATCTAATTTCTCAAACATCGATTTCTTAATTCCCGTATCACGCGACATAATTCTTTTCTTCCATTTCCTTGAGATACGCTATACGAGTCTATCGCTATTATTCTTTCAAAAATACAATGCACGATATATTTCATTTCCTGTTTTCTCTATCAGTTATTCAATTCTATCATCACCATGCCTTGAGTAATGTGGTAGGCTATGCTTCCTTTTCTCCAATTTTAAATTTTTGATTAGTCATAGAAGTTTATTTACATAATCGTCTAAGAGATGCGGAACCTGATTTCTTTGCTTAGATTCTTTCTCGCTATTAAACTTATATGTTTATACTAGGATTATGTTTCCAACAACGTTGTTCTATTAATATGTGTGTCTGCCATACTTAGATGCTATTACAATGTTCAGTGAATGTGGTAATATCTACTCTGCAGCTCTCACTTCTTTTCAATCATTTCCTCGTGTCAAAAAAGACAAACATCGCTTTCTTTTTATCTACAGTTCCGTTCTGAAGCATCCGTAATTGCATTACATAATCCTTACCTTGATTAGTTTAAATACATTCTGTTTATTGATATCAATCGTGTCAATCTACAACTGCTATTCGTTGCGTTTAATATTTGCGTTATCATTGTGCTTTAACCTTTTAATTTCGAACTTCTGTGCGTTGATCAGCCATCGACTGCACTTGTACAACGTTTTCTAATTCTCAACTCGACCTTTCTCCTTTCCTTATTCTATCTCCTAATCCTGTTATTTAAAAAACATCTTATATAATATAAAGCTCTTGCGGCATACACATGATCCTACTCAGTCTTCCTAACTAGCGTCTATCAACCCTCTTCTAATTTATGGACCTGATCAAGCATCTAGACTACCTTGTGAGGAACCTTTTGTAGTACATGAGAGTGTTCAAACGTTGCAAATACCCTTTAACGACACTTCAGTGCTTGGTCGATATGATCAACCATCTGACATTTCCTTCGATAAACCTTCCCATAACTAATGTGGTTGATCAACCAACTAAAATACCCTTTGATAAGCCTTTCGATAGTTGACACAGATGATCAACCAACTAAAATACCCTCGGATAAACCTTTCGATAGTAGATGGAGATGAGCAACCGATGAAAATACCCCTGAATAAACCTTTCGATAGTTGATCGAGGTGATCAACCAACTGAAATACCCTTTGATAAACCTTTTTATCGTTGATGGAGATGATCAACCGACGGAAATACCCTTGGATAAACGTTTCAATAGTAGATCGAAGTGATCAACCAACGGAAATACCTTTGGATAAACCTTTCCATCGCTGATGCAGATAATCAACCAACGGAAATACCCTTGGATAAATGTTTCAGTAGTTGATAGAACTAATAAACGCGTTTTATTAGCTTAAAGGAAGGTAATGCTAAAGTATTTGATTTTGATGTACGCACTGGGGAATCGGAACTTCGCCAATATGACTTTCGCCAATTATTGGCGAATGTCCTGGGGGTGTATTGGCGAAAGTCATGTGGACTTTCACCAATTGGCGAATGTCCGGGGGGTGTATTGGCGAAAGTCATGTGGACTTTCGCCAATTGGCGAGTGTCCAGAGGGTGTACTGGCGAATGTCCACAAGACTTTCGCCAATTGGCGAATGTCCGGAATGCGTTTGTGAAAATCGCCTCGAGTAATGCACTAAGGAAATTCTCAGATATGATATGATCTTATCTGAGTAAAAAAAGGTGGTATAAAGACAAATGAAAAAAAAATGTTGTTACGATAAAAAGTGAGAGGAAAGAATCAGCAGAAGGTTAAGGAGATCAATCTTAGCTCGTTCTTATTATGAACTTGACAACTAAAGTGACAAGTCCGAATTAAAACTTTCTTTCTTCTTTTTTCCTTTTTTCCCACTGCCAACAGGACCACCAACAATATACGATAATGATGATATGGTGTCCGCCAGTGATCTTTTGTTTGAAGCCAATAAATCTACAAGTTTTATAATCTGTTTACTTTTACGAGCTGCTTTACGTGTTGATTTGTTTGGTTTCGCAGCTGAGAAACCTAGTCCAGTTTGTACCATTCTGTGTGATATCACACTTTCCTCTTGTTTCAAACATTGTAAAAACCGCCACAAGTTCGGATGTGGCTGAACGACACGTGTAAACAGACGATGATTTTGTGCTAATTGTGAAAAACGAAGACATTACAAATACACCTGTTATGACCTTGTCTCTCGATCAGGCCATACAGCTGCACTATTTCTATCTTGTTCTCCTCGTCATTTGATTTTTGTTTCTTTTCTCTTTCCAACGGCGAATGAGGGCATATAGTTCGCCACAAGGCATTCTTTCTCGTTCGTCACCTGGCGCTCTATCATCATATGTTCGATCATTTATGCGATCAGCTGCTCAAGCATGTGTCATCTTAGCATATTTATTGTCAATCTGCACTGCGTTCGATCTTCCTCCAGTTCAAAGATGTGATCCTGTTCCACATTGTGATGAGTTTCGTTTACTCTATATACTTTATCATCTCTCTCTGACACAGTCTTCTCTCTCTCTATGCTATCGTTTTTTCTCTTAATCTTGTGGATAAATAGCTGACGCTTTTCGTAATAAAATAATCAAGTGAAATATAGTCTAAGAGTGCCACAGATCATTTTACCCTCAGCATAATTGTTTGTTCTCCAAGTTTTATCACAAACAGACCATGTCGATGGTTCGAATGTATTCATCCATTCCTTATTGAAGTACGACACGAATGGTTTCAATTCTTTTGCATGAGGTGAAGCTGCTGCTTTTGTTTTCAGAACGGCTAACGCTTCTTCAATACGATGTACGGGCAATAAGGCTAAAGCCATAAATGAACGTAATAAATTACGTGAATCAACATCTTCTTCGTAGATATTCGTTAAACCAAGCTTTTGTATATTACGGTAACAGCTTTGGGTAAAATGGAACCAGCACCCCGTGACCTCGGTATGTGGCAGCTAGCATTGAGAACGCAAATCAAACAAACTTTTACTAAAAAGAAAATAGCAACTGACATACTTCTTTCTCAACAGCATTCATGAATGCATGCTCAAAATCACACACGATTGTCGACGGTTTAAAGTCACTTCCCATATCGACGGCCATTTTCTTTAAGCGTCGAAACATTGCTTCGTATGTTTGATGTCTTCTGTTCGATGTTAAAGCGAAGCATACAGGAACAGCTAAAAACATATGAAATAAAGACAATAATAGATATAAACTGCCATTCCGAAAAAATCTACCTTCTCCATTTGTTATGGCGAGAATAACGTATAATTGTTCAAACAGTTTAGGACAAACTTTGAATGTGCCGTCGGCAAACAGAACCTCCGATTGAAATAGCACATTTAATTGTTCTTCAGACGCGAACATCAGAAGTCGTCCACCGTAATGACTTTTTCGTTTATCATAAATTAAAAAAGGTTCATCATCATATGTATTTTGATACACCGGTGGAATTACAAATAGTTGATCCACTGGTAATGGAGGGAGTGCTTTGCGACGTAATTTGTGTAGACCAGATTCTAAGAAAAAATAATAGATGAAGTGAGAATCGCGAAATGAAAATTCACAGACCAATTGCTGATGGAAGAGGCATTGATCGTTTTTCCTCGGATGTTAATTGTGCTTTTCGATACTCATCTTCGACAATTGATGTAACCGAAATATATTCATCATTGACCCGAGCTTTAATTTTTGTTAAAATCACACGTTTTCGCATTTCACTTTGATTAGGAAAATGATTGTGAAATTGACCATTCCAATGACTGAATTTACCAGTTGCCTTTAATGTGTGGCTAACAGCCTTGCAATTTTTATCTCTTTGTGAACAACGCCAACCAATTGTTTCTTTGGCCTCACTCATGTATAGATAGCTGAATCCACTCATAAATATCATTCTTCCACCACGCTGTGATGTGCCAGTTGTAACATCGCCTTCTACTACTGGCGCATTCAAAATAGCATTTGCATCGCCCGGAGATGTATCATTGTAAGTATCATCTAATGATGATGCGCTTGACATATGTAATACTATAGGCAAATCAGATGCTGGTGAAGTAGGAGATATTGAACGAGAAGCTTCAGTAAGATTTGATACTGGTTGTTGTGCTTGAATAACTATTGGAGTTGTCGTTTGCTCTGATGATGGCTGCTGCTTTTTCTTTTTCGATCGGTTTTTTGTTGTTGTTATATTGACCAGTGGTGACTTGGATTGTGTCGATGACTGATCAGTCGTTGATGGAAGAGCTGAGCCCGCTGCTCCACCAGTAGATTGAAGCAGAAGCGCTGCGGCACGTGTAATGACAGGCATTAATTAGTCTATAGAATATCTGAATATAACATATACTGATGGATGACACTGAAACATTTGTCTATCAATGAAAGCCTAATGTGTGATAGCACAGAAAAAGCAGGTGGGAATTGACGAGAACCCATAAAATTGTCGCAAAATTTCAGAATTCTTTACTAGAATTGACGAGCTTGACTGTGACTTTCGCCAATTGGCGAATGTCCTGGGGGTGTATTGGCGAAAGTCATGTGGACTCTCGCCAATTGGCGAATATCCGGGGGGTGTACTGGCGAAAGTCATGTGGACTTTCGCCAATTGGCGAGTGTCCAGGGGGTGTATTGGCGAATGTCCACTGGACTTTCGCCATTGGCGAAAGTCCTGTTGGCGAAAGTCATATTGGCGAAGTTCCGGTTAGCCTACGCACTCATAAACGGATATTTATGTAAAAAAAAATTGGTTTATAAGTTTGATCTACCCTAGGAAAAGGTTTATCAAAGTGCAACGTATGAAATATCCTTTAAGAGTTTTTTGAAAGTATAAACGCTTCAATAAACGCTTTTGGAACGGGTATTTCAAGTTGATAAACCGATTTTTTGCGAGTTTTGAAGGGTAGATAGAAGGGTTTAATAAATTCTGATAAACGGTAAAAAAGGGTTTTTCATACGTTGCACTCTAATCAACGCTTTAAGCGTTCATCATTCGACGGATTTTTTTTTCAGTGCACAATTGCTCATAAAGCACAAACCTTAGATTGGAATTCTTTACCATCAAAGACGTTTGCTCAGTTTCTGATAGAAAAGGTCGAAAAAATACACTTTCTTAGAGGAGCTCAAAAAAACCTAAGAGCAATGGGTCACAAAAAACTAACCTCAGATTCGAGTTCCTTACCTTCGATTACCCTCAGTCAAAGTGTTTCTACCAACAATGACTGCTTTTTTATTGGTTTATGAAATACTGTATTCTGATTGGCTTGGACAAATCGTAATAACTAGTAGCATACAGTGGATATAACACTGATCAAACAATTTTGTCGGCTCTCCAAATGAAGCTAAAAACGAAGAAAGATAACTTACCATTTAAAACTTTCGCGTATTATCCTCGTTTAGGTTTCAATATGGGAATTCATCACTCAGGACAGTAGCAGAAACCGCTGGACCCAAGATAACCTTGCTGGCCCAAGTTGCAGCATGAAGAAATCCGATTGGATGAAATCCCCCCATATTGAAATTCTATTGGGTGAAATCGCAATGTCAAATAACCCTTAATGGTCGAAACTCCGACCCAAAATAACGTTGCTGAGCCAAGATAGAGCTCGATGAAATCTGATTAGCTTGGACAAACAAACTTTAACGATTTTTAACGAGCCTATAACCCTTTCTTTCAGAAAAGGAAATAATCAGAAATCAGAAATTTATTGCCTATATCATTCCAAATCAATCAGAAAACGAGAGATCTGCTATAACTTATGTTTATCGATCAGATTTTAAAATGGCAGGAAAATTCTGTCGCTGAGACATCGTTTTTATAATTAAATCAATAATTAGTAAGAACAAAATATAATAGGTTAGATAACAGAGAGGAATAAGATAAAAGTTTAGTCATAAGGAAAGGGAGAAAACCATAGGATGGAAAATCCCATAGATGATGAACACCACGAAAGAAAAATCCCATAGATGCTCAAAGAGAAAAGAAAAGTCCAATGAAGGGAATGAAAGAAATATCCAAGCGCCACAATAATATACATGTACATGTATAAGAAAGAAAGAAAGAAACCGAACAAGGCATTGCGACGATGGATATTTACCACTACTCAAGAAAAAATAATATACTAACCATTATTAGAAAAAAACTATAGAAATTTTAGATTAAAAATATTAGGTCATCATATATATTTTATTGCTTATTACAATAAAATGATAAGAAGATTATTAAAAACAAGAAATTTGACGATTGAAGAACAATAAACGTCTCTGGAGTGTGAGTAAAAAGCAGTTGTATCCAATTCTTATGGAATAGTAGGAATTGGTATCGAATTGGTCTGAAACTGCCTGTAATTTGGCTCAACTATCTACCATTCATATAGAAATTCCATATGAATTGTAGAGACTTGAACCCAATTCTGGACAGTTTCAGATCGTTTCCATACGGCTTTAATACTAATTCCTAGGATTTCACAAGAATTGCCGAGTTTCGGACGAATCCCAGGTAGATTCAAAGTAATTCCATACCAATTCCAGACTAATTCCTAGAATTCCATATAATTTTTGGGTAAGTCAAGCAAATTCTAGTATATTTCATGCCAATTCTATCAGTTCCAAATCCAACCTATTCCAATTCCAATTCTGACCAATTCTAACCAATTTTAATTCCAATTCTTACCAATTCCGACAATTCCAAGCCAAGAATTGAAATTGGAATTGGTGCATCCCTATTTGGATCAAAGCTAACAACACATCAGACATTTCAGACCTTTCGAATGAATTTTTAAGCAAACGGTTGTTCTTCATTGACACTACCCTGCAAACAAAACCAGCACATCTAGGAAAAAAATTGGTGGAAAAATTAGCGTCATCGCCTTACGTTGATAAAATCAATTTTTTTTTGAACAATAGATTGTATATTTGTGAAACTGATTTTACCGTAAAAGACGTTAAAGTGTGGGCTACAAAACATCAAATGAACGTTTCCTTTGATATAACGTAGATTTGCAGGAAAATAGGGAACAAGCACAACACCGTCAACGTTTTATCTTTTTCTCGTCATCGTGTTACGACATTATTTTATCAATCATTTTTACAGAACTCAATCAAAGGAGCTGGTTTTTTCAAGGACTTGTAGAGGGCCGAGGGCTACGTCTTACATCGAAAATCAAACTTCCTATGACTATTGGTCTGTGAGAAAAGTTAGAGATAATCTGGCCAAAACGTCATCGCGTTACGCTCGTGCAAACCGATATACGTATTTGTTGCATAAAATTTAGTTCATTTCCTTTAAAATTTTTCAAACCATCTGTTCAAGGTTATTTTACATTTTCATCAATAAAACTGAAAACTTAACTTTCTATTTCAGATAATAGATATATTCCAACGAACCAAAATGTCCTACTCTAATAATTGTAGAATTAACTAATTAATTCTGAATTCACCTGATGATGACTATCTGAGCAATAGTCGAAACGATCGCCGTAAGTAGCTCGAAATTATTCTTGTAAACTCACCCTGAACCTCTCATCAAATTCATCACTTAGCTTTTGAGCATCATATTTGTACTTCATAAGTAGATACAACAAGCGTTTTCAAGAAAGGACATTTATTAAAACCACCTGTAGATACTGAACAATGACAATAGTTATAATTAGAAGTAGGAAAGTTGGAACAAATGCGTTAATTTCAGAAAATAGGTGATACGTGAAAGAATAGTAATCGAATAAGTTTTATGGCCAAAGACAGTGTGATTCACACAATTGACTACCGCACCGCTTACAAGTATAAACACCAGCACGAATATAAGTACCAAAAAGACTCCTCTGGCATTCGCGACACGGACCATAATGCGGAGCAAGATGATAAGGACGATCATCAGCATAAATAAAATTAAGTGCTTCACCATTAAGCAGATTCGACATATAACCACCAGCAGGACCATAATAAGGACCAGAATTATAGCAAATTGGGCATCTGAAATTTCTATACATTGATGCGTCGGTATTGGTTGTATTGGAGCGCGCTAAATAAGAAAAGAGAAGAATATTAATTACCTAGAATACAGAATTTATTAATACTAATGTAGTTTAGAACCATGAACAACCGTTTTGATGGAGCACTAAATACCTCTTGCATATGGAGTGAATTTCTCTTAGCAAATGGTTTATTCTTGAAAACTACACTTCGATGAGCAGTCATCCTATTCCGCAATGTGCAACATTGCAGGAATCAGTTCCGTCTCGGAACCAATTCCATCCAATTCCGGAATTCCTGCATCATCGAAGTGACTCGGCTAATGCAATAACCATCGACTTTCTTCTAATTTCGAAATTACTAAGAATTCCAAAATAGCATCCGATTCTGGAATTGAATGAAATTCGTGGGAATTGCTAGGAATTCCGTCTGATTCTGTCTAATTCCGCTTCGATCTAATTCCGGAGTTCCGTTCAGAAATCGTTCGCTTATTGCAGATAAGGTGGTGGCAAAAAGATTAGAAACAAAGTATTTTAAAGTTTTTTTCTACGAAAACCATTAGCTGGATCGAAACCAAATAGTGATTTGGATAGCTCTTGAAATTCTCTATCGAATACAGTATATATCAGATTTTTAAAAAAAATTTGGTTTTGAAGGATTTCCAGAAAACCAAACCCTCCATTTTCAAGTCCTGAAATTATCGACAAAATTTTTTTTGTAAACATGCTCATCTGAAAGAGCAGAAAAAACTGAGCAAAATGAGGGGTAGCTCAGTTCTCTATGATGTTCTCTTGTAAAGTTATACGCACCGACAAAACAAAAAAAATGAGTTTCTAGCTTCTTTTTTAGTAAAAATCGAGCAAAAACACGTATTTTTCGGTTTTTCCGATGCTTATAACTTTACAAGAAAACATCGTAGAGAACTGAGCAACCCTTCATTTTGCTCAGTTTTTTCTGCTCTTTCAGATGAGCATGTTTACAAAAAAAATTTTGTCGATAATTTCAGGACTTGAAAATGGAGGGTTTGGTTTTCTGGAAATTTTCCAAAACCAATTTTTTTTAAAAAAAACCTGATATATACTGTATTCGATAGAGAATTTCAAGGGCTATCCAAATCACTATATGGTTTCGATCCAGCTAACGATTTTCGTAGAAAAAACTTTAAAATACTTTGTTTCTAAACTTTTTGCCGCCACCTTACATATCTTTAACCGCACAAGACAAGGTGAGGGTGAGAAGGAAGTCCGTCTCACCTTCACCT
>Ga0302320_10028490_pt1 | contig 10721 bp, 15 predicted proteins | sample Bog_T0_3_FD_202130 | JGI IMG/M metagenome (GOLD analysis project Ga0302320, IMG submission 202130) | Peat permafrost microbial communities from Stordalen Mire near Abisko, Sweden - Bog_T0_3 | ecosystem: Environmental > Terrestrial > Soil > Wetlands > Peat | place: Sweden: Abisko, Stordalen Mire... | reverse complement strand
ATGATGATAAGTTCCGATATCAAGAGGCATCCAAAGCCAAAATCAATTTTCTCATGAGATATTTAAAGTTTCTGGAGGATGCTAATTTAAAAGATAAAATTTATACATGTTTTCTATATTTGATGTTAGCAAATGTTTACACCTGTAAAAAAAAAAACAAAGATTTGCCTCTTGATTTCTTTCGGAAAGCAATGCAAGTTAATTCAGATGAAATTGGAAAAAATTTAGATTATGCAAGCTTAATTGCAAGTAATTGTCTGGATTTCGGATATAAAATGAAAAGTGAAGGAAGGTTAAAGGAATGTCAAGAATTCATCGAAACTTGTCTAACAAAATTTGTGAAACATGGGTTATATAATCAAAACGAAATAAAGAAAGGAATTGAAACTGTGATTGAGTTAGAAACGATGGGTTTTGAGTTATGATTGAAGGATTAAACTTTTATGAAGGAAAATAAAAAAAATAAAAAAATCAATTTTTTTCTTTTTTCTTTTTAGATTTATAAAAATAGAGGAAATTTTTATTTTTTGTAAATGTAAATCGGTCTTTTAAAGCCTTTATGTTTTAAATTAAGATCGGGAATTAATGTATCGATTAATTTAAATCGCAACTCCTGCTCCAAAAAAAGAACAAAATCCTTCGGTCTCAACTTTATCAATTTGTAAATTTTTTTGAAATCTTCATTAATGCATTTCTTTTTTTTGTAAGCTTTCCATTCTTGTGGCTCAAAAATAAACACCCCATTTTCATTTAATGAATCATAAACTTTCTGAAATAATCTCTTGATCCCGGTGTCGCCCCAATTCAAATGAACCCATTTAGAAAGAGAAAAACAAGTGATCGTGTCAAATTTTTCATTATTTTTCATCGCTTGGATGAAATTTTCTATTCTAAAACTAATGTTATTTGGAAATCTGTTTAAAATTTTTGTCTCATTTTTATTCTCTTCCTTTTCCTTAGTTTCTTTAATAATTTCCGAATTGCCCAAAAGTTGGTTTGGCACTGAGAGGTTTAATTGGAAGCTTTGTGGGAATTCTTTTAATTTTTCATAAATTTTTCGCATTTCATCGAGTTTCGCTTCTTCTTCAAAATGAGGCTTCGTTTGATTTTGTTGCTTTTCGAAAAATTGCAGATTGTCAATGGCTTTGTTAATCAATTTAAAATCTATATCGATCCCCAGCATCGACTTTGGAAAATATTTGATTGCAAGCATGATTGTCAATGAACCATCATTACACCCAATATCCAAACAATCCTTATTCAGGAAATAATCTTTATTCAAAATATGCAGCCGTGAGTCTTGAAATCTATCTTTATAACGAAAACTATAATATTTGTCATAGTTTCCAAAGCGAAAAGGTTGGCTTTCTTTCACTAATTCGATCGGAGTTTTTGAAGTCATTTTCTCCAAAAGCTGGGCCTCAATGTTCGAGTCAGAAATGTCTTTAAACTTGCGTTTTTGCAGCTGTAAAAAAATCAATAAAACTATAAAATATTGTTTTTTTTTACAATAATTGGCTGATTATGATCTTTTTTCTCTTTGTCGACGATTTTTTTAAGCTCATTATTCATAGTGTTAATTTTTTCTGGCTCAATGTTCATAGTTTTCTGTTTTTAAAATAAATTTGAAAAATAATAGAAATTAATTTTCTTCGACTTAAGTATTTTTTCCAAAATAAATTAACTAAATAAAAACTTTTTTTGAATCATAATAAAACATTGAAGAAAAATCTATTTAAAACTGAATCAATGCAAGCCAGCAAACGATTTTTCCATTCTATTTTGCAGAAAAATCCTCTATTCTTAACGCTCAATTATAATTTTAGTGAAAACAATCGTTTGAGTGACATTATCCACAAGCCAATTCGTACTCATGAAGAGACATCATACAATAGAGTTCCAACAGGTTATCATGATTAGAAAAAAAATAGCAAATTTAATAAAAATGTTTAAAGAATATATGCAAGATGTTCATGGTATCAGTCGAAGAAGAGAATTGCAAAAAAAATATTTTGAAGTGGAGGAAGAAAAGAAAAAAGACTATAATATTTTCATCGATTCCTATACAGACACTGTGATCGAAATGGATTTATTTATGGATCATTTATCTTATGATAGCCAAAAAATCGACGCTTTGATGAATTATTATCAAATTTCATACAAAAGAGTACATTTGTCTATTTCTCATCTTTGGTTATTAAAAATAATAGAACCAAAATCTTGTTTTTTTGGAGGGATTTAAAAATAATTACAGTGAGCATTTCCAGAACATGAAAATCGAGGTCTTTATTATTTTAATTTTTTTATTCATAGTCTTAAAAGTAGTGGCCTATTCTCAGAGTTTTCCTTTCACTGGAGCCAGTTAAATTTATAATGGGCGCCCAAGAAATTGAGAATTATTTGACCAAAAATAATTTCATAATGCCGAAGCATGCGACGAATTCTGCTTGGGCCAAACAAGGAGAAGAGTATAATATAATTTATTAACAAAAAACTATTTTTTTTATTCAGGTTTGTAAAAAGTGTCATGAAACCACAACTGGAAATTTTATTCTTAAACCCTCTGGTAAAAAATATAAGGAATTAAATATTATCACATAATGTTTTTTTTAAGCTCACTTATCAAAATATTTTCAAATCAGCTCCAGAGACTTATCAACTATCAGTTAAAACTTTTATTCTCATTAAAGTTTTAAGGTTCCAATTCCTTTTTTTTTATCATTAATTCAAAATTTGGTTTTATTATTTATAGGCTTAATTTCACCAAAATTTTGAAAAACATTTTCCAAAATATACCTAAATTGATCAAAGAAAAGGAAAAATACAAAGTGGTGAAAAACAACATCATTGAATCTTTCAAACAATGGGAAGAAAGATTAACCGGGAAAAAATATCATGGGGGAGAATCTCCAGATGAGGCAGATTTTGCTCTTTATGCATTATTAAAAACGAAACATAATTCCACTTCCTTCCAAAAATTCATTGAAAATCAGATTCCCAGCAAAGCTTATAGTTGGTTCGTAAGGATGCAGATGAACTGCAAATATGAAAAAGAAAGATTTATGATACAATAAATAATTTTAAAAAAACAAATTTGAATAGATTTTAAAAATTTTGACGTTTAGTCAAGTTTTTCCCAAATATTTTTTAATAGTTTCCACCAAAAAAAAATACTGTAAAAACAACTTTTCATAAAATATGCTTAAATCACCTACCCGCAGTAGTTCCCTTTTAGGATTCCATAAAATAAATCGGGAAAAATTTAATGTCATGATCAAGGAAGATAATGACGCTCATGGGTTCAAAAATGTTGATCAAATATTGGGCAAAGAACGTTTTCCCAATGTAGAAATCCAAATTTCTGAAACATCCCAAATTTCTATCCGAGATATTCTCGAGGCCCTTAAAAATGAGGGATGCAGTTTCGAAAATAAAACGATTTCCTATTTTGACCCCAAAAGAAAGGTTTTTATTTTTTGTAGGAGAGAAGATAATTTGTTGGAATATAGAATCAATATTGAAGATCTTCAGCAAAAAGAAGTAAATTTGATTTTAAATGCTTCTTATTATTAATTTCATCAAAAGATCTATTTAAAATGCCGACAAATGGCTAAACCTCTCATCGAAGAAATTATGCTTCAAAATGAACAATCAGAGGATATGGAAGACAACAAACATTTGAACAAAAATAACAAAAGGACCAAAGAAAGGACAATCAGTGAAGTCGTTCAAAAGGTAGCAATTTGGAGAAAACTGTATAATGGATTTTATGATGCCAATTCGAGCCAAGTCATCACCAAAACGTTGGAAGATGGAGCTAAACAAATAGGAATTTCAAAAAAAACGTTGGATGACTATTTATCTCAAATAAGGTACAAAACTTAAAACTTGTTGTTTTATTGAATTTTATTCGAAAAAAAAAGATTGGGAAAAAAGTATGGCTTTAATTTTAATGAACGTAAAGACAGCAAGATTGGAACGTTAAGAGCCTTTGTAAAGAAACATAGACAAAAGAAGAACACTAATTCTATGAAAAATGAAGAAAATGATGATGTATAAATAAAAACATATGAATTTTGTTTGTCACCTAAAATCATCAGGTATTAAAAAATATAAACCCATATAATTCCAAAACATTTGAGATTTTTTTTTTGTTCTCAAAGTCGAAGAATATATTTTTTTATTAATAAAAAATTGAAACTTTTCAAATTTTCTTTTGAAATTTTTATGTAATTTTTTAAATTTTAATTAAAAATCATTGTCAAGAACTTTTAAAAAAAATCCCTAAATTTATGAACTTAATTTTGTTTATAACGAAGACTTGACTTTTACCGACAGATAGTCTCTTATCCTTTGTGTAGTTCTGGTTTTTTATAGACAATATCTTTTCTCGTGCCTTCCACTATCACTGCCACTTCTTCAATGATCTGCTTTTCAACCTTCAGTTCTTCCAAGGAATCCACAAGGTTCTTCTTCACAGAATCAAAATGCCATTCTGTAATATACAAATTTTTATGGCTATCTACCAGGTTTCTTCCCTTGTAATTGTCTGGACCTCCTAAAACTTTTGTGAAGAAATCTCTCTGATGAGCCTTTAATTTCTCCAAATCAACGCTCTTAAAGAATCCTTTTACCACAGGATCTGCAAGCTGTTTCTGATAAAATAGCTCAACAAGGACATGAATCGATGGAGCTCCACCTACTTTTTCAAAAATGCTTTGTTTTTCCATTCAAATGTTGTTTTGTTTAGGTTTTATTTTTTATTTGAAATTTTTTAATTAAAAGTTCCTTATAAATTATAAAAGATATGTTCATCCCCTTACAGGAAAAATCTGGGCTCCAAACATCTGATATCAAGACCATTACCATTCCTTGCTGAGTCTTTTATGAGATGCTACAGTTTTGCTCTTTTTATTTTTTTTTTGGGGCATATTTGCTCTCTCCAGAGTCAAATGATCCAAAATCATGGATTGGCACATATCTTCGTTATGGATTTGAGGCTTATTGAAATCATTTGAGTTGGGAGCATTAAACAATGGATTAGGAGTTCTTCCTTGAAATAAATTTTCCAAATTGGCTACCCTATCCGCGATTTTTGAATTAATTTTTTTGGCTGTTTTTTTTATTAAATTAATAAAAATTAAAAAAAAAAAAATAATTTTGAAATTATAAAAAAACTTTCATTTTTGACAGGAGGTGAACCCATTTGAATATTGTTGTCACTTGATGGATTAGCGAACTTTTGCCTCATTTGGGCTCGGTAATCATTCAAATTGATTTTGTTTGCCGATGAATCAAAAGTAACGGCTTTGGATTCTTCCTTTTTTGATTCTTCCTTTTTTGGTTGATTTAGATGGTTTAGTTTTTTTTCTAATTCTTTTTGAAGTTCATCGAATTTGTTAGGCGAATTTTCATTATTCGTTTCTGGGGTGGAAAGTTGAGGATCATTGGAATTTTCTTCGACTTTGGTGAACTTTTTTTTCAGTTGATCCAATTTGCTTTTGTCAGCTGCTTCCTTTGCGGACTCATTTTTCTTAATTAATTAACAAAATTTAAATGAAAAATAATTAAAATTATATGACTTTCTTTTGATATTCTTCTCTTCTTTTTTTCAAAATTTCAGATGCTGTTTCATTACTTTTTTCAGGGCTTTTATCAGGGCTTATTTTGACAGATGCTTCCATATCGACTTCATAAATTTATCTTTAAAATTCGATAAAATATATAAACCTCTAGTTTTTTCTATCTCTTCAATCATTTTATACATTTCATTTTCATATTTATCAAGTATTGCGAGCTTTTTTATTAAAATTTGTAATTAATTCATCCATTTTTAAAATACTTTTTGTTCTATCTGATTTTCTATTTCCTTTCTATTCATGAGCAGCATTTCAATTTTTGTTCGTGTTTCGGTAAAACCTTCCTTATTTGAAATATCTAACATTGGATCCTTGACACTTAACCGAAGGTTATGCACAAAACTCTCACGTTTTTTTTTATCAATCAAATCCAAAGAAGAATTCAACAATTTGGCATTTTCTTTATTATTTAATATTATGGAGTTTTCTGATTCATTGATCTCATCACCTTTTTCAGACTCCTCTTCAGAACTCTCTTCTGGGATCGCCATCACCTTATCTGTTTTACTAATGAAATTTTGCGACATGAAACACTATACTATTATTTAAGAATAAAAATTATTTGCGTGTCCTAATAATAATATTGTTTTTTTTTTTCTTAAAAAGTTTTAAAAATCTGAGTTTTTATTAAACAAGGAGTTTTCCTCGAAAGAAAAATTTTAATCATTCCTTTTCTGGAGCCTTATTCTCTTCTTTCCCTTCTGGCTTCACAATAGTTTGAGAAACTTCTTCCTCAACAATTCGTGGATTGCAATTTTGAATGCAAACAATATAAAAATTTCCAACTTTAAATTAAAAAATGCAAAATGTAAGCGAAAATAAATTTTTGGATAAAAATAAATACCTTGAGAAATTATGAATTCACTATATTGCTTGGTTCTGAGTCTTATGATTTCTAAATCATTCTATCCAAAAAAAAAGTTTCTTTTATTGTTTTATTGTTCTGATTTTATTTTTTTACATCAGGTTGTTGGTTCTTTAGCTCCAATTTAATTATTTTCCTTGCCACCATCCATAAATCACTTATCAGAGCAGCATATTGAACTGCTTTCTCAGCCGAAATTGTTTTTTCCGATCTCTTTAAAGGTATCCCATCATTATTGAAAATTACATAACCTTTGACTCCTTGATGGGAGGATAAGGTTTTTAAAAGTTCATCAACATTAATATCTGGTAGAGGGTTAGCAGCCTAATAATGGTTCGCGCCTTAATAATCAAAACAGCTTTTTTAAAAAACCATTTTTTTGTTGGGATTTGTTCGGGTATTTTTTATTAAAACTGTTTTATTTCAAATTAACAAAGAAAAATTTGAACATTGAGTGATTTTTTCAGCTTTTCAAAAGAAAAAAAACTTATTATCTGTATTCAAAGCAATTTATAATAAAGATGTTTTTCTTAAAATAGCATAATAAATTTTATTTTTTATAATTCCTCTATTGTCCAATGCAGACATACATCATTTGTATTTTATTTTTCAGTTGTTTCTTCCACCCCTCTTTCTCGAAAGTCAAAGTGAACACCACAACACGTTTGATGGTTGACGAATACGATCGTGTTCGTTTCTATCACGGAGTTAACGCAATTTACAAAATCTTTCCTTTCATTCCTACTTCAACCCATTTTGATATGGAAGATTCTCTTTCAGAAGAAGACTTTGCCAATTTAAAGAAATGGGGTCTCACATTCATCCGACTTTATATGCCATGGGAAGGAGTTGAGCCAATCAGAGGTCAATACAACTATACTCTCTTGGATGAAATCCAAAAACTCGTAAGAACTGCACAAACCTATAATATAACCATTCTCCTGGATGCTCATCAAGATTTGTTGTCAAAGAAATTCTGTGGTGAAGGCATTCCAGATTGGGCTGTATTATCTAACTCAAGTTTCCCAAAACCAGTCCGTTCTGATATCTCCAGAGATGAATTTGGATATCCTATCATTGAAGACTGTTTGAACATAACATTCGCAAAATATTATTTCTCTTATGACATCGGCCAAACTTTTGAAGATTTATACACGAACAAAGCGAACTTGGCTGATTCTTTCGCGGCATTTTGGAGAGAAGTAGCTTCTAAATTCAAGAATGAAACGAATGTTTTGGGTTATGAAATTTTAAATGAGCCTTTTTTCGCTAGCTTGTATCAAAATTGGTTAGAAGTGGTTGATACAGGATATGGAGATTATCATTTCCTACAGCCCTTTTATCGAAAGGTTCATGATTCAGTCAGAGAAATTGACAATGAAACCCTTTTGTTCTTTGAGAACATTGTCATGGCTTTAACTGTGGGGTTCACTGAAGGACCTGGAGGAGTTGAATACAATGACAGACAGATTTTCAGTTATCACGTCTATTGTGGTTTCACTCCAAATTCAACTTTGATGAAATACTTTTGTCAAGGAGTGGATTGGTTCCAATATCATGGCAAGCTATCCAAAGCAGAAAGTTTAGGCTTTGGAACATTTTTAACAGAATTTGGTGCACTTTTCAACTCTGATGATGAAGTTGCAGAAATCGGAAATGTTGCAAGAACAGCAGAAAATAAATTGCAATCATGGGCCTATTGGCAATTTAAAAATTTCCATGATATCACCACCTCCAGTCTTGGAAGTCAAGAAGGATTTTATCTGGAAAATGGAGATTTGCAAGAAGGGAAAGATAAAGGCATTGGCTGTGACTTATATGTATGCTTTGTGTGGAGATCCTATTTCAAACGATTTTGATAGAAGCACTGGCGTTTATAAGATAGAGTTCACTCCGAGAGTTTGTAAAGATGGAAAAAATAGTGAGATCTACATCAGTGAAGATTATTATTATGGCAGTTCAGGGTTTAAATTTACATTTGATGGTTGTGGACAAGCTAATTGCTATTTGAAAAACCTTGAAGAGAGATATTATTATGAAGTCGTGATTCCTGAGGAAGTGAAAGGAAGCCTTACCTTGGAAATATCTCCAAAATAATAGATACCAATACCATAAATGCATTAATAAATTTAGGAAAAAAATTCATTGTTTTTTTTATTATTTTGTTTGGAATTCAACATTTAAAATGCTTTAAATTCAAATTTTTTGAAATAAAATAGGTTATGAAAAAAAAAAATTAAATTAATCAATTTTTTTTTCTGATTTGATCTAAAAAAATTATTTTTTAAGATGATTATTTTTTTAAAAAAAGAAGACCATTTTTACAAAAAAAAAACAATCACATATAAGTAGTTTTTTATATATATTTTTTTTGTTAATAACAAGAAACTCAAAAGTATTAACAAATTTTTGAAAAATATAATGAAAAATATTAAAATTATTAATTCAAGCAAAAATTCTTTTTAAAAAGCCAAAGAAAAACCTGTTCAAACTAATCTTTATTAAACCCAAATAAAAAACAAAAATTAGTTTGAAATCTCAAATTATAGCAAATGGAACCAGTGGAAACTGAAAAATCAGGCAGAAAAATCACAGATCTCAAATCGATTGATGCAATAATAGCGGAAAATAAAAATGGACAAACCCATCTGGAAAATATCAAATATACAACTGTTTCATCATCTGAGATAAATGTAACCACCAAAAGGAATAGTTCTGAAAAAAAAATAATTGATCTAGGAAACCAATTACAAGAAAATAAGAAAGAATGGAACACTATTACAAAAAAATTTCTTATTTTTGTGAAATGTTATCTGATACCTCATATTTTGGTCGCTTTTTTCACCATATTAGTCATAATATTTCAAAATTTATCTGGAAAAGGTTGCTTTCTTCCACCAAATTGTCTTTGTAATAACGATCTTGGTTTAAAATTTAGAGATACAATGAAGGATTTTTTTTTTTTTTATATGTTCTTAGTGTTGATTTGCATAAGTCATGATGTGATAAGCAGCAAATATGCCAAATTCTTCATTTTGTTTTCGATGTTTGTCTTCTTGATTATTTATTATCTTTTGGTGGATGAGCAGATGATAGTTGACATTTACATTTATTTGTTTTTGATGGTGATCAAGGTTTCCACTGAATTCTACTTTTTAAGGAAAGACAATAATAAAAAGGAAATCTGGAAAAACCTACTGAAGATGAATGTTGTTTGTATCGTAGTGTACTCCAATTATATACTCTATAAATTTGTTATATCATGAATATGAAAGAGTATCTACTTGAAAATCTGAGTGGTAGTAATTTGTTTCAATTTATAATTTCGGCCTATACATTTGGTTTGACTTATGTATTGGGAAAAGTTCATTTTGTTTATGCTCATTTCATTATTGCGAGAAATAAAGATAACACATTGGCAATATATTTGACCTCCGCTTTTATACTTTCTTATTTAATTGGAATCCCAGCATCAAACTTTTTCCATTTGGAACTTGGAAATTGGGCAAGTTACTTTTGGTTCTTCAGTTATGCAAATGTTTTGACCACTAATTTTTTGAATTTAAACTTAATGAAAGAAACCTACTTGAAGATAAAAAATATATGTTGTAAAAAAGAAAATAACAATAATTCACAAATAAACTCTTTCACTGAAAGCAAAACTGTTTTTAATATGATTTCAAAAACAACATTGGATATGATGTTCATAACTTCGATTCGGCCTCTAATTTTATTTTACACAAAAAGATGGATGGGGAAATATGGCAATTCAAAATTATTCAAAAATTGCGAATATGAATATGATGAAAGATATTTTAAAATAGAAATGTTCGGATTATATTCTATGATTTCTATAAATTTCATGATTGTTTCACTGATTTGCGGGTATAGCCTCATTACAAAAAAAAAGGTCTTACATTATCGAGATAACTTAAAAATTTTCAACCTTTATATTTTATTTTTGATGAATTGTTTTTATGAGGCAACCTTAACAGTTTTCTATTAAAATAAATTACAAAATTGTTTGAAGAGATAAAAAAATAAATTTACTTTTTCTTTTATTTTAAGTGATATTTAAAATGTAGTTTGTTAAAAATTATTGAAAATGGATACATTTATTTTAAAGCTTATAAAACAAATTTGATTAACACATTTATTTTAAAGCTTATAAAACAAAACAGCTTTATTAATCAGAAGCATCATACACGACTTTATCA
>Ga0302320_10028489_pt1 | contig 10721 bp, 9 predicted proteins | sample Bog_T0_3_FD_202130 | JGI IMG/M metagenome (GOLD analysis project Ga0302320, IMG submission 202130) | Peat permafrost microbial communities from Stordalen Mire near Abisko, Sweden - Bog_T0_3 | ecosystem: Environmental > Terrestrial > Soil > Wetlands > Peat | place: Sweden: Abisko, Stordalen Mire... | reverse complement strand
TCGACCTGCCGTGACGAAGATCGCTCCCTGTACTGGCGCTCGGCGGAGATGAGCGTGGATGCCGGCGCGGACTTCCCATGGGATTTTCGCCACGGACCGCCGCGCCGGGGTGCAGGTCCATTCAGGGCGCTTGTGGCGCGGGGGCACTTCGGCACTCCCGGCGGGCGGTCGAGTCGCTGCTGGACCATAGCCCAACAGATGTCTCAAGGGTACAGGGGCACAGCCGTTCTTGGTTATTTTATGACCGGGCCGGCTGCCGTGGCTTACCTCCCCGGTCCCCAAAAGCTAGGGACCGGACACCCTCGTTGTGGTTAGAGACCAGGGCCACCCGCCCAAGCCTTCAACTTCCGGCCTTCAACGATCTCTACATCCTCATGGCCGGCGGGCGCAGGCCACGCGGGGAATGGCTTGTAGATCGGGAATGAATTCAATTTGCGTAAAGCCGGCGCTGGTAAGCAATTCGCCGATGGCTGGCGATTGGCCAAAGCCGATTTCCAGCAGTAAAAAGCCGCCGGAAACGAGCGCGGCAAAGGCGGCGGGAATAAGGCGGCAATAGACTTCCAGGCCGTCTTCTCCGGCAAAGAGCGCTAAGGCTGGCTCGAACTCGCGGACCTCGATGGAGAGAGCGGCGCGATCGCCCTCCGCGACGTAAGGCGGATTGGAGACGATGAAATCGAAACGCTCATCGCCAACCGGCGTGAGCAAATCGCCTTCAAGAAAGCGGATGGAAACGCCGTTGCGTTCGGCGTTTTCACGGGCAATGGCCAAGGCGGACGCGGAAAGATCGATTGCGGTGACTTGAGCGCGGGGCAGCTTGTGAGCCAGAACGACGGCAATCGCGCCCGAGCCAGTGCCGACGTCCACGATGCGCGGGGCTTTTAACGCTGATGAAAGACGCGGTTCTGTATCAGGGCACGACTTCAGTCGTGCCGCAAATACTGAAGAATCATCCTGGGCTTTAGCCCCTGCGTCCTGAAGTTGCGCGACCAACTCCAGTGCCCTTTCCACTAAGTGCTCGGTCTCTGGACGCGGAATCAATACGTCGGGAGTTACGTGAAAAGGCAGCCCATAGAACTCAGTTTCGGCGAGGATGTATTGGATGGGTTCGCCCTTGTAACGGCGTTCGAGTAACTCGGTATAACTCGCCGATAAGTCGCCAGGTAAATCGTCGCCGTGAGCCATCAACCAGGCTTTGTCTTTACCCAGCACGTGAAGCAGCAACAGTTCCGCATCGGCGCGGGCGCGTTCAGGATGCGGCCCCAAGCGCAGCCGCGCCGCGCCCTCGAGAACGAAACTGCTGATTGGGGCCAAAGCTCACGCCGCCTGGCTGCTATCGGCCTTCAACTGCTCCGCTTGATAGTGCGTGATGAGCGCATCGACGATGGGCTGCAAGCGCCCTTCCATCACCAGGTCAAGCTGATGCAGCGTCAGACCGATGCGATGATCGGTCAGCCGGTTCTGCGGGAAGTTGTAAGTGCGAATCTTTTCGCTGCGGTCGCCGGTGCCCACCTGCTGTTTGCGCTCCTTGGCTAACAGCTCATTCTGTTTGTTCATCTCCAGCTCATACAAGCGCGAACGCAGCACGCGCAGACCCTTTTCGCGATTCTTGATCTGCGATTTCTCGTCCTGGCAACTCACCACGGTATTCGTCGGAAGGTGCGTGATGCGCACTGCGGAGTAAGTGGTGTTGACCGACTGGCCGCCGGGACCCGACGAGCAGAAAGTATCGATGCGAATGTCCTTGGCCTCGATCTTTACGTCCACCTCTTCAGCCTCGGGCAGCACGGCGACGGTGATGGCCGAGGTATGCACCCGGCCCTGCGTCTCAGTCTCGGGAACACGCTGTACGCGATGGACTCCGCTCTCCCACTTCATCTGCGAGTAGACGCGCTCGCCCTCGATAATTGCGATCACTTCCTTGTAGCCGCCCACGCCAGACTCGGACATCGAGAGCACCTCGATCTTCCAGCGATGCTGCTCGGCAAATCTTTGATACATGCGGAAGATTTCTGCGGCAAAGAGCGAGGCTTCATCACCGCCGGTGCCGGCGCGGATTTCAAGGATCACATTCTTCTCGTCGTTCGGGTCTTTGGGCAAGAGCAGTATCTTAATTTCTTCTTCCAGTTCCGGCTCGCGCGGAGCAAGCTGCGCAATCTCCTCTTCGGCCATCGCGCGCATTTCGGGGTCGCTCTCGGCCAGCATCGCGCGCGACTCGGCCAGCCCGCGGCGCACGATCTTCAACTCGCGGAACTTCATCACCGGAGTTTCCAGGTCGCTGAGCGCCTTGCCGGCCTTCTGATATTTTTCGCGGTCGTTGACAATCTCAGGCTGCGAGAGCTGCGCGGAGAGCTCTTCGTAACGCTGCTCCATCTGTTCCAAACGATCAATCATGGCTGAACCTCATTGGTATGGCTGAACCTATTGGGCACGATTACCGGAAATCGCCCGTGCCGGGGCGCGTTGCTGCTGCATTGTGAACGGAATCAAAAATGGGCGGAAAAGCAGTATAGGCGGCGGGCGCCGCTAGAGAAGGGCCGGGATGGGGTGGTGGAGGGCCATGCTGTATCTATTCTAACGCGAAACGAGGAGCTATGCGCCTACGCGGTAAGTCTGCTGGCGGAGTGTTCGCCGGCGAGGCGTACCATCCGGGGATATCTCATTTTCGAGGGGTTCGGTACCTTCGGCGATTCTCCAGACGTAGGTTGCAATGGCCTGTTCGAGAGTAAGCCCAACGGACCGCGCCTTTTTCTGCGCACTCAGGGCCACTTCATCATCCAGTATCATTTGAAGTTTCATAGCAGAATGATGCGCGGGTTCTCCGTAGGTGTCAAATTACCTAAATTTCACATTGAATTCAGGCTTTTTCCGCTGCATCATCGAGTCTGTCGCAAACCGTCTCTTCACTGCGGGTCGTTGTCGCGGCTGCGCAGGATGGCGATGACGGCGGAGACCAGAATCAGCAGCATTCCGCCCAGCACAGCCATCGAATCCAGGAAGCGATGGCGGTACGGGACGGCATCATAGATGGCGTTGGGGCGCGCGACCTTCTCATGCTCCGTGGCTCGGCAGACGCGCTCGGCTCCGCTGGCATCGGTGAAGGTGATGAGGTAGCGCGGAATGCTGCCCTCGGCTGCGTCGCCCTTGACGTTGAGCGAGGGGTTGGAGTCGTTGGGATCGACAATGACCAGCGACTGGCTGCGGTCGGGCGGAGGCGTCGGCACGGCGCAGGTAAGGTCGGGCTGCGGCTGGTTCTGGCCCCACTCCTTGGCCTCGGCCTCATGCAGCATATTGGCCTCAAAGGACCAGCGGGAGGGAATGACGGCGCTGATGACCTGGCCGGCTTTGGGCATTAAATAAATCGGCCTCATGCCGCCGCCCAGCGCAATGATGGGCAGCAAGACAACAGGCAAGAGCGCAATGGCGCTCTCATTGGTCTTGGAGAGCGCCGAGATGGCCAGGCCCAGCCCCGCGCCAATCATGGACGAGAGCAGCAGGACCAGGAAGTCCCAGCCGAAGTTGCTGTGCAGCCCGCAGGTCAGATAGACGATGGCCAGCAAGGAGCCGCATTGGAAGATGCACAGGCCCAGCAGCACGGCCAGCTTGGAAAAGATATACGGCAGCAGTTTGAGCGTGACCATGCGTTCGCGCTTGTAGATGGTCCACTCGCCAACAATGTCGCGGGCGGCATTGTTGCAGCCGAACCAGATGGCCGCGACAACCATGAGGAAATGAATGATGGGCAGCTTCTCTGAGATCTCGTCAAAGTGGCTGGCGCGCAGTGGGTAGTTGACCAGCGTAACCAGCACGGCAAAGAGCGGAGCCTGCAAAAGCAGAATCGTGGTCTGGGCGCGGTCCTGCAGGCGGACGATTACGTTGCGTTTGACCAGCGCCAGCCATTGGCCAAGGCCGAAGGCGCGGCGCGGCTTTTCTCCACTGGTTTTTTCGCTGCTGGCCGGCTGCTTGCCGCTGCGGTTGGCCACAAACTCCTGCCGGTAGCGCGAGGCCAGGTAGCGCTGACGCCAGGCTTCAGTGCGGTTGGCCTCGCCCACGGCGTTCATGCCGCTGAACAGCATCTCCGGATTCAGCTCCTGCGGCTTGATCGGTGCGCCGGTCACCGGCGGGTTGAAGAACTGAATCGAATCCGGATAGGCCGGGCCGAAGAAGACCAGCGCGCCCGGCTTTTCGCCCTTGTCGCGCGAGACCATGATGAGGTCGTCGAATTGCTTGTAGACCTTGAGGCTGGGCTGATGAATCGTGGTCAGAATCGTCTTGCCGGTCTTCGAGAGATTCTTCAGCAAGTCAACGACAGACTCGGCGTCGTAGGAAGAAAGGCCGCTGGTGGGCTCGTCGAGAAAAAGAACAGGCGTATCGGTAATCAGTTCCAGGGCAATGTTGACGCGCTTGCGCTGGCCGCCGCTGAGAGTCTTTTTTTCCGGTGAGCCGATCACGGTGTCGATCTTGTCGGGAATGCCCAGGTCGTAAAGCACCTTTTCGGCGCGCGCGTCGATCTCGGCGTCGGTCAGGTCGGTACGCAGGCGGGCTGAGAAATAAAGCGCCTGCCGAACCGTCAACTGCGGATGGACGATGTCGTCCTGGGGCACGTAGCCCATCATGTGGCGATAGAGGTCGTAGTAGTCGTAGAGGTTCTGTCCGCGGAAGAGCACGGTGCCCTGCACGGGCCGCGTGTAGCCGTTCAGCGCCTTGAGCAGGGTGGTTTTGCCGGCGCCGGCAGGGCCCATCAGCGCTACCAATTCGTAGGGAAAGACCGTCAGCGATACGGCTTCCAGCAACTGCTTGCCGTTGGGAGCGTTGACGACGATGTCCTTGGCCTCGATGGTGACCTTGCCGTTGTAATCGCGCTGCGCCAGTTCACCGCTTTCCAGCAGTTGAAAGCGGACGCTGCCCAGGCCGATCTCCTGGCCAGCCTTGGCCAGCACCTTGCCGATGGCGCGCACACCGTTGACATAAGTTCCGTTGCGCGACCCGAGATCCTCCACCAGAATGCCGGCCGGCGTCTTGGTGAGCCGCGCATGACGCCAACTGACCATCGGCAGATCGAGCGAGATTTCGCATTTGGGATCGCGGCCCACCTCCATCGTGTCGCCGCGGAAGGAGACCTTTTGAAAAGCGGCCTCGCCAATTTCGACCTTGGTCTCAAGCGAGAGCAATTGGCGGGCGGAAATCTTGTACGACCCAAGGTAGACCTCGTCCGAGGGGTCCAGAGCCGCCCTGTGGATGCGATTGCCCAGCTCGCCGATGGCCGTGCCGTTGCTCGAGTTGCGGTCCTCGATGAAGTATTTGCCGTGCTCTTCGCTGATGACGGCGTGATGCCAACTGACGATGGGCAGGTCGATCTGAACATCCGATTCCGGCGAGCGGCCAATGGTGATCTCGCGGTCGCTGCCGGGCCTTGCCGGCGGGCGCGGAATTCTGCCTGAATCGCGATCGGCCGGCGTGATGACGGGCCAGGGCATGGGCGTCTGCAGGCCCAGCGTGACTTTGGCGCCGTGCGCCAGGCGCACCTGCTCGCCGGGGCCGATCCTGATTCCATTGACGAAGGTGCCGTTGCGCGATCCCAGATCTTCCAGCTGGAAGCCGTCACCCTGCTGCGTCAGGCGGCAATGATGGCTGGAGACGGCGGCGTCGGTCACTACCAGGTCGCAATCGTACCCGCGCCCGACCACCCAAGTAGACTTCGGCATGAACGCATCTTTTGGCATAAGGGATTAGGTGTTTCCGGGGGTTCTCCTACTGTAGCACGGCAGTTTGCAGGTTGAAAATCTCCATCGAAAAAAGAGGCTAAAATAGCCTGTTTTTCCTATATCGGCTCACTGCATTCGTTATTCAGTAGTGGCATGGTATTCTTTCGCCAACCAATGCTGGCGCAAATTGCCGCTAAAAGGGGATTGAAGGATGCTGAGGCCGAATGCAAGGATTGCCGTGCTGCTGTTGGGGTGGGTCTTGGTGGGAGCCCGTCTCTCTGGAGCCGCTACAACCGAGGAGAAGGTTCCGCTTTACGGGGCGCACGGCGTAAGCCCGCAGGCGGTTCTGCAAGGGTCGCTGGGCAGTTGCTACTTTCACGCATCCATTGCCGCGCTGGCCAAAATTGCGCCTGAAACGCTGCGCGGAGCCATCGGCTCCAATCCCGGCGGAGGCTACCGGGTTCACTTTCTGGATGGCCCCGAAGAGGTGGTTCTTCCCGAAGATATGGAGTTTGGCCGGGCGCACGGCTATGACCGCTCCGAGGGCGTTTGGGTTGCGGTGCTGATGCGCGCCTATGCACAGCGGGCGCTGCGCCAAAGTCTGGTTTCGGCAATTAATAAATCGGAGATCATTCCCGTCTTCACCAAGCCCTTTGCGCTCTCCTTTCTGGATGAGTCCGGCCTGCCGCTGGTGGCCTACGACCGCGCCGTGCGTTCCGTGGTGCAGCAGGATGGAGCCATCGACAAGGCGACGCTCAAGGCAAAGCTGGCAGCGCAGTTGAACGCGCTGGGTGTGCCCGCGGCTCAGGCCGAACTGCTGGGGAGCTTCCTTGACGTACAGGGCTTTTTCGACTCGGTGGCACAGACGGTTGGACAGAATGGCGAGGTCTTTGGGGCCTACAAGAGTCTGGGCCAGGGCGGCGTGCCGGGGCGGGTCTTCGAGGCCTTTCTGGGCAAGGGCGAGACCGGTCAGGTGGCCGACAAAAAATTGACAGTCGGACAGTTGCAGCGGCTGCACGCTGGAAAGCTGGCCATGGTGGCCGGCACTTGGGCTACACCCTCCGGCGAGGGTTACGCCAACGCCAATTGGTGGGTGCCCGCGCACTGCTACACGGTGCTCGATTTCGACGAGACCGCGCAGACCGTGACGCTGCGCAATCCCTGGGGCGCGCATCCCGATCCGGATGGAGTCTTTACGATTCCACTGGCGGTTTTTCTGGATGCGTATGAGTTTTACACCTACACCCAGCCGTCGGCGCAATAATTCCAGGTGCCCCAGATCTCGATTCCGAGGCCTGGGGCTACTCTGATCCAGATCAGATCAATTGGAAGTTCTCCCCCCGCCCAGCGCCGAGGTCTCTTCCGGCGCCGCCTTCGAGTCCAGAACATTGACCAGCGACCACGGGTTGCCGGCCAGATCGTAGCGCAGCTCTCCCTGCGCATCGACCACCAGCTTGCTGGCCGGATAGAGAAATCCCGTGCTCTTGCTGTTGTCGGAATCGTTCAAGTCGAATTGGCCGATCGCCAGATCGAAGGGCCGCGGCGTGGCAAGAGGATCGTTTTCATTGACGGGATGCGGCCGGCTGGTGACAAAGGTGATCCTGCGTCCGGTGGGCGTCAAAATCGTCTGAATGAAGGCGATCTCATAGCTCACCGCCCCGGTAATCGAGCAGCGCCCCACTGTCTTCGTTTTGGAGAGCGCAGTCGCCAACCCGCTGTCTTGTCCATCTTGAAATGCCCGGGAGAGACTCTGCAAATCCGCTGCGGAGGAGTATTCGTATATGGTCAGCGTAACGCTGACCATGCGATCGGCTTGTGAATAGATTGCCTGGATTGTCTCTGAGTTTGGGCTGGCCAATGCCAGAGTGCTTGACAGCGTGAATGCGGCCGCTACAAACAGGACGAGGAATCCTGAAGCGCGGCCACGACGGGGTCTCTTCGCGGGTACATTCATCTTGCGATCCTCCGGTGTATGAGCATCGAGACGGTCTCCCACTTATCGGAGATTTTGAGTTACGCGGCGGCCTTGTGGGCAAATGTCATCTGCGGCCCGACCAGCTCATCGAATATGCCGCGATATTGAATCATCGCGTTGCGAAGCTCTTCAGTAGAAGCTTCAGAGCGACCCAGGCGGACGGCAACCGCATGTGCCTGGCGATAGTTTTCCATCACCGTGGGGTAGGTTACAGAGAGATCGTCGGCGCGCTGCTCAAAGCCGGATTGCGGGTACCCGCGGGCCTTCAGCAGGGCGTTGACCAGATCGTCGGCTTCCGTGACGGCGGCTTTGGGATGATCCACAAAACGCGATTGGACGGTCTGCCATTCGGTTACATAGCGATCATGCTCGGTGACGCCAAGCTCGCGGATCTTGAAGGCCTCGACGCGGGCCTTGCGGTCGGCCAGCTTCTCTTCGGCTTTCTTGGCCGAGCCATGCTTGCGGACGGCGCGGTCGTATTCCGTGCCAAAGCGTGTGCGCAGGACCAAGGTCTTGGCTTGGCGGCGTTCACGGAAGACGGCCACGGCGACCACCACCACGGCAATCAGCACCAGCGCCGTCATGATGAGTTGGAAGATCGTGAATTGGTGGTTCATGATATTCATTGAATTCTCCTTTGCGGGGCTTCCGGCAACGTCAATCGGCGGATAGCGAAGCTCTATGCCATCGATCATGAGCGGATGTTCAAGGGAATGCTGGCCTGTATTGCTCCATGGTCGGACAGGTTGGCTAAAACAGCTTCCAGCCTGCTTTTTTGCGGAGAGAACTGGGGCTTCACGCTCTTGAAAAATGGCGTACTTGAAGGGCTTTTAGGTCCGGCTCATAATTACTGTGATCTGGGTGCCCCATCCTTTGCGCGTTCATTGCGGAAAGGGTGGGATACTTCCACTCTATTTTCGGGCCGGATCTATAGGCCCGCTCCTTTGTCTCTTTTCCATAACTGTCGTTCAATAAATACGCGGCCCCAAAAATTTTTCCTTGTCGCCCTCTGGCCGCTTCGTCTATGCTTGGTTCTCGTTATGGAAAATGAATACGATTTCTATCGCGCATTTATCGCCGCGCCAGGCGATCTGGATGCGGACCGCCTGGCCTGCAACCAGATCATTGCAAAAGTGAACGAGTGTACGGCAATGCCAGCCAAGGCTCTGCTGGTCTCGGTCGGCCTCAGAGACAGCGAGCAGATTACCGGCAGCCGCGCCGTCGTCTCTGACAATGTCCGCTGGAGTGCGTTTTTTCTTCAGCTCTTTCAGGACGATTGGGGGCCGCGCGATCTCTTTCGCAAGCTTTTCCTGCTGGCGGTGGAGTGCCGCGACGACGACGCGCAGCCCATGCGCGACGTGGTGGTCTGCCTGAAGGCCGCGCCGCAAGAGACTAACCCCGAGATTCTGGCCTTTCGCCGCGAACTTGAGCAGCGTACCGATCTGCTGGTCCTTCACTACAGCAGCCTGGATGAACTGAGTGCCAAGTTCACCGAAGTCTGCGAAGGTTGGGCGCGGATTGCTATCGAGGCTGGCGCTGACGCTGGCGCGGCGGCCCATTCCAAGGCTGTGGACGAGGCGTGACGATTCCAATCGGGTGACCCAGGGAGCGTTGGGAGTCAACCCTGAGCCCGAAGGGCGGTTGGCCGCTTTTTAGATCTGAAATACCACGATTCTTATGGCGCGCAAGCGCCAGTTGGCCGCACCGCAGGTGCCCGCAGCGCGGATGCTTGGTTCCATATACCCACCCCCGGTATACTATCCCCATGCATCTCCACGCGGAGCCCGCACCCTCCGGCGCAACCAACTCCGGCGCAAACCGAACCCGATCCGTGCTGCGCTTCTCGATGGCCGTCACGCTGGCCTACGTCCTGCTCACCTTTGCGGCCGGTCTGCGCGCGCACTCACTGGCGCTCATCTCTGAGTCGGGCCACAACGCCTCTGACTTCCTCGCCCTGCTGCTCAGCTTTGCCGCCTTTCACTTTCAGTCCCGCCCCGCCAACGACTCCAAAACCTTCGGCTATCAGCGCGCCGGCGTACTGGCCGCCTTCCTCAACGCGGGCACACTCATCGTCATCTCGCTCTGGATCGCCGTCGAAGCCATTCACCGCCTCAGCGCACCAGTCCCCGTCGCGCCCTGGCCCATGATGATCGTCGCCGCGGCCGGTGTAGCCATGAACGGCCTTATTGCCGCATTGCTCTGGCGCGTCGCCCGCGACGTGAACCTCCGCTCCGCATTCCTGCACATGGCCGGCGACACGCTCTCCACTGCCGCCGTCATCGCCGGCGGCGCGGGCATTCTGCTCACAGGCCGCAGTTGGATCGATCCCGTTTTGTCCTTGCTCATCGCCGCGCTCATCCTCTGGAGCAGCCTCGGCATCCTCCGCGAGACCTTCAACATTCTCCTTGAAGGCGCGCCGCGCGGCATCTCGCTCGACAAGATTCGCTCCGCCATGGCCGAGGTCGAAGGTGTCGTCAATGTCCACGACCTGCACGTCTGGAGCCTCGGCTCCGACTCCAGCGCCCTGGCCTGCCACGTCACCATCGCCGATATTCTCCCCTCTGAGAGCGCCTGCATTTTAGTCCGGCTCAACCATCTGCTCAAAGAGCACTTCCACATCGGCCATACCACCATCCAATTCGAGCATGTGAATTGCGGCGAGTTGGAAGGCTGCGTCGTCCCTCTGGAAGCAATGTCCGGCGGCCAGCCCCACCATCACACCCACGCGCATTGAAAAGGTCATTTCAACCTACCACACTCTATAGTTGGCCCAGGTCTCGATTTTGAGATGTGGAAAATGACCTAGTGGTGTCCGCCACACAGATGGTCATTTATGTTTTGAAAGGGCACGACTTAAGTCGTGCCGTAAACGGCCCAAAATAAGCTGGGCTTTACAGGCTGCGGAAAAACTCAATCTGGAGGGAGATGGGGGTTTTAACCCCCATGTAAAGCCCATAGAATGAGTTCGGCTTTAGCCGCGGAGGGATGCTTTTCGGGGATTTCAACACAATTTCAGCCTTTTTCCGCAGCCTCTTTAGCCCCTG
>Ga0302320_10028488_pt1 | contig 10721 bp, 13 predicted proteins | sample Bog_T0_3_FD_202130 | JGI IMG/M metagenome (GOLD analysis project Ga0302320, IMG submission 202130) | Peat permafrost microbial communities from Stordalen Mire near Abisko, Sweden - Bog_T0_3 | ecosystem: Environmental > Terrestrial > Soil > Wetlands > Peat | place: Sweden: Abisko, Stordalen Mire... | reverse complement strand
TTTGAGCCTCACGCTCTTCGAGAAAATGCCCATTTCACAGGCACTTGCTCAACTTCCACCCCCTTCCACATCACCAGATGCCGATAATCATCAATGTTTATTGGGCTTTTAAGCGGGACAGGAGTGCCTTGGTTTCAGTTTGGAGACGCGAGCTCGGGACCGATGGAGGTCGTTCTCATCCTTTTTGTCGCTTAATCGAACCCGAAGCTGGATTCACCAAATCCGGCATGGGTAAAACACCGGATGGCGGCAGCACGCCGGCCCAGCTTAACTTCTTGTGCATTATGAAATACCAGACCTGATTTCAAAACAGCCATAACCCATGAACTGGCCTCCTTTGGATCTCACCGTCCGCGTCGGCTGCAACCTTGCCTACGAAACCACCGTGCCAACACCGGTGTTGTTCGTGCTCAAGCCCCGGCTCGAAGGCCGGGTGCTCGTGATGCAGGAAAAACTTTCATTCGGCATCGGCCTGCCGTCGTATGAGTTTCAGGATTCCCACGGCAACATCACCTATCGCTCGATGTTCATGCCGGGCCGGAATGAAATCCGGCACGACGCACTCGTCGCCGTGTCTTCCCAGCCGGATAACCGGGATGTGCCCAACCAGATTGTCTCCGTCAGCCAGCTCCCGCCAGAAGTGTTGCGCTACACGCTGCCCAGCCGCTATTGCGACTCGGACAAACTGCGTGATCTGGCCTGGCAGAATTTCGGGCAGATCACCAATGCACTCCAGCGGGTGCAAACCATCTGCGATTGGGTTCACAACAACATTGAATACCGCTTCGGCTCCGGCCGGCCCGACCTCTCCGCCTCGGAAGTGATCGCCCGTCGCCACGGTGTCTGCCGCGATTTCGCCCACGCGGCCATTGCGCTGTGCCGCGCCTTCAACCTGCCCGCCCGCTATGTGACCGGGCATCTGCCGGACATCGGCTACATTGATCCGGGCACGCCGATGGATTTTCACGCTTATTTCGAAGTCTATCTGGGACAGGAATGGTTCACCTTTGATCCGCGCTACAATGTTCCGCGCATTGGCCGCGTCAAGGTCGCCCACGGTTCGGACGCCGTGGATGGCGCGTTTGCGACAATCTATGGCGAAGCCAATCTGACTTATTTTGAAGTCTGGGCTTACCAGGTGAACCCACGGGAAGTTTCCGCTGGTGATCCGGTTGATTTATCCAAACGACTCGACGGCAATCTGACGGTGCGGCTTACTTAGCGCGCCTGGGTTCATTCCATCCCGATTGACAAGACTGAATTGACTTTCACCATCATCCGGGTCTGATTCGATTTTATCAAACTGTTTGAATACATTTTGCTGGCGGCCAGTTCGCTGTTCGTGATTGTGGATCCGCTGGCCGTCGTGCCGGCGTTTCTGGCCATGACGCCGAACGACACGGCGGAACAACGCATCCGCACGGCGCGGCTGGCGTGTTGCGTGACGGCAGGCGTCCTTCTGTTGTTTTCCGTGGCCGGTCAACTGGTCTTCAGGGTCATGGGCATCACCATGCCGGCGTTTCAAATTGCCGCGAGCATCCTGCTGCTGATTGTGGCGCTGGACATGGTGCGCGCCCAACGCTCGCGCGTGCAGGAGACTCATGAAGAAAGAACGGCCGGGATCGAAAAGACGGACGTTGCCGTGACGCCGCTGGCGATTCCGATGCTCGCCGGGCCGGGCGCAATTTCCACGACGATTGTGCTCCAGAATGAGGCCAGGGACATTCCCCAGCACATCGCGCTTTACGGCTGCATCGTGGCGGTGTCGCTGATGAGTTACCTGATTTTGAGAATTTCCGCCCGTGGCGCGCGCTGGTTGAGCCCGATCATGATGAGCATCGCCATCCGCATCATGGGGCTGTTGCTGGCGGCGGTCGCCATTCAATTCATGCTCAATGCCATCAAGGCGTTCCGGCTGGATTTGATTGGCCCGGCGAACTGAACTCATTTATCAACGCACGGCATATTTGACTCCGGTTCCCACTCCAGCACCCGGTCAAGATTCTACACTGGACACTTGTGCCGGTCTGGCTTCATCAAGTCCGGCATGGGTAAAACACCCCATGGCGAACGCTCCCTGTGCGGGTGTAGATTTTCCACCATGAAATCTACTGCTTTATCCCAAAATAAGAATTTAGCCGGCACACAACTACCTGTGCGGGCCACATCTCCCAACCAAACCGCAATTGCTCCCGGTCCGGCGCGAGCCGGGGTCACCAGGAGCGCATGCGCCTACTATCTGACTCAAGGCGCGTTGTCTGTTTCCATGAAGCTGATCACGGAGCGAGCCAGCATCAACGCGCCCGTGTTCCAGGAAATCCGCGACGAGCGTTACGAATTTTACGCCCACGGTGGATTAAACGATTGAACGGGGCCGGTTGTGGTGGAAGTTATTGTGGGCAATCCCGATGCTGAATTCACCAAATCCGGCATGGGTAAAACACCGAATAGCCGGCGCGCGGTCTTCCGGCCTATATTTCAGGCTATGAAAACGAATTGCCGGAAAAAACGACTGACGTTTGGCGAGTTCGTCACCGCTGCGCACGACGTTTGGGGTGAACACCGGGCCAGTGGATTTGTGTGGCTCGCCGTTAATGCCCACCTGGTCAGGTTTCGAGGACATCAACGCTTCGTCTTTTCCAAACGGAATCTCAATCACCTCCCGTTTTGAGCGGACAACCGGGATGGCCATGAAGGTTTGCTGCATCCATTTGAAACCGGGTTGCCGGCCGGGAAACGGCGCACGACTTGTGCTGAACGCCAAGATGATTTTCATTTCCAGGACAGAAGGGCAGGCGGCTTGAAAATCCAAGCCAGCCAGGGCATTCGCAATTCAGTGCTGGTGGCGCTGGCGTTGTGCCTGTCGCCGCCCGCGCGCGGGCAGGAATCAGCCACCGGCTTCACGAATCAAGAATCCAGAATCACGGATCACGAGTCGCTCGTTGTTCTTCCCAAATCCGTTCCCGATCCGATCGAACCGTTTAACCGGGTGATGTGGGGCTTCAACGTGGGGCTGATGACCGACATCATCAAACCGACGAGCCGGGTCTATCGGTTCGTTGTTGTGAAGCCAGTCCGGACCGGAATCGGAAATTTTGGCCGGAACCTCACTTATCCGGGGCGGTTGATCAACAATCTGCTTCAGGGAAAGTGGAGCGGCGCCGGCGATGAATCCTGGCGGTTCGTTTGCAATACCACCGTCGGGGTGGCCGGGTTTTGGGATGTGGCGACCCAGTGGAAGATTCCGAAATCGGACGCGGATTTTGGCCAGACGTTCGGCCAATGGGGCTGGAAGCCGCATTTCTATATCATGCTGCCGGTTTACGGACCGAGCAATGATCGCGACACCGTCGGCCTGGCTGCTGACACGGCGGCAAATCCATTGATCTATATCTCCCCTTACGCTTTCGTCGCTGACGATCCGCTGACGTGGCTCGGCCCATACACTTATCTCAGCTATGTGATCATGTATAACAATCTCTCCGACAGCGTGGGTGGTTATGTGCGGTTCAGTCAGGCCGAAATGGATCCGTATTCCGAGATTCAATATGCCTGGACATTCGTGCGTGCGAACCGGGTGGCGAATTTTCAGGTGAAGGGAAAGCAAGATCCGGCTTCGCTGGAAACCCTTGAATCCGTCTTCTTCACCTTCAAAGACCCTGCATTTCCAGATTACGGCAAGACCCGGTCGGTCTTGATTCCGGCGACGGGCAAAAAATTAAAGTTCACGTTCTGGTTGCAGCCGGGGCAGGCGAACGTGGTCTATATTGTTCCCGGTTTGGGCGGCCATCGGCTGTCGGAGGCCTCTCTGGCGCTGGCCGAGCTGGTCTATAAAAATGGCTTCTCCGCCGTGCTGGTCAGCAGCCCGTTCAACTTCGAGTTCATGGAAAACGCCTCCACGGTGGCGCTCCCGGCTTATCTGCCGGTGGATGGTCACGACTTGGACGTGGCGCTCACGGAGATTGATCGCCATTTGAACAAATTGTATCCGGACCGGCTGGGCAACAAGGCGTTGCTGGGTTATTCCATGGGCGCATTCCAATCTTTGTTCGTTGCCGCCACCGGCCCGACGAACCAGTATTGCATCGTGACGAAGGGATCCGTGCTGCGCTTTCCTCAAGGGAAGCAGGGCGTGAAGGAAGTGCGAATCCCCCCCGTCACCAATCAGGTGCCATTGATTCAGTTTGACCGCTACGTCGCCATCAGCCCGCCGGTCCGGTTGATGCAGGGAGTTGACAAGCTCGACGAATTTTACAATGCGCCCTTGGACTGGCCGGCCACCAACCGGACCGACGACATCGAAAACACTTTTCTCAAGGTGGCCGCGTTGAGCCAGGACACACTCACGCCGCAAACCTCGCTGCCATTCAATGCCATCGAGTCCAAGTTTCTCATCGGGCTGACGTTCCGGCTCTCGCTGCGGGATATTATTTACAGCAGCCAGCAGCGGAATAATCAGGGCGTCCTGCAACACCGGATTGACAATTTCCGGCGCGACCCGGTGTATCAGGAAATCCTCCAGTATTCTTACCAGGATTATTTTGATAAATTTGCGATCCCGTATTATTCGGCCCATGGCATTGCCTCGCCGGCGGCAACGCTGGAAACGGCCGGCGACTTGCGGACGTATGAAGCCGGTCTGCGCGCCAACCCTGACATCCGCATCATCTGCAACCAAAACGATTTTCTGCTGACGGACGAAGACCTGGCGTGGCTCCACGCCACGTTTGGCCCGGAGCAATTGACGGTATTCCCGCAAGGCGGTCACTTGGGAAATCTTTCCAATCCGGCGGTGCAAAAGTCCATTTTGGCGGCGCTCACGCCGATGAGGCCGCCCCAACCAAAATTGAATGATCGGTAAAAATATTCCACCCATGAACTCTGAAGCTCCCGCAACCGTCATCGAGGCAATTCCCATTGCCGCCGATGAGCAACGCGCAGCCAGACAACACAGAATTCCACTGGCCGCCAAAGTGGCAGCCATCGTTTTTCTCGCCATCCTTGTTCCTGTTTATTTGCACACCTATGGGCCATCCAATTTTTTATGGTTCTGCGATGCCGCCCTCGTTCTCACCGTGGCGGGCATGTGGCTGGAAAGCCCGCTGCTCATCAGCATGTGCGCCGTGGGCATTCTGCTGCCGCAATGCCTCTGGCTCGTGGACTTTGGCATCAACTTTCTGGGGTTTCATTTTCTGAACCTGACCAGTTACATGTTCGATCCGCATCTTTCGCTTTTCACGCGCGGGCTTTCGCTTTTTCATGGCTGGCTGCCCTTGCTGCTCGTCTGGCTCCTGTTCCGTCTGGGTTATGACAAGCGGGCTTTGCCCGCCTGGACTATTCTGGCCGCCATGTTGTTCTTCGTCTGCTACTTTTTCACCCCGCCCGCCGGCGCCCATCTGGCGAATGTCAACGCCCCCATCAACATCAATTACCTTTACGGTTTCAACGACCAGCAGCCGCAACAATGGGTCAACCAAAGCCTTTATGTCATCCTGTGGTTGGGCGTGCTGTGGCTGGTTGCCTTTCTTCCCACGCATCTGGCATTGCGCAAAATCTTTGCCGCGCCACCGCAGGCGGCCGGCCGGTAAACCACGATTCGATTTCTAAATTCCTCCCTGCCGGCCAGCCAGGACTGGATCCACTAACCTTTGGTAGGGTAATACCCCATAGCCCCGGCAAGATTTCGGGCGCATGATGGAGAAGTGCAATGGAACATTTTTCAAAAAACGAAAGTCAACCGTCCCCCGGAATCCCCAACTATGAAACACAACCACAACCACGACAACGCCCAGAGCGCCGGCCCCCAACTCGTGCCTGTCCGCTTTGAGTTCACCAGTCCGACCGCCAAAACCGTTTGCCTGGCGGGAACCTTCAACCACTGGCAGCCCGAGGCCAAGACGCTGCATTCCACCGGTGTTGGCATCTGGTGGAAGGAAACGGCGCTGGCTCCCGGCACCTACGAATACTGCCTCGTGGTGGACGGCCAGTGGATGCCCGATCCGCTCGCCCGGGAATCCGTGGCCAATCCTTTCGGCGGCAGAAACTCGATTCTGACGGTGGCCAGTTCGCCGGCAGCCGCCCACCTTGCCGACGCGGCAAAGTTGCCGCTCAAAAACGACCGTTTTAGCGACGCCATCACCGGGGATCATATCATCGCCGAGGAAACTTTACCGTTGAAAAACATTAACAAACCAAAAAACAAAAAAACATGAACAAAGAAACACAAGCAGTCACCAATGACATCGGACAACTGGCCGAAGACGCCCGCGCGTTGATGGCCGCCACCGCCGACGTGGCCGGTGAAAAAGTCGGGGAAGCCCGCAAACGCCTCGCCGCCGCGTTGGAACGCGCCAAACAAATCGCGGCCACCGTCCGCGACAAAGCGGTCGCCGGCGCCAAAGCCACCGACGAAGCCGTGCATGAACATCCCTATAAAGCCATCGCCATCGGCGTTGGCGTCGGGGCGATTCTCGGCTTTCTCCTCGCGCGCCGGTGCTCCCGCCATTGCGACTGATTCGGTTATGGAAGAATCCACCGTCAGCCTGGGGCAACTGGGCACGACCTCGAAAACGTTCGCGCGCCGGCTGCTGACCATCGGGGAAAACCGGCTTGAACTGTTGACGGTGGAAGTGCAGGAGGAACGCGAGCGTCTCCTGCACGCCTTTCTGCTGGCCCTCGGCGTGGCGACGTTCGGTCTGCTCGCCGGCCTGACCCTTACGGCGGCCATCGCAGTTTTGCTGTGGGCCTGGTCGCCTCTGGCCGTGCTCCTGATTCTGACCGCGCTCTACGGGGCCGCCGGCATTTACCTTTACCGCCGGCTCATCGGCGTGTTGCGCAACTGGCAGACGCTTTCCGCCTCGCTCGATCAACTCCGAAAGGACCGCGCATGTCTGGAAAAAATCTTCGCATGAACCCGCTTGAATCGCGCAAGCAATTGTTGATCGCGGAAAGCGAACTCAACCGCGCGCAACTGGTTCAGGAATGGCAGGTGATGACGGGCGAAGTCCGTTCGCTCACCAGTCAGGCCAGAACCATCGGCTCCATTGCGTCCGCCGTTGCCACTCTCGTTGCCGGCCTGTCATCCTTGCGTCACAAAAAATCCGCGCCCGCCGCCGAAAAACCTTCGTGGTGGAAGACCCTCCTGAAAGGCGCGGGGCTGGCCAGTTCATTCTGGCAGGCATTCCGCTCGCAGGGCTGCGAACAAAAAGAGGAATAGCCACTGCGCCGACTTCAATCCGCAGATTACGCGGATTTTTTGACAGAATTAACCGAATGAACAGAATTCAATTCTGCATAATTCTGTAAATTCTGTCTGAATCAATAAACCAGCACCAGCACCGCCGCATCCTGCGCCGACTTCACCACATCCTCAAACTTCTCATCCTTCGTGTTGGGCGCTTTGAGTTTGGCCGAAACCGCCGGCACCGATTCGAGGAAGCTCAACAGCAAACTGCTCTTGACCGCGTAATTAACATTCTCCGGCAACGCCCCGCTCGCCGCCAGCCCCGTGAAATAATTCAGCGCAAAGCCTTGCAACAACCGGGAAAACCTATTTCACGGGGCCAGCGCCGCCCCCGCATCCAGCTTGGCCGACACGATGCCGATCACGTTGCCCCGCTCATCCACCAGCGCCCCGCCCGAATTGCCCGGCTGCACCGGCACGCTGATTTGAAAATACCGCGGGTCATCCCCCGCGCCGGACAGCGACGCGATTTCCCCCTTGGCCAGCTTCACCGGAGCAGTTCACGGCATATATTGCAAGCGGAAAAAGCCGGCGTTGTTCGTGATGAAAAGAAATTGCGAATTCGTCACATCAGTAGGACTGAATAATCCGCCATCCCAATTTATCCATCCTGCCACAATATCCGGCTTGAATTGAATCTGATAATTGTCATACGGTGCCAGACTTGACGAATCCACTCGCATGACCGGCTGCACCGCTGGAAATACGGCGGCGGCAGGTGGTGGAGCAATTTGAATGGTCGGCGTATTGGTGTAGCCGATGCCCGCATCGGTTATGCTGATACTCGTCACCACGCCGCCAGAAATAAGGGAAACCGCCGTGGCATTGGTGCCGTGACCGCCAACAATGCTGACTGCCGGACTTGTAACGTAACCGGAACCGCCGCTTGTCACTGTTGCGCCAACAACAAACCCATTAACAACATTTGGTGTGGCGAACGCCTGTGACGGAACCGGATTGAGTGCCAGTCGGAAATTTCCACTTCCCCACACGCCCGCGAACATTTGCGTAAAAAGGGAATTGGTGGCCGTGAAACTGACCGGCTGGTTTGTCCAATACCACGCCAACGCCTGCTGCAATTGATAAGTGCCGCCCACGGTCAGATTGGAAAATGAAAGGAACGACATGGGCGCGATGCCCAAAACTGGATTGAGAATAAACGGCGGATCAATAACGACCAATGGCGCATTGGTGTAGCCATAGCCAGCATCAAGAACATTGACGGCGGTGACCACGCCGTTGCTGACTACCGCGACAGCCTCTGCCCCGCTCCCGCCACCGCCGATGAGACGAACCAGCGGTGTATTGGTATAGCCGTAGCCGCCGTCGGTAATACTCACGCCAACAACGAATACGCCGGACAATGTCGCTGTCCCGTGTGCTGCATGAGCCGAGGGAGATGCTCCAAAGAACCGATCAGCCCGCCAGCCGATGTCTGACCTCGTTCCGTCGGGATTATTCGCCAAGGATGGGTCGCCCGCGTTTCTGGCAGGAGAATTAGTTGCCGTTGAAAAATCACCCGCCGCAGGATTGACGAAAAGCGGGTCTGAGTTAATAACGCCTATTCCATTTGTGGCCGTCAAGCCATCTGCTATACTATAACTGACCGAGGTGCACCACATTACATAAGGAGGGTAAGACCAAGTGGTTGGTGCGTTCGGCGGAGAGTTTCCCCACGCAATGGTGTTTTCTGTAACGCCGTTTGGGTTGAGGATGGCTCCTCGCACACCGCCTCCGTAACTTCCAAACTTATCGGCCACAGACGAATAAATGTTGTTGCTGGCAATCGTGCAGTTGATGACGGTCATCGGTTTTATCGTTGCCGTCCCACCACCAGAGCCGATGATAGATGCGCTGCCTCCTCCCGTATACGTCCATCCGCCTCCACCAACTGAATTGGCATAAAAAAGGCAGTTTTCCACAGTAGTCACATTCGTTGGATCATTGACTTCTAATATGATGCTCGTAGATGTCGTGACATAAGTTGCCAAAGTGCTGTTTTTTGTGAATATACAATTGCGAATTTTCAGTCCGGCTGGCGCCTGAATAAAAATGATGCCGGAACCAGACCAGTCCTGACCGCTTGACACAAAACCATTGGTAATTGTCAGGCCGTCAATAACCGTATTGGTGGTTTCGGTGGATTGAGCGATGAAAGCTTGGTTTTGTTGACAATTAAGAGTTGTCACGCCAGGACCACCGGTGGATCGAATCGTCACGGCTTTTCCATCCAAGTTTATGTTGTAATTTCCCGTTCCAGAATAAGTGCCTGACAAAATGCTAATTAAAGCTCCGTTGGTTGGAGCGGCGTCCACCGCTTTTTGAATTGATGCAAAAGGCGCGCTCGTGCTGCCGTTGCCAAGCGTGTCGTTACCATTGGTCGCAACACAAAGAATGATGCTGAATTGAGCCTGTGCCTGAATTTGCCAAAGAACAACAGCGAGTAATATTGATATAACGGTTTTCATATTCGTAATGGTTAGAGTTTAGCAATTAAGCAAGCCAGGCTAGGTGGTGGAGGCAACAAGAATTTTCTGATGGCAGATGCCGCTAGTGCTGGCGTTGTCAAGCGCTTTCCAACCGTCCACTTTCCAACCGACTTAGTTTTGCAACTGCTTCCTTTGTCTTTCGGTTTTTCAGCTCCGCATTCTATTACCGCTTTTTTATACCAATCCGCCCACCGCTTGTCAGTTGGGCCGTAAAATCGAGCGCGTCCAAGAATGCGCGCCGTTCCTATTCTCGTCACATGAATCTCAAACAATATGGAATAGTCACAAAGCATTGAATCATGGCCTTTTTGTTGTGGCTCAACCGACATGGTTTTATCACTCGGCCACAAGTAAACCCCGCCACCATCATGGATAGAAAGATAATGCAAAACTCGCCAGCCATTTGGAGGATTGCTTGCAAGGTCGTTGAATAATTGTTCGTAGTTCATGGCTTTCCCTTTCGTCACGAGGCAAGAACTACGGAAAAGAAAAAAGGGCGCGAACTTGATCGCACCCTTTCGAGAGGCACCGCGAAGCGCCTATTCAGAGAGTTCAACCAAGCCGCGCCGGGTGGCGCGTGCTCGGATGGTCTCTGAACTGAAAATTCGCGGTTTTCTCGAAAGACCGTAGCCGTGCTACGCAAAACTATATTTTGATGAGTGTTTGGTCGTTTTTTATTTTGGTTTCCGGGGGCATTTTGCCCCACCAGAAGCAATTTATTCAGAACCCGTCCACCAGTGCAAGGGAAAATTTTGCGGGTTGTAGCAGTTTTCCTCGCCGGTTGGTAGAAGTTGTTTTCCTCGGAAGCAAAGTCTTTGCAGACAGCCACCATCCGCCTTCGTCCATCCCAAAATGAAAACCGGAAAAGAGCCGTTCAAGTGCGGAATGCGCCCGTCTTCGCTCCCGTCATCACTGCGTTACGACGCGGCGAGTTGCTTCGACGCGGCAAGGAGTGCGGAGTGCGCCCCAATTTGATTTCCGTCATCGCC
>Ga0302320_10028487_pt1 | contig 10722 bp, 10 predicted proteins | sample Bog_T0_3_FD_202130 | JGI IMG/M metagenome (GOLD analysis project Ga0302320, IMG submission 202130) | Peat permafrost microbial communities from Stordalen Mire near Abisko, Sweden - Bog_T0_3 | ecosystem: Environmental > Terrestrial > Soil > Wetlands > Peat | place: Sweden: Abisko, Stordalen Mire... | reverse complement strand
GACTGGACGCCAGTTGATGAGGTCGCGGGAGTGCCAGATGAGCAGGCCAGGGGCGTAGTCGAAGCTGGAGTGGGTGAGGTAGAAGTCGTCGCCTACGCGGATGGGGCTTGCGTCGGGGTGATCGCCGCCGAGGATGGGGTTTTGATAGGCAGTGGATTCCGATAAAGCGAGACCGGGCCTGGAGGCGAGCGTGAGAGCGGCAGAAGCGGCTGCGGTATTCAAGACGAAGCGGCGGCGGGTTAACATGGCGGGGCAAGTGTACCGGCTGTGGTGTGGCCGGGTAAAGCGATTGGCCCTGGTGAGCTGCGGTGCGAGGTTGAGTTCCATTCAGTGCGGCTCCGGCTTGGGCGTTTAGACTGTAGCCTGTCTCATTGAGCGCAATGACCCATCGGATTGGCATGCTTCGCCGCTTTCGCTTCAATCTGCCGCAGCGCATTGCGGCGGGATTGCTGACGCTGTTTTTGCTGCAGGGATTCTGGCTTATCGGCCATGAGACGCTGACCGATCGCGATTATCAATACGCGCGTTGCGGGCGGGAGATGTGGGAGCGCCCATCGCCCCTGGCCGGCTACTTTACCACCTGCGGAAACATTCACGATGGGGTTTTGGCCTACCGGCTGGCGGGCCTGCCGCTGACGCTGAACCTGGAATTTGAGCGGGTGCTGGATCTTTTCCGCAAGCCGGAAGACCGTGTGGTGCAGCAGCCCGGCGAATCCCATTTTTCCGATTTAAGTACCTGGGAATTGCGCCACCAGCTCACGCATGTGCTGCTGCTGGTGCGCCTGCCGTTTCTGCTGGCCGGAGTGATGCTTGGCGGGGGGCTGTGGTGGGTTACGCGGCGGCTCTACGGCAACCTGGGCGGCTACACGGCGCTTACCCTCTATTGCTTTTCTCCAGCGGTGCTGCGGGCCTGCACGGCGCCCAATGCCGAGGTGCTGGCGGCGCTGGGGGTCTATGGCGGGGTTTACACCTGCATCGGCGTGGCTCACGCCATGCAGGGACCGCGGCGCAAATGGCGGCCGCGCATTGTGCTGCTCACCGTGCTGTTCGGCGTGGCAGCCTCATCGCATATCGCCGCGCTGCCAATGGTGGCTCTGCTCGGCCTCGCGGCCATGCTTTGGGTGGCGGAAGGCAGGCGGAGCCAGGTGCTGCCGTTGGTTCTGATCGCCGTGGCCGGGGCCCTGGCGTTGGTGTTTGCCTGCTATGGTTTTTCGCCGGATGCCTTCAGCTACGTTTTTCGTTCGGCCGCGGGCATGGTGTGGGTCTCGATGGATCCGGCGAGACGATTCTTTTCCACCATGGGGAATGCCGGTGTCACCGTGGCTTCAGCCGCCGCCGCGGTACTGTATCTGGGGCTCGGCAAGTCGCGGTACTTTGGCAACACTGCGCCGCTGTTCTGCTTTCTGGCGTTTGTCACGCTGGTCATGACCGCCGCATCGGGAAGTCCGTGGCTGTGGTCGCTGCCGTTCCTGCTCACGTTTATTGGTGGCGTGTTTGCGGATGCGTACGAGGGGCCCCGGGGCCGGTTGGCGATGGCCGCGGCGGGGGCTATTTTGGTGTTGCAGGTGGGGTTGTGTTTGGCTAACTTGGCGGGGGTAGTGTAGAAGCTGGGAACTCGAATCGCCGGGAAGAAAAATGTACTGGAAGACATTAGGCATTGAAGAGCATAAACGTGTTAATGTTATTTTCGAGCCGGGTGCCCCTGACCACCCTCCAACTGAGGGGAGAGATATGTCTCAGCGACGAAGGGAAACAGGGCGCAATATGGCCGGAACGGAAACGCAGTGGCAGGTAGTCTTCCACGACGAGTTCTTTGACGAGTATGGAAATTGGTCCGAGGTAGTTCAGGATGCGGTCCTCAGTTCACTTGGCAAGTTGCGGCTATTCGGTCCTTCGCTGGGGCGGCCAAGCGTGGACACCCTGAAGGGATCTGAGTTTCCCAACATGAAAGAGCTTCGGGTCGATGCTGAAGGCGGTGTTTGGCGGATATTATTTGCCTTTGACCCAAGGCGTTGAGCCATCTTGCTCACGGGCGGAAACAAGACGGGCATCTCAAAGGACCGGTTCTATGCAGCGCTCATACGGGTTGCCGACCAGCGCTACAAGGGGTACCTGAAGACCATCGACGCTGAGAGGAGTAGTCAATGACAGTTTCCCTTGAGGACATTCTCCGCGGAATGCCTGAAGAGCGGCGGCAGCGGATCGAACAGCTTGCGGCCGAGTTGATTGCCGAAGAGCTCAACTTGCGCGAGGTGCGGCGTCTGCGCAAACTGACCCAGGCTCGGCTATCGAAAAAACTCAAGATTGGTCAAGAGGGGGTTTCGCGGATCGAGAAGCGCTCGGACCTTTATATCTCAACGCTGCGGAGCTATGTGGAAGGGGTGGGAGGCAAGCTGAAGCTGGTTGTCGAATTGCCTGATCGGGCTCCGGTGCTATTGACGGGATTGGGCGAGGTTGACCTGGGCAAAAAGGCAAAAAAGAGGTCCGGCGGCGGCACAAAATCCAAGATCAAATCAGGGCGCGCGGCGTAAGGATTCCCGGCCTTTGACGAGCAAGTAGTAAAGGGCTCATAACATCAAGCAAAATAAGGACTTATTTGTTGCCGCTTTCCTTGCTGAAACGCCCCTGGAAAGCGTAAAATAAAAGCGCAGCCCGCGAAGTCCGGCCCCACTCTTACCGGAGCCTTTTTGCCGCCTCTCTCGCGGGCTTGAAAACCCTTATGGCAGACGACCAGAACCCCCAGCTCCCTCTCGAAGGTGGAACGCCGCCAAGCAGCGGCACGAACCTGATCTCCATCAACATCGAAGAGGAGATGCGCCGCTCATACCTCGATTACTCGATGTCGGTGATCATCGGGCGCGCCTTGCCCGATGCTCGCGACGGCCTGAAGCCGGTCCATCGCCGCGTGCTCTACACCTTGAGCGAGATGGGCCTTGAGCACAACAAGAAATACGCCAAGTGCGCCAAGGTTGTGGGCCAGGCAATGGGTGTGTACCATCCCCACGGAGACTCGGCCATCTACGACACGCTGGTGCGCATGGCGCAGCCGTTTACGCTGCGCTACACGCTGGTGGACGGGCAGGGAAACTTCGGCTCCGTCGATGGAGATCCGCCCGCGGCAATGCGTTATACCGAGTGCCGCATGGCGCGCCTTGCCGGCGAGTTGCTTGCCGACATCGAGATGGAGACTGTGGACTTTACGCCGAACTACGACGAGTCCACGGTTGAGCCCACGGTGCTGCCTACGCGAATTCCAAATTTGATCGTGAATGGATCGAGCGGGATTGCGGTGGGCATGGCTACCAACATTCCGCCGCACAATTTGACGGAGGTTGTAAACGCTGCAATTGAGCTGGTGCAGAATCCGAAGGCTGGGCTGGCCGAGGTGCTGAAGCACGTGCAGGGGCCGGACTTCCCAACGGGCGGTTTTTTGTATGGCAAGTCGGGCATTCCGGCTGCCTACAAGAGCGGCCGTGGGCGGTTCATGATGCGTGCCAGGGTAGCGACGGAGAACCTGACGAAAGAGAAGCAGGCGATCATCGTCACCGAGATTCCCTACCAGGTGAACAAGTCGAAGCTGATTGAGCGCATTGCTGAACTGGTCAACGAAAAGATCATCGACGAGATCAGCGACGTGCGCGACGAGAGCGATCGCGACGGCATGAGGATTGTCATCGAGCTGAAGCGGGGATCGCAGCCGGAGATTGTGCTGAACCAGCTCTACAAGCACACGCAGATGCAGGAAAGCTTCTCCATGATCTTTCTTGCGGTGCTGAACGGGCAGCCGCGGGAACTGGGGCTGGATCAGGCGATCCGCTGCTTTATCGATCACCGCGTGGAGGTGGTGCAGCGGCGGACGGCATTCCTGCTGCGCAAGGCCCGCGAGCGCGAGCACATTCTGGAAGGCTACAAGATCGCTCTCGATAACCTGGATACGGTCATCAAGATTATCCGCGGATCGGGCTCGCGCGTCGAGGCTCGCGAGAATCTGTATGCGTGGGGTAAAGGCAGCGAGATCGTCATCACACTGGATCGTGTGCGGCTGCCCCACGAGGAGAAGGGGCTGACCCTCCGGCAGATCGATGCGATTCTCGAGTTGCAACTCTACCGGTTAACGCAGCTCTCGATCGACGAGTTGCTGAAAGAACTGGCCCAGCGGCGCGCGGAGATCGCTGAATACGAATCGATTTTGGCCAGCGACGCCAAGCTGCGCGCGGTAATTGTGAAGGAACTGGAAGAGGTTCGCGACAAGTACGGCGACGCGCGTCGCACGCAGATTGTGGACGAAAGTGCCGAGTTGCAGCTTGAAGACCTGATCGCCGACGAGCAGGTTGCGGTTACGGTGAGCCACCAGGGTTATCTGAAGCGCACGCCGATTTCAATTTATCGCCAGCAGCGGCGCGGCGGAACCGGCCGCACCGGCATGAAGACGCGCGAGGAGGATTTTGTCGCGCAGTTGATTGTGAACTCGACGCACGCGTTTCTGTTGTGTTTTACCAACTCCGGGCGCGTGTACTGGCTCAAGGTGTACGAGATTCCCGACGTGAGCGCGGCGGGTAAGGGCAAGAGCATGCAGAGCCTGCTCGACCTGCAGCCTGGCGAAAACGTGCGCGCAATTCTGCCCATTCGCGATCTGGAAGAAGAAGGCAAGTTCATCTTCTTTGCAACGCGCGAGGGGACGGTGAAGAAGACGCCGCTCAAGGACTTCTCCAACGTAATGGCCCGCGGCATTATCGCCATCGATATCGACAAGGACGACGAGCTGGTCTCTGCCGGCCTGACCAACGGCAAGCAGACCATCTTCCTGGCCACGCGCGACGGCATGGCTATTCGATTCGAAGAGGAATACGATCCGGATCGCAGTGGCATCGGGCTGCGTCCGATGGGCCGGAATGCCGCCGGCAACCGCGGCATCTCGCTGAAGAAGGGCGATTACGTGATCGGCGCGGCGATCACCAGTTCCAACGCGATGCGCGAGAAAGAGCGCGACGAATGCGCCGCGCGGATGGAGCTTACAGACAAGCTTGCCGCGCTGCGTACGGCCTATTCGGCTGCCGAAGCGGCTGTCACCAAGGCGCGGGAAGACTTCCGCAACAAGGCCGTCGATTCAATCGCCGTCTCGGGTGCCGAGAAGGCGTTGGAGAGCGCATGGAAGGCCATCAAGAGTCTTGACGACAAGTTGTGCGTGACGCAGCAGCTCGTCCTCACCGTGACAGAAAATGGATTTGGCAAGCGGACGGATGTGGACGAGTATCGCTTGACGGCACGCGGCGCTCAAGGCGTAACCAATCTGAAAGCCACCCCGAAGGTGGGTAAGACCACGTCGATCCTTCTGGTCAACGAGACCAACGAACTGATGGTGATCAGCCAGTTCGGCAAGATCATCCGGATCGATACAAAGACGATTCGCGCGGCGGGACGGGCTACACAGGGCGTGCGATTGTTGTTTCTGGAGCCGGATGACAAGGTGGCGGCGGCGGTGATCATTCCGCCGGATGAGCTTAACGGCAAAGACGAGGAGCAGGGGACGCTGTTGTAGCAGGGGGCGCATGCATGGACAAGACACTTCGCCGGGTAACCAACCTCGATGAGCAACAGGCCGAGACCTATCGCTATTGGCAAAGCCAGTCAATCGGCGCCCGCCTGATTGCTGTCTCCGAACTGAGTCAGGAAGCTTACGCCTTCGCAGCCGCTTTCAAAGGAGTGCCTGCCCATGATGAGCAAGAGCTTTCAGGACATCCTGCGCGCATTCAACGCCCACAAAATTAAGTACTGGTTATTGGAGGCTACGCCTTCGGCGTGCACTTGGAGCCGCGTAGCACAAAGGATATCGACCTCTGGATTAGCACAGACCTGGACAACGCAAAAGCTGTGTTTCAAGCACTGGCTGAGTTCGGCGCTCCGATAGCTGGAATGACGCCGGCCGATTTCATGGACGGAACAATTTTTCAAATGGGTCAGCCGCCGGAACGCATTGACATACTGCAGCAGGTTTCAGGATTGGATTTCGACAATGCCTGGGAGCACCGCATTGAGGGATTCATTGACGCAGATACACCGGCACTGGTCATCTCGAAAGAAGATCTGATCCGCAACAAGCTGGCAAGCGGACGCGACCAGGATCTTCTCGATGTGAAGAGGCTGCGAGCTGCTGAGCGCACTAATAAGTGGCCGCGGCAGTGATCATTCCGCCGGATGAACTGAAGGACGACGAGCAGGGGACGCTGTTGCAGTGAGGGCTGAAAGTATAAGGTCTCGGAATCGAGACGTGCGGCACCCGTCTTGCGAGTCGTTACGCGGCGCGCGGCACTATACGGTCCAGTCCTCCACAACCAACCCCTTCACCCTTCCGAATTCCCGCGTATTGGCAGTGACGAGAATGAGATTCCTGCTGAAGGCCTGTCCGGCGATAAGCGTGTCGTACTCACCGATGCGTTGGCCGTTGCGTTCGAGTTCCGCGCGAATCTGCCCGGCCGCTCGCGAGTCCTGCTCGGAATACTCCAGCACCAAAACCGCGTTGGTCAGAAATGCGCTCAAACGGATCGCGTTTTGAACAACGCGATTGCTCTTGGACACGCCGTACCAGAGCTCATGCGTTACGACGGAGGAAGTTTGCGGAAGGTCGCTCGGACGAGCGACCCGAAGATATCGTTGCCGTGCCGGATCCGAGGTCCCATTAATCAGCGCAATGCAGACATTTGTGTCAAGCAGGTAGTTCATTCGAAGTACTCACGGATTGGCGCTAGGTTCTGTTTGCGGCCTTCGGGGAAGAGCGGATCGGCTCCCATAGCATCCATCCGCGCGAAGAGCTCTTCCAGCGTTTCCTTCTCGATAGATGGCAGGGGCTCAAGCAAAATGCCGGCGCCCATGCGGGTTACGCGTACCCGGTCGCCTTCGAAGCGGAACTCCTTGGGCAGGCGCACAGCCTGGCTGCGGCCATTCCAGAACAGTTTGGCATCCTTCTTCGGGTTCGATCCCGCGTTTGCAGCCATGCAGCACCTCTCAAAAGTCTATAGCAAGAGTATATATCAAATTGAGTTTTGCGTTCGAACAATCTCCGGCTTCAGTTCGGATGGGGTGCCACCTGCTCGTTCCAGTTATCGGACGCAGGCGCATCCGTCTGGGTACTCGGAAACGGTCCGCACTCGGGCTACACTAAAGAAGCTCTGGATTCTCCGCACACTCCTCCTTATGTCGCGGACCGCATTATTAGCTTTTGTGCTGGCTGCACTCCCGGTGTCTTCAGCCAACGCATTGCCGGCTGCTCCGGCGAGGACGCACAAGACCGCCCCGGCCGCGGCAACCTCTCCCAGAAAGAACCAACATCCCACACACGTTCGAGTTGAACGTGCAGCTCACAATCCGGCCACTCACCCGGCTGGGCATCCGACCGCCCGCAATTTGCCGGCATCCGTCACCAGACGCACCCCGGTTGCTGAGCCGCGATCCCGCGCCCGGCAAGCCGGAGCGTCGGAGATTCGGGCAGGTCGGGGAGCGCAAACTGCAAGGGCGGCACAGCCACACGCTCCAAAGCCTGCGCGTGCGCCCAGAGGAGCGGAAAGCTCTTCCAACCAGACAGATTCCACGTTCAGAGGCTCTGGGCCGTCCGCCAGGAAGGCAAACGACTCCCCATTCATGGCTGCGCCCGCTGTCGAGCCCGGTGCCCCGACTGAACAGGTTGCGGAGGGACTCGATGTCTCCGGTGAAAACGGCGGAGAGCTTGCCGCAGGGGCTCAGGGCGACAAACCCGCCACAAGTACCAACGCTGCTTCAATCGAGATCGGATCGGCGTATCTCGCCAAACTGCCAATGACCTCGGTGCATGGAGCCACCGTTCGGGACCTCGCGTTGAGCAGGACCCGACTGGTAATGCCGCCGCCACTGGTGGGGTCGCATGAGTCGCTGACGCGGCAAAACGAGAAATCGGATGCCGAGGGCCTGGAGCGGATCGAAGACGAGGACGACTTGGCCGATCGGATTGCGCACAAGTTGCTGGTGCCGGTGCCGACCTCCGCGGCGCTGGCCGTGAACGGAAACTTGCCCGCGAATCACCGCTACTGCCGGCCGTGGACCGCGGTGTTCCTTGCCGATTTGGCGCGCGGCCACGACGCGGAGTTTCACCGGCCTCTGGAGGTAAGCTCGGCGGTGAGAACGGTGGAATACCAGAAGCGCCTGATGGGAACCAACGGGAATGCTGCAGCGGCGGAAGGCGAAATCGTGAGCCCGCATCTGACCGGCGCCACCATCGACATTGCCAAGAACGGCCTGAGCCGGGAAGAGATGGCCTGGATGCGAACGCGGTTGCTGGCGCTGGAACAGGCCGGCAAGATCGACGTGGAGGAGGAGTTTCAGCAGTCGTGCTTCCACATTACCGTTTATAAAAACTATGTGCCGCCGAGACCGGCGCAGAAGGCTGTGGCGCCCGGAACCGGACAAGCTAAAACGGGACAGCGCATTGTCGGCTCCGGTGCGAAGGCGCAAGATACGAAGACACGGAAAACGAATGGGCAACCGGCGCCGGGTCCTGGCTCCGAAATCGCTTCCCAGGGACTGTAGAGCGTGTCTCCAGAATGGACGCGGCAATCGGAGCGGTCTTCCCGCAGGGGTTAAAACCCATTGGTTTACGGCATTTTCGGCACGCCTGAAGTCGTGCCCTGACACAAAGCGGCATTTTTGAAGCACGCTGTCGTTTCCGAGCATTTGCCGGCCGGCAATAGATCGAAGGAAATTGATTGGGCCTTTTGCCCCGTTCCGGGGTACAATCGCGGGCAAAAGCATTTCGTTCCCGGGCGCTGCCGGTAAACAATAACCCGCCAGCCAGGAACTGAATGCAACCGTTTGCCGCCAGGCGCTGCCTTCGCGTGAGAGGGCGGTGCTGGATGTTCGGCAGCGGTATTTTCGAGAGGCGGAATCATGAGCGATCTGGAAGTGCAATCCGTGGCAGAGGCAGCCCCCGAGGCGCCCGGCCTGTCGCAGTGGCAGCGCGTAGTCTACACATTTACGGCGCCGTCGAAGACGTTTGCAGATATCAAGCGTGGAAACAAGAGTTGGTGGATGCCGTTTCTGATCTTAATCCTGATCGGTTACGTTTTCTTTGGGGCCGTCACACTCAAGGTTGGCTGGGGACAGGTTGCCGAAAATGCGATTCACATGAATCCCAAGTCCGAAGAGAAGATGGCTCAGTCGCCGCCGGAACAACGGGAGATGGCCATGAAAATAACGCAATACAGCATGGAGGGGGCGTTTGCCGCCAGTCCCATTCTGGTGATCGTTATTGGCCTCGTCGTCGCCCTCGTCTTTTGGGGCACCATCAATTTCGTTTTTGGCGGCAAGGCCACATTCGGAAGCGTGTTTGTAGTTTGGATGTATGCGGCTTTGCCCGGAATCATAAAATCGCTGTTGGGATCGGTCGTACTGTTCGCTGGCGCTGCGCCGGAGTCGTTCAACCTGGCGAACTTTGCGCCCACCAGTGTGGGAGCGTTTCTGAGTCCCACTGAGACCAACGCGGCCCTTTACAAACTTGCAAGCTCGCTGGATGTCACTACCATCTGGTACATCGCCCTGATGGGAATCGGGCTTGCAATCGTTGCCGGGGTCAAACGTAGTTCGGGATATATCGCCGTGTTCGGGTGGTGGGCGCTCGTCGTACTTGTCGGAGTGGGCTGGACTGCGGCTTTCGGTTAAGCCTTGCTTTTGCTGCTGAAAACGCAAACAGCGCGAATCCGCCAGGATTTCGCGCTGTTTGTCTTTTCAAAGCGTTTCTGACTTATTCCGTCCAGCGCCGCATGATAAGCGTGGCGTTGATGCCGCCGAAGCCGAATGAGTTGGACAGGGCAATGTCGAAGCTGTGCGCGACAGGGTGGTTGGGCACATAGTCCAGCCGGCATTCGGGGTCGATGTTGTCCAGGTTGATGGTGGGCGGAAGCTCCTGGTTGACGAGCGCCATGATCGTGATGCCGGCTTCAAGACCGCCTGCGCCGCCAAGCAGATGGCCGGTCATGGATTTGGTGCCGCTGATCTTCAGCTTGTGGCTGAGCGCGTGTTCGCCAAACACCAATTCGATAGCCCGCGACTCGTTGCCGTCGCCGGCTGGCGTGGACGTGGCGTGGGCGTTTACATAGCCCACCTCTTCGGGTTGAATCCCGGCGTCCTTGAGAGCCGCTCGCATGGCGCGCTGCGCGCCCTGGCCCTCCGGCGCAATGCCGGTCATGTGGTAGGCGTCGGCGCTCATGCCGTAGCCAATCACTTCTCCCAGAATTTTTGCCCCGCGCGCCTTGGCGAACTCCAGCTCTTCCAAAATGAGAATGCCCGCGCCCTCTCCGATAACAAAGCCGTCGCGGTCTTTGTCGAACGGGCGGCTGGCTTTGGTTGGCTCGCCGTTGCGGGTGGAGAGCGCGCGCATGGCGGCAAAACCGCCAACGGAAAGCGCTGTAACCGAGGCTTCCGCGCCGCCGGCAATCATTACGTCCGCGTCGCCGTGCATGATCATGCGCGCCGAATCGCCAATGGAGTTGGCACTGGTGGCGCAGGCGGTGGCCGTGGCCGAAATGGGTCCCTTGGCGCCATAACGGATGCTGATTTGCCCGGCCGCCATATTCACGATGACCGCGGGAATGAAGAACGGCGAGATTTTGCGTGGGCCGCCTGCAAGCAGGTTGGAGTGTTCGCGTTCAATAATCTCGAAGCCGCCGATGCCCGACCCGATGAAGACGCCAACCCGAT
>Ga0302320_10028486_pt1 | contig 10722 bp, 9 predicted proteins | sample Bog_T0_3_FD_202130 | JGI IMG/M metagenome (GOLD analysis project Ga0302320, IMG submission 202130) | Peat permafrost microbial communities from Stordalen Mire near Abisko, Sweden - Bog_T0_3 | ecosystem: Environmental > Terrestrial > Soil > Wetlands > Peat | place: Sweden: Abisko, Stordalen Mire... | reverse complement strand
AGGTAATTGTCAACGGATGGAGCATGATCGAGACGAAGTTGGCGCTCACGGCTCGTTATGGGCGTCAGGCATTACACGGAATGGCCGGCAAGAGGCCGAAAATCAGTAGCCTGGAGGATCTGCTGGCAGACGTGGCCACCAAGTGCATCTGGTGGGAACGGTTGGCCAGAATGCTCGGCAACGAATCCCACAAAACGGCGACAGAGACCACACTGTCTCTAGCCAACATTCCGAGCGAGATTCGGACGCCTTTTAGGAAGGTTGTCGCATGGATCGAACAGCTCAAAGATGCCGTGGATGAATATCTCAAGGCCTCCAGGCGACGTAGCCAAGCCCCGCGTCGTCAAAATGTACGCAGGAGCCGACCTGACGATCAGCAGGGCGCAACCCATCAAGGAAAGGGGCAGCGCGGACGTAAACGGGCAATCGCGTCAATCGACGCCAAGACGGACAAGGGTCGCCGCAGACGGCCGAATACGAGGAGCCACGGTCTGGTGGAGGGCTCAGGAATCCTATGACGGCCGGCATCGGTCGTAGCGTTAAGGGTGCTCTTGGCGCCTCCGCGGGTGAGTTGGCAGCCACTGCCGTATCGACCGTCCCTGCCGAAAATGGATATAATCGCTCGTGCCGTGCCTCCGAAACATGTCCTGGTGTGGTAGGCGGACATCCCGGGTCGGACTGTGAGTCCTTAAAACTGGATTTAGGCAATGCAGGCAGCAATAGCGACACTAGGTGATAAATGACAAAGACACCGAGGCCACCCGGATCAAAGGCTACAGAAGCCGGTAAGCCCCCAAGTGTGCAGATCGGCATCTTCTCCATGGCAGCCCTGATCGACCCAGCCGTGCCCCTCCTCGACCCGCACCTGACCTACCGCCGCAAATGGTTCGAGCAGGGCGGCAGGACTGGCTATCAAGGGCATGAGGAAGACTTCGTCCTCTGGCAGTTCGACGTCCACGATCGCATGGCCGTGCCAGTCGGGCTGCTGCCGCGGGTGTTACGGGTTCTGGCCGAGCACGGCTACGAGGTGACGGTGACCGACCACCGCAAGTTCAAGGATAACTTCCAGATTGACACGAAGTTCGCCAAGTCCCTGAGGCCCGAGGATCAGCCGCTGGTCGAAGCCGTCCGGCAGAACCCGCTGGGGCAGATCGAGGTGGAGGACTTCGCCGACATGATCGAGAAGATGCGGCTGATCGTCAATCTGCACCCCAAGGCCCACGTGCTCATCCCCGTGGCCACGCGGAAGACGGCCTGGAAGGTACAGGACGGACTTTTCAACGAGGATGCCGGCTGGGGTGTACATCTGCTTGGAGGGAAGGAGGGCTGGCCCCGGGAACCGTACAGGTGCATGGTCTGCACCTTTTCTCGCTTGCAGACGTGCCACACCGAGGACTGGGAGATCGTCCTGCTGCCTGACCCCCTGGGCGCTATCGGTGACCGGAATAGCGAGGCGATGGCGAGACTGCACGGGAATTTTAATACGAAGAACCATCGCGTCTACAGCTTCGTTCAATCTGGGCTGCGGCTCGGACGCCGTGACCGGATTCGCCTGGAATTGCTTTCCGGCCAGATCATCCACCGTCTCGGCCCCAAACAGGCGGGCATCCGCGTCCTGTGGCTGCCCACGCCGGCGTGCTCGGCGATCGACAAGGACGCCACAGCCCTGGAGTTCAAGCGGCGGGCATACTGGCGCAACGACCGCCGCAACGACTACGTCGCCGCGGTGGCCAGGGCCTTCGACAGCATGGACGCCGGCAAGCTCCGCAAGTATGGCGTTCCCTTCAGCGGCGGCCAGCCGGCCCTGCGCAACGCCCCCGAGTCAGTCGTCGTGGTATTGGTGGCATCGACGGAACAGGGCCGCGAGCTGGCCAAACGGCTGCCCGGCTGGAAGCTCGTCAGCGCGGTGGCCGGTAGCGGCAGCAAGGAGGTCGAGTCGGCCCGCTCGATCGTCACCGAGACGAGGGCCTCCAAGAGCACGATCGACGTGGACGTGCTCATCCGTGCCGGCGGCAGTGCAGGGACTGGCTGCTTCAAAGGCCTCGCACCGCTCGCCGACGCCCAGACGAAGAGGGACGTGATCCTCGTGGACTTCGAGGACCAGTTCGACCGGCGGGCCGTTCGGGACAGAGCATCGAGACGTAGGGAATATGAGCTGCTGGGATGGGACGACGAGGAGCCTGGGGGTAAACCTCGCGAGAAGGAGGGCTAGACGGTTTTCTCCGCGTACGCTGGTCAACTCTTTCTCGGCGCGCTACAATAGGAGCGGTTGGTCGGCGCTCCGGTGCCGGCCCACGACGTCCAGCCCCAGACGAGAAGGACGCCGTGCTGGATTCGGTGAGCTTGCTCTGCCCAGTCCTACCTGGTCAAGCCCCTGGTCTGGGCCTAGTGCTTGATCCGTCCTGATTACGAGCGGGACGCAGTAATGCTCGTAGGGTTTGTTTCCGCCGAGGGTCTGGCTGTAGGATGCGGTCTTATCTTCGATAGCCGAGCAGACTAGCCCTGGCTTCCTGGACGACCGGATGTGAGGCTCTCACCGAGCTGACCGGCTCCAGGGTAACGGGATGGGAAGATTCTTCCCAGCACCTCCGGCACTGCGGAGGGCGGCTGAGGGAGTCACCATCGGTTTTGGCTCGGGCTTCGCCACGGCCTCGAACATTTCTGGCGACCGGCCAGGGCGGCGGACAGGTAGGAAGCCTATCCGCCGCCGCTTTTTTACCATTTGGACGACAACCATGTACGAGAGCTTCCTCCGGCCAGCCGACGATCCCTGGTTCTCGTCCGACCGGGTCGATTGGCACCGCGGTAGCCGGCACGACCGCGTAACGAGTATCAAGCGGACCCTCATCAAGGCAGTTCGCGAAGGCAGGCAAGCGGTTGACGCTATCGGCCCCCGGCTCATCCAGTGGATTTCCGATGCCCGTATGTTACGGGAGGCGTGGGACCTGCTGGCGGCCAAAGGGGCCACGGCCCCAGGGCCGAACGGACACCGTTACGCCGATTTCGACGATTGCGAAGTCTGGTCGCTTCTGAAGAGCATCGGCGAGGCGATCCGCAACGACACCTACCGCGTGGGCGACGAAAAGGAGGTCAAGATCCCCAAGGACCGCTCCGACCCGTCCCGCGGGACGCGGCCCATTTCGCTGATCGACATCGAGGATCGGGTAGTCCAGCGTGCCGCGGTTGAGATCCTTCAGCTACTCCTTGATCCCCTGTTCGGCCGCAATGTCTTGGGCTACCGTCCTCAACACGGCCGGCTGCACGCGCTGGCTCTGGCGGAGCAGACGGTGTTCCAGGAAGACCGATATGTGCTGGTGGTGGAGGACATCAAGGACGCTTTCACTCGCGTTCCCCTCAATCGCCTTCTGGATATTCTCGCTATCTACATCCCATCCAAGGAGGTTCTCCAGCTAATTGACAGGTTGCTCGACAGTGGGAAGCGGCATGGGATTCGCCAGGGCGGGCCGTTGTCGCCCCTGTTGCTGAACCTGTACCTGCATCACGTCTTGGACGTGCCCTGGCAGAAGGACTGGCCCACGGTACTGTTGATCCGCGTGGCCGACGACATGCTCCTCGTGTGCAAATCGCAGAAGGAAGCGTCCCAGGCCCGAGCTGCACTTGAAGCTCTGCTGGGGCCGGCGAACATGCGATTGAAGGGCACGCCCGAGGGCACCATCAGCGACCTGCGAAAAGGCGCGTCCGTGAGATGGCTGGGGTTCGTGATCGGCAAAGATGAGCAGGAGTTGAAGGTGGAGATCGCCGACAAAGCGTGGGCGCGGTTGGAGGAGTACCTTGCGCTGGCGCATGAAACGCCGGACTCATCCCTCCGCGCGGCAGATACGATCGGTGGCTGGATCGACCAACAAGGCCCCTGTCACCCGTTCGTAAATCGTCCCCGCGTTTACGAGAAGCTCGCGGCTCTGGCCGAGAAGCAGGCGTTCGACGAGATTCCCACTCGTAATGCGATCCGGTTGCGCTGGCGCCGGGCGTATGAAAGATGGTGCGAACTCCGTACAGCCGTGCTGGAACGGCCGGAGGTTCTTGACAGCGGCTGGGCACCGAGCCATTTATACCCCGCCTTCAAGGCTCATAACAGCAAAGCCGATAAGTTCACTCCACCGTGGGAATAGGCACGAGTCAGCCCCGTCCTGCGATTTCCACAATACTTAGCCCACATCGTCGTCGGCTGAACTTGCGGGACGGCAAACGGTTATATCAAGCAGAAGGCCCCGAGGCTTTACCGCCCCAGGGCCTTCAAGTTAATCTCACGCCCGGGTTGGCGGGCATGCTCTTGCGTCGCGGTCACACCTGTAGCGCAGCGATCGCCTTGTTTTGGCTCATTCCGGTCTCATCATCCGGCTTCGATTGAAGCAAGACCCCCGCCATGTCATGGAACGTGTGAGCGTCACAAGGGACGATCCGGTCCTCGTAGAGCAGATAGCGGAGCTTATCCATCCACCCGTTGTCTTCGGCCTTGCGGCGCAGGCGGGTGTACAGATCGGCGGCGTACCGGCTCCAGGCTGCGTCGTTGCCCTCCTCGTAAACGTCGCTCAGGAGCTGGCGATCAGGCCCACCGGCAGGGCACGCTTCGTACACGCCCTGCCAGTTGAAGCGGTCATTGTAAGGCTCGGCCCAGACGTGCTCGACCAAGCCCGGCCGAATCGCGTCGACCAGGCGATCCAGACCATCGCCTTCCAGGACGTGCGGAAAGACGGGGCACAGCATGCCGAAGGTCGGCACGCCGGCATCCTGAAGGTTGTTCAACGCCCGGATGCGAGCGGTCGGGAGCGCGGTCTTCTTTTCGACCGATTTGGCCCACGAATTGTCGAGGGTGCCGATCGAGAGGCCGACCACGAACCGGCCCGGGTACTTCAAAAAGAAGTCGATCCACGGCTTGGAGCCGACGATGGCGTTCTTCGTCAGCACGCGGATGCGAAAACTGGTCAGGTCGAGCACCATCTTGATCGCCGCTTTGGTCGTGCCATCGTTGACGAGCTTGGGCGAGAAGCCGTCCGTCAGCATCGAGAAGACGAGGGTCTCCCCCCGGCCCCAGGACTTCGGCTTGCTGGCGAGCTGCTTCTCTAACTTCTTCAGGACTTCGGGCCAGGTGAACATCAGGTTCGGGGCATCCGCCGGCAGAGTTCGCTCGCCGGTCTGCTGTTCCGTTAAGTCGGCGAACGGCTTGCGGTTGATGCGAAGGTAGTTGCCGTGGTTCGAGCTGCAATACACGCAGCCAAACTGGCAGAGCCCGCAAATGTCGAGCTTAAACTCCGAGAGCATCTTCTTCTGGAAGCCCGGGGAGGACTGGATCGGTTCCATGATCGTGGGGACTTCCACGATCTCTGCTGAAAGTGCATTGATATGTTTCATGTTGATTTCCTTTGAATAGTGGGTGAAATGTGGTTTTTATGCAGTGCCCCGCCGACCGAGGCCGGCGGGGCACTTGCAGCCTGCTCAGACTATGGCGTTCCTGGCCGCTTGTCCTTTACGGCCCCTTGTACCCGAGCTTCTTGGCTTGGGCAAAGTCATCGTCTGCTTTGGCCTTCTCGTCAATCGCCTCATAGGCATCGCCCCGAAACACGTAACCCATCGGATTTTTGGGGTCAAGCCGGATGGCCACCGTATAGTCGTCGATGGCCGTGTCGGGCTCGCCAATGCTGGCGCAGGCAACACCGCGAACTAGATAAACATCGGGGTCTTTGGGTTCGAGCCCGATGATTTCCGTGTAATCAGAAATGGCCGCAACGAAATCGTCCTGGGTCTCGTAGACGTCGGCTCGGCAACGATATGCCTCGACATATGTCGGATCGAGCCGGATGGCCTCGGTGAAATCGGCGATGGCCTTGTCGAGATCGCCTTTCTTCTGATAGGCAGTGCCTCGAATCAGGTGTCCTTCGGGGTCATTGGGATTTACCCGCATGGCCTCCGTGTAGTCGGCGATCACCTTGTCGGGGGTGCTGTTTTCCAAGTAGGCTTTGCGCCGGGCGTCAAGCCATGCGCTTACCTTGGGATCGAGTCGGCATGCCTCCATGAAGTCAGCATAGGACTTGTCAAATTCGCCGGTCTCCCGGTAGATGGCGCTCCGAAGCACATATGCCAGCGCGTCCTTCGGGTTAAGCCGGATGGCTTTCGCGAAGGCAGCAAGCGCTTTGTCGTACTTGCCCTTGGCTTGGTAGGCGATGCCCCGCTCGCGATAAGCCTGGGCAGATGCCATCTCTTGAGTCTTGTTTTGCTTCATCGAATGAACCTTTCAATTTCTAGTAAAGCCCCACCCGGCCGATTTCGACCGGGCGGGGCAACCTTGCGGGGCCGCGTTGCTACTCGGCAACTTCCCCCTGCTTGTCGATGATCTGGTTGAGGCGTCCGACGATACCGTCGAACTTCCTGTCCAGGTCGTCGAAGTCGTCAGCGCTCGTGACCTCGGCCTGCTTCTTGACGATCGAGTTCAGGTTTCCGACGATGCCATCGAGCTTCTTGTCCAGATCGTCGAAGTCATCGGCGCTCGGGATCTCGGCCAAGAGTGCCTTGATCCGCTCCAACTTTTTCAGGAGGGCGTCGGCCGCTTGGTTGCTCTTGCGCAACGTAGTAGAGCTGTTCCTGGATTTCGACATAGAAATCTCCTTTCGGATAAACACTGGCGGCCATGGGCATCATTGGCCCTGGCTTCCTTTTCCGTTGCCCGATCGCCGGGCATCCATCGCGTTCAGCTCGTGGCGAACCATCGCCACGGCTTTCCGGTCGTAAAGGCGCAGCGTGCCGGCCCTCGCCGCGGGCTGGATGTGTCGCCGCGTGGCGAGTACATACAGCACCCGCGGCAGGGAAACTCCCAGTTGGTCCGCGATGCGGCCGGGGGTCAACAAATTGGGAACCGCTGGAGTTCGCATGGTACAAGTCCTTTGATAATGGGGGGCGACATTTGCACCCTCTAAAGAAAGGACTTGTTCGCGGAAAAATCCGAGGAAACAGCGTGTTTCTCGGGAAATACTGATGTTTCCTGTTCGCGAACAGCCGCGAACAGACAAGAACAGGCCGCTACCTGAATTGCTTCACCCGCCGCGGCTTACCGGGCGCATCGTCTTCCAAGGGGCTCAGATCAGAATCGGCTTGCTGCTCGGCGATCAACCGGTTCAGAACTTCATGCCGCTCGCCTTCACCCGTTGCGACCTCTAAAGCTGGTGTCAGGCTGACAGTCTTGGGCGTGCTTCCCTTAGTTCTGCCCCGATTGCTCTCCTTCATGGTTCCCTGCCAAAGTGCGGTTTTATGAACCGTTGAGTTCGAGAATTTCTTGCCCGTGCGTTCCAGGATCTTTTGCACCCACTTACGCACTCCACCGTGGACAAAATTAGGGTCCTTTTCCGCCAATTCCATGGCGATCTTGTTCGCTTCGGTGACCGCATCATCGCCCTCCCCACGACGTGGAGCATGGCTTTCGGACATTTTGGGGCGGCTAGGTGTAGTCAGCATGTTTTCGGCGTTTGCCTCATGGGTGAGGAGCAATCGCCGGAGCGATCGTCCCGCTTCCTGTGCGTGGCGCAGGGTTTCAATCACAGCATTTCGCCGGGCTTGATCCGTGGTTTTCAAGAGGCAGACTCCCTCGGGGTCAATGGCGGCTAGTGCCTTTGCTGCGGCGATTTGCACTTTCTGGGTGATCCTCGGATCACAAATGCAGTCGACCAGCGCCGGCACCGCGAGAAGGGCATCGCTGCCGAGCCAGGCGAGCGTCCCACATGCTGCCACGGCTACCGCGGGAACGCCTTGAAGCATTTTTGCCAACGGTTCCCAAGCCGAAGACGACTTGTCAATTCCCAAACAACGCAGTGCGATGGCCGCTGCTTCCTGGACCTCTTCGTATGTAGCCGAAAGCAACTTTACGAGCAGGGGAAAGATTTCGTCGCCCCCGAATCGTAAACGAGGGAACGCCTTCAGTAAGTCTCTCTGGACTTCATGTTCCTTACTGGAAATGGCTTTGACAAGGCCGGTCTTGAGCAAATCAGTCGTGTCCCCGGTGCAGAACATGGTGTCGTCCGGGAACCCCGGCAAGGGCATGGCGTCCTTCGCCAAGTTCGCGATGCAACAAGCGGCTCCAATCCGCTCCTGGCGGTTGCCATCGCGAACTAAACGCGCGAGGGCGTCGAAGTCGGTCTCGGCAATGGCACCGCAAGCCACATCATTGAGAGCCGAGCGCACGCGAGTTGGTACATCCACTTTGCCCGAGTCAATCGACTTCAGAAGCTGTTTTGCGCGCCGCCGCGTCCAATCGCGTGCGAGTTCCGTAATCTGTCTCTGTTCCCGGTTCTGTTTGATGGGTTTCATCGCACACCTGGATCGCAAGTAGCTGCATCACTCGTTCCGTCAACAATGTACCGCCGTCCGTCGACACTAAATCCCTGCTCCCGGGTCGTTGGGCCATCGGTTAAAAGTTTGGTGGCCCTCAATCAACACCAGCAGCGGCCAATCCGCCAAGGCCACCTCTGCGTGTGGAGCAGTGCCATGATTCCTACCTTTCAAGCGGGCCGGACCAGGCAGGCGCCGCCGAAAGGTAGGTCGAAAGCGACTCCCGCCTGATCCGCTTGGTCGGCCGGGTGGCCACCCGGCTCAGCCTTCCCGAAGATGGACTGATTTTACCTCAACCACGCCCCGACTGCAAAAGCCTGGGGGCCACGGCAGAGTTGGTTGGCGCCGGCGCGACCGGAGACCGCAATAGAGCCAACATGCCTACGGTCTACCTTTGGGGTTGCGCCGTCCGAATCGCTGAATCCGGCCCGTCCACCACCCTGTCCCTGAACGCCGCCAACAGCAGGGTGATCAGCGTCATCTTCGGCGCCTAGGTCACAGGGACGTATTGGGACGGCGTTTGGCTCGATGCGAGGAATTCTTATTATGCCCCTTTGGCTTCCGTTCCTCAACTATCGACTCAGGCGAAGGGCTCGGTGCAGCGACGGCAGGCGCCGGTTGATCGGCACCGGCAACTGGCGCTGATTCGACAAGCCCGTATTGTTGGCCGAGCCATAGAACGGCCTGATCGAGTAGCTCCTGGGGGATCTGGGCGTAGTGCCGATCGCTCATGCCGCGTGGCGCATGCCCCAAAAACAAAGACTCTAACCCCGAGAACTCCTTGTAACCGCGGAGTAAGGTAGCCGAGGTTTTTTTCAAGCTCTTGAGCGGCTTGCCGATCGTCGCTTTCACAGCCCTCTCAACCTTCCTTGCCGATGTCTTCGTTTTCTTCGGGGTCTTCAACGGCTCTTCGATCTCATTGACCGTCCGCAGGCGATCGAAGGCGCTCTTAATGTTGTCGGTCTTCTGGTACTTGCCGTCTACGAACACTTCTGACCAGATTGGGCTGCCGTTGTTGTTGAGCAGTACGCGATCCGTAGAGCCCTCTGCCCGCTCTAGCTGGAGCAGCCTAAAGGTCTCGTCCCAGAGTTTGTAATTGACGACAGGCACGTTCTCCTCGTCTGAGGTCTTAGACCGCTTCCGAATAATGCGCCCCTCCTTCCAATCGACTTCGGCGACCAGCAAGTCCGAAACGTCCTTCTGCGTCATCCCGCAGTTGAGCATGAGCAGAATATAGAGCTTTGTACGATCCGATGCGTCCGTCAGGAGAGCCTTGATCTCCTCGTTCGTGAAGACCACAATACGGGCTGTAGACTTGCCGATCGCCAGGTTCTTACACTGACGGTCGAGCGTGCGAGGCAGCGTGGGAATGGCCTTCGAGAGCCACAGCCACCTGACGAAACTTTTTACCGTGCTCATGCAGTCGCTGGCCGTCGTCCCCGCCAGTTTCTTGGTGGCGATCTTCTCCAGCAGGAACAGATGAAAGTCTTCGAGAACCTGTTCGTCGATCTCGATGACGGGGGTGCCTTTGCCGGCCCAGTCGCAAAACCTGGCGAGATGGATCTTGGTGGCACATGCACGGCCCGCACTGATTTGCCCAAGCTGGCTGTACTTTTCCTTCCTGGCAGTGTACTTGGCGATTTGACCGCCGAGACTGGCATCCTCGGGCACCGCCTTCCGATCCTGCATTGCCAGACGGTCTTGCCAGACCCCACGAGAGACCTCGCGCTCAATGCGGGATGGGCTGCCATCCATGTAGTCGATAATCCTCTGGCTGGGCTTTATCAGCACAGATGGGCCTTTAGGGACTTCAACGGTGGCCAAGTGGGCAAGGCCCATCTCTTCAAGCCATTGGGGCGGCCCTTCAAGGAGATCGGCCGTGGGCATGGCTGCCAGCACTATTTCCCCGAGTCGCTGGGACTCGACACCACGGTCAAAGTTCGCGTCAAACCAGTCATTGCGGGTCAACGGCGTCAGCTTCGGCGCCGCGAAGCGGCGGCGCAGGTCCGCCAGCTTGAATTCCGCCTGTTGCCCGTGCTCCTTGTCCCCGTTCCTGTTACTCCAGGCCAAAACCTTCTCCCACTGGTCGATACACCGTTCGTAGTCCCGTTGATGCTTGCGGGGGGCCGTCAGGTCGATCTCGGCCTTCTTGATCTCCCAAGCAGCCACGGCGGCATCGTAGGCTTCTCGGTCGTACTTGCCGGTACCACCCGAAAAGTGATAGACTTTTTTCTTGTACTTTTTTCGCCAGCGGCCAGGGCGACCTGGGATACCAGGCTGCCATGTTAATTTGAAAGACCTGGGCATGGTTGACCTTGTACGGACTGGGACACGCGATACCGTGTGATACCTTGTGTGATACCTTTCTGTGATACCTTTTCTGCCACA
>Ga0302320_10028485_pt1 | contig 10722 bp, 7 predicted proteins | sample Bog_T0_3_FD_202130 | JGI IMG/M metagenome (GOLD analysis project Ga0302320, IMG submission 202130) | Peat permafrost microbial communities from Stordalen Mire near Abisko, Sweden - Bog_T0_3 | ecosystem: Environmental > Terrestrial > Soil > Wetlands > Peat | place: Sweden: Abisko, Stordalen Mire... | reverse complement strand
TTGTTCACCGGTCGGCTGCGCCTCCAGAACCTTCAGCGCGTCCAGAACGCACTCCGGGTCAAGCCCAGTCATCATCACCGCGCCTTCTTCCATACCCTCGGGGCGCTCATGAGCTTCCCGGATGTTCAGAGCACGAAAGTTGAGAATCGAGGATTCTTCCGTGATCGTACCGCTGTCCGACAGCGTTGCCTTCGCCTTCATCATCAGATGGACGTAGTCGGACAGGCCCATGGCCTTTACCAGGCGCACATTCTCAGAAAAACTCACTCCTTCTGCTTCAATCCTCTTCCGTGTGCGTGGATGCATGGAGACAATCACAGGTAGTTGATATTTCGAAGCTACGCCTTCCAGAATTCTCACCAAGTTTAGGAATTGCCTCGGAGAGTCGATGTTCTCTTCACGATGTGCACTCACCATAAAGAAGCCGTCTTCGGCCAAACCAAGCCGAACCAAAGCATCGGAGCGATCAATCTTTTGGCGATAGTACGTTAGCACTTCGTACATGGGACTTCCGGTCTTGATGACCCGATCCGGTGGCAAGCCCTCACGCAGAAGATATTCGCGGGAAATGTTACTGTACGGCATGTTGATGTCACTGATATGGTCGACGATTTTGCGGTTGATCTCTTCAGGAACTCGCTCGTCGAAACAACGGTTGCCGGCTTCCATGTGGAAGACCGGGATCTTCAGTCGTTTTGCCGCTAGTGCAGCCAAGCAACTGTTTGTATCTCCCAGAATCAGCACTGCGTCTGGTTGCACTTCGGCGAGCAGATTGCTGGATTTGGAAATCACCTGCCCAATTGTCTCAACTGCATTTTTGCCAGCCGCTTGCAGATAATAGTCGGGCCGACGGATCTCCAGATCCTCAAAGAAGACCTGGTTCAGCTCATAGTCGTAGTTCTGACCCGTGTGAATGAGTACGTGTTCCGTATATTGGTCTAATGCTGCAATCACGCGCGACAACCGGATGATCTCCGGGCGCGTACCTAAAATCGTTGCGACTTTCATGCGTTCTCCACAGGCAGCGACCGGTCCTGCTCCTCAAAATCGACGGGAAGATAATAAGTGTCCGGGCGATTCGGATCGAACATTTCGCTTGACCAGAAAAGGGTCACCATTTCTCCTGTGCCTATATTTTTGATCGAGTGCGTAAATCCAGGCGGAATATCAATCACCTGATATGCACTACCTTTTACAGAATAGTCTTCGACCGGGCCACCTTCGACGGCTCTCATGCGGATCAATCCGTCTCCCTCTACTACAAAGAACTTCTCTGCCTTGGTGTGATGGTAGTGGTTTCCCCGAGTTACCCCGGGCTTGGTTCTGGAAACGAAAATCTGTCCGAAGCTCTTCTGCTTGATGAACTCCGTCAGACTGCCGCGGGTGTCTGACCTGATCTCAAGGTTGTGCTGTAGCGCTGGCAAAGGGACATATGATAAATAAGTCGCATAGAGCGCCCGGTTGAACCAGTGCGCAAAATCGGGCAGTGTCAGAGTACTCGCCATCTCATGAAAGGCCTGTACTCTTCCTGCCAGGTCGCCAAGTTGAATCTTATACTCGGGTATATCCGCGGTTGCCTCGCCGCAAGCCTGTCGTCCATCGATCTCCGCCACGAATGCCGCCACTACGTCGTCCACATAGCTCAATTCCAACTCGCGGGATGGATCGGAGATTACAATTGGAAGATCGTTTGCAATGTTATGGCAGAACGTCGCTGTGACCGAGTTGTAATTTGGTCGTGACCATTTCCCAAATAGGTTGTTTAGACGGTAGATCCGTACACAGGCTCCAGTCTCCGAGGCAAATTGCCGCAACGCATCCTCGGCATTGGCCTTGCTCGCTCCGTAGAGATTGTCCAATTTGACCTGAATTGATGAACTGAAGACGATCTTCGGAGAACGCCCTCCTTCCCGCAGTAATTGGCAGACTCGCTCGGTCAGCCCTGCATTTCCTCTCTCAAAATCCATTGGGTCTTGTGGCCTGTTTACGCCGGCCAGATGAAAGATGATATCGGCGTCGAGTACCCAGCTCTTCAGCATCTCGGGCGAATCCTCTTGATCGAAAATCCTCGTCTCGCAATCCTTGCGTTCAAGCAGATGAGTTGCCAGGTTGCGGCCCAGAAACCCACGTCCGCCTGTAATGAGAATTCTAGTCAAGCCAGTACCGCCTTGCCCTTCAGGGCATCCTGCACGCACTGTAGTTTCAGCAGCAGGTTCATCATCCCATCCACGTCCAGCAGCTCTGTGTTGTGCGAATTATAATCGATAGCTTCTGAAACCTCTGCTTTGCCGCTACTGAAAAAGCTGGAATAATTCAGATCACGTACGTCTGCCGGAACACGATAGTAGTCTCCAAGATCCTCGGCGTGAGCCATCTCTTCCCTGTTCAAGAGGGTTTCATAGAGCTTCTCACCATGTCGCGTACCGATCACCCCAATCTCATTCTCTGCATTCATAAGCCTCAACAGGGCCTTGGCCAGTGTGCCGATGGTTGCAGACGGAGCCTTCTGTACAAAAATATCTCCCGGTATACCATGCGCAAAGGCATAAAGCACCAGTTCCACGGCTCCCTCGATGGTCATCATGAAGCGAGTCATATTCGGATCGGTCACGGTCAACGGTTCACCAGCTAAAATCTGATTCAGGAACAGCGGAATCACCGAGCCCCGGGATGCCATCACGTTCCCGTAACGCGTCCCGCAGAACACCGTGGAACTGTCGCCGTACATCCGTGCCTTCGCCACCATGCACTTCTCCATCAGCGCCTTCGACATTCCCATCGCGTTCACGGGGTATACCGCTTTGTCTGTGCTCAACACGATCATTTTACTAACATCGGAAGCAAGTGCCGCATTCATCACATTCTCAGCTCCAAGCGTGTTCGTCTGCATCGCCTCGATGGGGAAAAACTCGCACGACGGAACCTGCTTCAGCGCGGCGGCATGAAACACGAAATCCACTCCGCGCATCGCATGCAACACGCTGTCGTAGTTCCGCACATCGCCAAGATAGAAACTGACATTGGCATTCTTCAGCCGGTTGCGCATGTCGTCCTGCTTCTTCTCGTCCCGGCTGAAGATTCGTATTTTTCCAAATCCAGCCTTACCGGCCATGTTGACGACGGCGTTGCCAAATGTGCCAGTTCCACCTGTAATTAGAAGGGTCTTTCCTGAAAATATACTTAAGTCCATCTCGTTAGCCACGCTTTCTCCAGTCAGGCAATTTTTGACGAGCAATTCTATGATAGATTGCTTCGCATATATTTCAGGACTAATCTCACAAATACCACGCTACTTGCAAGGAATATAGCCTCTAAAGCTTGAGCCTGATCATTTTCAATATCTGTGACAGATTGCCCGTATAGTTACGTTGCCGAGGACAACTGCGTTCGTCGATTTGGGACTGTAGCGACCTATGTATTCTGGCTGTATCAACACAAGAGACACGCATTCATGGCCGGTGCGTCGCATACTTCATTGCCGATCTTAGTCGCTCTGTAGTTGCGCGGTATCCCCATTGTTCCAATGATTTCAGCCCCATCTCGCGAGCCCGCTTAAGCAGCTCTATATCATTCATAACTGTCACAATACGTTTCGCAAGTTCATCTGCATCTCCATGTTTAAAGGTGCACCCTATATTATTTGGAATTACCAATTCCTGAGCGCTTCCCACAGCATTCGACGCAATGACTGGCAAGCCACATGCCAACGCCTCATTGACTGAAACTTCCCACGGTCCCGTTGCAGTATGCACAAAAAGATCACTGGCAGCATATACGCTCGGGAGCATCTCGTAGTTCTGATAACCTGGTAACAGGATAGTTTTTCCAAGCTGCTCTCCTGCTATTTCCTCCACGTTCACTCGCAAAGGTCCATCACCTACCAGCAACAGAATCAGTTCAGGGAGTTGTTTTCTGGCAACTTTGAAAGCTTTCACCAAAGTCAATGGATCCTCTCGCTCTGTGAACTTCATAACGCCGCACACCACCCTCCCACCAGGAGGAAGATGCCAGATTGCACGAAGCTTGGCAACATCCCCACGGGCATTTGAGCTTTCGCGGGCAAACCATTGATGGTCAACCGCATAAGGAAAACAAAAGATAGACTCTTTCACAAACCCAAGTTTCGTTAAATATCTACCTGCTTGCTCTCCTACAGGATGTCCCGTTGTGTAAAGTTTAAACAGTAACGGGTAGATCAAGAACTTAATTAGCCAATAGAGCCTCCTGTCGCCATCTCTCGGCAGGACATTATCTGAGCGCAGCCCGGCAGGGATCCCCTTAAGTTTTGCCATGATCGCCGTAAATAATGCATGTGGATGGTTATATCCGCAAATGATAATTATGTCATGCTTCGCTTGAACAACACGTCGCGCAAACTGAAAAGGATTGGCACCCTTGCAGAATACTGCGGCGTATCCATGATCGGCAGCTGTACTCCACCCGACATGCCGTCCAATTTCAGGGTCTTTGATAACAGTCAATCCGTCGCTACCATAGTAATAGACAACAAATCTATAATTCGTCTCCTTCGCTATATATCGATACAATGGCTCATCGAACTGTGTGGGAGAATGCTGGACGATCCCCAGAGACATATTGTTATCCGTAGTATCACTTACAGGTGCAACAGCGATCATTGTGAACTGCCTCGCTCTTCTCAATTATTATAACTGGAGATTCTCAGTTTCGAAATCAGACCGCTACCCGGTATCAAGCATACCCAAAGAATGACCACTCGCGGTATTTCAATAGTCACATAGACCTACATGCGGCGCTTCCATTCATCGGCTTCCCCTTCCACCGGAATGTAAATCAAGCACAGACTTGAACATAGCAATGTACTGTTGTACTGCACTTTCAACCGAGAAGCGCCTACCGTATTCCAGTGCCCCCCGTAAATACGCCGCATAGGTGTGTTGATCCATATCGACGCACTCCTGAAGTGTAGTAGCCCACCCTCTATGATCGCTCAATGGAATGTCAAAGCCGGCGTGCGCCTCCTTTAAGCCTGTCCATGGAGTCTCGTCGCTGATAACTACCGGCGTACCGTTGATAAACGATTCCACCGCTGCATGACAGAAGTTTTCTCCTTTTGTCGGCAGGACGAAGAAATGATGATCGTGCAATAGCTGCGATACAGCGGAATGATCGACTGAGCCTTGATAGTCAACTCTGATGTTAGCTGGGAGTTGCACCAGCAGCTTCTTGCACCTCTCCCAGTAATCTTCATCTTTGCCGTCTACAGGTCCATAAAGATCAAGGTGAACCTCTCCACATATCCCCCTAAGAACCTCAAGAAGAAAGTGGAGGTTCTTCATCTCACTGATCCGCGAAATAAACGCAAGTTTGACCGTTCCAGCTTCCTTTACTATGTGTTGGGCCGTCGTGGCAGTCCAGTCGCCTAACTCGCAGACAACGTAGATGGAATTCGAATCAAGGTCCCGCGCAGGCGCAGCCAGCAACAGTTCCTGCTTCTCTCGAGGAGAAGAAGTCATCCACAATAGTTGTTCGTGAAGACCCAGCAGTTTCGTTGCATGACGATAAAAGAGTTTCTTCGCGCGTTTGATTTTCACGGCACCGGACGAAAACTCGCCTCGTGGCGCTAGCAGCATTGGAATTTTGCCAACTGCGCCACACCGACGAAGCAGGACTGCCGTCTGCGTAAACGCGTCCTGAAACGAGTTCAGACAGATCAAGTCAGGTTGTACTTGCAGAAAAGCCCTGCGAAGAATCGAGGGCCCGACCGAAGAACAATACAATACATGCGCGTTTCCGATGCGATGCCACAGGTTTGGCGTCACACCGGGATAACTTTCAGTATCGCCTATGTCTCTATCTCGCGTCACCACATAAAAATCATAATATTGACTAAGATGGTCTACCAGATTTGCGATGCTCTGTACAGGGCCACCCGACTTGTACCCCGGAAGATAGTAACCTACGCAAACCAGCACGCGCGTACGTTTTCGGTCACTATCTCCCTGCAACACATTCTCCCCTATAGGTTCAATCAGCACCGGCATAACTTACATTCTCCCTACCGCAGCCTCAATAAACTTTTCCAGCAAATGCACTCAGTCATAATAGCAATAGACTTGATCGTGCAGCTCGGTCGGAGTATGCTGTGACAGAATTCTTGCTATATGCTCGCGTTTTCGGTATCTTATATTGACGCTAATTGCGACGGTATATGCACTATCCGTGCTGCACAGTTACTAGCTAGATTGGCTTTGAATTCAACAGAGCCCATTTAATTTTAGACCTGAGGGCATATAGTTCGATTAACTGCCTGTTCCATTTCATCTACCGTAATAGATAGAATGCACTTTTTTGCGTTAGCGATACAAGTGTATAGACCACAATTATGACATTCCGTCTTATGATAGATAACCGAATTACGTGCACCGGGTGGAAACCATATTCCGGGTAATCGTCGTGCGGAAAAGACGCAGACGCAGGGCACACCTACGCTTGCGGCCAAATGCATAGGGCCGGAGTCTGTTCCGACAAAGACTGATGCGTGGCTAAGTGCCGCCGCGGATTCGCGCGGACTCAACAGACCAGAGAGATTCACCTTAGCACCCTTCCAGTCGCGAGCAGCATATTCACACATCTCGATTTCTTCCTTGACACCGATCATTAAGAGCCCAAAGGAACTATATTTAGAGTAGAGGCGGCCTAAGAGAGTCCGCCAGTTATTCTGGCCCCAGTCTTTTACCTGCATCTTTGTACCGGGACCGCAGGCAATCAGAGGGCGATTTGCGAGATCGCTCAGTGCAATAGCTCCCGCCTCGCGTTCGGCCGATGTCAGGCGAAGATCCCAGTTGCCAGTGTCTTCTAGATGAGCATCACCTAATATCGCAATTGACCTTGCCAAACGCGAAGATTCGGATTCATAAAGCCCGGCAGTAGGATCAAAGCGATACTTCAGTTCATCTTCACTAGGAAGACCGACGATGCGCCGCAGACCTGCTAGTCGGAAGAAAAGTTGGTCCCGGTGCAAATCGTTTAAACTGCGTACGGGCATCAGATAGACAAGCATGTCCGCGTGAAAGCGACGAATCTTCCATGCCAGGCGAAGTATCTCGCCGATTGAGCGCGTTCCGCCGGTGTAACGCATGTCACCATGCACCAGACCAGAGTCACCCAGTACTGCTGTTGCAACAGGAGCTTTGGCGTAGACAGGATAATCAGTAAGTAATACTCGTTCTGCATCAGGAAATGTACGGGCTATCAGATGAAAACATGGCAGCGCCACCACCGTATCACCCAGGCTACCTGTACGATAAATTAGTAATCTACGAACTGATGCGTGTTGCTTCATACTTGCTCCCTACTACTACATCATCAGTATCAGTCGATGTTCGTATAGCCTTGGCGGTGATTATGACCATAACAATTAGGGTTCTCACTATGTTGATACAGGATTCGGCGATCCTAATCTCTTACAACCTGCAAAAATGGAGTTGGCCGGCCATAAATGATGTAGGACATAGCCAGCGTCCATATCCAGAGCTGAACCGCCCCTGCTACATAACTGGCGACGTCTAGTCCAAGACCGACCAATGGCATCAGCATTGAGATGTAAACGAATACTTCCCTTTCTGAAAACACTTTATGTACAACCCTGTTCATGTATAGCTGCATACAAATACCGTAGATAAACATGACGACCACGACGCCATAAGGGCCATATAAGGAATACAAATCTCCTATGGGAGTCGCGGATGACCAAGATGTAGCTGGGCGGCCCCTGGCCACGGTGAGTCGCAGTCCAAAGTTAAGCACGGGCTTATTTTTCCACAGAAATCTCGGTACTAGCGAATAGAATGGAGCCTGCCAGATTCTTAAATCACCTTTGCCATATAACACCGATGGATCGGGCAGGTTCACGACATCGCGCACGCAACTAAGGAGAGAACTACGGCTCGCTGTTCTATTGAACCCCTCTTTTGCAACCTCGGGCCCTGTAGATTGCGAGCTAATTATATCTTCATAGGATTTTACAATAACAGACCACTGTCCCTCTATGGTATTGACTTGGCTACGGTAGCCGTTATTCAGGTTATTTCGATATGCATCCGAGAATGGATATATCATGACCGGCAGTATAGGCAACAGCCATACCACTCTAGGTATTTTCGCATTTGTAATACTATAGGCAATTAAGAGAATTAAGAGAGGAACCGCAATTGTCCCCTTCATTCCCGATATTAAGCCGAAACCTATCGATGATATCAATGAAATCCAAAAGACAATTCTTATGATCGGCTCCTTAGATCGATTCCCAAAGATTTCAATCGCCGATACCAACAACGCTGCATCCAGAAGGTTCCCCAAATAGCTCAGCCACTGCACAAATGCGAATGAAGATGCCAGGACTTCCGCATCTGCAGCATATGAGTACAAACCAGCCTTCCACAGCACAAGTCTTGTTCCCGAACCCAGTACAAGCAATATCACGCTCATGAATGCCACACGCTGGGATCTGCTCTGTAATCGTGGGACAAATTGGAATCTGGTTCCTTTCATAAACGCCAGACTTCCGCCCCAGAATGCCGCAAACCCAATCAAAGTCAGAAATATTGCGCGTACATAGGCGGGGTCGGCCAGCTCATTCCCCGCGGTAAATAGCCATGCGGGTATGAGGATAAACCCCCAGAAAGCAGAAAACGTTATAAGGACCGGAACGCTAAACCAAGCAGCTCCCCTTGGATCGTACAGACCTAAATATCCTATTGCCAATAGAGCGAAGCATCCCATCATTGCAATGATGGCGACCGACTCTAACCGGCCCCCGCTTAAAAGAGCAGAGACGCTCCATACGCCCCAGGGCACACCAATGAGCAGCAGAGAGATAAGAACCAATCGAGTGGTTCTCTTCCTGTCCATGCTATTATCGATTGGCTTTCCCGTATCAGATCTCACCGTTCCGGGAACCTGGACATTGGTGTGCATTTTTTCCTTGACCACGTAATTGATCTATATCGAAATGTTGAATCATCACAATGCCTTCATGCTGCGCGAAGTTTGGCGCGCTCTCTGTGACCGGCATTATGCCATAGACAAGTTATCTCAATGAGTCAGTTTCCATATGAACTGTAGTGTGTGTCGGAAGGCACGCAATGGCCATAGGTCGTACTCGGTCACGGATTCACAGCTAGACGCGATAATTTCGTGCCTCCTCTTCCTCCTGACAACCGCATAAACCAGCCACTTTGTGCTCTGCCAGTTTAACTTCAATCTGAATCCCCACCATTGCAGTCTTCCCTTAAACGTATTCAAGTTCAGGTAATTCAGCCTGTTCGTGGCGTTGATCTCGTATATTAGAACAAGTCGGCTCCAATGAAATCTTTTCGATGTATAGATGTCAGGATAATAATCGGGTCTAAGCTCCCTAGGATGAATCAGCGGTTCTGGAACATAGCCCACCGGTGAAACGCTAGAGAGTCTCATCCACAGATCCACATCGGCAACCAGGCTGAATTCCTCACGCATTCCTCCTACTCTATCCCACCATGATCTCCGAATCATGGCAGTACCACGAACGGGGCAAGTCCAAGGGAGAGCGAAAAGACACTTCTCTAAGAACCAATGTCCGTCCAGATGTTCCTCGCTAAGCCGAGGTCCATAGTGATGTTCGGCGTTCGCAGAATCGTAGGGGTTAAAAACAAAGCTAACGTCGTCATATCGTTCTAGTATATCGGCCCACTTCTCGAGCAAGTCCTTGCGATAGAGATCATCGTGGTGCAACAGTGCAATGTAGGGACGAATAGACTGGGATACTGCAAAATTAGCATTGCCCGGCATACCCATATTGTGAGGAGTTCGAATCGATTGTATTCTCGCGTCCTTGGCTGCTAACTCCAGGATGCGCTCCCATGTTCCATCGGTCGAACAGTCGTCGCTGACAATAACTTCATAGCCAGTAATAGTTTGATCGAGTATTGACTGCAAGGTCGATTCAATGGCCTTGACGTGGTTATATGTAAGCAGACAAACGGAAATTTTCTCTCCTATATACTTATTCATTATCTAACTGCTCCAGTTACCGCTGGCTATCCCTCAAAGCAGCTACCGCTCGCCCCCTTGCAGCGTAACCATGATGGCAACGGGCTCAACAACCTCTGCGTGTACCAGACGATCATCAATCGGCCGGGAATGTGTCGCAGCAGGTGGGGGGAGAAACTCGATGATCTGTAGGCAGCGGATGGTGCCGGGAAAGAACCGGAAGTAGCAGTTCCACCATGTCACACCCACCATAGCCGACAGCGTCTTCCAGTTGAAGTGATATTGCAGCAGCGGAGTCACTCTGCGCGACACCCAGGTGCGGCAACAATGGGCCACTCGCTTAACCCATCAATTCATTATTGATCCGAACCAGCAAGTGTGTTCAGCGCACAGCCATCACCCGAAAGATGCGGCCTGTATCTGAACCGGAATGCTCTCTCACTTGGCAGGTACCAAGTACAACAGCTGGCATGGCGGCTATCGCAGCTTCGATTTTTCCGCAGCTCGTCATGGTACGAGTGAGATTAGGTTCGGGGCTATAAGGCTGGGTGTCGAGAACAAGAATCAAGGGGCGCGGGGCACGTATCAGGTCTGTGGCAATACGTGAGCCAAGAGTACATGAGTTTTGGACTCCTGGCTCATCACTGATAAAAGGAGTAGCCGGACGTAAATCAGGGCGAATCAAGTAAAAAATAGGGGAGTTTATGATGA
>Ga0302320_10028483_pt1 | contig 10723 bp, 5 predicted proteins | sample Bog_T0_3_FD_202130 | JGI IMG/M metagenome (GOLD analysis project Ga0302320, IMG submission 202130) | Peat permafrost microbial communities from Stordalen Mire near Abisko, Sweden - Bog_T0_3 | ecosystem: Environmental > Terrestrial > Soil > Wetlands > Peat | place: Sweden: Abisko, Stordalen Mire... | reverse complement strand
GCATAGGTCGGTGTAAAGGTCGCTGTAATCGTGTGCGAACCTGCGGTCAACACCGTTCCCGCCGCAGGAGAATAGCTGAAGCTCCCAGCTATCGTAGAGCTCGCATTCAGCTGTGTGGCCCCCAGCGCGGTGCCATACGTAATCGCAGCCGGCGTCACCCAAGTAATTGCCGGCGTGGCCTGGTTCACCATCACTGTCACACTGGCGGTGGCGCTCGTATAGTCCGTTGTGTCGGTCGGCGTAAACGTTGTGGCGAGCGTTTGCGGTCCTCCACTCAGCACCGTTCCCGCCGCAGGAGAATAGCTGAAGCTCCCAGCTACCGTAGAGCTCGCATTCAACTGTGCGGCCCCCAGCGCGGTGCCATACGTAGTCGCCGCCGGCGTCGCCCACGTAATCGCCGGAGTAGCCTGATTTACATACAGAGTCACACTTGCCGTCGCGGTCGTATAGTCCGTCGTATTGCTCGGCGTAAACGTAGTCGTGATCGTGTGCAATCCTGCGCCCAACACCGTTCCCGCCGCCGGAGAATAGCTGAAGCTCCCAGCCACCGGCGAACTGGCATTGAGTTGCGATGCTCCCAACGCGGTGCCATACGTGATCGCGGCCGGAGTCGCCCACGTAATCGTAGGCGTAGCCCGGATTACCGTCACCGTTGCAGTCGCCGTCGCCGTCTTGTAGGCCGTCGTATCGGTCGGCGTAAAGGTCGCGGTCACCGTGTGTGCTCCAACGCCCAGCGCCGTCCCCGCCGCAGGAGAATAGCTGAAAGTCCCAGGTACCGTAGTGCTCGCATCCAGTTGCGTCGCGCTCAACAAAGTGCCATAAGCGATTGCAGCCGGTGTCGCCCAGGTGATCGTTGGTGTCGCCTGAATAGCCGTTCCGCTAAGCGCGATGCTTTGCAACGTGAACCCCGGCGCAAGAGCATTCAAGTTGTTGTCAGTCAGCACCACCGAGCCGCTCAGCGCGCCCACCGCTTCCGGTGCGAAGCTGATGTATAGATCGCAGTAGCCGCTGGGCGCCAGGGTTGCCTCCGTCAAGGTTCCGGGACCCTCCACCGGGCACGCCGATGCGCCGCCGCTATTCAAGGTAAAGTTCGCCGATATGCTCGGATTGTTCCCGGACGACGGAATTGGAAAACTCAACGCAGCGTTGCCCACGTTCTCCACCGTCACAGTTTGCGGACTGTCCGTGCTGATCGCGCCATAGGCTGTCGTCCCAAAACTCAAGCTGGGCGGATCGGCGTAACCCAACTCCTCCACTGCAGGTCCGTTATTGTCGGCGACGAAAACATTCCCGTGCCCATCCACTGCCACGCCAGCGGGGCCCGGATTCAAGAAGCCGCTGCGCAGCGTCATCACACAAGCGGAGGAAGTGCAGCCTGCCGGCATTTCCTTTATTGCGCTGTTGAAGCTATCGGCGACGAAGACGTTCCCGCGTCCGTCCACCGCTACGCCCTCGGGGTAAGAAAATCCGCCGCCCCGTCCCTCAACACATGAAACGGAATTGCAGCCACTCGGAATTTCGACGACCTTGCTGTATTGGTCGGTAACGTAGACATTTCCGCTGCCATCCACCGCTATGCCCTCGGGCAAGTCAAAGCCGCCGCCCAGCGTCGTCACGCAAGCGGATGACGTGCAGCCAACCGGGATCTGCTTTACCGCGTGGTGCTGGGTATCGGCGACGTAGACGTTCCCGCTCCCATCTACCGCCACACCATGGGGATAGAAGAAGCCGCCGCCCAATGTCATAACGCAAGTGGCGGACGTGCAGCCAGCCGGGATCTCTTTAACCGCGTTGTTGTTCTCATCCCCGACAAAGACGTTCCCGGCACCGTCCACCGCCACGCCATAGGGATAGAGGAGGCCTCCGCCCAGCGTCTTGACGCAAGCGGAGGAAGTGCACCCGGTAGGGATTTCGAGAACGGCTGTGACCCCGGGCCCGGAACCGGGATCGACGACATAGACATTCCCATTGCCGTCCACCGCCGCACCTTCCGGCATCGAAAAGCCGCCGCCGAGCGTTCTCTCAGTGCCCGGCAGAAAGTTCACCTGCGGCCCCACGCCCGTGCCTTGCACGTAGCCGGTTGCCAGCACATTTCCTGAGCCATCGAGCAACTCCGCCGCGCCATAACGGGTCCCGGAAAACTTCGGTGTGAAGCTCACATTGACTGTGCAGATTTCGCCGGCGGTATATGCGGTTCCAGCCTTGCAGGTTCCCGTGCCGGCATTGGCAAAATCCAGCCCCAGCTCCGCCGCGCCCTGCGTCACCACCGCCGTCGAGCCAAGCGTGCCGGCCACAACGAAAGTAAAAACCATGGAGATCGGATTCGTGCTTGTGCTCATGACGTTCATCGTCCCGAAGTTCCCGCCTGACGATGTCTCTTCTAATACCTGGCCATTGATGGCATCGGAAATATAAACGTTGCCATTGCCGTCTACCGCGACGCCCCAGGGATCAGACAGTCCGTTGGCTGCATTGTTTGCCACGACACTCTGCGTATAGCCGGCCGCCGAATACGTCTCCTTCAACACTCGGAAATTGTTGGGATCGGAAACATAGACGTTTTCGGCGCTGTCCACCGCGATCCCATAGGGGTAACCCAAGCCGTTGTTGGAGGCATTTGCGACAACGCTTTGCGTGTAACTTCCGGCCGACAGAGTCTCCTTTAACACTTGGATGTTGCTGCCCCACCCAGCAATATAGACGTTGCCGCTCTCATCCACCGCCACTGCATTGGGAAAAGTCAGGCCGCTGCCTATCATGCTCTGGGTGTAGCTGCCCCCCGAAAGCGTCTCCTTCAATACCCGGTTATTGTTGGTGTCGGCAATATAGACGTTGCCAGTTTCGTCCACCGCGACCCCCTTGGGATCAGATAGGGCATTGTTGGCATAGTTTGCAATGACGGTTTGGGTGTAACTGCCTGCCGACGGCGTCTCTTTCAACACCTGGTTATTTTCGGAATCTGCGATATATACGTTGCCGCTGCCGTCCACCGCGAGTGCACAGGGATAAGACAGGCCGCTCGTTGCGCCATTTGCGACAACGCTCTGGATGTAGCTGCCCGCCGACAGCGTCTCCTTCAACACCTCGTTATAACCCGCATTAGCAATGTAGACATTGCCACTGCCGTCCACCGCAACCCCGCAGGGCTGGTAGACGCCGTTGTTAGCATAGTTTGCGAAAACGCTCTGCGCCCGACTGAATTGGACCGTAGCCTGCGCTAAGCCGCTCGGCCACGCGCCGCAAGCAATCACCGCCAGCAAACCGAAAAGCATCGCCAGCCTCCCGCATTTGCGCGAACGGCTGAGAACATGAGAAAAGGCAACGGCGAGAAACGCAGATCCAGGGGCCTGAGAAATTCGAATCATGGCAACAAAACTCCCGAAGAAAGATGGGAAAATCGACAGTCTATCTCCGCATCGATAAATGCGGCTGACCAGGACTTCGGAAGTCTACCTGCTCTGCTGACATCCGGAATCGCCTTATTATTGAGTAGCATTAGGAGAATATCACCCAACTGGCTCAGGGTGCCCTGCGTCCCTCGATGTTCGGGACCGGGGATTTGGTGCAGTCAAGCTCCTTCTGCGATGCCTCCTCAAGAACCCATTCCGCGACAACCTGCATTGCAAACAAAACAACATAAATAGGTCATTATCAATAACTTAGGCATGTAACTCATGCAAAATCAGCGCGTTTTCCAAAAAAACGGCTAAATCTCTGCAACCCTCTACATCGTTTAATTGAACTCTCTGCAATCGAAACATCTCAAAAATGCTGCCCGCAAGGTACGTGTCTCAACGAGTCGCAACCACAGGTTCAACCCTTTCGCATGTTTTGTAACCATCTAAACAACCTGATCACCTATGTAGCGCAACCTTCCGATGCAACCTTTCGCGCTCACAATCCGCAACTTAGAACTGTGAACTAAGAACTGTGAACTGTCATCCCACCCACCTATCCAAAGTGATTCAAATCACAGTCAGCCCAAATTGCCGCTGTTAAAAAAGACAAATCAGCCGATGATGTGTAAAGGGAATGAAACCCGCCAGGGGGGCTTGGGAGGTGCTGACCGGAACACGCCAGCGCCTCCCGCCAGCGGAGGTCGTATCATGCAAATAGTTCCTCAAGAGCATCTAAACCCGGGTGTTTGCGTATCCGACCATAATGGTCGTATACTTAACTACGACCAAACTGGTCGCAGTTTTAGACTGCTTCTGAGCAAGCGGCCCAAGGGAGATCGGCAGGTGAGCATGTTAAGCGAATTGAAAATCGGCCAGACGGCTGTCCTGGTTGCTCTCGAACTGCCCGAATCCGTCCAGAACCACCTGATGCATATGGGTTTCGTCCCCAACGCCCTAGTCACCGCGTTGCGCCGCGCCCCCGCTGGCGACCCCACTGTATTCGCCATCGACGGCATGGAAATCGCACTGCGCCACGAGACCGCCGAAGCCATCCGGGTCCGTCCAGCGACGCCCGACGACCTCAATGTGCGCCTTCCAAATACCGGCGAAAGCATAGAAGACGAGGCTCCCGAGCTATTTGAGGTTGTGCGATGAGCGCCTGCTGTGAAACCCCGGCGTTTGTCCCGCCCACCCCTCGCCCATCCTCCCAGGCGCTCAAAACCGTTGCCCTGATCGGGCCACCCAATTCCGGTAAATCAACTCTTTTCAATCGCTTAACTGGCCTGCGTCAAAAAGTCGCCAACTACCCCGGCGTCACAGTGGAGCAGCGCATGGGCGTAATGGCCGGCGTGGGCCGCGACGACCTCACCCTCATCGATCTGCCCGGCATCTACTCGCTCACCCCGTACTCTGAAGATGCCCGCGTCTCCATCGACGTCCTCAAGGGCAAAATGCCCGGCACACCCAAGCCTGACGCCGTCATCCTGGTGCTCGATTCACTGCACTTAACGCGCCAGTTGATGCTCGCCGCCCCCGTACTAGATGTCGGTCTCCCCACTCTCGTGCTGCTGAACATGACCGATCTGATGGAGCAGCGAGGCGGTCACATTGATTCGCTAAAGCTTGCCCGCGAATTGGGAGCGCCCGTTGCGCAGATCAGCGCCACGCATGGAACCGGCCTCGATGCTGTTCCGCTCTTCCTACACCAGCAAACCAACCGCAACGCTCCCACCCCCCTCGCATTGCCCGTGATGGGCAACGCGGCGAGTACACATTCCTGGGCCGCACAGGTGAGCCGCAAGACCGGCTACCAAGCGCCGCTTTCGGTTGAGGGCACGCGCAAAATCGACAACATCCTTCTTCATCCAATCTGGGGACCGCTGCTATTTCTGGTCGTGGTTGTCGGTGTCTTCGAAGTTGTCTTCTCCATCGGCCAACCACTGTCCGACGGATTTGGCGATCTCCTGGCCCGCATGGGCGAATTCGTGCGCCCGCTTCTACCTGCCGGCTGGCTGCAATCCCTGGTACTCGACGGCGCGTGGAAAGGCATCTCGTCCGTCCTCGTCTTTCTCCCGCAGATTCTGCTTCTGTTTCTTTTCATTGGAATTCTGGAAGACACCGGCTATTTGGCTCGTGCAGCCCTGATTGCGGACCGTGTAATGCGCACCACCGGCTTGAATGGCAAAGCGTTTATCCCGCTGCTCTCCGCTTACGCCTGCGCCGTGCCCGCCATCATGGCAACGCGCACCATTGAGAACAAGCGCGATCGCATGGCAACGATTCTCGTCACTCCGTTCATGACGTGCAGTGCCCGTCTGCCGGTATACATGTTGCTGATCGCCGCGTTCATTCCCAACATCGTCTATCTGCACGGCTTTCTTGGACTCCGCACCATCGTCATGCTGGGCCTCTATCTCGCTGGCTTTGTAGGCGCCATGACCACGGCTTGGTTGCTCAAAAGCTCCATCCTCAAGTCGAGCGAGACCCCCTTCATTCTTGAACTGCCACAGTACCGCATGCCCACTCTGCGGTCGCTCGGCATCCGCCTGATGGACCGCGCAAATGTCTTCCTTCGCCAGGCCGGCACCGTGATTCTCTCCGTCACGCTGGCACTCTGGGTGCTCGCCCATCTGCCCGTGGTGCACGTGGCCGGCAGCGCCTACGCCGCGCCTGAGCTTGCAGACAGCATCATCGGACGCCTCGGCCATTTCATCGATCCCGCCATTGCTCCGCTCGGCTTTAACTGGAAGATCGGCATAGGCCTGCTCTCATCGGTCCTGGCTCGCGAAGTGATGGTGAGCACCATGGGCACTTTGTACGGCGCAGACCCAGCTACCCAGGCCATGCACCTGCAAACCGCTCTCCACCACGACATGACCCTCGGCGGCGCACTGGCGCTGATGATCTTCTTCGCATTCGCTATGCAGTGCACATCGACCATGGCTGTAGTGCGACGCGAAACGAACAGTTGGAAGTGGCCCGCCATTCAGTTTCTCTACATGCTTGTGCTGGCGTGGGGAGCTGCCTTCGTGGTGAATCACGCAGTGATGGCGATCTTCGGCTAAGGAACCGCGATTCTTACCCCGCCACTACGCCGCCAACGACATGCCGCTACCACTCTCCTGAAGGCGCTCCTGAATCTTCTGTTGCGGATCGTTGAAGTACGCCCAAAGATTTGTATCGCTTATATGAAACAGCGGAATCGCCTCAGAGATTTTAAGCTGGCTTGAGAGAATCGGATGTTTCGAACTGGGTTGATCGTGCCACAAGATGCAGGCCGGTTTGTCTTTCACAATCATTGAAAATGCATTCTCTGTGCCTACACTCAAGGCATCGATACCGTGGCCCCCTTCAATGAATACAAGATCCATCGAATTCTTCCATGCACCAAAGTCAAAGCTGGTCGAATCCCCGCTGAGGGCAGTAATCTTGTCGGCCACTTCGCTATCGACAAAATCCAGGCCGTCTGCCTTGAGATGGATTTCGGAGAGTGGACCACTGGCGGGATGCTGGTTGGCGCGCGTCGCACAGTCCGCTCCGAGATCAAGTGTCAAAACGCTTCCGTCGGGAGGAACATTCAGCGCGAAGTTGAGCGTTGTGATGCCCAGAAAGCTGCCGAACTCAAACACCCGTCGAGCGTGGACCACGCGCATTGCGCCAACCAACGCGATTGTTTCAAGCTTGGTGAGACCGCAGGTTCCGCTCCGGGACGGAACCTGGATTTGGGAGATGCGTCGGGCAGGAGGTTCATCGACGAGGGCAAACAGCCTGTCCAGCTGAATGTGACGCATTGGGGTTCGTCTAGTCACGTTCGGCGCTCATGGCGGATTCGATGCGTGCAAACCATCGAAAAGCAGCCTGCAGTCTCCGATGCAGAGAATATCCACGGCGGCCTCGCCTCAAAAGCGGCCCAAGGCTGATTCCCAGGTTCCCCATTTGCGCGACGTGCGACAACCCTCACTGCGCCGTGATCTCAATATTGAAGCTCTCCCTTTCAGGCTTGATCTTCGCCCGGGTAACAGTCTTGCGCCCCATCTCCGCTTCCGAATCGGCCGTACCATTCACGAGCGGACTAACGAACCGTGGCCGCCGGCTTCCCGGCGGGGGTTTTCCCGGCGGGGGTTGATGCTGGCTTTTGCACCTCCTGCACAGAATCGTGCATCGAAAAGCGCATGGTAACAGTGGTCGGCCCTTTCGGCCCCTGCCTGCTCGTTGAAATATCGATCGTCGTGTTAAGTCCCGAAGCGCCTTTCTCATAGTGAATACCATGCAAGGCGCCCGTCGGATTTTGCCGGGATCCCGCGGCCGCGCGTCCCGCAGCGGGAGTACCGCTTGAACGATAATCGTGATCCTGCAGTAGTTTGCGATAAAAATCAAATATCTCGGTCATCGATCCGGTCGCATCATATTCCGCTTTCAGAAATGATGATCCCCTTGAATCGCTCGTGAGCACGGGGCTCAACTCAAAGCCTGAAAGATTCGTCAGCCAACTCGGCCACAACAACGCAGTAGCGGGTATGTTGTGAGGTCCCTTGCTGCTCTGGGTCGAACCCGGGGGTAGGTCTTCCTGCTTTCCATCCCCCTTGGCATGGGCTTTAGGGGGCGGAGGCGTAATCCCCGTGACCATTTCGATATTCGGATTCTCCGATGCTTGCATCGATGAGGGATCCACTTTGCCCGAGCAGGTAACCTTCGTGAACGTACCCTCGTCGCGCTTGCGAATCTGGATGAACAGATCGCATTCCTTCGCCGCAATCCGTATCGTAGTCCCCATGCCGTCCGGGTTGGGCTGAAACGCCAGGCCCTGCGCCTCAAACACCTTACGGTAATGATCCACAACTTCTCCGGGCTGCGCGTCTACTACGTAACTGGTCTGGGCGAAATTGTCGCTCGAATATACCTTCGGATTGGTGCCCGGATAGCTGACCAGCCACGGCGGAAGCGTGAATGCTGTCTGGCAGAATGCCGGAGCAATTGCAAAAAGAACAACCGCCAGGCTCATAAAGACCCTTGCCGGCTGCGGCGCGGACTTCTTCAGTCCGGACTGGGGAAAACTGCGACACTGACTCACGGACGGAATCCTCATGGTCTTGGCTCTTTGGCTCAATCTACATCGTTCTATCCCCGCTTCGCAAGGCGCGCATCCCAGACAACCGCCGGCGGTTGACTGGCCTCCGCCGCAAAGCTATCATCGGTAACTCCCACAAAATCTACCGCTCCATGGAAGTTGTTGACCGTAAGCGGATCGATCCAGGAATCAAAAAGGAGTTTCCCGATGTCCGCTTCGCGCTTCTTCTCTGGCCTCGCCATCCTCGCTCTCTCGCTACCACTCATTGCGCAGACTACGCCCACCGCCTACACAATCACGCAAACCGTCAGCAGCGCAGGCAGCGGAGCCTTCATGACCACTTATCGTAGCGGTCAGCATGTTGTCACGGATATGTTCTACCCCGCGCAGCCCGGCTCCCCAGCCCACCACGACTTCACTTTTTACGACCTCACCGCGGGAACATCCCACACTTGGGATCCGTCGACCACGCCCCCTTCGTGCAGCGCGGGCACATTTTCTGGCGATTGGGGCGATCCATTTCAAGCCACTACGGAATTCAGAGAGGGCCTTAAAAAGGGCGACTTGAAACCCTCGGGCGTGGAGACTCTTCGTGGAATTCCCACCAAGGTCTATACCGGCTCAGGACAGGGCGTGAACATAAAAGTCTGGCTCGACGAGAAGAACGGACTTGTCATTCGCGCTGCTTTCGGGCAGCCCGGGGCGGCCATGACCACGATGGTCGACATCACCAAAGTCTCCCTGACCCCGCCACCGGCAACAGCCCTCGTCGTTCCCGCCTACTGTGCCTCCGTGAAGCCTCCGCCCACAGCCGCCGAGCTCATTGCCGACGAAACCGGGGACAGCGCCGCCAACTGGGTCAACGGCATCTACGGCCCCGGCACAAAAGCCTCCTGCTCCATTGTTCTCCACGTCGTCGCGGCGAAAACCATGGCCCCCATCAACCGCAAATTCCAAGTCGCCATCGACACCACCTACAACCAGGACAACCCCACCCCGCCCAGTTACACGTTCGGCGTGAGAACGGATGGCACGTCAACCTATTCCGGCGGCGGTCTCCACGAGATCACCAGCCAGGTCCGCAACGGCATTCTGCGCATCGACAATCCGCCAGCCTATTTCAATCTCAGCGTCAACATCCCGACTCCGAACCACGGCGCGGGTGTCGGACTTGTCTATCGCCAGTGTTTCGCCCCTGTCACCAACCTCTACTACGTCGTCCAAGACCCCGGTGACATGAGCAAGGGCGCCGATTTTCTGTTCGCTAAATCCGGCAAATACGCCGTCGCGCACTAGGGTTCTAAGTCAAGAGCTCTCGTAATACTCGAAAAACGGCAAATCCCTCGCTTCCCCGAACTGAAGAATGTTCGGGGCTCCTTCTGTTCAGAGCGACGGCCTCCCCTTTTGTAACGAGGTCTGGCCGACTCCGGTATTCTAGGGATTGTTCAATCCCTGAAATGACAATCCAGGTCAAAGCGATTCAAATCTCCAGATTCCTCAGTTCCCTGCCGATCCCGCGGCCGGTTTCCATGCGCCGCCGATCTGCCGCAGCCCCTTTTCTTATCTGCGCACTGTTCTTTGCCGGCGTAGCATCGGTCTCCGCTCAGCAACCACTATCGCTCGCCGACGCCGATCTCCAAGGCCAAACACTCTTTCAACAATCTGGCTTTACCAGTATGGTCATCGTGGTTGTTCGCGACCGCGAAACCATGATCAAGGGATATGGAGAAACCTTCCCCGGCAGCGCCCACAACCCCGATTCCAACTCGCTCATTCGTCTCTGTTCCCTATCGAAGGTCTTTGCCACCGATCTGCTGCTCAGGCTCGCCGCGGACGGCAAACTCTCGCTCACCGATCCCCTTCAGCGTTATGCGCCGCCCGGAAAACACGTGCCCGCAGCAGCCGACGGAACAGAAATTACGCTGCGCGATCTAGCCACCCACACCGCCGGTCTCCCCCGCGAAGTGAGTTCCTATCCTCCAAAAGCTCCGCATTTCACCTTTCCTTCCTACACCGTTCGCTGGGCCTGGCTGCAAAAGCAGCAACTGATAACACCTCCCGGCACGGCCGCGTTGTATTCCAACGTCGGCTTTGATTTCCTGGGCGACGCGCTGGCCATCGCTTCCAGCAAGTCGTATGCCCAACTCCTGCACGACCAACTCATCGAGCCCCTGGGCATGTGGAACACCACGCTCGTGCCGTCGTTTGAGCAGTGCGCCCGCCTGCTCCGCGGCCCGCGCGATGAAGGTCCCTGCAC
>Ga0302320_10028482_pt1 | contig 10723 bp, 10 predicted proteins | sample Bog_T0_3_FD_202130 | JGI IMG/M metagenome (GOLD analysis project Ga0302320, IMG submission 202130) | Peat permafrost microbial communities from Stordalen Mire near Abisko, Sweden - Bog_T0_3 | ecosystem: Environmental > Terrestrial > Soil > Wetlands > Peat | place: Sweden: Abisko, Stordalen Mire... | reverse complement strand
CTACGTTCGATGAGCCGCAGCGGGCGGTGACGCCGGGGCAGTCGGCAGTGTTTTACGACGGAGATGAAGTGGTGGGCGGGGGATGGATTGTGTAGATTGTAGTTGCAACACATATCCCCAAAATAGTGAAATTGAATCAGGTTGACTCCGGCCCCCCTTCCGGGCTTTCCTGCTTGGCCGGGCCTGCTTGACCGGGCCTGCTTGACCGGAATTGACTAGGAGGAGATCGATCGGGAATGAACGCGCAGGTTCGATTCTTTGCGGTTTCCCTCTTGCTTGTTTTCACTCTGGAAGGTTGCTTGTGGGCGCAGTCGCCGCAACCGACACCGCAACAGCAGCCAGCCGCTAGCCCACAGCCGCTCAACGCATTAATCTCCGACTACGGCACTACCTTCATCTTCAGTCCGCCACCCATCTGTCCGAAGTGCGTGGAGATTGAGCTTGGCTTTCAATCGCTGAGCGATGGGAGATATGTGCCGACGGTTGTGACTGTGGCGCCCTTCAAAACGGAGACGGATTTCAGCGTGCTGGTGAACCTTGTGGACTCGGAATCGCCGGGCAGCGAGCGGACAGCGCACTTCGGCAACCGGTTCGATTTTGTGGCGCGGCAGCAGGTTTATGCGAAGGGAATCTTCACGCTGGTGATGGCTCCGCGGGGCACGGTGTTCGCGCGGGGCGTGGACGGTGGACGGGCGGGGCTGACCGCCGCGCCGCAGATCGGCAAAGGCAACAACCTGCTGGCCGCGAATTTTACATGGACGGGAGCGATTGGGGCGTCCGCGGCTAATCCGAATTCGGATTATCAGGGATTCGCAGACTACTTCAGAACCCTGGACTCGAAGGGCACGGCGATTTTTCTTGGCTTTGCGCACGAAGTGACTGCAGGCGCTCAGACCGCAGGGATCGAAGAGGGCCTGGTGATTCCCTTCCGCAACGGGCAGGTGGAGCTTGAAGCCGCACAGCTGAATCTCAACGTGAGCCCGGAGTGGCAGTTTCAGTCGAGGGCCATCGTGAACTGGGGCAAGATTCTGTTGCGAAAATAGGCCGCGCTAAACGAACATGTCTTTATCGCCGAGAGGATGGTCGCCGCGAGGGTGGTCAGCGGGATGGTGGGGCGGAGGCTCTGAGTGGCGGAGCGACTCGATAATAGCCTTTGCTGAGGCCAACAGGGCCGAAAACTGCCGGACCGGCTTGCTGACCGACTGTGTGACGAAGCCGCTGGCCCGATCGACAGCATTGAGAACCGTGGACATCATCTCATCGACGCGGATGGCCTGGTGGCGCACGCGCTGAACCAGTTCCTTGGCCGCGGATTGCACGTCAGAGGTTTGCACGCGCAGATCGCGGGTCATCGCCGACAAGTCTTCGACCGTTTCCTCAATCTTTGGCGTCAGGCGGGTCATGAGATCGCGCGTGTTGTAGATGATGGGCATGAGCGCGGAGCGCAGGTCTTCAAGCTCTTCGCGCAGGCCGCGGACGGATTTGCGCACCACGACGAGAATTGCCAGCAGAAAGATGGTCTGCAGCAAAAGCGCCAAGGCGGTGCAAGCCACGATGATGAGTTGGACGGTCTGATTGTCTAAATTTGGCATTTTGAACGTTCTCGCGCAGCCCACCTGCGCACTTGCTGGAACTCTTTCAACGCGCCCCGAGTTCGGGAAAAGCGTTCAGTACAGAGCTGTCGCGTTGGCCATAAGTATCAGCCCGGCCGCGCCAAGCTCCAGAGATAAACTCACACACATGAAGGGGTAACTTCATGTGTGTGAGGGGAAACCTTCGGCTCAATACTCGTGTGTTTCGTTGGAGTTGTTGGACGTCTTGTAGGCCTGGCGTCCGGCATCCACAGCTGCTGTGACCCGCGTGGTCTGGTCGGTGACGAGGTTCTTGCCGCGCTCGACAAACTCTTCCCACTGGGCGCGTCCGCGGTCAACGGCTTCACGGCCGCGATCGACGTACTCGTTTACTTGTTCCTTGCTCTTGTCGACCAGGGCGCTAACTTCTTCAGCGGCCTGCCGGGTGCGAGCCTTGAGATACTCTGTGCCCTCGCGGGCGCCTGTTGCCAGATCATCTCGAGTTTCCTTGCCACTCTTGGGGGCGTAGAGAATGCCCACCAGCGCGCCAATACCCAAACCAGCCAGGAACCATGCCAATCCGTATGATTTGCTTTCTTCTGCCATGATGAAACACTCCTTTCGCTCAGCCTGAAGAATGCCTGAGCGTATCAAATTACCCAGTACGCCGCAAATAGCAAACCAGATGCGGGACTGGAATTGAGGATCGACGCGCGTCCGCAGCGGTGAAACGGCGCGTATCCCTTCCGCATTGGACGCAGGTTACCTGTCTCAAGTTGCAAGCACACCCTGGGGGGAGGGAAATAACCTGCGTCCAGTCAAAACAATAGTCCGGACGGGTTGCGCGTGGCTGGTTGTTTTTATACAGGTCGAGCATTGAGATTCCGTGGAGCCGATTGGTTCATCCGCCGCAGCCGCAGGTGCGGGCGAGGATTTCGGCGAAGTGCATGGCTTTTCGGCCGCTGAGCTGGGCGATTTGCTCGCGGCAACTGAAGCCGTCGGTGACGATCATGGTCATCGGTCCGGCGGAGTTGACGGCGGGGAGCAACGAGTCGTTGGCGATGGTTTTGGAGACTTCGTACTTCACCGCTTCAAAACCAAAAGGACCGGCCATGCCGCAGCAGCCGGCCGGGATGAGTTCGACGTTTGCTCCGGCCTGGCGGAGGAGCGCAATTTCGCTGGTTGGACCGCCGAAGACGGCTTTGTGGTGGCAGTGGCCGTGAATGAGGATGTTTGCGCCCGCCAGCTTGCCGGCACCGAAGTTGGGAGCATAGGCCGAGAGCCAGTCGGCTAGTAGCCAGACTTGCTTGCTCAACAGCTTTGCGCGAGGGTCGTTGGGCAGGAGTTGGAGGAGCTCGTCTTTGAAGACGCTGGCGCAGCTTGGCTCTAAGAAGATGAAGGGGAGACCGGCTTCGATTTCGGGGGCCATGCGGTCGAGGACATTCGTGAGATAGGCGCGGGCCTGGTTGAGGAGGCCGAAGTCGTAGAGCGGACGGCCGCAGCAGATGTGGCCTTTGGGGGTTTGAACGCGGAAGCCGGCCTGAGTTAGGACGGTTTCCGCGGCGGTGAGGGTTTGGGGATGGTAGTAGTTGTTCCAGGTGTCGGGCCAAAGCACGACTGTGTTCGGCTTTGTGGTATCCCCGGTCCCAGAATCGGGACCGGGGGCACCCGACATTCGTGGGTTGGATGGGACAGAACCGTTCCTGCTTTTTTGCCAGGTCAGTGGGGCCAGGCTGGGGAGTTGGCGCTGCTGGGCTACGCCCGCGATGTGCTTGACCAGTGGGCTGGTTAGAGGGCCGGTTAGCAGGAAGTTGGTTAGGGCGGGGGTGAGCGAGCCGTAACGGGCCAGCTTGTCTGCAAAGCCGAAGATGTAGTGGTGGAGCGGGTGGAGACGGCCCTTGTAGCGCTGGGCGAGGAACTCGGATTTGTAAGAGGCCATGTCGACCTGGACGGGACACTCGGACTTGCAGGCCTTGCAACTGAGGCAGAGGTCGAGGGCCTCGTGGACTGCGTCACTTTGGAAGCCTTCTTCGCGGAGTGCGCCGGCGAGCATTTCCCAAAGAAGATGGGCGCGGCCCCGGGTGGAGTGCTTTTCTTCGCCAGTGGCGCGGTAGCTGGGACACATGACGCCGCCCTTGGTGTTGCGGCAGGCGCCGACGCCTACGCAGCGTTCGGTGGCGAGTTCGAAGGAGCCGTTTTCGGCGGCGAAGACGAAGTGGGTCTCCAAGGCTGCATGGTCGTGGTTGTGGGCATGACCGTGGGTGGGGGCGGGGGCGAGCTCGGGCGGAAGGATGCGGAGGTTCTCGACGGGATCGTAGACGCGGACCGCATCGGAGAGCTTGCCGGGGTTCATGCGATTGTCTGGGTCCCAGAGGGTTTTGAACTCGCGGAAAGCTTCGACCAGTTCGGGGCCGAACATTTTGGGGAGGAAGACGGCGCGGGATTGGCCGTCGCCGTGTTCGCCGGAGAGCGAGCCGCCGAAGCTGAGAACGAGATCGGCGGCGCGGTCGATGAATTCGCGGAAGTCGTGGACGCCCTTGGTGGATTTGAAATCGAAGTTGATGCGCAGGTGGGCGCAGCCCTGGCCGTAATGGCCGAAGAGCGGGCTGCGGTAGTTGTATTCCTTCATGAGGGCACAGATGCCGCGGAGCCACTGACCGAGCTGTGCGGGTGGGACGGCGGCGTCTTCCCAGCCTTCGAGGCTGTCGGGCTCGCCGGGAACAAAGACGCTGGCGCCAAGGGCGGACTCGCGGATCTTCCAGATGCGGAGGGAATCTGCTTGCGAATAAATGCGGCCGAGTGGCACAACGGGCCAGGATTGCGAGTCGCGGACCAGGGCTTCTGCTTTGGCCTGGGCTTCGGCGAGATCCCATGCGCCCATTTCAACGAGGAGAAAGCCGCCGCCGGGCGGGAGGAGCGCGACTTCGTTGACGTTCATGCCTTTTTTGCGATTGAAGCCGACCAGCATGTCGTCAAAGCCTTCCAATCCGATGGGCCCGTGCTCGAGTGTGCGCATGGTGGCATCTGCGGCGAGGAATGCGTTGTCAAAGGCGAGAACGGTAAGGACGCGGCAGGGGGGGCTGGCGGTGAGGTTGAGCTGGGCGGAGACGATGTTGGCGCAGGTGCCTTCAGAACCGACGAGGGCGCGGGCGACGTTGAAGCCGTTCTCGGGGAGCAGCTCGTCGAGGTTGTAGCCGGAGACGCGGCGGGGAATGCGGGGATAGCGCTTGCGGACGATGTCGGCGTAGCGGTCGCGGATGGAGGCGAGTCCGTCATAAATTTGGCCCACGCGCCCACCAGAGCGGATTGCTGATTCGAGCTGCTCGGGGGTGGTGGGGCCGACGGTCATGCGGGTGCCGTCGTAGAGGACGACGTCGAGGGAGTGGACGTTGTCGACAACTTTGCCGGCGAGCAGGCCGTGGATGCCGCAACTGTTGTTGCCGATCATGCCGCCGAGAGTGCAGCGGCTGTGAGTTGCGGGGTCGGGACCGTAGGTGAGCTGGTGCAGCTCGGCGGCGTCGCGAAGGCGGTCGAGAACGATGCCGGGCTCGACACGGGCCAGTTTGGCGGCGGGGTCGATGGAGTTGAGGGTGTTCATGTAGCGGGAGTAGTCAAAGACCACGGCGACGTTGGCGCACTGGCCGGCCACGCTGGTGCCTCCGCCGCGGGGCAGGACGGCTGCTCCGGTGGCGCGGCAGGCTGCGAGAGCCGCTTCAACATCGGCGGCGTCGCGGGGCAGGATGACGCCGACGGGAAGCTGGCGGTAATTCGAACCGTCGGTCGAGTACATGGCGCGGGAGGCAAGGTCGAATTGGATGTCGCCGCGGAAGGTGGACTTCAGGAGCGATTCAAGCTCGCGGTGCGCGGCGAACCGCTCATGGTCGAGCGGGGGCTGATTCATGAGCGCAGAAAGAGATGGAATGGTCACGGAGAAATGGTAGCGCATGGAGCGGGGCTGGCGGCTGTGACGGGGGATTGCAGCGTTAGCGGGAGGGCCAGTCTTCGACGACGATGCCGAGGTCGTTGAGCTGCTGGATGACGGCTTCGAGATTGCGACGGACTTTGGGGCGATCTTTGGCGCTGGCGGTGGGTGACTCGGCAACGGCGACTACGCGGCCATAGCGCCAGGCTCCGGGCGGCAGCGCGATGAGGGCCTGGGCCAGGTCGGCGGGGCGCAGAACGAGTTCCTGACGGCGAGCACCTGCGGGACGGAGCATGGTTCCCTGCCCCATGGTGCTGGTGTTGGCGTCGGCGAGGTTGATGCGTAGATTCAGGGTGTTGGCGTCCACGGAGAGAAAGGGATTGGCCCACGCGCCAGGCTCATGCACATCGATATAGAGGCTCTTGGTGGGCAGGGGGATATTGCCGAGGGCGGCGCGCTGCTGGTCGAGCACGGTTGCAGTAGCCTGTGCCTTGTGCTCGGCGTTGACGGCGGTTTGCTCGACGCCGACGACGGCCTGCTCTTCCTTGTGGCAGGCGACAACACATACGACAAAAAGGAGGGCCAGGAGCAGGAATCCCCTGATTTTTAAATGCGGAATCACAGATCAAGAATAACAGCAATATCGAGGCCGGCTGGAGTGAATGGCATGGAGGAGAGAGACCTTCGAGACTCGGGCATTTGTGGATGGAATCCGCAAGTTGTACCTTTATCTGCATGACAGCTACTGGAAACTTCCCCCGCTTGGCGGAACCATCGAAGCAGGGCCGACTGAAGAGGTTCGAGATACTGATCCCGATGACACTTGCTTTGCTGGTCGTGGCAAGTTCGGCGGCTGGTGCGGCACCCTGGCATGCCAAAGCCAAATCGGAAGGCACTCCCAAGGGCTTTGAGACCGCGACGCTGCTGGAGGCTGCGGAAACCATGCCGTGCGGCGGGGCTTGCGGGGTGTTGGTTCAGCCCTCCACCGCCTTTTGCTTTCAGTTGGGCGACCAGGTCATGGTTGGGGAGGGCAGGGGCTTCTTGCATGAAGATAAGAAGTTCTCTGGCGCCGAGGATCTTGCGGGCAAGCAGGTTCTGCTGCGGTCGAGCAAGCGTTCGCTCTGGGTGCGGTCGGCCGACTTGCCTGAGCTGAAGCTTGCGCGCGGCAGCCGATTCGAGCAATTCAAAGGAGCCGGATGCATTCGCGAGGTGCGCAGGGCGATTGTCGCGCTGGCCGACAAGTCACGGAGGCCGTCGCGCGTTCCGGGTTCGGCGATGGCGATTGTGGGGCCGGATAAAGGGGATTCGCCCCAACTGTTCCTTTGGTTCGACTGCAACATGGAGACGGGCAACACAACGATAGGGTGCCGGCGGTGGTATCGCAATGGGGACGTGGACGGCAAGGACTGGTATTGCGCGCAGACGATTGCGGGAGCAGCGGTGGGGCCGGATTTCTCGATTGATCCGCTGTTGAGCCAGGCGGGGCGGTTGGTGCTGACCTCAGGCGCTGTGCTCAAGCACGATGGCCGAATTAGAATCAATGACATGCTTCAACGGCCCGGTGACGCTTGTTTCTAGGAAGCAAGTCAGCGAGTTAGCAAGTCAGCGGGTTCGGTGGCGCACGACAAGATTCATCTCTCCGCGAGTCGGTTAGGCCGGGGGAGGACTGACAAACAACAGTAGAAGGCCGTTCTCAACCCAGGAGATTTGAATGCGCAAGGAGTTCCCCGCGATCTGGCTTATCGCTGCGGTGGTTGGTCCGGCAACGGTTGTTGGCCAGGCGAAAAAAGTGAATATCGATCCACATGCCTCCTATATTGAAATCCGTGCGCGACGGCACGAGTTGCAGACGACAAAGAGCGACCGCGTGAGAACGGCTCTTCGGGAGTTGGAGTCGTGCACAGCGTTGCCGCCGGTGGATGCGCCGCAGGGACCGATGCGGATTCCGATGCACTATCTGCATGGCGGGCACGGTCCAATCAATCCGGCGGAACATGTGCAGACGGAGGTGTATGGGCGGTTTGAGGAGCGCGTGACGGCGGGGATGAACCAGTTTCTGGCGACAGGAAACCGCGAGGAATCGACCTGCGCACAGAATCAGATCGATCGATGGGCGATGACGGGCGCACTGATGGACTACGATGCGGTGGAAAGTCCGCAGTCGTGGTACCAGACGGAGTGGACGCTGAGCTCGATTGCGACCTCGGAGTCGGTGCTGCTGTATGACGAAAAGCTGGAGAGCTCGGTGACGACGCGGGATATCGAGTGGATGAACCGGGTGGCTCATCACATGATCGGATTCGCGGTGGAGGCGCAGCACCATAACAATCATCACTACTGGCGGGGGCTGGCTGCGATTGCGACGGGGGTGATTTCGTCGGATGACGAGCTGTTCAACTTTGGGGTGCAGGCCTTCAAGGACGCCGTGGATGAGATTGACCAGCGCGGCGCGTTTCCCAAGGAGATGGCGCGGAGCGAGAGATCGATTCACTACCAGTCGTTCGCCTTGCAGCCGCTGATTCCGCTGGCGGAGTTTGCGGAGAGACAGCATGTTTCGCTGTACGGATATACATCGGCGACGAAGCACACCATTGCCGACGCGATCGATTTTCTGGGCAAGGCTGTGGCCGATCCGGCCGTTGTGAAGGTGTATACGCCGGAGGAACAGATGGTGGATTCCGACTCTACGGACTTCTTTGCGCCGATGGAGTTTTATGCGCACCGGTTCCCGCATCGGGAGTTGCCGGCGGCGATTGAAGAGGCGCTGAAGAAGCCTACGTTTGCTACGCGGTTGGGGGGGAGTACTACGGTGTTGGCGGGGAAGTGAGAAAGGCAGTGGTTAGTGGTTAGTGGTTAGAAAGACCGCATGGGGTGAGGGTTGTGGTTTTCCGGTAGACCAAAAGCTGGAGTTGGGGCACCCGATCGGAGATGGAAATGTGGAACAGAATAGGCGTGATCTATTTGCTTGTCTGTTCCTGCGTCCTGTCATTGCTCTCGACGCTTCCGGCGGGCCATCAAGACGCGGTTTACCTAGTCCTTGGAGCTTCGCTTAGCTATCCTTTCTTTCTCGCGTGGATGAAGCCGAAGACGGGGTTTTGGACTGGAGCGCTGCAGCTCTTGCTCATTTTGGCCGCCGCGTTGCTTTGTATGTTCGCGGCTTACCTTTTGAGTTATTGTTATTTTCAATATAGGCGGCTCGGCAATGAATTCCGTCTGCGCGATGCACTTGGTTGGACCTTCGACGAGAGCCTGTCCTTCTTCCTGTACCTTGATGTCATGCCAGCTGCAATCACCGTCGCCATCTGGTATCCCATCGGGTACTTGGCTTCGTGGCTGGTCATTCGCCGAAGGAGTCTTGGGGGTACGGCCAAGTGATTTTGCTGGGAATTATCGGCATTCCGTTTGATGCGTGCTAAGGACGCAGTCTCCTACCCTTGCGGGGACAAGCAAAAATAAAACCAACAGCAGGTCCTTCACTCCGCTGAAAAGCGCTTCGTTCAGGATGACACTTCATTGGGGAGGGTAAGACTGCGGCGGTTCGGGGTAGTGGTTCCTATTTGGGTAGGAGGCTGCGGGCGATTGAGTCCAGCATGCCGTTGAGAAAGTTGATGGACTCGGGGGCGGAGTAGCGGCGGCCGATTTCCAAGGCTTCGTTGATGACGATGGGGAAGGGTGTCCCCTTGAAGCCGAGCATTTCGCCGACGGCCATGCGGAGGAGATTGCGGTCGACGGCGGGCATGCGCTCCAGCCGCCAATGCTTGGAGTTCAGGACAAGCAACGCGTCGATCTGCTCCTGGTGAGCGACGGCCACGCGGAAGAGGTCTTCGGCGAAGCCGCGAACATCGGGCTCGACCTCGTCGCCGGCCTTCCAGAAGGTGGCGCGGACCTGGTCGGGCGTCTGCTTGCCGATGTCGGCCTGGAAGAGCATCTGCATGGCCAGTTCGCGGGATTTGCGGCGGCCGGAGGTGTGACTTTGTCCTGTGGTCAAGCTTGGCCGCCTTGCTTTTCTTTGCCTGACTGGAGTTTACGGCGGAGGCTGACCATTTCGATGGCGGCGGCCGCGGCTTCAAAGCCCTTATTGCCGGCCTTGATGCCGGCGCGGTTGAGCGCCTGCTCGAGGGTTTCGCAGGTGAGTACGCCAAAGCTGTGGGGAATGCCTGTCTCCTGCTGCGACTGGCCGATGCCGCGGGCTACTTCGTTGTAGATGGCCTCGTAGTGGGCTGTCTCTCCGCGCAGGAGACAACCGAGCGTGACGATAGCGTCCACCTGGCCGAGGTTGGCGACTGTGCGGGCCGCGGCGGGAATCTCCCATGCGCCGGGGACGCGGACCACCTGAATGTCCGCGCGGGCTGCGCCGCTGCGGAGGAGCGCGTCAAGAGAACCTTCCAGGAGACGCTCGGTGATGACGGCATTCCAGCGGGCGACGACGATGGCGAACTTCATGCCGGCGGCGGAGAGATCGCCGTCGACGGCGATGGGCTTGCCGCGCTGGGGATCGGTCCAGGCCCAGAAGGAAAAAGAGAAACCGGGTTCGGGTTCGACAGTGAAGATCTGGGATTTCCAGTGAGTCCCGGTGATGGCGGAGAGACGCGCGACAGGCTCGGCGCCTCCGATTGCGCGCAGCCAGGCTTCGGCGGCCTGATGGACAGCATCCAGCGCGGTGACTTCAACAAGTACATCGGCGGTGGATGGAAATTGGCCATCGACGAACTCAAGATTGCCGAGCGGAGCAAGGAAGGAACTGCCTCGACTGTTCTGCTCTTCCCAGCCCTTGCCGGGGGCAAATCCGAGCGCGGCAAAGAAGCTGGCCAGGCGGTCGTAGACCGCGGCGCTGCCGGCTGGGCGCAGAAAGGAGATCCCTTTGATCATGGTTTGATTCTATCTTGCGGGGCTGGTGGGATTGAGTCGGGCTACATGGAGTTTGGACGAGAAAAAAGGCCGGCGCGGGCCCGGCCTTTTTCTGTGGAACAAATGAGCTGAGCGCTACGTGGTGGAGCGCGGCTTGACGGTGATGACTGTGGCCGGCACGGGAGTTGATTGGGGCGTGGTGAGCAGGCAGCCGGGGTCGATTCCGCCGGAGTTCACTGGCGTGCAAGCGGGCAGGTTCGGGCTGATCTGCTTGGTGTCAGTGGGCGCAGCCGTCGTGTTGTTGGGAATGCCGATGTAGTGGATCTGATTGTCGCCCTGAGTTGAGACGAAGAAGAGCGTGTTGTCGGGGCTGAAGGCGCCA
>Ga0302320_10028480_pt1 | contig 10723 bp, 10 predicted proteins | sample Bog_T0_3_FD_202130 | JGI IMG/M metagenome (GOLD analysis project Ga0302320, IMG submission 202130) | Peat permafrost microbial communities from Stordalen Mire near Abisko, Sweden - Bog_T0_3 | ecosystem: Environmental > Terrestrial > Soil > Wetlands > Peat | place: Sweden: Abisko, Stordalen Mire... | reverse complement strand
TTCGGCGCAAACACAGCGCCCGAAAACAGGGAGCTGCCCACAATTTGTTGTCCCGGAGTGGAACCGTCGATCGAGGTGATTTGTGGTTCGAGAATCATTTGAATCAAGTTATTCGCCCCGATGAATGGCGTGACGTCCAGCTGGATGCCAACGTTCTGGTAGGTTCCATTGATCGTCGGTATCGTGGTGGAAGAACCGCTGACCGAAGAGAAGGCTACCCCGCTCGGGAGGTAAATGCTTTGACCCACGACAATCTCAGCCATCTGACCATCGCGCGCAAGGATGGACGGGCGCGAAAGCACCTGCGCCTTGTCAGCGGTCGCGATGGCTTGGAGCGTCCCAGTAAAATCACTGCCGATCAGCTGATACATACCGCCATTGCCGGCCGCACCAGACAGGGTCTGGGGCAGCCCGAAGTTTTGGCCCACGTTGAAGGACTGTTGCACGGGGGTGTAGGTGAGGGTTCCTGTAGTTGAAAGATTTGTAACATATCCCGTGACTTGCGAAAATGTCCCGTTATGGCCTGTATAAGCGCCCTGTATGCCAATGTCGGATGCCTTACTATCGGTCACTTCGAGGAATACGGCACGAATCAGCACCTGCTGTTCGGGCTCATCCCGGCTGTTGATCACGCGCTGAATCTGCTCGCTGGTCTCCTTGTCGGCGATGACCACAATATTGTGCGTCACGGGGTCCACGGAAATGGTGGCATTGCCCACGGTGCCGTTGTTGTTATACTGGCTGCTGGAGGTACTGGTGCCGCCGCGGTTAAAATTATTACCGCCCCCGCCGCCGCCAAAACCGCCAAAACCGCCGAAGCCACCGCCGCCGCCGAAGCCGCCGCCACCACCACCAAAGCGTTGCTGTGCGTGCAATTCAATCGCTGCGCATAACAAAATCATGAGCGCGCCGGACAATGTGTTGAAAAAATTGGATTTCATAGTTTGTCTTTGCCTTAAAGTATTTCAGTCATTTGGATTAGAATCCGCCCCCGCCGGTGCGTCCGGCGCCGCCACCGCCGCCGCCGGTGGTGCCCCCAATCCCGCTGCTGGTGGTGGAAGAACTCATGGTCGTTGTGCCGTTGATCGAGCGCTGTTGGAGCGGGCTGTTTTGCGATGACGAACTGCTTCCGTTCCGCGAGGAGGTACTCTGGAACATGCTTTGCAGCACGGTCAATGCCTGTTGCGGATCACCGTTGTTCATCTTGAACACATAGACGTCCTGGTCGCGTTCGGATGGCACATCCAGCTTCTCAATCATGTCGGCGATTTCCTGCATCAATTCCTTCGGCGCAGTCACAATGACCGCCTGGATGCGCGCGTCCGCGACGGCGGAGACTTGCGTGGCTTTTTTGATGCGGTCGTTGGAACCGCTGCTGGTGCCGCCGCCGGCGGCGTTGGCCATCATGCGCGCAAAAAATCCGCCCGGACCTCCGCCACCCCCGGGGCCGCCGCCAAACCGGATGGGCGACTGGGTGTTGTTGCCCGAGGTGCTGCTGGGAAACACGTTGCCGATTTCCGTGGCCACATCCGTCGGGTTGGCATGCCGCAGCACAAACACCTGGATTTCCGTTTCCGCCTCCGCGCTGTCGTCCACGGCCTTGATGATCTCGGCCAGGTGATGAATGTTGGCCTGCGTGTCGGTGATGACGATGGAGTTGCCCGCCTCATTGGCCACCACGGTGGCCTGCGGCGAGACAAACGACGACAGGTCCGAAACCAGTTGCCGGGCCTCGACAAAGCGGATCGGGATGATCTGGGTCACAATCTCCGCGTTCCTCGGGATGCTCTCGGGGTTGTTGCCGCTCTTCACGGGTATTTCACGGGTTTTGGCGTCGTTTTTATCCACGATGGTCAGCGTGCGTCCGTCGCGGATGGCGGCGTAGCCGTTTTGGTTCAGGACGGCATTCAACAAATCCACCGCTTCATCCCGGGTCAGGTGTTTGCCGTTGACGGTCACGGTGCCGTTGACGCGCGTGTCCTGGACGATGATGAAGCCCGCGGCGTCGCTCAAATAATTCAGCACCATGTCCAAGGGGGCGCGATTAAAAATCAAGTTCAGATCGTTCACATTGGTGCCCGGATCGGTCGGCGGCAGGAACCGGGACTGGAATTCCTCCGGTTGTCCAGCATGACTTTGCGAAGGCGTGATTACCATGGGCTCTTTCGGTGAATTCGTCGGGGCAGCGTCCTCCCCGTCGGGCGCTCCGCCGGGAGCGGCATCCGGCGGGCCGCCGGCGTTCGGGCCCGAGTCTGGCGGAGGCGGCGAGCCGGGTTGGTCGGCGGCGGGTGTGTTGGTGTTGTCGTCCCCCGCAGCGGTTTGCGCGCTGGCGGGGACTAAAATGCCCGCCGCGCCGGCAAGCATCAGACTTAAGATGGTTTTCTTCATTGGTTTTCCTTTTCGCGTAAGTGCATCAATCGTTTTAAGACGTCATTGGGTTCAGTGGCGGAGGCGGGCGCGTCCGTGGCGGCGCCGGAGGAATCGTCGCTGGCGGCACCGGTGGTTTCCGAAGTATTGACCGGCAGGCTACCGCTTTCGGCGGGCACCCACCGGCCGTTTTCGAGGCGCAAGCTGTCGCCAACCACAAGGGTGAGCTGTTCTTTTTTATCGTCGGATTCCAACCGCACCTGATTGGCGGAGATTTCCAGGATGGTGTGACCGGCAATTTTACCCGCAACCGGGAGGGCCTGCTGCAAATCCGGGTTGTTACCGTTGAAAAAGGCGAAGGGTCCCTTTTCATAGCTCATGATGCCGACCAGTTGCAGACCGGGCGGCCCATCGTGGCGTGTCCGGCGAGTGGTACGACGGACATAGGATGAGGAATGATGCGGCTGCCGACCCGGGTCAAAAATGTTGCGGTCGCTGATGAAGCGGCTGAACGACGCGTATTCCTGCGGGCCGGGCACCTTGGATTGGGCGAAGGCGCCCGGGCCCACCGCGAGCATGGCGGTCAACCACAGGCCGGTTTTTAGGAGGGTTGATTTCATATCATCGTTTTTGCATGAGAGCCAGTCCGTTGATGTCCACGCCGAGCGTCATCTGCTGGCCGTTGTTGTCATGCGAGCTTAATTCCACGGTATCCAGCCGCACGGCGAGCGGGCCGGCTTCGATATCGTAAATGAATTTGGTCAGCGCACCCAGGTCGCCGGCGGTTTCGACGCGGCAATTCAGCGTCATATAATTGGAGGATTCAATCTTCCACTGCGGCATGATGCTGGTAATTTCGGCGCCGCTGTCGTGCGACCAGCCGTCCATCGCCTTCAAAAACTGTTGTTCCGCCGGCGACATGCTGGCTGGCAGCGCGTTGGTACACATGTCCGCCCAATGACTGCGGATGCCCTGCTCGCGCCGGATCATCTGGTTGCCGTCCCTGACCTTGCCGCGCAATTGGCGGACCTCCGCCTGGCGTCCGGACCACCAGTTTTGCAGCGGGGTGAACACAAAATTCACTCCGACGAAGAGGCCGGCCGCCACAATGGTCAGCAGCACCAAAAGGTCCTGGCGGTTTTTAACCTTCATTGGGCGCCTCCGTTAATGAATTTGAAGTTGAACACAAATTGGATGGGCGGCTTGTTGCCGCGGCTTTGCTCGAGATGCACGTCGGCCACCCCCGGCGCCTTGCTTAACTGGTTCTCCACCGCGAGCAGCGCCGCGTTGTTTTGAGCGTTGCCGGAGCAATTCACCGAGCCGTCATCCCGGATCGTGATGACCTTTGCGGTCACGTCGCCGGTTTCAGGAAACGCCAGCGACAGTTCGCGCAATATTTCCAGACTGCGGAAATTCCCCGCGTACCAGGGCTGATACTGCCGGATGTTATCCTGGATCCGCTGCAGTTCGGCGACCCTGGCCGACATTTGCGACCATTGGCTGCGATAATGCCACAGCTGGATCTGCTGGAACAGGAACAGCCCGCCCGCCAGCGCGCCCACCCCCGCCGCGACGGCCCCGGTGGTTCGCAGGCGGCCCGAGGAATATTTCGTGACCAAGCGCTCCACGATCGTCGGTTTCGGCGGCAGAAACTCAAACGCCGGTCGCGGCTGCGTCAAGGCATTGGCGGCCAGGCTGAAGGCCGGCGACGGGGCGGTGTTGGGAGGCAGCGCGGCGTTAAACGCGGCGGGGGGATAGACGGGAACGGTTTCCACCTTCAAACCCATCGGCTCGAAGCGCAGTTCCATTTCATCCGCGAGCGGCTGCGCCAGTTCTCGCGGGCCGAAGACGCGAATGCATTTGACCTGCTCGCGGAGTTCGGCGGGGAGCTGGCCGAGCGTGACGCGGGCCTCCCGGGCAACGGCGTCCGTGTGCAGCGTGCGGCGGCCGCCTTCGATTTCCATCGCGCCTTCGAGGGCGCGCAACGCGGCCACGCCGCCGCCGGCGCTGACCTGCAAGGCCACGTTATCCTCGCCCACGGCCAGCGCCAGCACGCCGCCGGCCTTTTCATCGCCGGCCAACTGCAGCGCGGAGATGCCGAGCGCGAAACTCACCGGCTTGAGCCGGGCGGCGGCGAGAATCTGTTCCAGGGTGGCGAGGTGTGTTTTCGGGATGCCGGCGAGCAGCACGAGCTTTTTATCGTCTTTCAGGGCGCAGCGCGAGTCGGCGATTTGCAACGTGGCCAGGTCTGCGTGAAACCCTTTTTCCGCCTCGAGCTGCAGCAGGCTGGCCGCGTCGGCCGGCGGCAGCGGGGGCAATTCCGTTTGCGCCGCCAGCACCCATTTCAGGGGGACGCCCACGACACAGTTGCGTTCGTGCACGCCCGCCGCGTTGAGCTGGTTGCGGATTTCCCGGCCCGCGAGTTCCGGGGCGGCGGTGAGGAGATCGAGGGTGAGCGGCGCGGTAAAACTTTGGAGCGGCTGCAGCGTCCCGTTGGTCCGCCGCAACACCACGCCGTCCAGCTTGCCGCTGTCCAGCACGAGGCCGAGAATGGTGGCGGGCTGTTTCCGCTGGCGAAACTTAATTTTTAGAGGGCTGTTCATTGGCATTTTCCAAGGTCATGGCGCGGCGTTTTTCGCCAGCAAATTCGCGCGCGCCTGGTCGCCGAGCGCCCAGCCGAGCCGGCTTAGGTCCTGGCGGTAAAGAATGACCGGCGTGCCTTCGCTGACATCGAACACGAATTTCACGCGCCGGTAGCCGCGGCCATAGGCGCCCACCGCCGCGATGTCCGCGGTGAACTGGTAGCTGTGGGTGGTCACATAATCGCCGGCTGCGAGCCCGGTGACGATGGAGCTGGTCGCGCCCAGCGCGTCAATGATCCAGGCGACGGAAGTCAGATTCTCCGGGTTCTGCTGGCGATAGGTCACCAGCGTTTGCGCCGCGCTTTCCGCCGTGGACTGATCCGCATTGACGCCGGTGACGCCCATGAACAACGCCGTCAATACCTCGACGCCGGCGGTATTGACATTGACGCGGTTGCGCAAGTAGGTGTTCGTGGTGGTGGTGACGTTGGGGTAGAGATTGGCGAAATCGGAGGAACTCATGCCAGCATTTTTGCAGCGGAGCGCGAAGGCGAAAATGCCCGGGTACGGCCGGTTGGTGAGCTGGTTCACATAGCTGGTGCTGATGCTGGCATTCTGCAACAGGGTCGTCATTTTAGCGGCGGAGGCGTCGGCGACATTGGTCAGGGACGAGCCGTCCGAATGAAAATTCGGTTCGCGTGTATAGACGGTGACGTATTCCAGCAAGCCGGCGTCGAGTTCGCCATTGCCGTTCAGATTCTGCTCATTTTTGTCGAGGATACCATTGCGGTTCCGGTCTTCGCCCACGAGCAGGTCGCTGGTGGCGCCGTAAACCAGGCGCAGTTCGTCCACGGTCTCGAACGGCGCATTTTTCGCGGCGTAACCGAGCCCAGCATAGTTGAGGGAGACGATGCCATTGGTGCCGCGCCAGTCCATGATGGCGTTGGCGAAGTCCAGGGTCATGTTGGGCAGATATTGCAGCGTATTGGTGCTGACGTAGTTCAAATTCAATTTAGCGCCCTCGTCCACGAGGCTGAAATAGGGTTCGGTGGGGTGGTCGGCATCGGGATCCCGGCCAATGAGCCAGAATCGGGCGTCGCCGACCGGCACCGCCGCGCATTTGAACTGCGTGTTGAGCGGCGTGGCCCCGTTGGTCGCAAAATTTTGCAGGACCAGGGCCACATAACGCGCCGCGCCCTCAATCGCCTGGTCGGCCGCCACGCCGTTCATGCGGTTGTCGGAGGCGGTCAATTCGTAGTTCATCGAATTGGCGAAATACAGGGCGATGCTGACCAGCCCGATGGCGACCCAAAGAACGATGACCAGCACCGAGCCGTTTTGCGATACTTTGGGTTTTCGGAAACATTCAACCGGCGATCCCCAACTCCCGGCAGGCCATGGGACCACCCGCCCGCCATCCGGCGTTCGTCGTTGAAAGTTGGAGGTTGACGGTTGCAGGTTCATGGATCAACTGCCGGTGGGGGTGGTCAGCACCACGTTGGTGCGGGACTGCGAGTCAATGGGCACCAAAATTTCGACCGGCTGCAAATCCGGCCGGCCGGCCATCTGGATGTCCACGCGCACGGCCAGGGGCAGATTGGTGTTGACGGCGGTCGGGTCGGTGGTGTCCCAGGTGTCGTTCCACTGGGCGCCGTCGTAGCAGGAAAATTTCAGGCTGGCCACGCCGTTCAACATGAGCTGTTCAGTCACATCCGGGGTGGACAGGGCGAGCAGATTCCGGGTCACGCTGCGATACAAATCGCGCCCGGCGGCGGCGGCCGTGGCCGGGGTTTTCAATTCGTACGTCACGCGCTGGATGTCGCCCCAGGGTGCGGTGTCGCTCAACGCGCCGGTGGCGGTGAACATTTCAATGGCAACGGGATCACTCACGCCGACACTGGTGAGGTTGTTGCCCACGCGGAAACCGCCGGACAACACCTTGCTGGTGCCGTTGGTGGGCGAGACGGCGCATTGCAGGTCGCGCTTCAGAAACGTGGCCGCGGCATCCACCGGCGAGGCGGCGTCCACCATGTCCGCCGTATCGTCGCGCAGGCGCAACGCGGCGAAAAACACGGTGTTCACGGTGATCAGCACAATCGCGGCGATACCCATGGCGAGGATCATCTCGATGAGTGTGAAGCCGGCGGAATGATGTGTGATGCGTGTTTTCAAATTACTATTGGGCCATGGCCGGCGCGGTTCCCGTTCCCGTTCCGCCCGGCGGCGTCATGGTCTGCAAATTGGCCAGCGTGCTCAGCCGCACCGTAAAATCCCTACCTTGCGCGGAATAGGTCACTTCCGCCGTCAACAACTGCATGGCATCCTGCGGCCAGCCGGTCGCGGTCAATTTCCAGCGAAAATCCAGGATGCCTTCGGTGACCATGCCGCTCAGAACTCCGCCGGCCCAGTTGGTGGTCACGACGCTCTCGTTCAACACCCGGTCGGCGACGCGCGCGGCCTCGCTCTTGCGCGCCGCGACTTCCCCGGCCAGGCTGGCCACACGCAGTGCTTCCACCGCGGTCGGGATCACAATGGCCAGGAACAGCAGTGCCGCCAGCATTTCCGCCAGCGTAAAGGCGGAAAGGCGACCCTTGATCCGCACAGCGCGATCCGGGGCCCCGGCCCGCGCCGCGCGCGGCCACAATGCACGGTTCCGATCAATGTGCTGTGTCGCTAATTTCATAACCCGTGCGCAGCCGCGTTTCCGTCAGCCAGCGGGCAAAACCGTCACCATCCGTCAATTTCAAAGTCGAGGGGCTGCTTTCATCCACGGTGCCGTCGGCCTGAAAACGGATGGCTGGCAAATGGTTGAACTGGGTCTGGGCCCCGGTGCCGGTGTTCAGCACCGCCATCGCGAGAGTCGAATCCACGGTCAATGCTTCCGCGTGGGGGTCGCCGTTCTGCCCGCTGGATTCGGCCGCCAAGCCGTAAGCGCCGGCTTGCTCATCCAACCACAGCATCATGGGCACGCCCTCGGACACCGCGCGGCTTTGCGCGACGTGCATCAGGGCCAGCAGCCTGCGCGTCTCGGTATCCAGCGCGCGGCCTCGGATGAACCGCGCCATCGCCGGGGTCGCGATGGACGTGATGATCACCAGCAGCGCGAGCACGAGGATCAATTCGATCAGCGTAAAGGCGCATCGGCGAAAATCATTTTGACCAACTGAAAGTGTCATTTTTGGTTCCCATCCGGCCTTCCGGGCTGGCGGAAGGCGGATTGCCGGCCCCGGTTTATCTCCCCCAATTAACCACATCGTCATCCGTGCCTTCCTTGCCGTCCGGGCCGGCGGACGACAGGTCGTAGGAAGCGGGGTTGTGCTTGCCGGGATAATAATAAATATACGGATTGCCCCACGGATCCACGGGCAGCTTGGCGGAATCGAAATAGGGGCCGTGCCAGTTCTTGGCATTCGAGGGCGGCACGATCAGATCCTGGAGGTTTCTGGGATAAAACCCGTTGTCCACCTCGTACTGGCCGAGCGCCGATTTGATGCCGCCGTTGATGTCGGCCGTCGCGGCCGTCACGCGGGCGCGCTCGGAATTGCCGGCGATTTTGGGAATGACGAGTGCGGCCAAGATGCCGATGATGACCACGACGAGCATCAGCTCGGTGAGCGTGAAGCCCCGGGCGGAGGATTGCTTTTGAACTGGGTTTCGATGGGTTTGGATTTTCATAAAGCCGTTTTCACTTGATGTTTGAGCTCATGGATAGCACCGGCAACAGCATGCCAATGAAAATGACGCCGATGAAGCTGGCGATGAAAAAAAGCAGCAGCGGCTCGGCGAATGCCACCGCCGTTTTCAGGTTGCGGTCCAGGTCATTTTCCGTGCCGGTGGCGATCCGGACCAGTTCCGCATCCAGCTTCCCGCTTTCCTCGGCCACCGAAATCATTTCCAGGACGGAGCCGGGGAACAGAATTCTGCATTCGGAGAGGCTTTGTCCCAGGCGGCCGCCCTGCTGCACCCGCTCGACGGATTTGGCGACCGCATCGACGAGCGTCTGATTGCCGATGGAACGGCGGGCGACGTTCAGGCTTTGCACCAGTTGCACCCCGGCGCCGATCAGCGTGCCCAGCATCCGGCAAAACCGCGCCATGGCGAACTGGGCGATCAGGGGCCCGATCAGCGGAACCTTCAAGATGAAACCCTCCCAGGTGCGGCGTCCCTTTTCCGACACAAACCAGGTGCGCAGAACGAATCCCAGACCGGCCAGGCCGAGCGCCACCAGCAGTCCGTAGGAGCGCACAATGTGACTGGCGCCGATAATGATCTGGGTGATCAACGGCAATGCGGTATGCATGTTGTTAAAAATATTCTGGAACTTGGGGATGAAAAAAGTCAGCAGCAGGATCAGCACGCCGATCGCAAGCACCAGGAGAATGCACGGATACAACATCGCCGTCAGAACCTTTGATTTCAGCTCCTTTTCGCGCGACTGAAATTCCGCGATCTGCGCCAGCACGACATCGAGGAACCCGCCCGCTTCGCCAGCCTCGACCATGGCGACATACACCCGCGGAAACGTCTCCGGCGATTTGGCCATGGCATCCGCCAGCGGGAGTCCGTCCACGACAGAGTCGTGAATCTCCTTCCATTTCGCCCTGGCCGCGGGGGACGAGGCCTCCTTTTGGAGGATCACCAGGGCGCGGCTCAACGGCACGCCCGCCGCGAGCAGACTTGAAAGCAGCCGGGTAAAATTTTCCAGTTCCTTGGCCGAGACTTTTTTACCGCCCAGCTTGAAGGAGAAACCCGGGGCCGGCGCCGGGTTGGAGGACGAACCGGTCCGGGCGGGCTGGCCGGCGGCTTCGGCCACGTTGATCGGCCGCAACCCCAGCGTCTCGATGTGCCGCAGCGCATCCGGCCGGCTGCCGGCATCCAGCACGCCTTCGGCCATCTTGCCATCGGCTTTCAACGCTTTGTAAGAGAAGGTGGGCATGGGTTAGCGGGCCACCGCGATGCTGGCCGTGGATTCGCCGGTCTGGATCTTGGTGGCGCTTTCGATTTCCTTGGCGGTGGTCACGCTCAACACTTCCTGGACGGTGGTGACACCGGCCGCGACCAGGCGCCAGCCGTCCTCGGCCAGCGTGCGCATGCCCCCCCGGCGGGCGGCGTTGCGGACCTGGTCCGTGGAGGCGCTCTTTAAAATCAACTGGCGGATTTCCTCATCCGTGTCCATCCACTCAAAAATCGCGTTCCGACCGAAGAACCCGGTATTACGGCATTCGCGGCAGCCGACGGACTTGTAGATCTTGTTCTCGAGCGGAATGCCCAACTTGGCCTTCAACTGCAGGGCCGTGGCCGAATCGTCGGTCTGCTTGCAATGCGGACAGAGCACGCGGACGAGGCGCTGGGCCAGCACGGCTTCGAGCGAGGAAGCCACCAGGTACGGTTCCACGCCCATGTCCACCAAGCGCGTCAAGGCGCCCGGCGCGTCATTGGTGTGCAGGGTGGAGAAAACCAGGTGGCCGGTGAGCGACGCCTGCACGGCGATCTGCGCCGTCTCGGCGTCACGAATTTCGCCGATCAGAATCACATCCGGGTCGTGGCGCAAAATGGATCGCAGCCCGCGCGCAAACGTCAGGCCGGACTTTTCATTCACTTGAATCTGGTTGACGCCCTTGAGCTGGTATTCCACCGGGTCTTCCACGGTGATGATTTTCCGGACGGCATCATTGATTTCGTTGAGCGCGGTGTACAGCGTGGACGTCTTGCCGGAGCCGGTCGGGCCGGTGACCAGGATGATGCCATGGGGCAGACCCAGCACATGCCGGAAA
>Ga0302320_10028478_pt1 | contig 10723 bp, 10 predicted proteins | sample Bog_T0_3_FD_202130 | JGI IMG/M metagenome (GOLD analysis project Ga0302320, IMG submission 202130) | Peat permafrost microbial communities from Stordalen Mire near Abisko, Sweden - Bog_T0_3 | ecosystem: Environmental > Terrestrial > Soil > Wetlands > Peat | place: Sweden: Abisko, Stordalen Mire... | reverse complement strand
CCACTCGGAGCGCAACATTATCCTGCTTCAATTCTTTGCGGGTAAGATGACTGGGCACGAAAACCTCTGGATGGGATTGAAACTTCAGGTTAACACGTTCAACGAGTTAGCAGTTTTTTCGCGCCTCGCGTCCGGCGGCACTCCGGCGATTTCACGCCTCGCGAAATCTGGTAGAATCCTTTAAAGGCCCGACAACAGCACAGAGGCATCGAGAAATGTTCAAAACAAAAAAGGACCAACCCGTAGCCCCGCAGGAACAGGAACGCTACACCAGCGGCGATGTCGCGCGCATTGCCGGCGTCAGCCTGCGGCAACTGCAATGGTGGGATGAGCGCAACGTGGTTTCACCGGGACAGGAGGGCCATCGTCGCGTCTACCTGCCGCAGGAGGTGGTGGAAGTTTCGGTGATCGCGGAGTTGCGGCGCAAGGGTTTCTCGCTGCAGAAGATCCGGCGCGTACTCCGTTTCCTTCAGAAGGAAATGGGCAAACGGCTGGGCGACGCACTGGCCGGCGACAGCGATATTCACCTGATCACCGACGGCAAGAACATTTATCTCGAGGACGAGCCGGGGCGCATTATCGACGTTCTTAAGAACGCCAAACAGCCCATGTTCCTGGTGTGCGTGACGGATCAGCTACGGCGTTTTCAGGCGGGGTCGAACCGCAAGCCGGCGCGGTCGGAAGGTTCGGCGCCTGGCGCGGCACGCAGTAAAATCGGCTGATCGCGGCTTGGTTGTATGCCCGGCGGAAAATGCGTCCACTGTAAAGGCTCCGGATCGTGCCCGGAGTGCTACGGATCCGGCCAGAACGCTCATCTGAATACGCGGGACGAGCACTGCGTGGGCTGCAAGGGGACGGGCCAATGCCCAGCCTGCGGGGGCCGCGTCCCAAGGAATCCGATTACACAGTTCCTGTTATGGCTGCGGGGCGACCGCTGATCTCCCGCCCACAATAGGGTGCCTGGTGGGACAGCCATGATCCTGCGGCTCACAAAGGCTCATGAAGACCATGTGGAACAGGCGCTTCCGCCTGTTCATCGGGACCAAAGGCGGCAACATATTGCACGGGTTACACTTGCGCTTCTCCCGCCCTGGTCCCGCAGACATGTTTTCAACGGTCCCCTTCTTTGCGCAGAAGAGGCTCGGACAGATCGGAAATCTGCCCCACAATGTCAGGACTAAAGGTTTCTGACTGCGCGCCGATAAGTAAGGCGTGCTGGTTTCCATTCGACAAATTTTTTTCAGCCCCGCTTCCCTCCTGGTGACGGGCGCTCTGTGGCTGGCGGCGACGCCGGGTTTCGCGCAGCAGCAGCCGCCACCGGCCGCTGCATTGACGGGGAGTCCAGCGGATCCCTTTGCCATGGATCTGGACTCTCTTTTCAACACGAAAGTGACGACGGCATCCAAATTTTCCGAGAAGCTATCGGACGCGGCCGGCGTCGTCTCGGTCGTCACGCAGGATGAGTTACTGCGCTTCGGAGGTACTACGCTGCTCGAAGTGCTGGAGCGCGTGGCCGGGCTCAACGTGAGCAGCACGTTTCTGGGCGACAGCAGTCTCATCGCGGTGCGCGGCGACCAGACGCGCGCCAACGCGGGGCATATCCTGATCCTGATCAACGGGCGCCCGGTGCGGGAGATTCTGGAGGGTGGGGTGAGCAGCGACATCCTTGAGTCTTTTCCGATCAACAGCCTGGAACGGATCGAAATAGTTAAGGGCCCGGGATCGGTGCTGTATGGATCGGACGCGTTCTCCGGAGTCATCAATTTGATTACAAAGAAGGCCGAGGGGCAGGATTTTCACGCCAGTGCGGCCGAAGGCGCCGCGGGTGAGCGCGCTGTCTCGGAAGATGTCCTGTATCAGAAGGGCGCGCTGAACATTGTGGAAAGCGGGCAGTACCACAACTGGCCGCGTTGGAATATCACGGAGCGTGCGGTGGCGGCATCGGGTTCGGTTACCGCACAGAACGCCGTGCTGCGCGACGACGGAACGGGCGGATACCTCGGGATCAACTATAAAGGCCTGAGTTTCATGTCGTCCTATACGGAACAGGAAGCTCCTTCTTACGTGCGCGGAATCGTAGGAGACACGCGCCTGAAGCGGGGGTTCGGCGATCTTGGGTACGCGCTGCAGGCCACCGAAAAATGGAAGATGACTTTCAACGTCACGTACTCGCGCTCGGTGATGGATGCGCCGGACTACCCCACAATCCATCGGGACTCGTACGAGGGCGATCTGGAGTGGACAAATTTCTATACCTTTTCGGAGAACGACCGGCTGACGTTTGGAGCTGTCTATAACCACATCGACGGCCTCGAGACCTATTTCGGCGTGAAGCCAAGTCTCATCGATGCGCAAGGGAGCCGAAACGCGGGCGAGGTTTACATCCAGTACGAGCACAGGCTGACCGACACCCTGAAGCTGATCGGCGGCGTGCAGGGCAACAAGATTGGCGCCATCGCCGTGAATGCGGTTCCGCGCGGCGGCCTCCTCTGGAATCCCTCGAACCATGTCACGATGAAGCTGCTCTACGGCGGCGCTTATAATGCACCCAGCCTCGATGAAACGCTGTTGAACCACCCGGGGTTGAAAGGAAATCCCGATCTGACGCCCGAGAAGGTAGGAACGCTCGATGCCCAGGTAAGTTATCGCAGCAATCGGGCGCAGGTGAGCGTGGATTACTTCAACAGCCGGCAGGTGGATCTGATCATCCAGGACGGCGCCACGGCTCCGGCGCACTACTATAACGACCCCACACCGGTGCACTTTCAGGGAGGCGAGGTGGAGGCCAAGTACTACGTGAAGCACGACTGGTTTTTCACCGGTTCCGGTTTGTATCAGGTGAACGACAGCGGATCGGGAGCGGCCAATCTTTCTCCCAGCGCGAGCACGGTGGCCAAGGCCGGCGCGAGCTATCTGTCGGACAAAGGAGCCACCGTGAGTGTGTTCGACGCTTACCAGGGCCATATAGCCGGTTATGGATTGACCCTCAACCCGCCGGCGGATGCGTTTGAGTTGATAAGCGCACACGCTCGCTTCGATCTTTCGAAACACTGGTTGAAAAGCGACTCGCGGGGAGTGGCCCTTTTCCTGAATGGCGACGACCTGTTGAACAAGCCGGTGTGGCTGCCGGCGCTCGGTTCCGGTTCGGCCAACACTCTTCCGGTAATCCGGGGCCGAACTGTCTTCTTTGGTTTTGAGGTATGGCAAAAACAACCTCGATGAAAGGCGCCGGCAACTATAGTGCGCATCAAACTCGCTTTCGTCCTGCTGGCCGCGGCATTGGTGCGCGGCTGGTCGGTGGAGCCGGCGGAAGAGTATCGCGTGAAAGGAGCGTTCCTGCTCAACTTCACCCGATTCGTCGAATGGCCCGCCGAAGCCTTCAAGGGGCCGAAAGACGCGATTGCGATTTGCATCCTGGGAGCCAGCCCGTTTTCCGCGGATCTGGATCTGGCGGCAAAGGGAGCGGTATTGGGAAACCGCACTGTGATCCTGCGGCAAATCCCGGACGCGCAACAGGCCCGCGCGTGCCAGATGGTCTTTGTAAGCGTGTCCGAACGGAAGCGTGTGCACGCCTTGCTTGAAGCCGTGAAGGAAGGGAACGTGCTGACCGTTGGGGAATCGGAGGGTTTCATCGCGGCGGGCGGCATTGTGGAATTCCGCCTGGAAGAAAACAAGGTCCGGATGGACATCAGCGAGGCGGCGGCGAAGCGCGCAGGGCTGCGTATCAGTTCGAAGCTGCTGAGCCTGGCGCAACCGGCAAAAAAATGAGACGCAAATGCCCCGTCCCTCAAACTCCGCAATGAGCCTCGCAAACACATACCGCAACCTGAACGTCAGGCACAAGCTGCGGCTGATCATAATGGCCACGGTGACAGCGGCGTTGTTGTGCGCCTGCGCGGCGGTGCTTTCGTACGATCGCATCGCGGCGCGCGACTCTATGCGCAACGATGTGGAAGTCATGGCGCAGATGCTCGGAGCCAACAGCACGGCGGCGCTCAGTTTTGACGACGCGCGCTCGGGGGAAGAGATTCTTTCTTCACTGCGGCTGAAACATCAGATCGTGGCGGCGAGAATCCTTACCGCGGCAGGACGTCCCTTCGCGGCTTACCGGCGTCTGTCGGCGGCTCCCTCGGCCATGCCGGCGGCGCGAGCGAATGCCTCGTGGTTCGAACCAAATCGGTTGGTCTCATTCAAGAGCATTGTTTTTAATGGCGCGACGCTGGGTACCGTGTATCTGGAGTCGGACCTCGAACAAATCGATTCGAGGCTGCGGCGATTCGCCGGCATTCTGACAGCAATCCTTTTGAGCGCCTGGCTGATTGCGTTTGCGCTGGCTTCGCGGCTGCAGGGAGCGATTCTCGATCCCATCGCCCATCTGGGGCGCGCCGCCAGGATCGTCTCGGGCGAAAAGAACTATGCCACGCGGGCGGTGAAGGTTTCGGGCGACGAGTTGGGACAGCTTACCGACGTCTTCAATGGAATGCTGTCGGACATCGAGCAGCGGGACGAGGAACTGCGGCTCCATCGGGACAGTCTGGAGGAGGAGGTGAAGGCGCGCACCGCGGAACTGGTGGAGTCTAACGCAGACCTGCGGTTGGCCAAGGAAACGGCCGAGGCGGGCAGCCGCGCCAAGAGCGAATTTCTGGCCAACATGAGCCACGAAATCCGCACGCCGATGAACGGCGTCATCGGCATGACCAATCTGGCGCTGGACACGGACCTCAATCCTCTGCAGCGGAACTACCTCGAAACGGTCAGAATGTCCGCCGATTTGATGCTGGCGGTGATTAACGATGTACTCGATTTCTCGAAGATCGAAGCGGGCCGGCTGGAACTCGATCCTGCTCGCTTTAATGTGTGCGACCTGGTGGAGGAAAGCATCAAGACGCTGGCGGTAGCGGCGCACGCCAAGGGACTGGAACTGGCGGGCCGCATACGGCCGGATGTACCTCGCTTCGCCATCGGCGACGCCACACGGATACGGCAGATTCTGGTCAATCTGGTGGGGAATGCCGTTAAGTTCACGGCGACTGGGGAAGTGACCGTGGAAGTCAGCCGCGAAGATCGGGTGAACGGCGGTCTTTACCTGAATTTCGCAGTGCGCGATACGGGGATCGGCATACCGGCCGATAAGCAACGGATGATCTTCGAAGCGTTTGCGCAGGCCGATGGGACGACCACGCGCAATTTCGGCGGAACGGGTCTGGGCCTGACGATTTCCGAACGCCTGGCGAAAGCTATGGACGGCACGATACGCGTGGAGAGCGAACCGGGCAAGGGGAGCACGTTCCAGTTCACGGTCTCCGTCGAAGCCGTTTCGCAAGAGTCTGAGGATTATCCACTGCATTGCGCTGTTTCGCTCGAAGGCGTATCGGTTCTGGTGGTTGACGACAATCTGACCAACCGGCGTATTCTCGAAGATCTGTTGTTGAACTGGGGAATGCGGCCGGAAACGGTGGCCGGTGCGCGCGAAGCTCTGGACCTTATCCACGTGCGAGAGGAACTCGGCAGGGGTTTCAAGATCATTCTCACCGATCTGCATATGCCGGAAATGGACGGTTTTGCGCTGGTAGCGGAGTTGCGCAAGAGATCGACGGGCACACAGCAGGTTCTGATGCTCACCTCCGGGCAACACCGGGGCGATCTGGCGCGGGCGAAGGAGCTGGGGATCGCGGCGTATCTGACCAAACCGGTTCGTAATCGCGAACTGCTGGACGCCATTTCGGCTGCCATCACCGCGGGGTCAATTATTGCCGGGACCAAGCCCGACGGGGAATTACAGCCTGTCGAACGCGCCGAGCCGAAGAAGACAGCCCAGGGCGGCCGGCATTTGCGAATTTTGTTGGCTGAAGACAACGAGATCAACCAAATGGTGGCGTGCGGCATTCTTGAACATGCAGGCCATACGGTGAAAGTGGCCCAAAACGGCTCTGAGGTAGCCCCCTTGCTGGCCGCCCATGCGTTCGACCTGGTGCTGATGGACATCCAGATGCCTGTGATGGATGGCTTTGAGGCTACGGCGGCGATCCGGGAAAGCGAGAAACAGACGGGAGCGCACATGCCCGTGATCGCGATGACGGCGCACGCCATGACGGGGTACAAAGAAAAGTGCCTGGCGGCCGGGATGGATGGATATGTGACAAAGCCGGTTCGGCACGACCTGTTGATGAAAGAAATCGACGAGTGTGTGAAAACGCAGGCAGTGCCTTTGCCCGCGGCCAATTCGGTCGCGCTGCCGGAACCTCCCGAAGAGGGCCAATTCGGCGCTTCTGAATTCGATACGGAAGATCTGGTGGAACGTCTGATGGGCAATCGGGAACTGGCGCGGCGTGTGGCCGGAGGGTTTATCGGCAATATGCCAGGGCAACTCGCCGCCCTGGCCCATGCAATCGATAGTTCGGACGCTCCGGCGGCGAGGCTGGCAGCCCATTCCATGAAAGGAGCGGCGGCGAATATGGGTTGCTCAACCGTGCGTGATATCGCTTCGAGATTAGAAGAACTGGGTGCGAGCGGGACCCTGACGAGCGCCTCGACCCTGACCAACGCCTCTGACATACTGATCGAGTTCCGCGCGGCGTTTGAGGCGGTCAAACCTGCGATCGAGCAGTTTTGCTCCCGGAAGTAGATTCACGCAGCCGCCGATCCGGCATAATATAGAAGCAAGTGGAATAGACAGGCCAGTTGCCTGGATACTGAGGCTGGAGGGTTGATATGAGAAGTAATGGTTTTGCCCGGCTGGCGATTGCCATACCGGTCCTCGCGGTGGGGCTGATGGCGGCGGCGTTCCCCGATCCGCCTAACGTGGGCGTTCCCGCGGCGCCAGCGGCAAAAAAGGCGACCGCGGTGCTCGCCGGTGGCTGCTTCTGGGGTATGCAGGGAATTTTCGAGCACGTAAAAGGCGTCATTGATACCGAAGTCGGATTTTCCGGCGGTGCGGCAAAGACAGCGCACTATGAACGTGTCTCCGAAGGCGACACCGGCCACGCCGAATCGATCAAAATCACCTACGATCCCAGCCGCATCGGCTATGGCCAGTTGCTGAAGATCTATTTCTCGGTGGCGCACGATCCGACGACTTTGAATCGGCAGCACAACGACGTGGGCACGCAATACCGTTCGTCGATTTTCTACGCCGATGAAGAGCAAAAGCGGATTGCCGAGCAGTACATCAAACAATTGAACGATGCGCATGTTTTCCGCAGTGCGATCGTCACGAAAGTCGTCCCACTGGAGGCTTTCTATGCGGCCGAAGACTATCATCAGCATTATCTCGATCTGAATCCGACCCAGCCGTACATCGCGGCGGTGGATATCCCGCTGCTTGAAAACTTCAAACACACCTACCCCGATCTGTACAAGAAATCGACGCGAGGCGAGGACTAACTCGATGATTCCAGAGAAACAAACCGGACGCCGGGGCTTTCTGACCATGCTGACCGGCGCCATGGCGGTCTCGAAGCTGGTGGCGGCTTCGTCGCATCCGGCGGAGAAGACCGTGCGCATCGTGCAATTCGATGCGGCGGGAAATCGCACCGGCGTGCAAGTGGTGGAGAAGGTCGTAAAGACCGACGCCGAGTGGCGCAAACAGCTATCCGGCCTGCAGTTCGAAGTCACGCGGAAGGAAGGCACCGAGGCCCCCGGCACCGGCATTTACGCGGACAACCACGCCGACGGCCTCTACAATTGCATCTGCTGCGACACCGTGCTGTTCGATTCGAAAACGAAGTTCGAATCGGGCACCGGCTGGCCCAGTTTCTACCAGCCGGTCGCCAAGGAGAACGTGAAGCAGGAAACCGATATCAGCTTCGGGATGAGCCGGACGAAAGTCAGTTGCACACGCTGCGACGGGCATCTGGGCCATGTGTTCGAGGATGGGCCAAAGCCTACCGGCCTGCGGTACTGCATGAACTCGGCGTCGCTGGTTTTCAAAGCGCGCGGCAAGGCGTGAAGCTTACTACCAGACGGCGCCGCTGAAGTTTGCGTGAATGCGGCGGTCTTTGGTGATCAGCTTGCCGCCGGCAGCCTTGGCCTGAGCCACGATCACCCGGTCAAAGGGATCGCGCGTCCACGTTTCGCCGCACGCCACGTCCGCCACTCGGTGAAAAGGGATGGTACAGACTGACACCGCGAAGTCGGTCTCAAGGATACTCAGCCATCCGTCTGGCCCCAGATTGAGGCGGCCGACATCGTTGAGAAACTTCATCTCAAGCAGCACCATCGGCGAAATTCTTAGTTCGGCGACTTCGATTTCCCGGAGAGTGGAGTCGGGAAGAGGCACCTCTCCGGTGCACAACCAAACTGCCGCGTGAGTATCCAGGTAGGTCAGATGTTATCGTCCGGATTCCACTCTTTGGACCAGTCGATCTCAACCAGGTCCTCAGGATCGCCATTGATCAAACCGGGGCGTTTCTTCATGCGTGCGAGGCGGGACCCTGGTGGCGGAACAGGGACAATGCGCAAAACCCGGCCCTTGCGCTCGATCTCAACCGGTTCGCCGGTGGCGAGGACGTTGTCGAGGATATTGTAAATGTCCTCTCGTAATTTCGAAGCGGTCACGGTCACAATTCGATTATCGCACGTACGAGATAGTTGCGTAGTACGTACGAGTTTTGGTTGTTATACTAGGCGTTCCGATGAACCCTGATAATCTGGCATTCGGCGCTATCCAGTATGTGGTTTTCCTGTTCTCTACCGTGTGCCACGAAGCCGCGCATTCGCTGGTCGCCAAACTCGGCGGAGATCTCACGGCGTTCGAAGGCGGCCAGGTTTCGCTCAATCCCATCCCGCACATCCGCCGAGAGCCGTTCGGCATGGTTGTCATGCCGCTGATCGGGATCGTCAGCGGAACCGGGCTGATCGGTTGGGCCAGCGCACCCTACAATCCGCAATGGTCTCAGCAGTATCCGAAGCGCGCCGCATGGATGTCGCTGGCGGGTCCGGCGACGAATTTCGCCATTGCCCTTTTGGCCGCCATTCTGATGCGCATCGGACTCACGCTGGGATATTTCGCGCCCGGTGAGGTCTCGACCGGCGGCATTGTGGTTGGACCCGGCGGGGTTGAATCCGGAATGGCGACGGTTTTAAGTGTTTTCTTTTCCCTCAACATTCTGCTGGGCTGTTTCAACCTGCTGCCCTTCCCCCCGCTAGACGGCTATGGCGTTCTGGGACTCTTCGTCAATGATTCGGGCGCTTTGAAACTGCAGGAGTGGCGCGTGAAGATGGGAGCCTTCAGCATCATCGGATTGTTGCTCGGATGGAGGCTGCTGAGCGCCGTTTACTGGCCCGTGCTGGCCACGGGCATCCACGGCATTTTCGCGTTTTATCGGTTCTCCTGAATTCCGATCAAGTTGATCGTGTATCCTGAAACTAAGCTCATACAACGCAAATCTGTAAACCTGTGGACCATCTCGATCTTCTCGAAGCTGAGAGCATTCAAATAATCCGCGAAGTCGCGGCCGAATTTCAGAACCCCGTCATGCTGTATTCCATCGGGAAGGACTCTTCCGTGATGGTCAGGCTGGCGCAGAAGGCCTTCTATCCGGGGCGCATTCCCTTCCCCCTTCTGCACATAGATACGACTTATAAGTTTCGTGAAATGATCAAGTTCCGCGATGAGTTTGCGGCATCGATCGGGGCGAAACTGATCGTTCACACCAACACGAAGGCCATTGAAGAAGGCGCCAATCCGTTCCGCATCGGCACGCAGAAGTGCTGCGGGCTTTTGAAGACGCGCGCCTTGCTCGACGGCTTGGCGGAGGGGGGCTATGACGCCGCATTCGGGGGCGCGCGGCGGGACGAGGAAAAATCGCGCGCCAAGGAACGCGTCTATTCGTTCCGGGACGAATTCGGCCAATGGGATCCGAAGAACCAGCGTCCGGAACTGTGGAACGTTTACAATTCGCGCGTCGACAAAGGCCAGCACATCCGGGTTTTCCCGCTTTCCAACTGGACGGAGCTCGATGTCTGGCAATACATCGGGCGCGAGAATATCCCCATCGTTCCGCTTTATTATGCGAAGCCGCGGGAGATGGTGGTGCGGGGGAATTCCCTCATTCCGATCGAGCAGGACTTCGTACTTTTCCCGGGAGAGAAGCCGCAAATGGTGATGTGCCGGATGCGCTCGCTTGGGTGCAGCCCTTGTACCGGCGCCATTCGTTCCGAGGCAGACACCATCGACAAGATCATCGATGAGATGAAGCTGGTGCGGCGTTCCGAGCGGGAAAATCGCGTGATCGATCACGATCAGGAAGGGTCGATGGAGATTAAGAAGCGCGAGGGGTATTTCTAAATTGAGTCTGCTTCGTTTTTCCACCGCCGGCAGCGTCGACGACGGCAAGAGCACCCTCATCGGCCGCCTGCTCTACGATTCGAAGGGCGTCTACGAAGATCAACTGGCGAGTGTAGCCAAAGCATCGGCCAACGGAAGCGGGGGCCATATCGACCTGGCTCTGCTTACCGACGGCTTGCGCGCGGAGCGCGAACAAGGCATCACCATCGACGTCGCGTATCGATATTTCTCCACACCGAAGCGCAAATTCATCATCGCCGACACGCCGGGCCACGAGCAGTACACGCGCAACATGGCGACCGGCGCATCCACGGCGCACCTGGCCATCATTCTGATCGACGCCCGCAATGGCGTGCTGCCCCAGTCGCGCAGGCATGCGTTCATTGCACATCTGCTGGGCATCCGGCATTTTGTGGTGGCGATCAACAAGATGGA
>Ga0302320_10028475_pt1 | contig 10724 bp, 10 predicted proteins | sample Bog_T0_3_FD_202130 | JGI IMG/M metagenome (GOLD analysis project Ga0302320, IMG submission 202130) | Peat permafrost microbial communities from Stordalen Mire near Abisko, Sweden - Bog_T0_3 | ecosystem: Environmental > Terrestrial > Soil > Wetlands > Peat | place: Sweden: Abisko, Stordalen Mire... | reverse complement strand
CTGGGCCGGGGATGGTTGCGACAGCAGATTTTTAAGGAATTGGTTCGGGAAACGCTAGAGGGGATCGGAAGACGACCCAAAAACGCGATGAGTGAAACCAACTTGCAAAGCGGTCCTGGGGACGAGTCCGCAAACAAAACGGCGGGGACGCCACGGGCATGCTGGCTACGGACCAAGGGGCTGTGGTTGCTGGGGGTGGCAGCGATTTGCTTTCTACTGGTGCCTAATGCACCGGAGGGACACATGGCCGGGATCTGGTACGTGATCGGGTGGCCGCTTCCGACGGCAAACCTGAGGGTGGGGCCGATGCAATTTGGCGGGCCAGTGGGACTGCATCCGGATATCGATTTGTATGGGATGATGAATGTGGCGGTCTGGGTGGTGGTGTTCCTCAGCGTCTATTGCATGGGGCGGAGCGGTCGGGCGCCGGGGATTGCCGTCGCAATCGTGCGAATTTTGATTTTGATCGCGGTGACCGGGGGGGCGGTATGGGTGGGGTACGGGGTGTATAGCGTAATTGAGTGCCTGACGAAAAAGGGATGAGCGGGCCGGTGAGGATGGGATCGGTTCGGCGGGGGCCGGGCAGCGTTTTCCAAGTATATACGGTTCTTGCTCTTGCGTGGAGCGCGCCTCGGAAGCTGCTCGCTTTGGAAAATTCCATGGCCAGGTGCGGACCGATGCTGAATGACAGCAAGAGGAGATATTCCAATCTCCTTTCGCCGCTCTTTTGTGTGATCGCGGGGATAGCACTGCTTTTTACGACGGGAAGCTCGTCAGGACAGGCGACGGGGAGGCAACTGCTGCAAGGACACGTACCGGGCCCGGTCCGGGGCCTGACGCCGATAGGGAGGCAGCACGGGAAACTGCGGCTGGCGATCGCGCTGCCGGTGCGGAATCCCAAGGGGCTGGCGGAGCTGGTGAAGGATATCTACGAGCCGGGGAGTCCGAATTACCGGAAATATCTGACGACGGGGGAATTTAGCGGGAAGTTCAGTTATCCCGGAATGAGCGCTACGAAACCGTTTGGCGGCGTGATTTATCAGAAGCCGGCGCCTGCAGGATTTGGGATGTTCCTCGGGACGGAGGGATGTGGGGCAGTGGAGATCACGCCGTAAGGCGGCGGGCTTTGAAGATAGGATGCCTTGCAACGGCGGGCAAAAACGGGAGGAGATATCGCCGGAAACAGGGTGCTGGACGGGAGGGAGGAAGGAAAATCGCGGGGAACACTTCAGGTCGATCATGGGCACCAATGCAAACGAAAAATCATCAATGAATATCGTCATGAAGTGGGGATTGAGGGCGACTCTGGTCCTGGCGTTGGCCGTAGCCGCACACGCACAGCAAACGGTGGCGGATTGGCAGAGGGAGGCGGTGCGGAAGTACCCGGAACTGGGGCAAAAGGGGTCGGCGCTGAACGGGCTATTTGTGTCGGAGTATTCGCGGCTGTCGAAGGAAGAGCCGGCGTTTTTCTCGGATCCGCAATGGCCGATGATCCTGGCGCGGGAATGTGAGGGGCAACTGAAGCCGGGAAGCGCGGCGGAGAGTTCGCCGAGTCCGGCGATCGCTGTGAGCCAGGCTACACCGTCAACCCTGGGAACGGCCGCGGCCCAGGGAACGCCCACGGCTCAGACGAGTCCCGCGACGAACGCCGGGGAGATTGTATCGTATGTATCCGACGGGCCGGAAAAGGTAAGTTACCACGTTTATTTTCCGACAAGCTTTGACCCCACCCGGCCGCCGGCAATGATCGTAATGTTCAGTCCCGGGGGGAACGGAAAATCGATTCTTGGGTCGGTGAAGGAGGCTTGCGAAGCGTTGAACTGGATCGGAGTCGGGTGCGATCAATTCAAGAACGACGCGGACGAAAATGAGCTGGATGCGAAGTGGCGCGAGGCGCTTCCGCATATCGAGAAGACAGTGCCGCACGATCCGGACCTGCTCTATCTCGGCGGGATGTCGGGAGGGGCATTGCGAGCGTACGATTATAGCGAAAGTTCGGCACGGGCATGGAAGGGGGTGCTGGCATTTGGCGGATGGCTGGGAGGGAAGAAAAAGCTGCGGTGCCCGGCGGAGATGGTTGTGGCAATGGTCAATGGCGACAAGGACAAGGCCAGCCTGAGCTGGGAGGTGACGGACGGCCCTGTGTTGCATACGGCGCATTGCAAAGTGAAGGAGTTTCATTTCCCGGGCGGCCACGAAGTGGCGCCGGCGCCGGTGGTGCTGGAGGCGATGCAATGGATGAAGAATGAGACGAAGCCGGGGAACCGGGTTTCGGCGGGAAAACGGAGTCCAACGCCGCTGGATAAGGATATGTCGAAGGCTGCGGGGTAGGGTAGAGAGGGGAAAATAACCGAAGGCAGAGAGGATACGGGCGGTTTGGCTTGCTCTCGTCCCGAACATCGTAAACTTGGGGCGGCACGCCCCGCCAACCATCGTCGAAAACCTGCTCGCCGTTAACGATCCGGGCAGTATGTTCATCCGCACCATTTTCCCCATGTCAAAAACCGCTTTCCTCATCGTGACCTTTCTCTCGAGCTCTTGTTTGACTTACTCTCAATCTCCACCAGCGGCCCCCTTTTATCTCATCGGCTGCGAAGACAAATGCGACAACGAGATCGTCTCCGCGTTTTCAAACAATGGGACCAACTTCTCCTGGGCGCCCGCATGGAAACCCGATGCGTCGCTCAATTGCATGCACGACCACACGCTCCTTTACTACAACGACAAGGTCCACAAGCCCTATTGGCTCTGCGCCTGTTCCGCCGCCACCAACCATGGCTCCGCCGTCGATGACGACTCTTTCGGCCTCGCGAGGAGCGACGACCTGCTGCACTGGACCCAGCTTCCCTCCGTCGCTCCCGCCGGAATCAAAAACAAAATTCTCGAAACCTGGAGCCCGTACCTTTTCCAGGACCCTGCCGACGGTTCGGTCTACGCCTTCGTGGCGATAGGCACGGATGTCGACTGGAAGGGCATCGGCTACATGAAATGCCTCGATCCCGGCACATGGACCCGATGGACCGAGTGGAAGCCATTCTCCCCGCTCCAGCACCAGAACATCGGCAAATACAACGGCCCCGCCGTCTACTATCTTAATGGCAAATACTGGTTCTTCTTCGACGACTACTCGCACCAGAACGGTTACCCCTCCGCGGAAGCTTACATCACCAGTTCCAGTGGACTTTTGTCCGGTTATGGTGCGCCGACTTACATCCCGTCACTCAACAGTGTTCTTCCCCTGGACGACAATTTCCTCAAGAAAGAGTTCAAGCAATACCGTTATGAAGGCATGTCGCTCGTACGGATGAACGCGCCTGTCTGGCGAATTTATGTGCAGGCAATCGGCAAGGTCAATGGATTGGCCCTTGGTGACATCATGGGTTTCATCGAGAGTGACGATAACATGAAGACCTGGGGAGCATTCCAGCTCCTGCGCGACTCCAACTCGAACGTGGCGTTGTTCAGGGCTTCGCATGTCTATCGCCTCGAAGACGTGATGACCGGGAGCCCCTCGAAATAAAGGCGCGTGTTTGATGTTATTCGCCCCTTCCTGGCTCGTCCGTTGGAAACGGTGTACTTTCCAGGGCGGCACGTTCGCGGGCGACCTTTCAGGCCGCGGCTTTGGAGGGGATTTGGATCACAGGCCTGAAGGCCTGTGCTTTGTGCGGACGGGCTTTCAGCCCGTGCAGGAACGGAGAAGACTTTAAAATTCGCAGGGCACGTGGCGATCAGCCGACGACGTCCGCGATGGCGCCGGCGGAGGTGTCCATGAAGCTGCTGGCGCAGAGGGTCGCATAGATGCCGTTGAGGGCGAGGAGCTCGGCGTGGGTGCCGCGCTCTACGATGCGGCCGTGGTCGAGGACGAGGATCTGATCGGCGTGACGGACGGTCGATAGACGGTGGGCGATGACGAAGCTGGTGCGACGCTCCATGAGGCGGTCCAACGCGGCCTGGATGAGGCGCTCGGTGCCGGTATCGACGCTGGCGGTGGCCTCGTCGAGGACGAGGATGGGCGGGTCCTTGAGGAGGGCGCGAGCGATGGAGACGCGCTGCTTTTCGCCGACGCTGAGCTTTACGCCGCGCTCGCCGACGACGGTGTCGAGGCCCTTCGGCATGCGCTCGACGAACTCGCGGGCGTTGGCGGCATCGAGGGCGGTGAGCATCTCCTCCTGGGTGGCGCCGGGTTTGCCGAGGCGGAGGTTCTCGCGGACGGTGCCGTTGAAGAGGAAGCTCTCCTGGGTGACCATGCCGACCGCTCTGCGGAGGGCGTTCTTCGGGATGTCGCGCAACTCGCGGCCGTCGACGAGGATCTCGCCAGTGTCGTACTCGTAGAAGCGGGTGAGGAGGTTGACGAGGGTGGATTTTCCCGCGCCGGTGTGGCCGACGAGGGCGACGGTATCGCCAGGGTGGGCGTGGAGACGGATGTTACGGAGGACAGGGAGGGATTCGTCGTAGGAAAAGGAGACGTTGCGGAACTCGACCTCGCCGAGGAAGGGGTCGGCGTCGGGTTGATCGTCGCGGGCGTCGCCGGGCTCTGGTTTCTCATCCATGATCTCGAAGACACGTTCGCCGGCGGCGCGACCGGCCTGGAAGAGCTGATTGAGCTGATGGAGACGGCCGATGGGATCGTAGAGGGAAGGGACGAGGAGAAGGAACTGGACGTAGTGGCCCATGTTGAGACCGCCGGCGAGGACGGCGTGCGCGCCGAAGCCGGCAACCATGACGGAGCCAGCGGAGGCGAAGAATCCCATGGAAGGGGAATAGAGGGCCCACGTTTTCATTACGACGAGGGTGGCGCGGCGCAATTGGTCGCTGACGGAATTGAAGTGAACGTGCTCTTCGCGCTCGCGGACGAAGGTCTTGATCTGGCGGATGCCAGCGAGGTTGTCGTGGAGAAGGGCGTTCATCGCCGAGGCGGCGGTGCGCTGGAGGCGGTAGCGCTTGTGGGCGGTGAGGGTGTAGGTGAGGGCGCCGGCGGCGAGGAGCGGGATGGGGGCGAGAGCGACGAGGGCGAGGACGAAGTTGAGGCGAAAGAGGACGACTGCGACGATGAGGACCTGAAGGACGGCAACGACGCCCTGCTCGAGGCCATCGATGAGCATACGCTCCACGGAGGTGACGTCCTCCAGGACGCGGGTCATGAGGTCGCCGGTGGCACGATTGTCAAACCAGCGGAGGGGCAACTGCTGGATGTGAGAGTAGAGATCGCTACGGAGATCGAAGATGACGTGCTGCTCGAAGGTGTTATTGAGGAGGAGGCGGAGGCCGTTGAAGAGGTGCTGGGCGACGAAGCCTGCAAGGAGAATCCAGACGTAACGCCAGAGGAGCTCCGGGTGATGGGCGCGGACGACGGTATTGATGATGCTGCCGGTGACCCATGGAAAGACGATGACCATGCCAGTGCCGGTAACGGCGCACAGGAGGGTGAGCGCGGCCAGGACGGGATAGCGCCGGAGATAGCCGAATACGCGGGCTACGGTGCGGAGCTTAATGGGCTTGAAAGGAGAGTCGGTGTGATGCAAGCGGAGTGCAGCTTACCCCAAGCGGGCGCGGGGCGCATGGGGGAAATTTTCGGCGGGGGATTTTTTAACCTCAGATTTGCGCAGATTTTTTGGGAGAGGAACGGGACGCGAGTGGACTGCGGGGAAAAAGAGGATTCTGAACAGGAGAGAGCGGAGTAAACGGAGAGAGAAGTTTGGAACCGGGGAGGTTTTGAACAGAAGGGAGCAAAGTTCGCAAAGAGGGCGGGGGCCCCGCACGCAAGGGGATGGCGATAACCGATTGAGTAAGAGAGACCCGTTCGCAACACAACGACGGTGAAGAGAACCAACAAATGAAAAACCTTCCTAAAATCCTCCTGGGCTGTGTGGCCGTAGCGGCCCTGGCCGTAGCAACGCCTGCAGAAGCGTACGATCACCATCATCACGGGACCTACGTGTATCACCGCGGGCATTACGGCTACTATTACGGGCACGCGTTTTACCCGTATTATGCGGGGCCGCACCCGTACTATTATGGGCCGTACGGCGGACCAGGCGTCGTGGTGGCAGGGCCCGGACCGACGGTGGTCGTGGCGCCACGGAGGCACCGGTTTTTCTTTTTCTTCTAGGAACGCGCTGTGCGCGTCCCGCGATCTCAAGGGCCAGCTAGTCGATGACCTCGAACTGGCTCATTAGCTTGAACATCTGGTAGCGATCATCGATCTCGCGGCGGGTGAGGGTGCGCATGCGCTCGAGGGAGAAAGCTTCGACATTGAAGCTGGCGAGAACGCTGCCGTAGACGACGGCGCGGCGCAGATTCTCGAAGGAGATTGTCCAATGGTCGCCGCTGGCGAGGTAGCCGGCGAGGCCGCCGGCAAAGGTATCGCCGGCGCCGGTGGGATCGTTGATGTCCTCAAGGGGATAGGCGGCACAACTGAAAAAGCCTTCCTTCGCGAAGAGGAGGCAGCCGTGCTCGCCTTTCTTGACGGCGACATACTTCGGGCCCATGGCCTGGATGGCGCGGCCGGCCTTGATGAGGCTGGTGAGGCCGGTCAACTGGCGGGCTTCGCCGTCGTTGAGGATGATCATATCAACGCGCTTGAGAAGGGAGAGGAGCTCGGGCTTCGCGATGTTGATCCAGAGGTCCATGGTGTCGGCAATGACGAAGCGGGGCTTCTCCATCTGGTCGAGGACGTGGTGCTGAAGACCGGGAGCGATGTTCGCGAGAAGGACGCAGGGCGAGGAGGCGTAGCCGGTGGCGAGGGTGGGGGTGAAATGCTCGAAGACGTTCAGCTCGACGCTGCGGGTGTCGCGGGTATTGAGGTCCCAATGATATTCGCCGGACCAGCGGAAGGTTTTGCCGGGAACGGTCTGGAGACCGGCTAGGTCAATATTGCGGCTGGCGAAATAGTCGACGTGCTTTTTCGGGAAATCTTCGCCGACGACGCCCACGAGGTTGACCTTTGAGAAGAAGCTGGCGCTGACGGCAGCGTAGCTGGCCGAACCGCCGAGGAGATCGGCCTTTTCCGCAATGGGCGTCTTGACGGTATCGAGTGCAATGGAACCAACTACGAGGACGGACATCCGGCTATTTCAGCATTTCCTTTACCTTCCGGCAATACCCCACGATGTCGTCCGCCTGCAAAATGCCGGAAACGATGACAACGCGGCGTGCACCGGCCTCGATGACCTGGGCGAGATTGTCCAGCTTGATGCCGCCGATGCAGAAGACGGGTTTCTTGACCATGTCGCAGACCTTGCGGACGTCCTGGAGGCCGATGGGCTTGTAGGAAGGCTTTGTGCCGGTGGCGTAGATGGGGCCGAAGCCCAGGTAGTCGACATCCTCGGAGGCGGCGGCGATGGCCTGGACCATGGAATGGGTGGATTTTCCCACCATGGAGCGATAGCCGGCGACTTCGCGAGCGCGGGAGACGGGGACATCGTCCTGGCCGACGTGGACGCCCTCGGCGCCGATCTCAGCAGCGACATCGGGGAAGTCATTGATGACGAAGGGGACGCCGCCTTCGAAGGTGACGGGGTGAATCTGCTCGGCAAACCAGCGGACGTCGTCGGGGATGAAGTTCTTTGCGCGGAGCTGGAGGATGTCGACGCCGCCCTCGATCAACCGGGCGGTGGTGTGGACGATGTCCGATGGGCGGACGTAGCCCATGTCCAGGATGCCATACAACCGGCTGTCTTCGAGGTGCTTCATGGGTCAGGGCGGGAGCTTTTATGCAATCGCCACCGGCGGAGAGGCGAGCCCAATCTGCCGTCTGGATCAGTTACCCGGCGATACGGCTGCTCTGGAACTCGGCGCTCCGCGATTCTATGATCTGCTCGACGAAGCCGGTGTGATAGTTGCCCCGGAGGAAATCGCGGTTGCGCATGATGGCCTCCTGGAACGGGATGGTGGTCTTTACGCCGGTGACGAGGTACTCGCCGAGGGCGCGTGTCATGCGGGCGATGGCGTTTTCCCGAGAGGTGCCCATGGCGATGATCTTGCCGATAAGGGAGTCGTAATGAGGTGGCACGGTGTAACCGGCGTAGACATGGGAATCGAGCCGGACGCCGCGTCCGCCGGGGGCGTAGTAGAAATCGATGCGGCCGGGGCTGGGCTGGAAGTTATTGAAGGGGTCCTCGGCGTTGATGCGGCACTGGAGGGCGTTGTACTTGAGCTTTGGCTCGCGGATCCAGTGGGAGAGCTTTTCGCCGGCGGCGATCTTGATCTGCTCCTTCACGAGGTCGATGCCGTAGGCCTCCTCGGTGATGGTATGCTCGACCTGGATGCGAGTGTTCATTTCCATGAAATAGAAGTTACCCTTTGCATCGACGAGATACTCGATGGTGCCGGCGCCGGAGTAATTCACGGACTCGGCGAGCTTGACAGAGGCCTTGCCCATCTTCTGCCGCAACTCGTCGTTCATGAATGGGGATGGGCATTCCTCGACGATTTTTTGGTTGCGGCGCTGGATGGAGCAATCGCGCTCGCCGACGTGGACGACGTCGCCATGGTCATCGGCCATGATCTGGAACTCGATATGGCGGGGCTGCTCGATCAATTTCTCGATGTAGACGCCGGGGTTGCCGAAGGCCTTGTCGGCCTCCGCGCGGGCGGCGTGGAAGCCCTGGACGAGGCTGACGTCATTGTGGGCGGGACGCATGCCGCGGCCGCCACCGCCGGCGGTGGCCTTGATCATTACGGGGTAGCCGATTTTTTTCGCGATCTTGAGGGCGTCGGCCTCTTTTTCCACGATGCCGTCGCTGCCGGGGGTGACGGGGACGCCGACGTTGCGGGCGGTCTCGCGGGCAACGTTCTTATCGCCCATGGCGCGGATGGAGGCGGCGGAGGGTCCGATGAACTTGATATTGCAACTATCGCAGACCTCCGCGAAGTGGGCGTTCTCCGAGAGGAAGCCGTACCCGGGATGGATGGCGTCGACGTCGCCGATCTCCGCGGCGGAGATGATGCGGTCGATCTTCAGGTAGCTATCCGCGCTGAGGGCGGGGCCGATGCAGATGGCTTCGTCCGCCAACTGGACGTGGAGGGAATCAAGATCGGCCTCCGAGTAGACAGCGAGGGTGCGGATGCCGATTTCCTTGCAGGCGCGGATGACGCGCAGGGCGATTTCCCCACGATTGGCGATCAGGACTTTCTTAAACATCGGCGGGATTCAATGGGCCTGCGCCGCGAGCCGGACTGAGAATCATTTGAGCCGGAAGAGGGCCTGGCCGAACTGCACGGGCTTCCCGTTTTCGACGAGAATCTCCGCGATGACGCCGCGGGTCTCGGCCTTGATCTCGTTCATGACCTTCATGGCCTCGATGATGCAAACGACAGTGTCCTCGGTGATCTCCGCGCCGACCTCGACGTAGGGGCTGGCCTCCGGGGTGGCGGAGGAATAGAAGGTGCCAACCATGGGCGAGGTGATCTCGCGGCCCGGAGTCTTCGCCTCGGCGGGAGCGGCGGTGGGGGCCTCGGGCGCGGGAGCGGGCTGGGGGGCGGCGTAAGTGACGGGGACCTGGGTCACGACGGCGTCACCGCCTTTCTTCAGCTTGATGCGGAAGCCTTCCGTTTCCATCTCGAACTCGGAAAGTTCGTTGCGGCGCATCAGCGCGATGAGTTCCTTGATTTCTTTGAGGTCCAAATGCAGGGGCTCCGGTCAGGGGTAAAAAATGTGGAGGAAAGCTAAGCGCCTGAGGGAGAGAGCGTCAAGCTTAGGAGAAATTGACGAGGCCCGCCGGCCTCGCCCTTCGGGCTCGCCTTCGGCGAGTCGTCTCGCTCCGCTCGGCTGCCGATTGGGAAATGGGAGGGAGTGGGAGATTCTTGAAATTGCTTTGACGGGTGGGGCGGGGAGGCGGGACGTTTGCGGGATGGCCGATCTTTTTGCGGATACTCCAGCCGAGGCCTCGCCGGCCAGGATGGCTGCGACACCGCTGGCGGCACGGATGCGCCCGCGGACGCTGGATGAATACGCGGGGCAGGAGCACATCCTGGGGCCGGGGAAATTGCTGCGGCGGGCGATCGAGGCGGACCGGATTTCTTCGATCATCCTGTTCGGGCCGCCGGGAGTGGGGAAGACGACGCTGGCGCAGATCATCGCACAGGCGACGCAATCGCGATTCGAGCGGCTGAGCGGGGTGGAGAGCAGCGTGGCGGATATGCGGCGGGTGATCGCGACGGCGGCGAACCGGCTCCAGACGAGCGGGGCGCGAACGATTCTGTTCATCGACGAGATTCACCGGTTCAACAAGGCGCAGCAGGACATCCTGCTGCCGGATGTGGAGAGCGGGGTGATCCGGCTGATAGGGGCGACGACGCACAACCCGTTTTTCTATATCAATAGTCCACTGGTGTCGCGGTCGCAGGTTTTCCAACTGGAGCCGCTGTCGCCGGAGAGTCTTGCCGGGGTGATGCGGCGGGCGCTGAGCGACAAGGAGCGTGGGCTGGGGACGTACCGGGTAAAGACGGAGGATGATGCGCTGCAGCATCTGGCGGTCACTAGCGACGGGGACGCGCGGAAGTGCCTGAACGCGCTGGAGGTGGGGGTGTTGACGACGCCGGCGGGGGCGGACGGGGTGATCCATTTCACGCGCGCGGTGGCGGAGGAGAGCATCCAGAAGAAGGCGGTGGTGTACGACGCGGACGAGGATCAGCACTACGACACGATCAGCGCGTTCATCAAAAGCATGCGCGGGAGCGATCCGAACGCGGCAATTTACTGGCTGGCGAAGATGCTGTACGCG
>Ga0302320_10028473_pt1 | contig 10724 bp, 9 predicted proteins | sample Bog_T0_3_FD_202130 | JGI IMG/M metagenome (GOLD analysis project Ga0302320, IMG submission 202130) | Peat permafrost microbial communities from Stordalen Mire near Abisko, Sweden - Bog_T0_3 | ecosystem: Environmental > Terrestrial > Soil > Wetlands > Peat | place: Sweden: Abisko, Stordalen Mire... | reverse complement strand
TCGAAATCGTCAAGCGATCCGATCAGGCCAAGGGGTTTGCCGTCCTGCCAAAGCGATGGATCGTCGAGCGCACGTTCGCCTGGCTCAATCGCTGCCGCCGGCTGGCAAAGGACTGGGAGAACTTGACAGACCGCGCGCTCGCCTTCCTGCGCCTCGCTTCCATTCGGCTAATGGTCAGGAAGCTCTGCAATAGCTGAAAAACTTTCCGGACGGACTCTGACAGGCCGGTTTCGATGATGCGGCGGTCATTCGCCATCAGCGCCGCAGCCTGCCCGGGGTTGTGGCGATCACCTCGGCCGCGTTCTTGCGTTACACCGCAAGACAGGTAACGGCCCTCGGCGTCCGTCGCGTAGATCAGATCGGGGGAGCAGGCTCCGATGGCATGCAGTGGAGCCGTCGTGCGCCGCACCGTTTCCCCAGCCTCCCGCAGGTCGGCGATGTCGAGGTTGACGCCGACAATCCGGAGCGGGTGCCCGGCATCGTCGGTAACCATGCGTCCAAAGCTGGCGAGCCAGCGGCGGGCGCCGTCCGCTGCGCGCCCGATGCGGAACTCCAGCCGCAGCGGCCCGGCCCCCGGGGCCTGGAGCGCCAGTTCCGCATCTGTGATGGATGCCCGGTCTCCTCGGGTTCGACAAGCTGAAGCAATTGCCGAAACGTCGGCGGCCCTGCGGCGGGGTCGACAACAGCGCCTCCCAGTTGGGGAAGTCCGTTAACGGTCGCGTGCGCGGCGCGCTCAAGGGAAAGGATGGCGTTACGACACAGTAATACCGCAGAAGGAGCGTTAAACGGGTGCCCTTGTGAGGCGTCGGCCGAGCCGCCAGACGGTGCTTCACCGCAACCCGGGCACCGGCCGGGGAGTCCCCGCGCGACGCCTGATGCCGGGCACCTCGAGCCGTCCGCGATGGGCAAGCGGGACCCTGCGGCAGGCCCCGGGGCGCCGCCGATCGTTTCACAGGAACGGTGCCGGCCTCGGACACTGCTCGCCCGTCGAACGAAGGAGCGCGCGGCGGCCGCGGACGGCGTAACCGGTGGCGCGCCTCGGCGAGGCCGAAGGTCATTCTTGGATGACCCCAAGAACCGACGGCGACAGTTGCAATAGGCCGGCGGTGCTGTCGGATTGTGCACCAGAGATCAGGCGGGCGCTATTATTCCGTTACGAAGGTTGCGCCGTATGATAACTTGTTAACACGGAAATGTGATTAGACTTTAGGCGGGCGCCCTCCTATTTGCAAATCTGCGCAGGAACCTTGGACCTGCGGACGTTCAGAGGGGGCTAAAATGAGTTATCTCGAACCGTCAAGTTATCGCGAACTGTCACTTGGAAACATGAGTATGCAGCTCCATGAAGATTATGAGGCGGAGCTGCTCCGGGGCATTGCCTTCCTCAAGGCAGAAAATAGGGGTCTGGAGTACCTGTGCAACTCGCAGCAGGAAACCATCGTGCAGCTGCGCCCATTCGAGCCTCCAATTCCTGCCTGAGTTCGATTCGGGCCCGCCGCGCACGCGGCAGAGGTCGGAGCGCCGGGAATCCGCCCGGAACCGATCCTACCAGCGCGTTTTGACAATCAGTAATCTAACGTGCGCGGAACGGTTTCGCCGCACCCAGGCATGGACGCTCCTCCAACAGGCCGGTAACCGGGCGCGAATCTCCGAACGCCTACAAAATCCACCTAAACCCCGCCGCCTCCGCCGCCCATGACAAAGCTCCGAAACGGGCGACCGCCCGCACGGGCATGACAAGCGAATTTCCGCTGCAGTACCACGGCGGCAAGGATCCACGGGTGAGCAGATTCGGCAAGTTCGTCAGCAAGCTCGATATGCTGCGTCCAGAGAAAGGCGGCCCGCCTATCTCCGAGGCAGCGGCGCGCTGACTTGGCCAATCTCGGCATCATCTCCGGCGCGCAGTCCCAGGTAGTCGCGAAGGACGAGGCCATGAAGATCACCCTTCCGATCGCAGTCACGCTTTCCGTGCTCGGCGTCCAGGACGCTGCTGCACTGTCGCCGGAGCTTACCGCCTACGCGATCGACGCCCGGGCGTCAGGAGTTGCCGAAACCCTGAACAACATCGCCAACCTCACTGTCGTCTCGAAGGACACCAACGACCTCCGCGCCGAATACCGTGCCGGCTTCGTGCAGGGAAAGCTGCAAGCCAAGGGCATCCTCGCCGCTCGTGACAACACATGGGATTTGGCCTACCTCACCGACCCCTCGCACGGCTTCCCGAAACAACCGAGTCCCACGCCGGCCGAACTCAGTCGCGCCGCCGGTCTTTTGGGAAGCAACTACACCGCCTTCATCGCCCATCTGAAAAGCCCCGACACCGATCCGAAGGTCGCGCAAAACCTCAAGCGCCTGCTGTTCCGAATGGTCGGCATCTATCATGGCGCAACGCGAAAGGAGCCCGCGCCGCTCGATTTTTCCGGCGCATGGCTGCCGGACGCGGCCTATTTCAAACCCGCCGAACTCGGCCTGGGCTACGAGACCTCAAGCCTCACGTTCATGGATCTCTATTACATCAATTCATCTAACGATCTCAGCGACACTATCACGTTTGGGAAACCGCCGCCGACAACGGCGTCGCCCGTGGACAAATGCACGGCCTTCCTCAAGCGAGTCGGCCCCGAAGTCATCATTGCGCACAACTCGTGGATGGGCTTCCTCTCGCAAACGATGACCATGACGCTCGCCATAAACGGCGAGCATCTTACTGTCAACGCCGCCACGCCCGGCCTGATCGGGTCTGGCACCGACTTCGGCTACAACAACAAGGGGATCATGTTCAACGAGACCACGCATCGCATGGCGCATAGCGTGGTCAAGCCGGACGGCATCTGGATATTTTGGCGAGCCGCCCTCGCCGAGCAATTCTCCGCCTCCATCGATGACTTCTTCCGCTATATCTCCATTGACAACACCGGCACCTATCTGAACGGCTACATGCTGTCCGACGCGAAGAGCGGCGAAACCGGGCTCGTCGAAATGTCCTATCGCTGCTTCATCTATTACCGCTCCTCCGGCGGCGCCTACGCACTCTCCAGCAAGTCGCTCGATGGGCAGGCGTGCTCCACCGAGTACGACGCGGAGATGGTCACCCCCGATCACCTTCTTGGATTCAACTTTCCCGCCTCGATCCAGGTGCGGGCCGACCTGCAATCGCAAGACAACCGCCCGGCCCGCCGCCGCCAGTTGATGAGGCTCATGCCGGGCGTCGTCGACCTCGACTCGGCCAGGACAGCGATCACCTACACCGATCCGGCAAACCCGCTCTCCGTATTCGGCCGCTGGGATCTCGATTACGGCGAAACCTCATTCCCGAAAATGGTCCCCGACGGCGCGGTCGACGCGAAGGTCGGGGACACTGGGATGGTCCGCTCGTTCATGAAGCTCAACGGCGGTCTCGACCGGAGCCAGGACGCCAAGGGCTTCTGGATGTTGTTCGGCACCGCCAGCATCCGCGGCGCCCCGTTCGTTTGGAGCCAATCGTCCTGGAAATGGCAAAAGCTCCGCGACGTGCCGGACCGTCTGGCCGGCAAATACACTCTCATTCCGCTGCACCTGAAATAGGCGCGCACGCGAAAGTTTCAGCATCATGGTCCGCCGCCGCCCCGCTACGATATGTTCGGCTCAGGGTTCACAGTGACGGATGGCGAGGCCGCCAGGGTCCGCGCCGCGTTTGGGCAGGCAGGCAGGCACCGGTGGCGGCTGTAAAAATGGGGCGCCTGTTCCCCCCAGCCTGAGCGCCGACGATACGCAGGCGGCGGCCGGATGATCGTCCGCGGGAACCAGGCGGTGAACGACGATGAGGAGGCCGGGGGCAAGCGCGCCTGATCCTGCGAGCCGCCACCGCGCGGCGGCTCGCAGCAGCGCCGTTCGCGGCTGGCGTGAACGCGGAAGCGGCCGCCTGTCCGAAGCACGCGAAACATCTCGGCAAACGCGGGCGCCTTGTTGGCAAAAGGTTCAGGACAAAGTTGGGCCGATGACGAAGTGAGGGCGCTGGTGCGGGAGCGCTATCGGGCAATCGTGCGAGAGGCTGCTGCCTCCCGGAGTCTGGCTCGTGCTGCGGCGCCGGACATCGGCTTGGACGCGGTCGGCGATGCCCGGCGAGGCCGTGTCGATCTCGGCTTCGGGGCTGGCAACGACGTGTTCATTGCGCGTCACGAGGTCGGAGCGCAAGGCCGGGTGATCGGCGTTGATATGATGCCCGACACGATCACGCGCGCGCAATCCGCGCAAGCTGGGTTCCGGCAATGGCGGGTTCCGGCTCGGCGAGATCGACCGCGTGCCCATCGAGAGCCGCAGCATCGATGCGATCATTGGCTCGCGCAGCGAATCGGCCGTGCTGCCTCGCCGCCTGGATCAGACCGGCACGCCCCAAATCCTTGAGAAGAAACGATAGCGTCGGCGATGGCACCGCCAGCCGCAGCGCGATTTCGCCGACGGGCATGCCGTCCTGCCGCTGCCGCACCAGCAGACGGAACACCGCGGGCCGGGTAGCGTGTGCAAGGGCCATGGTGGACCACCGAAGAGCGGCGATCGGCTGCGCACCGGCGCCATGGCGTCCACGAAGTGAGACGGGCCCGAGCGCCCGGGGTGCAACCCCGCAGCGGGTGCGATCGCGATCAAGGCCAGCAAGAAGATCACCTTGCGCGGGCATGGGAGACCGAACCTTGGCCGCCGTTCATGAGCCATTAACCGTCCGGCGCTATCCTCCTCATCAATTCGCCCGAAGGCGACGGAAAGGCGTGATGTCAGACGTTCTGCGCATAGCCGTATCGGGCGCGAACTATTCCACGTCGCGGCAGTCCAACGCCGCGAGCAATGTCGCCGCCTCCGGCATCCGGGGCGGCCTATGGTGGATTCCAGCCGCAGGATGTCGTCACCCTGTCCTCGGCCGCCTATCTGGACGGCCCGATGCTTTCGGCTGAGCCTGCCACGGAACACCTACGAACCTTGGAGCAAAAAACAGTGCTACGGCGTTCCCTCATTACCGCTGTTGGAGTTGGCCTTGCCGGTGCCGGTGCCGGTGCCGTTGCGCTGCCGGCGGCGGCCCAAGGGTTGCCCAAGATCGAGTGGCGGTGTGCCTCCAGCTTTCCCAAGGAGCTGGACACAATCTATTTCGTCGCGGGCTTCGTCGCGGATCGCGTCGCCAAAGCGACCGGGAACCGCTTTCGCATTCATGTGACCCCGCCCGACCCGTCGGTCCAAGCATTCGGGGTGCTCGATGCGGTGAGCGACGGCACGGTACAGTGCGGTCACACCGCCTCCCTCTATTTTGTGGATCGCGACCCCGCCTTCTCGTTCGATTCCGGTTTGCCATTTGGTCTCAACGCGCGCCAGCACAACGCCTGGATGATTGGAGGTGGCCTGGATCTGCTGCGCAACTTCATGCGCTCCTATGACGTGGTACCGTTTCCAGCGGGCAATACCGGCGCGCAGTTGGGCGGATGGTTCAACAAGGAGATCAATGACCTGAGCGATCTTCGCGGTCTCAAGTTCCGCATTTCCGGGCTGGGCGGCAGCGTGCTGGAGCGTCTGGGGGTTGAGGTCGAGAATCTTCCGGGCGATGCCGTGTATGGCGCGATGAAGAGCGGCGCCGTCGATGGCGCCAAGTGGATTGGCCCCTACGACGACGAGAAGCTGAAGCTCAACACCGTCGCCAAATACTGCTACTACCCCGGGTGGTGGCAGAGTGCATCCCAGTTGTCGCTGATCGTCAATCGCAGCCAGTGGGAGCGGTTGCCGGAGCCGTACCAAGTGGTGTTCACCATGGCTTGCGCGGAGGCCAACGCCTGGCTGCTCGGCAAGTACGACGTGGTCAACGTGCCCGCCTTGCGGCGGATGGTTGCCGCCGGAACGGTGATCAAGCCGTTTCCGCAGGAGGTCATGACCGCCTGTTGTCGGACGGCCGACGCGCTCAACGATGAAATCGCCAGCCAGCACCCGACGTTTGCCCGCCTCTATGCCGACTGGCGCCGCTTCCGAGGAGACATCTACGAATGGTTCCGCCTGAGCGAACTGGCGCTCAATGACTTTGTCCTGGCCGCCACGAAAGAGGCGCAGAAAAGCTGAGGTCGGCGATGAATGGGGGCAACGCGACGACGCCCGCTGGATACCCGGGCAGTTGGCCGATCAAAAGCCGGGACGTGCGGAGCCAGTTCTTTGACTCCAGCATCTGGGACGACTTCGAGTTTCGGTCGGGGGACATCATCATTGTGTCCTACCCGAAGTCTGGATCCACCTGGATGCAGCAGATCGTGGCGCAGATCCTGTTCAATGGAGCCGTGGACGCCGAAGTCGCCAAACTGTCCCCCTGTCTCGATCTGCGTTTGCCGCCGCGCGCGGAGAAGCTCGCCATGCTGAGCGGGCAGACCCATCGTCGTTTCATCAAGAGTCATTTGCCGCGGGAAGCGGTCGCCTATTCGCCGCAGGCCAAGTACATCTTCGTGGCACGGGATGGCCGGGATGTGGTATGGAGCATGCACAACCACTTCGGACGGGCCAACGACCTGCACTACCACGCTTTCAACGAGACCGCTGGCCGCGTGGGGCCGCCCGTGGTCCGGCCACCTGAATCGATCCGGCAATACTTCCTCGAGTGGCTGCAGGGTGACGGCTACCCGTTGCTGCCGTTTTGGCAAATGATTCGGTCATGGTGGGAGATCCGGTCCATGCCAAACGTCCTGCTGATACACTATCAGGAACTCAAGGACGACCTGGAGGGCTACATGCATCGGGTGGCCGACTTCCTGTTGGTTCAGGTTGCGGTGGTGGATTGGCCCCGGCTCGTTTCGCACTGCCGTTTCGACTATATGAAGCGGCATGGCGAACAGGTCGCGCCGCTCGGCGGCGCCTTCTGGGACGGAGGTGCCCAGACATTCATTCACAGGGGAACCAATGGGCGCTGGAACGGCGTCCTGACGCCGGCCGATTGCAGCGCGTATGAGGTGGCCGCCCGTCGGGAATTGGGCGATGACTGTGCGAGTTGGCTGGGCACCGGAAAGAGCCGAGCGTAACATCGTGTCCGGCTCCGACCCCGCCGAAAGTGTGGTTATATCGTTGATTTCCGGGGTGATTGGGTTACGGGCCGGAGTCAACCGGCGAAAAGTGTTTGAACCGAGAAGGGCCGTCGATGACGGCGGGATAAGCACGCGGCCGAGCTTGGCGACAGCCTGCTCGAAGCGGGTGTCCGGTTGATGTCCGGTCCTGGCCGGGGTGGCGGTCCCCTGAGACGCTCGACGGCTCCGATCCTGCGGCGGTCCGGCCGTGCCGATCGACAAGATCGCGGGCGGCGAGCCTAACCTAACGATCTGGCTCGGCCAGCCAGCGAGACCGTCACCCAGCCGCTTCCTGAGCCGCTGGCTTATTGCCGGGGCGGATCGGCCAGCACGCCTGAGTTGTTCGACGGTGTGGACTCAGGCTGGTCGGGGAGCAGCATTTCCGACGTCGAGCAGCCACGGACGTATCACCCGCGCAAGGAAGGCGCAGCCACGCCAAACGGCGAGCAGGCCTTTTTACACATTCTTCATCTTGCTCCGTTACGGTCTCCCGTGAGGCGGGTAGATAGCCGTCGGTCGGAAAGGAGTCCATTCCGGAATCCTCTCTAGGAACAAAATGTACTACCGGATCATCCGTGCTCTCCTGCTTGCTTTGGTGAGTGCCGTAACGTTTGGCGGTATGGCCGTGGCCCGGGACATGGCCGCGATCAAGGCCAGCGGGCACCTCATCGTCGCAGTGCCGGCCATGACATCGCCGCCCTTTACTTTCGAGCGGAACGGAGAGCTGATGGGGATCGACATTGATCTGGTTCGATCCATCACTGATACCCTGGGCGTCCATCCCGAATTCATCCGCCAGGGCAGGACGTTCAACGAGGCTATCGACCTCGTCGCGGCTGAACAGGCGGACATGGGGATCGGCAAGATCAGCCGCACCGTCAAGCGCGCCGCAAACGTGCTGTTCACCGAACCTTACGCCACTTTGAATCACGCGCTGCTGGTAAATCGCCTCCGTTTGGCGGAAATGTCTGGCGATCGGCCTGTTGCCGAGGCGATGCAAAGCTACGGCGGCTCGATCGGTGTCATCGCAGGTTCGTCGTTTGCCGATTATGCCCATTCAGTTTTTCCACATGCCAACATCGTCGAGTTCGACACCTGGGACCAGGTGGTCAGCGCCGTGGCACAGGGCGACGTGTCGGCGGCCTACCGCGACGCCTTCGAGGCCCGTCTTGTCCTCAAAATCCACCCGGACATTGCGATGAAGGTCCGGGTCATCGTCATCGACGACATTCAGGACACCATTGGGATCGCCGTCAGCCCATCCAGCTTCATGCTGCAGAACTTCCTGAACGTCTTCCTGGAGGTCAACAAAATACATTATGACGCAAGCAAACTGATATCGAACTACCACGAATAGCGCCGATAACATTGCAGGGAACGGGAAAATGCTGGGGAAGGTATTAGCGCATCCGCTGACTATGGTGGCGGCGATCGTCCTTGGGATACTTTTCGGCATGTACGTGCCCGGCTATCATGAGCCACTGCAGTTCATCAGCAAAGTCTACATCGACCTGCTCAAGATGCTGGTTTTGCCGTTCCTCGTGTCAGCGATCATAGTTAGCGTTCACCGTTTGGTTTCCAATCCGGCGGCCTCAAGGCACATGAGCAAGATTGTAATCTACGTGCTTCTTGGCCAGTTGGCGGTGGGCTCCGCAGGGGTCGCCTATATGGTGGCGGCGCAACCGGGAAGCAATATGGCCACTGCCACGATGCAGGCGTTCGGGCGGCTTGTGGAATCGGATGCCAGTGCGGAAACGCGGATCAGTCTGCTGACACCCTATGCGGGTTCCCATGAGAACGTGGCGATCAGCCTCATCATGCGGATGGTGCCCGACAACATCTTCAGCTCACTTTCGGCTGGCGATACTCTAAAGACGCTGATTTTCGTTCTTTTCTTCGGGATATCGTTGGCGAGCGTCCGCAAAGGAAGCAACAGTCTTGTCGATGCGTGCGAGGTCACTTCCCTGGCGTGCCAGAAGATGATGTTTTGGGTGCTGTATGCGCTCCCGTTCGCATCCTTCGCCCTTGCGGCCGACCAGGTAGCAAGCAACGGCGTGGAGCCGTTCAAGGTCATGGGCCGGTTCATTGTAGCACTCAGTGTGGTGGCGGTCGTGCTGATGTTTCTCTGCATAACGGTGATTTGGTTCAAGGCGAAAACGTCGCTTGCCGATGTCCTCCGCTCGCAGCAGAGGCCATTCTTCGTGGCGGCGGCCACCCGCAGCACCGTCGCCTGCATGCCGTCGATGACGTTTGCCATGAGCGAGCTCGGCTTCAGCAAGGCCATGTCCGAGTTGCTGGTTCCCCTCGGCACCGCTTTGTTCCGCGTCGGACCGGTGGTTTACTATTGCATGGCAACCATTTTCATCGCCCAGCTTTACGGGCGCAACATGTCGATCCCGGATTACGGGTTGGTGCTGGTGGCCTCGCTGATAGTGGGGTTTTCCTCAAGCGGTATGAGTGGCATCGCAACCATCTCGCAGACGACCATCGTATGCTCGCTAATGGGACTGCCTTTTGAGGCGGCGCTGGTGCTGTTCATTGCGGTCGAACCTGTCTGCGATACGCTTCGGACCATCCTGGCGGTGCTGTCGATCGACTCGCTGGTCGCTCTCATCGCACCTTTGGAGCGGGAGGCGTGTGAACCGGCGCTGGCAAGGATCACCGCGGCCAGCCTGGCCTGAACCGGGCGGCGCCTGGTTCCCCGCAATGATCGGAGGGTCGGCCAGCATGGTGTGCAATGGCGCTGAACAGCAGCCCCTGCTCGGTATATTGGGCGGCATGGGGCCGCTGGCGACGCTCGACTTCCTCACCAAACTCACCAGTCTGACGCCGGCCGACTGCGATCAGGGGCACGTGCCATGGCTGGCGGTGAGCCAGCCGGGCATCCCGGATCGGAGCCGGTCCATCCAGGCGGGAAGCGACGCGCCCGCCATTTATCTCGCCAACGGAGTGGCCTACCTGGCTTCGCAGGGCGTGCGGCTGATCGCCGTCCCCTGCAACACCAGCCACTACTGGTTTGATGCCATGCAGGCGGCGTCCCCAGTGCCGATACTGCACATTGCCGACGCGGCCATCGCAGACCTCATGCGGAGCCGGGTTGCCTCGGGCAAGGTGGCGGTGCTTGCGACGCGCGGGACGATCCAGGGCGGCATCTACGGCGAACGGCTGGCCGGGCACGGCATCGAGACGCTTCGTATCGATGAGCCGGTGCAGCGTCTGGTCGACGGCGTGGTTACGGCGGTAAAGCAGGGTGAGATCGGTCTGGCAGCGGCGGTGATGCAGACCGTTGCCGATATGCTCGCGACGGCCGGAGTGGCCACCGTGATGCTGGCCTGCACGGAACTTCCCATCGCCTGGCAGCGGATCTCCAGCCGACTGTCGGTGATCGACACCTCGCTGGCCTTGGCGCGGGGCTGTCTGCGTCGGTTGAACTACCTGCCGGCCGAGTCGCCAGTGCTGGGTAGGGGCCCGAGGCAGGATAAATGCTTCACCCGTCTGCTCGTCTCGGGATGAAGGTGCAGTTCCACGCGCCATGAAGTTGGCGGGTTGGGACGTTTAGGCTGCGGCGCCCAGTTGCCGACAGTGCCGTATACCGTGCTGAGGCCGAGGAGCGTGCTTTTGCCGGCGTCGCTGGTGGTGAAGAAAGCGCATCGGCCAGCACGTCTGGCG
>Ga0302320_10028471_pt1 | contig 10725 bp, 12 predicted proteins | sample Bog_T0_3_FD_202130 | JGI IMG/M metagenome (GOLD analysis project Ga0302320, IMG submission 202130) | Peat permafrost microbial communities from Stordalen Mire near Abisko, Sweden - Bog_T0_3 | ecosystem: Environmental > Terrestrial > Soil > Wetlands > Peat | place: Sweden: Abisko, Stordalen Mire... | reverse complement strand
ATTTTAAGAATCACTCCTGTGGATGGCGCCCAAATCTTGTGCGAAGGTATCAGGACTTGCACCACAGGCAGTTAGCGGCTTTCGCGCCGTTGTTTCGGCCACGAGCTGGCAATCCACCTGTCGCCCCTGATTTCAAAGCAATCGCCTGTGTGGCATCAGTCGAATTGTTATCAGCCACTATAACTTCAAGATCATTGAATGTCTGCTCGTTGAGGGACTTCAAAAGATAGGGCAGGAATCTTTCTTCGTTAAAGGTTGGGATGATAATACTCAGCATGTGGTTTCGCCCAAGTATTTAGTGGTAATTCGTACAATCGAGTCCTCTCGATCATGAATTGTCGGGTGGGGCTTGTTTTCCAATGCACGCTTTCCTGGGCTGTGATAGACGAGTGCCTTCATCGTAGTACCAGCGTTCCGAACCACTTCATCTCCAATCGGTGGTTCCATTCCGGCGATGATCATCCAGTTCTCCCTAAACTCCGTGTAAACGTAGCGCGATCATCGTGGTGTGGCTGGTCAGAAATGCTCATATTCGACAATTCAACCGGAATTTCCATTTTGCCTTCCCGGTTGCGGACCAATTTACTCCTATTGCCTCCGTTCGCCATCTTTCTTGCATTCGTTCCAACGCCAAAGCCGCGGGCGTGCCCGGCAGGGCGCCTCCGAGACAAAAGACCGAGATCTTCCCCATTTCGAAATACTTGTTCGAACACCTCCCCATCAACTCGCCTCTGCCGTCCAGATTTGTTTCGCCTTCCCGCCGCGCCTCCCCTGAATCCAGCGCCTCCCCTTTCGCTATGAATGACCGACTTAAGCTTGCAAGGCCGGCGAACTTCGCGTCCTCGGCCAGCAACTCGGTCTCGAAACTCTGCAACCGCGAGGTAAGAGCGACGCCTCGATCCCGGGTATTTTCTGAGCTGACTTGACGATCACGGTCGATAATCGCTATTGATTGGCGATATCAGGCCTGGCTGCCTGCTGAGTTCTTTAGCACCAAGAAACAGTTTGCCGAATTGAGCGACCACTCCCGACTGCGGTTCGACAGTGCGAGCAAACCCAGAAAGCCTCCATGGAAGATCGACAACGCCAATGCTTCATGTGCTTTCAGCACGGAAGACCGTTCTGCGGTGCTGGCCGGCCGTGAGGACTGCACGACGTTCCGCAGTTCGCATCCAGGCCACGAACAACACGAAGAGAGTAGTCAGATGGATCAGGCTGGCGGGTATCCACATGATAAGTCCGGCGAGCTGTTGGTCTTCCAGCGGAGTGAGCCCCCAGGCGGCTGTCGTGGGTAAATATGCCGCATACAAAGGCCGTCCGGAAAAGGTGAGGAGCGCACCGAGCAATCCATTCTGCAAACCGAAGGTTGCCACGAACAGCAGTGTGCTTCCGTAATCCAGCCGTCGCCGGCCAAGCGGCTCGAGCACAACCGACCAAAACATCAGCGAGCTCAGCAAGAAACAAATATGCTCCAGCGCATGCACGTATTCGCTCTCGAGCGCCCATCCATAGGGTCCGGGCAAATGCCAGAACCAAAGGATAGAGCTGCAGAGCATCCACACAAAGAGTGGCGACATGAGCCAATGTGCGAGACGCCGCAAGCCAGTTCTGCGCCATATCCGGCTGATACCGCGCCGCCACCCGAGCGGAAAAGCCCACAGAGTAACCAGCCCTGGGCGGCCCGAGATCAGCAGCGGAGGAGCCACCATTAATAGGACCAGGTGTTGCACCATGTGCGCGGAAAATAGCTGATCGTCCAACGCATCGAACGGCGAGAGCAACACAAGGAAAAGAGCTGCGATTCCAGCCCCGAATGCCAAAGCCCGCATCCATCCAAAGGAGCGCGCGCGCAGGACCCTGTTCAATCGTGAAAGCCCGCAGAGATAGCCAAGCACAGCAAGCATGAGACTCGCCAAGATACATGGATCCCAATTCCATCCAAGGCTGCTGAATTGCGTGAGCAGGCTTGCTTGCGCTGAAGCTGTGGGCTCCGCAAAGAATCCCAGCAGCATAGCCGAAGGGATAAACCTCACCAGGCGAACGAGCCTCATGGACCGCATGGCGGCACCATGAAGACAACTCCGCTCCCGAATAGTAACGCCACCAGGAAGAGCGCGCTGATCAACATGCCGCACATGGCCATAAAGCGAGTGCGACCGTCGCCGCTCTCCAGCAGATGATGGCCCGACCCCGGACGCTCGGCGCGTGTTTGCAGCCAGCTTCGCCACGCTACGATACCTCCAATGATGGCAATAGCGATGCTTGCGAAATTGATGACGACCAGCATGGACCCAAGGTTGCTCCACAAGGGAGCTGCAAGCGGCTTCTCATGCGGATAGCACGCGTGTCCGGAAAGAGCAACGCTCAGCAGGATCTGCGCATTCCAGGCCACTGGAGCAGCCACAATGCCGAAGAGCAATGCAGCTAGGCCGACCCGGACGCGATGCGGCGCCGGATGGTTTACCTGGATCGGAAGCGAGTCTCTTGCGTTCATGGCATTATCCCAGGCGTGGTGCAATGTAGAAGGTGAAGAAAACGGCAATCCAAACGACGGTGACGAAGTGCCAGTAGATAACACCGATGGAGACGGCCGCATGCCTGACGGCATTGAAATAGCCGAACCCAGTCCAGAGCAACAGGAACACCAGCATCAGCAGGCCAACAAGCACATGCAGCATGTGAAAACCGGTAATGGTGAAATAGAGCGAACTGTAGACGCCCGTGGACAGCTTGAATGGCTCGCCGCTCCACTCGTAGAACTGCATGGCGAGAAAGGCGATGCCAAGCACCAGGGCCGCAGTCAGGGCCGCCATCAACCGCCGGGGTTTGCCGCGCTCAATGCCGCGCTCGCCCCAGGCCATGACAACACTGCCAAGGATCAAAATCAACGTACCAGGCACAGCAATGCGCAGCTTCGGCGGACCATAGGGCGGCCAACGGCCGAGGGCATGCGAAGCGAGGAAGAAATAGCTAAACAGGAGATAGGCGAAAAGCGTAGCTTCGGTCGCGATCAGGGCGATCATTCCCCACCAACCCGAGGCGAGTGTTCCCTTGCTTCCGACCGGCAATTTGCGATTTGAAAGGAGGATCTCACTCATGGCTTGGCTCCCTTTGGTAGAGCGAAAGCTGAGGCCAGAGCCACAGAACGCTTGTGAGCAGAGTGAGCAAGAAGGCAATTCCGAAGACCAGATACGAGTGCAGCAACAAGCCGACAAATGCAGCTGTCATCGCCAGTGCCGCGAGCAACGGTGAATACGAGTCGCCAGGCATCCTGAGAATGACATCCGGTTCCGCGTCCAGCAGCGTCGTGCCGATGGTCTCGCGACCCTGGTCGAGCAGCATGCCGGCTGCCACCGAACTGCGATTTGAGTCGTGACTCGCTCCGTCGTCTTCGTTCATCTTGTCCTCCCACAGCGGATAGCGGCTGGCAACAATGGGAATCACCGCGAAGTTATACACCGGGGGCGGCGATGCCGTGGACCACTCGAGCGACGCGGCGTCCCAGGGATTGGGCGGCGACGGGGCGCCGTGTTTGAGGCTCAGAATGACATTGATGAAGAAGAGAAGGATGCCGCCGCCAAAGACGAAGGCTCCGATCGTGACGATGAGATTCGGAGTGCCCCAGCCGAGTCCATCCGAGTAGGTATAGATCTGCCGCGGCATGCCCAGAAAGCCTAGGATATGCATGGGGAAAAAGGCGACGTTGAAGCCGAGAAACATCACCCAGAAGCTCCACTTTCCAAGCCCTTCCTTCATCAGGCGTCCAGTGACTTTGGGGAACCAGTAGTACACGCCCCCAATGACCGGGAATACATTGATGCCGATGATGACATAATGCAAATGCGCCACCACGAAGTAGGTGCGAGTGAGTTGCCAGTCCACTGGCACGGCCGCGGTCATGAATCCCGAGACGCCTCCAATGACGAACAGAAGAATGAATCCGGCGAAGTAGAGAAACGCTGTCGTGAATACGGGCCGCCCTGTCCAGATCGTCGCCAGCCACGCAAACACCGCGACGGAACTCGGAACCACAATGGCCATGCTCGCCGCGCCAAAGAAGGAAAGCGACAAAATCGGCAGACCGCTGGCGAACATGTGATGCACCCACACGCCGAATCCGAGCACCATGGTCGTGACCGTGGCCAGTGCGACCGCGGTATAGCCGACCAGAGGACGCCGACAAAATGTGGGCAATCCATCCGACACGATGCCCATCGCAGGCAGCACAATGGCATATACCCAGGGATGGCCAAACATCCAGAACAGATGCTGCCACAGCATGGGCTGCCCGCCGGCAGAGCTGTCGAAGAAATGAGTGCCAACCTGGCGATCCATCCACAGCATGAAAAACGCAAGACTTACAGCGGGCACCGCGAGCAGATTACCAACCGAAGCTGTCAGCGTTCCCCAAACCAGAATCGGCACCCGGTTGATCGACATTCCGGGAGCGCGCGTATGGACAAGAGTCACGATAAAGTTGATCGATCCTACCGTTGTCGAGATGCCGTACAGGACCATGCCCAGCGCATACACATCGATGTTGGGACCGGGGCTGTAGGTGAGTGACGCATACGGCACATAGTTGAACCAGCCATTGTCTGGCCCCTTGCCAAACACGAAGCTGCTATAGAGGAAAATGCCGGCAAAGAGATAAACCCAGTAGGAGAGCGCGTTCAACCGCGGAAACGCCATGTCGCGCGAGCCCAGCAGCAGCGGCCAAAGATAGTTGCTGAAGCCGGAAAGCACGGGCAGCGCGTAGAGAAAAATCATGGTGATGCCGTGCATGGTGAAGATCTGGCTGTATTGCTCCGGCGTCAGCAGAGTCTGATTGGGCCGCGCGAGCTGCAAGCGCATGGTCAGCGCTTCCAGGCCCCCAACAATCAAGAACAGAAATGCGGTGACCACATAACGAATGCCAATCTGCTTGTGATCGACCGTGGATAGCCAGCCTCCGATTCCCGGTTTCGCCTCCCAACTCCTGAGCAGCGCAGCCGAACTCATCGACTGGTCGTTGGCCGTTGCGATGATTGGTGCTCGATCGCTTTCGACGGTTGTCAAATTGGCACCTCTGTTCGGCAATCAGTTCAGCGTAGTCAAGTACGAAGTTACGGCCTTCAACTCGGAGCCAGACAACACCTGGGCAGGCATGTGCGTGCCAGGCTTCAGCGATCCAGGGTTGGCGATCCAGGCTGCAAGAGTTCCCGGTGTATTCGGTAATAGGCCTGCAGCGATGGTTCCGCGGGTCATGAGGTGCGTCAGGTCCGGTCCCACATGGCCAGCCGAGCCTGTGCCACGAATGGTGTGGCAGACAGCGCAATGGCCCTGAAACACTTCTTCACCGCGCCGATCACTGTCGCTAACAGGCATCGGGGTTTCCGCGAGTTGATGATTCTGCCATGCCGCGAAGTCCTGGGCGCTTTCTGCAACCAGAAAAATGGCCATGTGGGCATGCTGGACACCGCAATAGGCCGCGCACTGCCCTCGATACGTGCCCGGCTTGTTAGCCTGCAGCCACAGAACATTGGTCTGCCCCGGGATCACATCCATCTTTCCCGCCAGTTGCGGTATCCAAAAGGAATGAACCACATCGGCGCTGGCAAGTTCGAATCGAATCGGCTGACCCACCGGAATGTGAATTTCGTTGGCAGTCGTGAAGGTGCGATCCGGCTGCGCGCCTTGGTATCGAAGCCCCCACCACCATTGGGAAGCAGTGACCTGCACCGTCAACAAAGGCGGACTGGGCGGTCGAGCGACCGCGGCGGTTACGATCAACGTCCATACCATGCAACCCGTGAGAACAACCAGTGAGATTCCGCTGCCCACATAAATCCAGGCCATCCCGCCCCCGTCGTGACGCACAGCCAGCTGCCCTGAATCTCCATCGGCCGCATCGCGCCGTCGCAGCAGGCTGCCGAGCAGAAGCACTCCGATGACGACAATCACCACAAGCGAGACAGTGCCCAGACCCCATGCGAGGCGCGTGACTGGATCGACTGCCGGACCAAACGTGCGCTGATACGACATCGGCGTTTCCGCCCAGGTAGCGGCCGGCGCCGCCAGCAGGCCGCAACAAAGCATCGCGATGCGTGGCCTCATGGCTGTGCTTCCGCTTGCGCCTCGGGTGCAATCAGGTCTCCCGGCCGATCTCCCTGGCGCGCGTGTTCGTAGTTCGATACGGATACCGTGCCGCCCAGAGATTGAATGTAGGCAACAAGCTTCCAAATTTCATCTGGAGGCAGTGCGCGCTTCCATGCCGGCATGCCCTGAGGACGCCCGTCATGAATCGTGTTGTATATCTGAACCGGCAGACCTCCATAGCGCCAGTAGGTATCCGTCAGGTCAGGGCCCATGTTGCCCTTGCCGTTGTAGGCATGGCAACCGGCGCAGTTCATCTGGAGGTACAATTGCCTGCCTGCCTGAATAGCCTGCGGATTATGCTCATAGGGGTTCGCGATCGATAGAGAAGTCGCGGTCTCTGCCGGCGCGCCTGCTAGCTGGCCCAGCGGCACGGCGCCGGCTGCGCTCTCCGCGGGGAGGTTCATCGTCGATTGGGCAGTCATGCTGCTTCCACCCTGCGCAGCTCTGCAGCCGCTGAGCGGAGTCAGAAGCGCAAAGGCCAACATGCCCATACCAGCGCGGGCGGCGCAGTGGTCCATCGCGGCCCTCATTGCTTCTCACTCGTGCCGCTTTGCGGCGACTTCTTCGAGATGCTGTCCATCCCACCCAACTGGCTCTGGCCGTTGCTCATCGAGTCGCCATCGATAGAAAAAACGTAGAGAGAATTGCCTCCAGCCGGGAAATCGAATCCTTTGACCGCTTCCTTGTCGACATGCACGGTCGCGGCACCGCCAACCCCTGCGTAGATAGCAATATATTGCCGATGATCTGGCCCGAGATAAGTAATCGGTTGACCGATAATCCCGGAACCAAGTTTTTGCGACCAAAGCACCCTCCCGCTGCGCGCATCTACCCCGCGGAACCATCCATCCGTCGTCCCATAAAACACCACATCCCCCGCGGTTGCCAACACCCCGCTCATGGTCAGGTATACCTCTTTCACCCCCCACACCTTCTTGCCGGTCACCGGGTTCCATGCAATGAACTCGCCAAGGTTTCCTCCCGGTGCCGGATAGCGCTTCATATCCATGCCGTCGAACGGCGAACTCGGAATGTAGCTCACATCGTTGTCGGTAACATCCATGCACATATTGAAGACTGCGGCGTAGACGAGGCCAGTGCGAGGCGAAGCCGCGGAGGGCTGCCAATCCTTGCCGCCAATGTCGGGTGGGCACACATTGACCAGCTTCACGTTGGGATGCGGTTCCTTGTCTGGATTGACGGTCGGTATGCCCGTCTTCATGTCAAAGCCGCTGGACCAGTTCTGATACGTAAACGGAGCCGCTTTCAGCACTTCGCCCGTGGCTCGGTCAATCGTGTAGCCATAGGCGTTCCGGTCGAAATGGACCATCACTTTGCGCAGTTGCCCGTCAACCCGCAGGTCCATCAGGATGTCCTCATTCACCGCGTCGTAATCCCATCGATCGTGCGGCGTAGTCTGGTAAGCCCAGCGGGCCATTCCGGTATCCGGGTTTCGCGCAAAGATGGTGCTGGTCCAGAGATTGTCACCGGGCCGCTGATCGGGGACGCGAGGCGAGGGATTACTGGTGCCGTAATAGATCAGATTCAGTTGCGGGTCATACGAAATCCAACCCCAAACAGAGCCGGCGCCGTGTTTCCACGCACCCGCGGGCCAACTGCCGATGCCGAGATCCTTGCCTTTCATATGGTCATAGAACGGCTTGAAGTCATTGCCGATGCGCACTTGGCTGTCTGACCCGGTGCTGTAGGCGCGCCATAACTCTTTGCCGCTATCCACATCGAGCGCCGCGATCCAACCCCACACTCCCATCTCGCCGCCACTGTCGCCGACCAATACTTTGTTGCCCACCACAAACGGCGCCATGGTCATCGTTTCGCCCGTTTCCACATTGCCCATCTTGATGCGCCACACCTCTTTGCCGGTCTTCGCATCCACGGCCACGGTGTGATCGTCAAGCAGGTTGTAGATGAGTTTTCCATTGGCGTAGGCGACGCCGCGGGTTACTGGGCCGCAGCAGGCTTTGCCCTTGGCGATCGGCGATGGGTTAGGCTTGAAGACCCACTTGATCGGCTCTCCTGGCAGCGTCAAATCCAGAGCATAGAGTTCGTCGGGAAACGGAGTCACCACATACATGGTGTTGTCGACCACCAGAGGAGCTGCTTCCTGACCGCCCAAAGTTCCATTGGAAAAGGTCCAGGCGATCCGCAGTTTGCCGACGTTTCCTGTATTGATTTGATCGAGCGTGCTGTAGCGCGTATTGGCGTAGTCGTGCGCCTGGCTGCGCCATTCCCCAGGTGGGTCATTGGGCGCTGAATTCAACGTTGCACCCGTGAAGCTGGCATTGCCGGTTTCGTATGGTCGGTTTACCGGAATCGGCGCCTCCGACCGCTTGCAAGAACTGCTCATCACCATCAAGAGCCCACAGCAGGCGAAGAGCACCTTGCTATGGAAACGATCAAACAGCGAGGATAAGTACTCCACGCGAAGGCACGAATGCGACGTGCGAAAGAATGACCCCTCAAGTCCGCGCGAACGGCGCCTGCACTCTTCCGTCGATGCGGAACGACCCACTCTTGACAGATGAACCTCCGGTCGGCGTCGTCCGCCAACAAGCCTTGCCAGCAGGCATCTTTCCAATGGCGTTAGATCGAAACGAGAGGATCAAATACCTGGGACGAAAAGCGCACTTCACCACGAAGGCTGCCCTCGCTATACAGCTTGCGCAGCGCTAGAGCGATTGATATGCCGATCCGGCCTTCTTCCGAAAGGCGCCGGAGTGATTTGCACAATCCCAAAGTTTTGGAGACGAAATGACCCCCCGCTCTTTGGAGCCAAACTACAAACACTCCGGCTCTGAAGTCTGGTCAAAATTGCACACTTCTGAAGCGCAATGCCTTCAGAACACTCGTTGCGACCGCGTTCTTTCCAAGCAGTTCCCGGGCTATCCACCTCGCGCAACATCACGTCGGCTGCGGTGATAGCCGTCGCAGGAAAGAAGCCCCCTGAGAAATCCGATCCTCGCATCTCCCGCACGACGAGAACGCGATACAGGAAGGTCGATACGAACGTACCTAGCAGAACCTGAGTGACTCGATCACGCATGAAGTTGCACAACATCCGAGACCCGTATTGCTGGGCCGCAATTGAAAGGGGCACCGCCGAGAGGAAGGTGAAACTCGCGGCGGTGACCATGGATCCCGCGATAGTGCTAAATAAAGAGCGAGCACCTTCTGGGCCGCCCGAGTAGGCCCATGCGATGGACTCCCTGGTCCCAGGATCGACGCGTTCGTCCACATAGAGAAGCGTCAGCGCAAGCACCGCTGCGAGGACCAGCATTATCGACGGCACGAACCAAAAGCCGGTTCGCAGGGCGTCGAACCGTTGTGAAATACGAGCACGCATGCAATAGGATCGAGTACCCACTGATTCTCCGTGCCTATCCGCGAGTATGAAATCACATCCAAGGGCGTGGAGATTCTCGGCAAACGCCTCGCAAACTATCAGGGCCTTATCTGCGGAATTCCCGTTCATTTTGACAGACCCGACTCGACGGAGGAGCCTTCGCTGGAAGCGGGAATCGAGCATAAAACCTAACGGAGCATCTGCGGGCTCGAAGCCGCGGCCAGTTACGGCCTCGATTCACTGAGCGCTCGGTCGGGACTTGATCCTCTTCATCCCTCGAGGTAACTCGCCAACTGTGCGAAGAGCGCCGGCCGCGGTAGTGTAAAAACCCTTCCCCAAGGAAGGGAAGAACATCAGAATTACTCGATGCGCAGACTGCCAGGTCCTTCGGATGATCGGTCGGGCGACGAAGTTCGACTGCGCAGATATGCAGGTCCGCGGCATTGTCATATTTGCTCTAGGGCATTGTGTTGACCATCTTCCAGGAAGCTTGCGCCTCTTGCATCCGGAGTTTTCCATTTTGTATTTAAGGACGCTGAGGAATCGTGTACATCCCTGCGAGGCTGCCATGGCATCCAGAGCGACAATGCAGACACACGACCGGACGGAGAAGTCGACGCCAGACAGACAGAGGGCGATTGAGAATCCGCGAGAGAATGGCAGAGCCACAGTCCGCTTTGGACACCGCCCGCGCATTCGCCGTGTGCCCTGGTCAATTGTGGACGGCAAACTCATGACTGCCATTCGCACCTTCAACTCACTGAGTGTCGGGTTGCTACGAGCCATTTGTCATTCCTACAGTTGAAAGGCAACTCGCCATTCGAGTTATTAGCATCAAGCTCGCGTTATCCGGTGAAGACCTTTCCTGATTCATTGGCGACAGGCGGGAAACCATCAAGCGCACCTTGGGAGATGAGCGATGTATTACTATCTTTGGGGAATGCATCGGTTTTGGTGGGTGTTCTGGGTCCTGCTGTGGATGATCTTCTTCTCGTTCTTGATGCCCATCCGTCGATCCACCTACCGGGAACTCCAGTCGCCCCTGCAGCTCCTGAAAAGGAGATATGCCGCGGGAGAGATTACAAGCGAGGAGTACGAGGAACGGCGGGCGAAGCTCTTGCGGGATGAGAGTGTGAGGTAGGGAAATCCCGGTGGATACAGCAGGCCACAGTCTAAGGGAAATCTGGGGACGGTTGAACTGACCGGCCAAATGTCCCCGGAGC
>Ga0302320_10028470_pt1 | contig 10726 bp, 9 predicted proteins | sample Bog_T0_3_FD_202130 | JGI IMG/M metagenome (GOLD analysis project Ga0302320, IMG submission 202130) | Peat permafrost microbial communities from Stordalen Mire near Abisko, Sweden - Bog_T0_3 | ecosystem: Environmental > Terrestrial > Soil > Wetlands > Peat | place: Sweden: Abisko, Stordalen Mire... | reverse complement strand
CTTTGATGAAGCGGAACCGGAATTACGGCGGGCGGAAGGCGGTAGTGGAAATGCCGTTATTCTCGGGCTATGTGTTTTTGCGGGGGACGGTGGATGAGGCATATCAGGCGGACCGGACGGGGCGGGTGGCTCAGGTGATCCGGGTGGTGGACCAGGCGAAGTTGTTGTGGGAATTGCGGAATATTGAGATTGCGTTGGCGCGGGAAGTGGAGCTGAACCCGTATCCCGGCCTGGTGCGCGGGGTGAAGGTGCGGGTGCTCTCCGGAGCGCTGGCAGGAATTGAGGGGATTGTGGAAGACAAGCCCAAACGTGACCGATTATTGCTGCAAGTGGATGTCCTTGGCCAGGCCACGAGTCTGGAAATTGATGGCGCCATCCTGGAACGGGTGGACTGAAGGGGAGGGGTGGGGAGCAAGGGCGGCCGGAAGCCCGGGAATACCCGGGTTGGCCGCGAGGGAGTGTGCTTGTTTCAAACAGGCGCAGTCCACGGGGGCGGAGCCTTGGCAAAAATTGCATGTTGTTTGAATGTTGAAGGCGACATGGGAAACGGCGAGCGGAAGGTGTATGTGGTGCTGGGGGCCGGGGCGCTGGGGTATGCGCGGTATTGTTTTGCGAGTTTGTTCAGGCAGTCGCTGGAGGCGCTGCACGTGCGGCTGATTACCGATGGGGCGGAGGATGTGAAGAAGGTTGCGGAGTGTGTGGCGGGGATTGAGGGGCAGGAGAGGCACAGATGGGAAGTGATCGGCAAGGCGCAGACGGACGAGCGGGCGGCGGAGTTTTATCGGGGGCGGGCGGAGGTGCTGGCGTTTCGCGGCGGGCACCCGTGCTGGCGGAAGGTGACCGACCCGGTGATGTATGCGGAGGCGGGGGAGGAATGCGTGCTGCTGGATCCGGATTTGTATTTTCCCAATCCGTTTACGTTTGAGGCGACGCCGGGGCGGGGGATTTTGCTGATGTGGCAGAAGCCGAATTGTCTGTATCCGCCGGAGAGCGTGTATGGGGCGTTCACCGCGCCGGTGCAGTTGGCGGATCATGTGGACATTGGGGTGGCGCATGTGCGGGAGGTGATCGACTGGCAGTGGGTGGATTGGCTGATCGGGCGATTGGGCGGGTGGCGCGGGGCGAACGCGGGGGGTTTGCCGCGGTCGATGCATATTGAGGCGATTTTGTGGTCGGCGCTGGCGATGAAGATGGGGGGCGGGTATCTGGACCGGGCGTACTGGGTTTGCTGGAGGCGATCGGCGTGGAAGCGGGTGCTGATGAAGGCGCGGGTTTCGGGCGTAAAGATGATGCGGCGGGAGAAGCTGATGCACGCGAAGTGTTTTCATGCGGGGGGGCATGCGAAGTATTGGATTGCCGATGCGGCGAAGGCGGGGATTTTGGAAAGCGGCGAGGCGCAGCGCGAGCCGGGGACGGTGATGCCGTTTGAGGAGCTGCGGCTGGGGAAGTATGAGACGCAGCAGCGGATGAAGCGGGTGTTGAAGGGGATGGGGTTTTATAAGGTGATGGGGGGGTAGAGGGTAAGTGGTTAATTGAGTTCATTGAGTTAATTGGGTTAATTGGGTTCATTTTTGGGAGCCCGTCGTGTCTGCTTCGTCGCTCAAAGTTCTTATTTGCGTGGAACATGCCTCAACGGCTTTTGGGGGCGAGGCGGCGATTCCGTTGCACCTGTTCCGCGTGCTGCGCGGGCGCGGGATTGATACGTGGCTGGTGACGCATATGCGGCCGCGGAAGGAGCTGGCGCGGCTTTTTCCGGATGCGGGGGACCGAATTTTTCTGGTGCCCAACACCAAGCTGCATCTGTTTTTGGCGTGGTTTGATAAATTGAAACTTGGGCGGCTGAATTACTACACCAACGGCATGCTCAGCGGGCTTTTGACGCAGTGGATGGGGCGAAAGATCGCGCGGCGGCTGGTGAAGGAGCATGGTATCGACATTGTGCATCAGCCGATTCCGGTATCGCCGAAGGAGTTTTCGCTGATCCGCAGGATGGGTGCGCCGGTGGTGATGGGGCCGCTCAATGGCGGGATGCACTATCCGCCGGGGTTCAGGGCGCGTGAAGGGGCGGCGGCGAAATGGTTTGTGGGGCTTGGGCGGGTGCTGTCGAACGTGGCCAACCGGGCGGTGCGCGGGAAGCTGGAGGCGGAGGTGGTGCTGGTGGCCAATGAGCGGTCGCGTGGGGCGTTGCCTTCGGGTGTGAAGGGGAAAGTTATCACGCTGGTGGAAAATGGCGTGGATACGTCGGTGTGGCAGGCGCGGCAGCCGCGTGCGGAAGGGGGGGCGGTGCGGTTTGTTTATGTGGGGCGGCTGGTGGATTGGAAGGGGGTTGATCTGCTGCTGGAGGCGTTTGCCGGGGCGGAGATGGATGCGACGCTGACCATTGTGGGCGAGGGTCCGCAGCGGAAGCTGCTGGAGGAGTTGGCGGGGGAATTGAAGATCGAGGAGCGCGTGGTGTTCAAGGGATGGCTGGCCCAGGGGGAGTGTGCGGCGGAGATGGGGCGCAGCGATGTGTTTGTGCTGCCGAGTTTGTGGGAGTGCGGCGGGGCGGTGGTGCTGGAGGCGATGTGCGTCGGTTTGCCGGTGGTGGCGACACAATGGGGCGGGCCGGTGGATTATCTGGATGAGAGCTGCGGCATTTTGGTGGAGCCGGCGGGGGAGGCGGAATTTGTGGCGGGGCTGACTGCCGCGATGGAGCGGCTGGCGGGGGATGCGGGCATGCGGCAGCGCATGGGGAGCGCCGGGCGCGAAAAGGTGTTGCGCGATTACGACTGGGAACGGAAGGTGGATGCGATGGTCACTATCTACCGGGAATTGATCGGCACGCGGCGAGGCGGCACGAATGCCGCACCGCTGGTGGCGGCGGGGGCGGGACTGTGAAGATCACGTTTGTGTTGCCCGGCAGAAACAGGACCGGGGGTGTGCGCGCGACCGTGGACATGGCCAACGCCCTGCGTGACCGCGGGCACGCGGTGCGCATCGCCTGCCGCAGGCCCGACAGCCCGACCTGGAAGCAGCGTCTCAAGGGGATGGTGCGCGAGCGCGGCAAGAATGGCCGGCCCGACACCAATGGGGACTGGGTGCAGAACCTGCGCGGCCTGGCCGAGGATTTTGACAAGCTGGATGAGCTGCAATTCAGCGCGGGCGAAGTGGTGATTGCCGTGGGCAGCTTTACGATTGACGACGTGCGGGCGCTGAAGGGGGACGTGGTGAAGGTGCGTTACTGCCACGGTTTTCAGGAGCACGACAAGCCGATGATGGAGCGGGTGTGGGGCGGACAGGATCTGCCGACGCTGGCGGTGGCCAACACGCTGACGGGGCGGCTGCTGGGTTACGGCGGCCTGACGCCGCTGGCGATTGTGCCCAACGGCATCCACACGGCGGATTATTTTATTGAGGAGCGGCAGCGCGACGGCATCGGCACGATTTACGCGACGCATTTCAACAAGGGGCCGGAGTTTACGCGCGATGTGCTGAGGCAGTCGCGGGAGAAGTGGCCCGGCGTGCGGCTGAATGTGTTCGGCTTTGAGGGGCGGCCGGCGGAGATGGACGTGGCGGACTACACGCAGTTGCCGGATGTAACGGTGTCGCGGTCGCTCTATAACAAGAGCCAGGTTTGGCTGGTGTGCAGCCGGCACGATTTTTTCTGCCTGCCGATTTTGGAGGCGATGGCGTGCGGGTGCGTGGTCATCAGCACGCGGAACCTGGGGGCGATGGAGCTGATTGAGGACGGGAAGAATGGTTTTCTGAAGGAATTTGAGGATGTGGAGGGCTTTCTGGGCATCATCGCCCGGGTGCGCGAGGATGCGGCGCTGCGCCGGCGCGTGGTGGAGGCGGGGCAGGAGACGGTTCGCCGACACACGTGGGAGGCTGCGGCGCAGAAGATGGAGACGGTGCTGATGGAGATTTCCGGCGCGACGCAGGGGGCGGGAAGATGACAACGCAAACGATGGATAAGCCGATGACACAAGCCGACGCTGGCAGCGCGCCCGATGAGGAGCCGCACCTTACGCTGGCCGCGTCCACCGGGTGGTCGGCGCTGAACCTGCGCGAGGTATGGGTATACAGGGATTTGATCTGGACCCTGGCGGGGCGGGATGTGAAGCTGCGGTACAAGCAGACGGTGCTGGGCGTGCTGTGGGTGGTTCTGCAGCCGCTGGTGCAGGCGGGGATTTTCAGTTTCATTTTTGGCGTGGTGGCGGGGCTGCCGGCGGGAAACGGGAAGCCTGTCATGGTGGTGACGTTTGTGGGGACGCTGTCGTGGAATTTGTTTTCAAACATTCTGAGCCGGGTGTCGGGGTGCCTGGTGGGGAATTCAGGGTTGATCAGCAAGGTGTATTTTCCGCGGCTGGTTTTGCCTTTGTCGGTCTTGCCGTCGGTGATGCTGGATTTCGCCGTGTCGCTGGGGATGCTTGCCATCCTGATGGCGGCATACGGGGTGGTTCCCGGGGTTGAGATTCTGCTGATGCCGGTATTTCTGTGGATCATGCTGCTGATGGCGCTGGGGGCGGGGTTGTGGGCGGCGGCGTTGATGGTGCCGTATCGTGATGTGGGGCAGATTCTTCCGGTGGCGGTGCAGATGCTGACCTACGCAAGCCCGGTGGCGTATTCCGCGGTGGTGCTGGTGGAGAAACTGACCAAATGGGTGGGGCCGCAATGGGCGGCGGCGTACTATCTGAATCCGCTGGTGGGGATATTGGAAGCGTGCAAATGGTCGATGACGGGGACGCCGATGCCGCCGGTGTGGAGCATGGCGTACGCCGGGGGGATGAGCGTGGCCTTGCTGGTGGGCGGGGCGATGGTGTTCAAGAAGATGGAGCGGAGGTTTGCGGATGTCATCTAACTCCACAGCCATTCGTGTGCGCGATTTGTCGAAGCTGTATCGCATCGCGCATGAAAACGAGAAGCACACGACGCTGGCGGAGACTCTGCTGGCGCGGATGAAGCATCCGCTGCGCCGCGCGGCGCGCGAGGAATTCTGGGCGTTGCGCGACGTGAATTTCGAGGTGAAGAAGGGGGATGTGGTCGGCATCATCGGGCGCAACGGCGCGGGCAAGAGCACGCTGCTGAAGGTTCTCAGCCGCATCACTGAACCGACGGCGGGGAAGGTGGAGTTGTACGGGCGCGTGGGGAGCCTGCTGGAGGTGGGGACCGGGTTCCATCCGGAATTGACGGGGCGCGAGAATATTTATCTCAACGGCGCGATACTGGGCATGCGCCGGACGGAGATCGGGCGGCAGTTTGATGCGATTGTGGCGTTTTCGGAGGTGGAGCAGTTCCTCGATACGCCGGTGAAGCGCTACAGCAGCGGCATGTACGTGCGCCTGGCGTTTGCCGTGGCGGCGCATCTGAATCCGGAGATTCTGATTGTCGACGAGGTGCTGGCGGTGGGCGATGCGCAGTTTCAGAAGAAGTGTCTGGGAAAGATGCAGGATGTGGCCGAGGGCGGGCGGACGGTGCTGTTTGTCAGCCATAACATGGGGACGGTCCGGGCGCTTTGCACGCGGGCGATCTGGATGACCAAGGGGGCGGTGCATCTGGATGGGCCGGCGGACGATGTGCTTGACCATTACACAACCACAGGCGTGGCGGCCGTGGGTGAGCGGTTTGATGCCGCCCGGTCGCCGCGCGTCGGCATGCACGGGCAACTGCTGAAGATCACAACACTGGCCCTCAATGACGGGCAGCCCGTGCGCCATGGCGAAAGTTTGCGGGTGCGTTTTGGCTACCAATCGACCGCACCGGTGGATGATGTGTCGTTTTCCATTGGGTTTTGCAGCATGGATGGAACGCGATTGGTGACGGTGGACACCGATTTCGGTTCGCCGCGAAAGACATTCGGCCGGGCGGCTACGGGCGAAGTGCAACTGAGCCTGCGCGATTTGCCGCTGACGCCGGGGCGGTATCTGGTGGATGTCGGCTCGCGCTCGGGCGACGCCTTTGCGCTGGACTATGTACCGGGCCTGTGCCAGGTGGAAGTGATTCCCGGCGCGGTGACGCCATCGTATCTGGTGGGCGCGGTGGCCGGCCTGCGGCTGGCGGGGGAGGCGTCATGGTGACATCGCCGACAACTTACGATCCGGAACTGGTGCTGAAGGTCAATGAGTTGTTCCATGACATTCAGAACGCCCATTACGACAAAATTCATCCGGAGATCATGAACGACGAGGTTCGCCGGTGGGACCAGACGGCGGCGCGGCTGCTGGGCGGCGGGCGCGGGCCGGTCCGCATGTTGGACATCGGCAGCGGCACGGGGTTTGTGGGGCTGCGTTTCGGAGCGGTGTTGCGGGCGGAGGATCATCTGACGTGCGCGGACCTGTCGGCAAAAATGCTGGGCGTGTGCGAGGGAAAACTGCGTGGCGCGGGGCTCCGGTGCGATATGGAATTCAGGAAGCTTGATGGCCGGACCATTGGGCGCGACGGGGATCGGTTTGATGTGATCACGATGAATTCGGTGCTGCACCATTTGCCGCAGGTGGAGGAGACGCTGCGGGAACTCGACGGGCTGCTGGCCCCGGGGGGCGTGCTGGTGATCGCGCATGAGCCGAACCGGATTTTCGCGGATTCCTTTTTCATGCGGGCCAATCAGAACATTTTTCGGGGGGTGCAGAAGGGGTGGGGCGGTTGCCGCTGGCGCATGCGTGCGGCGGCGGGCGCGTTGCTGCGAGCGGTGGGGCTGCGAAAGAGGAAGCAGGAGGGGGCAGTCGCGCCGCCGGTTTCTTTGTCGGAAGCCCTGGCTGATGACCAGGTGCTGGACGACGCGAAGGTGCATGTGCTGATCAACGAGCGGCTGGTGAAGGAGGGCGTGCTGCAAAGGCCGCTGACGCTTGAGGAATTGTTCGCCATCACGGACCTGCACGACCACCGCGACGGGGAATCGCACAAGGTGGGATTTGGATTTGACATGTTTGAGCTGACGCGGCGGGTGCTGCCACGGATGAAGGTGGAGACGTTTGAATCTTATAATCACCTGTCGTTTCTGACCGAGACGACGGCTGGGTCGCGGCGATACGCGGCGATGCTGCAGCGGATTTTTCCGCGTCACGGGGCCACGTTTTTCGCGGTGCTCCGGAAGAATCCAGCGCCGGTCGCGGCATCACGTGAGTCGGTGGCGGCCCAACCATCCGCCATGGGGGTGGCATGATTCGCAAGATGCTTCGACCTGTGAAGCGGGCCTGCCTGCGGGCGGTGATGCCCTGGCACGACCCGGCGCATTACCTGCGGCAGTCGGTGTTTCGGCAATCCAAGATGCGCGTGTTGGAAGGACCGTTCGCCGGGATGGCGTATGTGGAATCGGCGGTGGGGAGCGCGTTTTTTCCCAAGCTGGTGGGGGCTTACGAGAAGGAACTGCACGGGGTGATAGAAGCGGCCTGCGCCCGAAGGCCGAAGGTCATCATTGATGTGGGCGCCGCCGAGGGTTATTACGCGGTGGGCATGGCGCTGAAAAATCCGCAGGCGAGGGTCATTGCCTTTGAGATGAATCCCGATGGGCGGGCGCTGATCGCCCAGCTTGCGGAGATCAACGGCGTGGCGCGGCGCATCGAGGTTCGCGGCAAGTGTGAGCCGGAGGATCTGCTGGCGGCCGTGGCGGAAGGTGTCGGCAGCGAGACGCTGATGATCTGCGATGTGGAGGGGTATGAGATGGAGTTGTTTACGCCCGAGACGGCCCGGCAACTGGCGGGCGTCTGCGTGCTGATGGAAACGCACGACGTGCTCATCCCCGGCTGCGCCGAGGCGGTGCGGAAGGTGATGGCGGCGACGCACGACATTCAGGATGTGCGGACGCGCGAGCGCGTTGCGGCGGATTTTCCACTGGTCACCTTTCGCTGCAGGCTGGCTTCCGCGGCGGTGCGGGCGCGCATGCTGGCGGAATGGCGGGCCGGCCCGATGACTTTCTTCTGGATGACGCCACGGAAAAAATGAGAATCGCCTTCATCAGTTATGAATATCCGCCCGACACCGCCGATGGCGGAATCGCCACGTATGTGTTTCAGGCGGCGCGGATGCTGCGGGCGCGCGGGCACGATGTGGAAGTGTTCGCCGGGAGCCGGCAGCATGAGGATGTGTTTGACGACCAGGGCGTGCGTGTGGAGCGGCTCCGCGAGGAGGACCGGCATGTTTTTGTGGAGCGCATCGGCGCGGCATTCGCGCGGCGGCACGCGGAAAGGGTCTTTGATGTTCTGGAAGGGCCTGATTGCTGGGCCGAGGCACGCGAGGCGGTGCGTTTGGTGCCCGATATTCCCCTGGTGGTGAAGCTGCACACGCCGGCGTTTCTGGTCTGCCGCATGAACCGGCCGGCGATCACCAAGGCGCGCCGGCTGCGCGTGTGGGCGGGCGCGGTGCGGCGCGGGGACAAGCCGTACTGGCATTACGACGCGAGCGCGGATGCGGACCGCGACCACGCCCTGGAGGCCGATGAAATCGCGGCGCCGTCGCATGCCGTGTGGGAGGCGGTCAACCGCGAATGGGGTCTGGGCGCCGTGCCGGTGTCTTTTTTTCCGCTGCCGTTTTCGCCGCGCGCGGATTTTCTTTCGATACCGCCGGGAGGAACCGGCGAGGCCTCCGGCACGACGGCGACTTTTCTGGGCCGCCTGGAGGCGCGAAAAGGTGTGCTGGAACTTGCCAAGGCGATCCCATTTGTTCTGGCGGCGGTTCCGCAGTCGCGTTTTAGATTCGTGGGCAAGTCGATGGGTTCGCCGGAACATGGCAAGGACATGCGCACGTACCTTGGCGAGCAGTTGGCGGAATTCGGCCCGCGCGTGGAGTTTCAAGACCCCGTCAGCGCCGCGGGCGTGCCGGATGTCCTGCGGCAGGCGGACGTGTGCGTCTTCCCCAGCCAGTGGGAAAGTTTCGGACTTGTGGCGCTTGAGGCGATGGCCGCGGCGCGACCGGTCGTCACCAGCAATCAGGGGGGCATGGCCGAAATCCTGCAGCATGGAAAATTGGGGCGTGTGGTCAATGTCATGCGGCCCCGGCAACTGGCAGGGGCGATTGTGGAGCTTCTGAATGATGCGGCGCTGCGGCGGCAACTGGGCGAGGCCGGCCGCGCGGAGGTGTTGAAAAATTACGGTCCCGCCGCCGTGGCGCCGCAGCAGGAGGCGAGCTATGCCCGGGCCATCGCCCGGCGAAAGGCCATCGGCCCGCGAAACACCCCGGCACTGGTGAAGGCATGATGCGTATTGCCATGATCTCGGATTTGGAAACCAGCGGTGGCGCCGCGGTGGCGGCCACGCGCCTGGCGATCGGGTTGATCGGAGCCGGCGCGGATGTGACCCGCATCGTGGGGATGCCCGACGACGCGGCTGTGCCTGCCGGTGCGTGGAAGCGCGAAATTATCGAGGCAGGCGGCGACACGGGCAAAATGGGCCGGGCCGCCCGCCGCATGCTGCCGGAGTCCATGCGGGTTCAACTGAACACGCACACCGCGACCTCCCGCCTGATGGAGGCCCTTGAGAAGGCGCGGCCCGATGTCATCAATCTCCACAACATCCACGGCTGCGTGAAGCTGCATGATTGGCCGATGGATTTCGCCCGCCGCTGCAGCCAGATCGCCCCGACTGTGTGGACCCTGCACGACATGTGGAGTTTCACGGGGCGCTGCGCCTACAGCTACGATTGCCGCAAATTCCTTTCGGGGTGCGATGCCACCTGTCCGACGCCCGGCGAATCGCCCACATTGGAACCGGCAAAAATTGGTCCCGCCTGGGAAACCAAGCGGCGGATGTTTCTCGGCTCGCCCGAGCTGGCCGCGGTGACGCCGTCGCGCTGGCTGGCGGCCGAGGCGCTGGCGGGCATCTGGGGCGGGCATCGCGTGGAAGTGGTTCCCTACGGTCTGCCGCTGGATGTGTACCGCCCGCTGGACCGTGCCGCGGCCCGCGGGGAATTGGGAGTCGAGACGCGCGGGCCGGTGCTGCTGATTGCAGCGCAGGATTGGAACGAGCGGCGAAAGGGTGGGAGCTATCTGATCGAAGCCCTGCGAAAACTGCGTACGCGGCCGGTGACGTTGCTGGTCATGGGGACGGGCGAATTGCCCGCATTGGCTGGCGACATCACGATCCGTGCGCTCGGCTTCATCAAGGGCGACGAGAAGAAAGTGCTGGCCTACAACGCCGCGGACGCGCTGGTACACCCGGCCCCGGTGGATAATCTTCCCAATGTCGTGCTCGAGGCGATCGCCTGCGGCACGCCGGTCGTCGGCTTTCCCATCGGGGGGGTGCCCGACATGGTCCGTCCGGGGCAAACGGGATGGCTGGCTGATGACCTGTCCGCGGAAAGTCTCGCCGCCGCGATCAACTGGGCAATCGCGGACATCTCCCACGGCAAGTCGATGCGCGACGGGTGCCGGCGAATCGCCGAAAGCGACTATGCTTTGCCGGTGCAGGCCGGGCGTTATGTTTCGCTCTTCAACGAAATGCTTGCGGCCCGCCGGCCCATGGTGGTGACGACATGACAGCACTTGCGCTTGAACCGCTTCCCGCAGCGCCGCCCGGTAAGACCGGCTGGCCCTGGACTGCGCGCGCCGATGACGTGCCGATGTTCGATCCGGCCATGGCATGGCCGAAAATCTCCATTGTCACGCCCTCCTACAACCAGGGGCAATACCTTGAGGAAACGATTCGCTCGGTGCTGCTGCAAAATTATCCCAATCTCGAGTACTACGTCATGGATGGCGGGAGCACCGACGGCAGCCAGGGGGTCATCCAAAAGTACGCCCCCCACCTCAGCGGCT
>Ga0302320_10028467_pt1 | contig 10727 bp, 6 predicted proteins | sample Bog_T0_3_FD_202130 | JGI IMG/M metagenome (GOLD analysis project Ga0302320, IMG submission 202130) | Peat permafrost microbial communities from Stordalen Mire near Abisko, Sweden - Bog_T0_3 | ecosystem: Environmental > Terrestrial > Soil > Wetlands > Peat | place: Sweden: Abisko, Stordalen Mire... | reverse complement strand
GGACAGAGGGCTCCGGACGAATGCGTGAGAATGATAGCAACGCCTTGGCCTCCTCCATTGTCCTGGTCTGCAGGAACAGAGCTGTTGATGCTGCATCAGTGTCTCGACGTGACTTCATACGCGAGTTGAATCAGGTCTTACCAGACGCTTTGGTGGATATGACTCGCGGCGGAGAGAACTCGCCTGTAGCTCCCGTCGATCTGTCGCAAGCGATCATCGGCCCAGGGATGGGTATTTTCTCGAAATACAGTGCTGTTCTCGAAGCTGATGGTAAAGCGATGACGGTTCGAACGGCGTTACAGCTAATAAACCGGTTCCTGGCAGACGACGAATTTGATACTGAAACTCAGTTTTGTTTGCAGTGGTTGGAGAGCTACGGCTGGAAACCCGCTGACTACGGAAATGCGAACACGGTGGCGCAGGCAAAGGGCGCGGTGTTAGCGCAGATGCATCGCGACGGGATAATTACTTCAGGTGGTGGGCTCGTCCAACTGGTTCGATGGCAAGATTTGAACACCGTCTGGGTTCCAGAGCGCCACAATATGACTCCGATTTGGCAGGCTCTTCATCAACTAATTGCTAATCTTCAAGCTCATGGAGAACAAAGTACTGGCGCTCTTCTTGCGGCGATGCCAGCGGTATCTGGCCGCGTGAGAACGCTCGCATACCGCCTTTATACGATGTCTGAACGGAAAGGGCTGGCTGAAGATGCTCGTCCTTACAATGAACTGATCGGGGCTTGGGCAGCCATTGAACTGGCCGCCGCCGAAGTTGGCCCAATCGAGACTCAAGCGGAACTGTTCTGAACCTTTACTGCCGAGATACAAGAGGAACGAGATTATGAAGCCCTGGCGTGAAATAGCCGTACCCCATCAAGACGTGCTGAAAGGCACCTTTCAGCAGTCCGAGTTCGCGGCCGATCTTGCCAAAGTGCATGACGGCACCGCGCCCGAAGGCTACCTTGATCCAATCGCCTTCTTTGATCGCACTTTCATCACCGAGGGAATGCGCCTGCTTCTAGATTCCGTGGTCCGACGCCTTTCGGGTCAAGGTGGCGATCCCGTCGTACAGCTTCAAACCGCCTTTGGCGGCGGCAAGACTCACACGATGCTTGCCGTGTATCACCTTGCAAACTGCAAGGCCCCGGCCAGCAAGTTGTCCGGTGTCTCCTCGATTCTGGGTGCTGCGGGGGTAACGGAGCTGCCGAAGGCCAAGACAGTTGTCCTCGACGGCACACGGTTCTCGCCGAGTGAACCTAAACGATACGGTGACCACACCGTTCGCACACTCTGGGGAGAATTGGCATGGCAGCTTGGCGAATCTGCTGCCTTCGCGAAGGTCGCTGAAAGTGATGCAAATGGCACCGCGCCAGATACATCACTCATTGAAGATCTACTGAAGCCGTATCAGCCTGTCGTGGTGCTCGTGGATGAGTTAGTAGCGTACCTGCGTCAATTTGAGGATGGCCGGAGCTATCCTGGCGGTACTTTCGATTCAAACCTGACCTTTATTCAAAATCTGACACAGGCGTTCAAAGCTGTACCCAAAGCAATGCTGCTTATCTCTCTCCCGGCGTCGAAACTTTCGGAGGTGGGGAGCGCACGGGGTCGCCGTGCAATGGAATCAATTGAAGGTGCGCTCTCGCTTGCGAGTCTGGAAAAGACAGTTGGGCGCGTACACGCTCTTTGGAAGCCGGTCGGCACAGAGGAAGCCTTCGAGATCGTTCGCCGGCGTCTATTCACGACTATTACTGATACCGCACAGGCGAACGAAGTATGCCGTGCTTTTGCCGACAGTTATTCCGAAAACCAGCAAGACTTGCCGAAAGAGACATTGGAGAGTCGTTACTACGATCGGATGGTTCGCGCCTATCCGATTCACCCGGAGGTCTTCGACCGGCTTTACGAGGATTGGTCTTCCCTCGACAACTTCCAACGGACACGCGGCGTTCTGTCGCTCATGGCGAGTGTCATTCATCGCCTTTGGAATGACGACAACAAAGATCCCTTCATCATGCCGGGCAACCTGCCGCTTAGCGACGCACAGACGCGCAATAAGATGATCTATTACCTGCCGCAAGGCTGGGACCCGGTTGTCGAGGGTGATATCGACGGAGATCGTTCCGAGACTGTCGAGATCGAATCTCACGATGCGCGTTTTGGAAGTCTCCAAGCGTGCCGACGACTCGCCCGAACGATCTTCTTGGGGAGTGCGCCGACGACAGCAAGCCAGGCCGTGCGAGGGATCGACACGCAGCGGGTACTATTGGGCGTCCTGCAGCCAGGACAGCAGATAAGCATCTATAAGGACGCCCTGCGTCGCCTCTCTGATAGGCTGCATTACCTGAACATGGGCGATAGCCGCTTCTGGTTCGACGTGAGACCGAACCTCCGTCGAGAGATGGAAGATCGTAAGCGACGCTTCACCGCAAAAGAGCATTTACTCCCAGAAATTCAAAACCGGCTGCGCGGCTTGATTCATGGCACCACATTCGCCGGAATTCACATTTTTTCCCCGAGTGCCGACGTTCCCGATGACTGGAGAATGCACCTGGTCATCCTGCCGCCTACAGCGCCATATACCCGCGGCGCGGGTCCGCTCGCTACAAAGGTTGCTCTTGAAATATTGAATAGCCGTGGCGACCAACCGCGCATGAAACGGAACCGTCTCTTGTTCCTGGCGGCAGATGCAGAGTCAACGGCAAGACTGGATGACCTTGTTTGTTCGTTCAAGGCCTGGGATTCCATCGTCAAGGATATCGATCTCGGAAACCTCAACCTCGACCAGTTGCAGAGCCGGCAAGCACACAAGAATCGCGAGAGTGCGGCTGAAGCTGTCAATCGTACCATTCGTGAAACCTACCGCTGGCTGCTGGCACCTACGGAGGAGGTAGAGGCGAAAGGGATATCGCCGATGCGGTGGGAGAGTTTCGCGCTCAACACCGGCTCTGACTCGTTCACGAAAGAGATTGAGCGTGTGCTCCGAGAGCACGAATTGGTGATTGAGACCTGGGCTCCCGTTCACTTGGATACCTTGCTCCGCGCATGGTTTTGGAGAGAGGGTGTCAAGGATATCGAGGCGAAGGAAGTTTGGCAGAAGAGCTGTCAGTACCTTTATATGCCGAGGTTGAAGGATAGCAACGTCTTCCAAGCGACACTCGGGGAAGGTGCGGAGAGCCGGGACTACTTTGGACTTGCGCTGGGCAAGCGCGACGGCAAATATCTCTCCTTCAGCTTTGGAAAACGTCCCCTGATCCATCTGGAAGAGACCTGGATCATTGAACCGTCCGCTGCCGCCGACTATGACGCCGAAGTCAGGAGAGCGGAGGAAGAAGCGCGTCCGAAACCGCAACTTGTGGCAAATCCAACCTCAGGTGTTGCAGGTGCGCCCACCTCCACGCAGCCGAATACTTCCAACCCAAGCAGGACAGCGAACCGCAGATTTTACGGAACAGTAGGGCTCGACCCATTACTCGCAAAGAAGCAATTCGCTGACATCGTGGATGAAATCGTGCAGCAGTTCACAACGCGCGTGGGCGATGATGTCCAGATTACTGTCGAACTGCACGCTCAAACCAAGAAGGGCTTCGACCCCGGTTTAGAGAGGACTGTTCGAGAAAACTGTCGTACCCTGAGATTCAAGTCGTTTGACTTCGAAGCTGACGATTAGCCTGCCTAGAGGCCGATGCTGAATTGTTCCGCGTCGATTTCTGGTTTTGCAGGCATCACTACACGATCAAGACTGGTCTTGGGGATGATTTCTGTGACCGAACGGTGGCTGCGTGATGCTGCGTTGGCCTCCCGGTTCAGTGTCGCCGGCCCGTGCTCATGAAACTCTACGGCGGCAGTCTTCGTGAGGTCGGATGAAAGCCGCTCTCCAAGTGTCTCCGCATTGTTCGTATACAAGCGCACATCATCTGAAGCACGCGAGATTGATACGTAAGCAAGTCGGCTGTTGATGAGACTACGGGGCGAATCCGTGTCGATGTGGGCGAGAACGCGGCCTGCAGTGAGTCCCTGGGAACTGTGCGAGGTCACGGCGTAGCCGTGGTCGAATTGGCGAAACTCCGAAGGGTCAAATGTGACAGTGCGCGTGGCTTTGCCATCCATTTGCAAGGTCATTCTGCTTTCCTCCACGCCGATCACCGTTCCGAGATCGCGATTGGCAACGCCGAGGTCGCGATTGGGTGCAGTGAACTGGATACGGTCGCCTGCGGCAAACTCTCGCTGGGCCTCGCGGAAGACATTAACACCCTTTAGCCGTCGCGGGTCATAGATGGCGGTTGAGCCGTTCTCCAATGCGACGGTGAGAGTGTTAGTGTGAGGGTTAATTGACTGGACTGCCGCGAAGCTGCCACGCTTGACCCCGTGCGCCTTGCTGCCGGTTGCGTACTGGAGAATGTCACCGGCGGTGTAGCGCGCCGCCCAAGTCCGGTCTGCGCCAGTCATGTCGGAGCGATGCGTTAGAGTGCGGAACGTTTCGCCGTTCTCAGTGAGTCCGCCGGTTTTCCGTAGCTCTATGCGAACTGCCTCATTGATCTGCTGACGGCTCCGATTGTCCGGAGAGACAATGATCGTGTTCTTGGGCTGTGCGGCATAGTCCCTGGCGATGGCAGCGATGCGGTCATATCCGTTTGGGATTTCCGTCACGCGGCCCTGTTCCGCAAGCATTGAAATTCCCTTTGCGGTCTCGTTATTCGCAAGATGTTGGACCGCTTTGAGCAATTCCGGGTCCTTCTGCCGCATGATTTTGTCGAGCTGCGAGGTCTGCATTCCGGCTTCCTGCATCTGCTGAAATGGCCGTCCGGCGTCTACACCCTGGTGCTGCCGGATGTCTCCAATGACGAGGACTCGATCGTCTGGATTCAGCTTGCTCAGGAATGAGCGCATTTGTTTCGTACTGGCAAGACTCGATTCGTCCAGCATGTAGAGGTGCCGGGTGGCGGGATCGGTGCTCGGGTGATTCTGGCCACGGGCGAGGAAGCTCTGGAGAGTTGTGGCGTCGATTCCGGCCTCGCGGAGCTGCCCTGCGGCCTTGGAAGTTGGGGCAAATCCTTCGACGATGTACCCGTTGGCTTCCGCGCCCTCCCGGATGGTCTGCAGGGTCGTGGTCTTTCCGGTTCCGGCGAGTCCTTGAAGGCCGTGGATACGGTCGGATGAGTTGAGGACTTGCTCGATCACTCGACGCTGGGAGTCGTTGAGAAATGGCCGCGTACTGGCCTGTTCGCGAGCCCGTTCCGCGCTCATGATCGGGTCCACGGCATTGCGGCCTTCCAAAACATAGCTAATGTTGGCACGCTCGGCGGCGATAGTTTCGGGCGTGGTGAAGCTGCGACCGGAGCTGTGCTTCATGCCCTGAACGGAGCGAAACTCTCCCGCCTCCTTGCGTCTATTGAACTCGGCCCGTATGTCCGTGTACGACGCTTCCCCCATCCCACGGCGAAGAGCATCCCGAAGGATCGTCCGTTCGTCGGCCACGGCCTCCCGCTCGAAGATGCTGTCTCGGGCGAAGGTGACCGCCTCCTTCCCATAAGGTCTCTGTTCCGGTTGCCGCTCCAGTTGCTCGACCCGCGCACGGGCGGCGGCGATGACCTGCTGCGGCTGATTCCCGAAGCTGGCGGCCATTTCCTTGTGCGCGGCAAGAACCTCTTCCGCGGTAAGCGCCTGCTTGCGGTCGCGAGTGGAATGGGCCGCGATCTGTGCGGCCTCCGGGCCGCTGTATCCAGTCTTCTCCAGTTGCTCCTTGATCTGCCGCGAACGCGGACTTGAGGCGTCGAGATACTCCTGCGAGTAGCCCTTGATCTCCGGTGCGCCGCTCCTGCCGGATTCAATCTCATACCCCAAAGTGCGGAGCTGGTAGGTAAGTGTCGACTGATACACGGCGGTCGCATACTGCTGGCTCTCGAAAAAGCCGCGCTCCTGCAAGGCGCGGGTCGAACCGTTCGCCCGCTCAGTCACGTTGAAGATCACGGCATGGGTGTGGAGCTGCGGGGCGGCGTAGCCATCCACCGGGCGCGCCGTGTCGTGCTCGAACTTGGCGGCGATGAACTTGCCGGTCGTCTCGGCTGGATTGTTTCCGCCAATCCGCGCTTGGGTATACCGTTCCAACTCGTCCAAAGCGGTCGTGACGGCGGCGCGATGGGCCTCCCGCACACGATCATCGCCTCCCACCAAGGCGGTCAAAGAGACAGACTTCGGAGCGGAGAAAGTCGCATCCCAGCCGGCACGGTGTTCGACCGCCTTGGTCGTCGTGCCGTCCGCGTTCTTGTACTCCATCGCAGCCCGGTGTTTGACCATCTGCTCTTCCGTCGTGGGGTTCTTGCCTTCGGCCAGGCGAGAGAATTCGAGCGGTGAAACATCCCCTGCCAAGCCGAGGCGAGCAGCGAGCGTGCCTTGCCACTCGCCTTTCACGGCGTCGCCCTGCTTGTAATAGTTCTGCGTCTCCGACGTGAACTCCAGCTTGTGATAGCTCTGTGCCTGGCCGGAACTGAGGGGCTTGGAGATGGTCAGCATGGCCTAAAAGATCCCCGGATGAACGGCGTGTTCCAACTCATCGCCTGGCGCTTGCAAGCCGACATGATGCGAACCGCGAGGCAGCCTGACATTCTCCTGATCTTCTGGCTGTGGGCCGACTTCAGACTCAATCCCGCCCTGCTCGTCCAACTGCAGCGCAGAGCCAGTCTGCCTTTCCCTCTTGTGGGCTAGCGGAGCGCCGTTACCTGCCTCAACCTCGGATTCGGCGGAAGGCGGTGGCACGGTCTGGACACTATGCGGTTTCAACGTGTCGGGGTCAAAGCTCATTTCTCCATCCGCAGATTTCCGGAGCAGGAAGCCGACGGTTGGCGTGGGCAGGTCGAGATAGTCGAAGTCGAACCTCGCGACGGTGTTCCCCAATTTGAGATAGGCATGGCGGTCGTCCAGTCCACTGATCTCCGAACCCATGACCAGCGGTTCAATCTGACGATCAACGGTGAAGTTCTTGCCCGAGCGCGACCCGTCAAATTTCGTTTCCTTCAGTCGTTCGATCTCGACCTTTCCGATAGCCTCGGAGATCCATTCGGCGGCCTTCGGCTCGGCTGTCTTCATGAAGATTTTGGTCGCTGGCTGCGACAGCATAACCTCGGCCAAGTGCCCATAGATGACCTCAAGCTGCGCCTTGCCCTGGAAGCCGAGTACCAGCGGGTTCTTGCTCTTCCGGTTCTCCGTGATGGCCGTATGGAGTTGGGGGAGCTTCTGCAAACTGGCGAGTTCGTCGATGACAAACCATACGGGCTTCTGTCCCGGTTGCGGCGCGGTGAGCAGTCGCATAACAAGCAAGTCAATCCATAGGGAATGCAGGGGACGGAGGGTTTCGCGCTCGGGTGGACGCGACGTAATGAAGATCCAACCCTTGCGCTCCTTGGCCCATGATCGCGCGTTCCATGTCCGGTCGGTCTGATCCTTTTCCGGCAAGAGACGGAAGCATTTTGCCACCAATCCGAGCGATGCCAGCACACCGGCACGCTGGGGGCCTGCCTTCCTGTCGATGTAGAAAGACATCTCTGTTCCGGCAACCAACGTCTCCAATGTCTCGCTGCTCGCCATCCACTCCGCGAGCTGATGCGGCGTCGGACCTTTCCTCAATAGGTGTGCGAATATCTGTGCCGGGGTCTGGTGAAAGAACTCGTCCTTGACGTCGGTAGTCGGCTGATAGAGAGACGCGGCGATGGCATCTGCCTCGGCATTCGAAGCCATCTCCTGAGCAGGACCCCAATACGGACAACGCTTATCCAACGGGTTCAAAATAATGTCGCCTCGCTCCTTGTCGTAGAACCGCTGGAGGTATTCCGAAGCCGGATCGTAGACAATGGCGGAGTCGCCCCGCTCCCTGATCTGGCGCAGGATTTGCATGATGAGCTGGGTCTTGCCGACGCCGGTGTCCCCCATGATTTGGAAGTGTTGGGCTTCCTTCCTGGCGGGGATACGCATCATCTTGCCGAGTTCGGTTGTTTTGAATCCAATGCCGTCGCCCTTCTGCTGCCTGTTGAATTCTTGCGGGCTAAGCAACTGTGGGCCGCGAAGAATCCGTCCGTATTTCATTTGCTTAAAGCGCCTGATGTCATACGGAACGGCGAACCAAAGCATCGCTGCGAGGCAGACGCCGCCCTCGATGAAGCTGACGGCGAAGAGCGCCCATAGGCCCTTATCTTCGTATACCGTCAAGCGGAGCCAACGGTGAAGAGTGCGGTCAGCCAACTTCTGTTCCGGTCCACGGTAGAACCAACGGTATCCCTGGGCGGCCGCCAAGTCCGAGAGGGCGACGGGGACAACCTTGCCATTTGGAAGCGCGGTCTTACCTGCGACAAAATCGACAGGGAATGCCAGGCGCGGCTTTCCTTTCCCGCCTCCCAAATAGAGAAGCCGGTAGGACTCGTGGGCGTTGAATGTGCCGCCGGCTTCGGAGAGAATGTACTCCGTGATGTAGCTCCTCTGGAGAGGCGTCACCGAAAAGGCGAGCCGTTGCCAGATGAATAAACAGGTGCAAAGTAGAGCGGTCGCGATCGCCGTGTAACTCAAGATCGGCACATGCGGAGGCCAGATGATCGTCTCTTTTCGTCCCCATTGGGTCGCCATGATTAGGACTCCTTCGGTGAAGCGGTGATGTACTGCTGCTGAATCTCCTGGGCAACCTTCCTCTTGTCGGAGCGGACGGTTGCGCTGATACGTGTGAAGTCCTCGGATGTCACGATCTGGCCCATAGCGAGGGGCTTAAGCAGATTGAGCAAGATCATCCGCGTGGCAATGAGTTCGGTGAAAAGCGGATCCTCGGAACGGCGTGCCTCGCGTAATAAAACCTCGCGAGCCCATTCACCCAAAGCTCTTCCTTCAGAGCGCGCAGCTCTGAGCAAATCCCTACGCTCGTCTTCCGTGATTCGGGCCTGGGCCACGAATGCACGGGCGGAGCGACTTTGCGAACGCGACAGTCGGCTTTCCAACTCCTGGGTTTGTGGCATATTCGGTGCCTTCATTTCGTGTTCTCCAAGGCGTATGCAACTGCATACGGCCTGTATGCAGTTGCATACGAATACCGGCTAAGTAGCTCATTCGAAGGACGTATACAACTGCATACAAAACAGCCCTTTGCACGACCCTCGAAGGGATGGAGTGTCAACATTCTTCCGGTGCGAAGCACCGTAGTGGCTCTGCCCCGGAATGAAATGGAGGATCATGCGCTTTTAGCCTGGGATACAGGAGCGGCTACGGACGCCGGAAGTGGCTTCCGAGCAACCGGCTCAGATGCCTCGGCAGCCGGGGCCTTCCGAATCCGCAACGTCGATGCGACCTTGCGGGCTTCCGGAGTCTTGAGAAAGTCCTGGAAGTCGCGATCCTTGCTGAAGACGTAGGTAAGGGCTTGCTCGACCACATCGTCGGCGCAAGCACGGATGAAGGCGGCGTACTGATCGACCTGGGTTGCGGTTGTGTCAGTGAGGCGAATCGAGGCGCTGATCTGACGGGTTTGGACGACTTCAAGCAGTGGCATTGTGGTTCTCCTTTGGGTGGTGAATTGAAGCAACCTTTTGGCGAGTAATCATGCGTTGCGCAGTGGTCGCAATCTCCCGCGCTCGGCAGGAGCAAAGCGCAGACGGAACCTCGGTGGATCGGCGGCGTTCCAGCATTGCGATTACGGCCTCAATCGCCTTACCTTCGAGCAACGAAAGACGAGCCGAAGCGATGTCGATGGTGCGTTGCGCGTAGTAGAGAGGATTCGGCTTGTCAGACCGCCGGGAAGCGAGCATCAGTGTGAGCTTCGCGGCGTCCTCTCCAAGCGCAAGCTGCTGGACAACCCAAGCCCAATCCCGCTCCGAATCGGTGTTCTTGCTCGCTGCGTATGTCCGTGGGGCACCATGAGGCGGCAGCGCGGATCTGGGGGCTGAGTGATCCAATGGGAAGTCCGCAGGATGGTAGGTCGAATCACTGGGGTATTCGACTGATACCGGGTTCGCGGGATCGTACTTGCGGTTGTCGAATCCCGGGAGACGGAGAACCCGGTTGCGGTCGGTACAAGCGGAGTCTCCACCGAAGGCGATGGCAAGCAGTTTCAGCGTGTTCTCCTGCTGGTCGAAGTCGAAGCCTTCGACCCTCCAAAGCACCTGATACTTATCCCGCGATGTCGAGAGGATCACGGTCGGAACAGGTACGTTTTCCGACTCCCTGAGCGCAGCGATTCTGTTCTCACCATCTACGTCGATGTCGATGTAGAGATGACGAACTTCCGCGATGCAGTCCTTGGTCCTCTTGCGACTGCCAGGGCGAAGCGGATTGGCAGCAACGTAGACGTTCGCGCCGTTGTGGTTCTCGTAGCGCAGCCACGCGAGATAGCGCGGCGAGATGACTTGCTCAAGCCGGACGATACGCTGCGTCGTAGACGCGGGCTCTTCCTTACGCAGGAGAACGGCGATTGTCTCTCCTGGGTGGAAGCATCGGGTTAGAAAGTCGTGGGTCGTCGTAGTGCTCATCGGGTGTCTCACAGGGTTGGAAGCCCGGCGTTTACCGGGCTCCCGAGTTGATGGAAGGAAAGCGGCTTATGCGGCCGCTTCCAGGGGAAGCTGGGATTCGGCTTCCTGCTCTTCCGGGCTGGCCTTTTCCGCCCGGTCCAGCTTGAGAATCGAGCTCACCCGGATCTCCCAGATGGTCTTCTTCAGGGCTGGCTTCTTGCCGACCTTCTTGGTCTCGTACTCCCGGCTGCGC
>Ga0302320_10028466_pt1 | contig 10727 bp, 9 predicted proteins | sample Bog_T0_3_FD_202130 | JGI IMG/M metagenome (GOLD analysis project Ga0302320, IMG submission 202130) | Peat permafrost microbial communities from Stordalen Mire near Abisko, Sweden - Bog_T0_3 | ecosystem: Environmental > Terrestrial > Soil > Wetlands > Peat | place: Sweden: Abisko, Stordalen Mire... | reverse complement strand
CCTGGTCTTCGCCAGTTGGCCGCCTGAGGCCCTGCGGGCGGCCTTGGTCGGCGGGCCGTGGAGCGCGGCGTTCGACCCGGACGGCCGCCGCACCTTGAGCTGCGGCGGCCGGATCCGCCTCAGCGTCAGCGGGCGCACCGACAGCCCCCAGGGGCAGGTGCTGCGCCACCTGCCGGAGGGCTACAGCATCACGGTGAAGGAGCTGAACGACCACGATGAGTGACCGGACCCTAGCGCCAGCCTATCTGCACGGCTTCGAAGCCCTGTCGGCGGCGGGCCGCGGCTTGGACGCGGTCGAAGCCGCCTGGACCCAGGGGCGCAGCCCGGGGATGGGCTTCAGCCCCGCCGGCTGGGGCCCCGAAGGGAAGGCCGTGCCCGTGGGCCGGGTGCTGGAGGCCTTGCCGCCGGCGGACGCCTGGCCCTTAGAGCATCGCAGCCGCAACAACCAGCTGGCCTGGGCCGCGGTGGAGGGGCTGCTGCCGGCCTTGGAGCGGCTGAAGTCCCGCTTCGGCGCGGGGCGCATCGGCGTGGCGCTGGGCACGTCCACCAGCGGCGTGCTGGAGGCCGAGCGGGCCTTTGAAGCCCGCCAGGCGGGCTCATCCGCCACCCTGCCGCCGTCCTTCCATTACGGCCAGCAGGAGATCGGCGCCCCGGCCCGCTTCCTGGCCTGGAAGCTCGGATTGGGGGGGCCGGTGGTGGCGGTGTCCACGGCCTGCTCCAGCTCCGCCAAGGCGATGGCCACGGCCCGGCGCTGGCTGCGGCTGGGCGCCTGTGACGCCGTGCTGACGGGCGGCGTGGACAGCCTGTGCCGTTTCACCGTGCAGGGCTTCGCGGCCTTGGGCGCGGTGTCCTTGGAGCCCTGCCGGCCCTTCGGCGCGGGGCGCAGCGGCATCAACATCGGCGAAGCCGCCGCCTTCACCCTGCTCAGCCGGGAGGCGGGCCCGGTCCGCCTGGCGGGCTGTGGCGAGACCTCGGACGCGTATAACGTGTCGGCCCCCCTGCCCCAGGGCGAAGGCGCGGAGGCGGCCATGCGGGCGGCCCTGGCGGACGCGGGCTGCGGGCCTCAGGATGTGGGATACTTGAACCTGCACGGCACGGCCACGGCCCAGAATGACGCCATGGAGGCCGCCGCCACCCTGCGGGTGTTCCCGGGCGGCATCGCCTGCAGCTCGACCAAGCCTGTCACCGGCCACACGCTCGGCGCGGCGGGGGCCTTGGAGGCGGCGCTATGCTGGCACCTGCTCATGGGCGCGGCCGGGCGCGGGCTGCCGCCCAACTGGGCCTGCGGCCCGGTGGATCCGGCGCTGGCGGCCCTGGCATTGGTGCGTCCTGGGGAGGCGGCGCGGGGGCTCAAGCGGGCTTTGAGCAACAGCTTCGGCTTCGGAGGGAGCAACGCGAGCCTGCTCCTGGAGCTGGCATGACGGACCTGAAGGAGCAATGCGCCCTGGGCTTGGAGGCCCTGCTGCCGCATCGGGCGCCCATGGTGCTGATCGACCGGGCCCTGGGGATGGACGGCGAATGGTTCGAGGCCGAGGTCGACATCAGCCCCGCCAGCCCGCTGTGCGAGGGCGCCGGGGTGCCGGCCTACGCCGGCATCGAGTACATGGCCCAGACGGTGGCCGCCTACGCCGGCGCGGAAGGCCGGGCCGCCGGAGGCCTGGTGCAGGTGGGCATGCTGCTGGGCACCCGCGAGTACCTGAGCGCGGTTCCGCTGTTCAGGGTGGGGCAGCGCCTGCGGGTGCGGGTGCGCAAGGCCCTCTACCAGCCCGGCGGCATCTCGGCCATGGAATGCCGCATCGTCGACGCGGTGGATGGGCGCGAGCTGGCATCAGCCCAGCTCACCGTGGTGCAGGTCGGGGACCTCAGCCAGTTGGGAGGATGGTAGTGGACGGAGCGTCGAAGAGGACGGCCCTGGTGACGGGCTCCAGCCGGGGCATCGGGCGGGCGGTGGCGCTGCGCCTGGCCCGGGCGGGCTGGGACCTGGTGGTGCATGGCCGCCAGCCGGGGCCGGATGCCCAGGAGACGGCGGCCCAGTGCCGGGCCCTGGGCGCGGGGGCGCGGCTGCTGTGCTTCGACGTGGCCGACCGGGCCGCGGCCCTGATGGCGCTGGAGGCGGACATCGCCGCCCATGGGGCCTATGCCGGAGTGGTGGTCAATGCCGGCATCACCCGGGACGCCCCGTTCCCGGGCATGAGCGGCGAGGATTGGGACCTGGTGCTGCGCACCGACCTGGACGGCTTCTACAACGTGCTGCGGCCCTTGGTGATGCCCATGGTGCGGCGCCGGCAGGGCGGGCGCATCGTGTCCATCGCCTCGGTGTCAGGCCTGCTGGGCAACCGCGGCCAGGCCAACTACGCCGCGGCCAAGGCGGGCGTGATCGCCGCCAGCCGCAGCCTGGCCCTGGAGCTGGGCAAGCGCGGGATCACCGTCAACTGCGTGGCCCCGGGCTTGATCGACACCGACATGACCGCCGAGGGCGTCGCGCCGGAGGCCCTGGCCATGGTGCCATTGCGGCGCATGGGCAGCGCCGATGAGGTGGCCAGCCTGGTCGCCTACCTTTTCTCAGATGACGCGGGCTACATCACGCGCCAGGTTTTCGCCGTGGATGGAGGGTTGAGCGCTTGAAACGAGTCGTGGTCACCGGCATGGCCGGCATCTCCCCGGTGGGCGCGGATTGGCCCACGGTGCGGCAGCGCCTGCAGGCGCGCGTGGGCGCGGTGGTGTGCATGGAGGAGTGGAAGCAGTACCAGGGGCTCAACACCCTGTTGGCCGCCCCCGCCGTCCCCTTTGACCTGCCGCCCGAGCGTTATCCGCGCAAGGCGGTGCGGGCCATGGGGCGGGTCTCCATCCTGGCCGTACGCGCCGCCGACCTGGCGCTCGCCGACGCCGGCCTGCTGGGCCACCCGGCCCTGAAGGACGGCAGCACCGGTGTGGCGTTCGGGTCGTCCACCGGCAACCCGGATGCCGTGGGCGACTTCGCCCGCATGCTCATCGACAAGACCACCGACGGCATCACCGCCACGACCTACATCCGCATGATGCCCCACACCACCGCCGTGAGCGTGGCGGTCTACTTCGGGCTGAGGGGCCGCGTCTACACCACCAGCAGCGCCTGCACTAGCGGGAGCCAGGCCATCGGCTACTCCTACGAGGCCATCAAGTGGGGCAAGCAGCGCGTGATGGTGGCGGGTGGCGCGGAGGAGCTGACCCCCACCGAGGCGGCGGTCTTCGACACGCTGTTCGCCACCAGCTGCCGCAACGACACGCCCGGCCGCACCCCCCGGCCCTTCGACCGCGACCGCGACGGCTTGGTGGTGGGCGAGGGCTCGGGCGCGCTGATCCTGGAGGAGCTGGAGCATGCGCTGGCCCGGGGCGCCCGCATCCACGCCGAGGTGGTGGGCTTCGGCACCAATTGCGACGGGTCGCATGTGACCCAGCCCCAGGCTGAGACCATGGCCGAGGCGGTGCAGGCGGCGGTGGACGATTCCGGCTTGGACCCGTCCGAGATCGGCTATGTCAACGCCCATGGGACCGCCACGGAGCATGGGGACATCGCCGAGACCAGGGCCACCCGCAAGGTCTTCGGCCGCCCGGTGCCCATCAGCAGCTTGAAGAGCTACTTCGGCCATACGCTGGGGGCCTGCGGGGCCTTGGAGGCCTGGATGAGCGTCGGCATGATGAACGAGGGCTGGATGGCGCCGACCTTGAACCTGGACAACGTCGACGAGCGTTGCGCCGACCTGGATTATGTGCGCGGCGATGTGCGCGAGCTGTCCATGGGGGCCGTCATGAGCAATAATTTCGCGTTCGGTGGGATCAACACTTCGTTGATCTTCAAAAAGTGGAGGGGAGCATGATGACGTTCAAGCGCAAGCTGGCCCTGGCCCTGGCGGCCCTGGCCTTTTTCACGGGGACCCTGGCGGCGGCCAAGCCCAAGGACGCTTGGCAGAGCGACCGCATGGTGAGCAACGGCTACCGCTACCTGGCCCGCGACGGGGCCAAGAAGGCGTTGAAGCTCTTCCAGAAGGCCACCAAGTATGACAGTGGCAACCAGCAGGCTTGGGTGGCCCTGGCGGCCGCCTATCAGGCCCTGGGAAAGGACGATGACGCGGCCGATGCCCTGGCCACGGCGGGGGTCAAGGCGCTGCCCAGCACGGACCTGTCGGTGCTCAGCCGCGTGGCCCGTTATTCCGGCCAGGGCTACATGTACCTGGCCAAGGGCAACTACAGCGGGGCGGCCCACTATTTCAAGGCCGCGCTGAAAGAGGACCCCACCTATGCCCATGCCAAGGCGGGCCTGGCGGCGGTGAAGGCCGGCGGCAAGGGCGGCGACGACGATTTCAAGGATGACGGCAAGGACCAGGACGACGACAAGGACGCGGCGGACGACAAGTGAGGGCGTATTGCTGGTCCTGCTGACCCGATTGGAGCCCGGCCCGGAGCAAGACCGGCCGGGCTCCTTGGCTTTGAGCCCGCTGGAGGCTGCGCGCGCCGGCCGTTTGAAGGGCCTACGCCGCCGCCAGTACTTGGCCGGCCGGCGCCTTTTGCGCGAAGCCTGCGCGCGGGCAGGGGGCGGCCCCCCGGCTGCCTGGGCTTTGAGCGCGGAGGGCCTGCCTTTGGCCCGCCGGGACGGCCAGCCTGGGCCATGGTTGAGCCTGGCCCATAGCGGCGACTGGGTGGCCGCAGCAGCGGGCCCGCAGCCTGGCGTGGGCTTGGATCTGGAGCGGAGGGACCAGGCCCGCGATTGGAAGGGCTTGCACCGGCTGTTGCGGCGCTGGAAGCTGCCCCCGGCGCGGCCGGCTTGGCCCATGGCGCCCGCCGAAGCCGCCTTCTTGGGCGATTGGACCCGCTATGAAGCGGCCTACAAGGCCTGCCACAGCCTCTTGGCCGCCGGTCGACGCCCGGGGATGGTGCGGGCCTGGACCCTGCTGGGGAAGGACGCGGTGCTCTCGGTGTGCACGCCGGACGATGCCGTTCCCGCCTGGGCCTGGCTGGGCCCAGGGGGCCTGCGCGAGTGGCGGCGGTGCCCCCGGCCCTGGACCTTGGACCTCTCGAGGATGAGACCATGAGGACCCCGTTGCTCTGCTTTTTTGTGGCGCTTTCGTTGGGCCTGTCGGCCGAGGCGCGCCGCTATGACATCGTGCCCCCGGCCGAAACGGCGTTGGAGCAGGCCGGCCAGGGGGACCTGGAGGGCGCCCGCGCCGTGTTGCAGGCGGCGGTGGCCGACGACGCCGATGATGCCGAAGCCTGGAGCGCCTTGAGCCTGCTGCAGGATCGCCTGGGTGACCATCGCGGGTCGCAACGCAGCGCTCGGCGCCTGGCGGGATTGTTGGAGCCGCGGCAACGGAAAGCGCTGGTGGAACGCCAACGCCTCTATCTGGCCGAGTTGGACCAGGAGCGGCGGGCCGCCATGGGCCCCGACGAGGAGCCGGGTTTCAGCGTCAGCCCGGATGCGCCCCATGACCCGTTGGCAGGGAAGAAGCCCACCAAGTGGGACCGGCATGGATGGCCCACGCCGACGCCTTTGCCCTCCCCGACAGCCACTCCGCCGCCATTGCGATTGCCTGACCTTGGCGCTCGGGCGGCCCAAGAACCCCGTGTGTCGAGTCCTGTACACTAGGTCACTTTTAGAAAGAGAGACCGATTTCATGTATTTTTTAGCCATGCTTAATCATTTTTGATTAAATTATTGGTCTGAGGGAGCGACGTACTTTGGGTCCTTACGTTATAATCATAAGACCCACCAACAGGCGGTTCAGCGGTGCGAGAAGCGGCACGATACCTACTTAAATACCTACCAAGCCAGGCCATCCTTGCCTGGGCGCTGGCCTTTTTGATCTTTGGGCCGGCCAGCGCGGCCCGGGCCGAGATCAGCATCGTCAGCAGCCAATGCCCGGCCCCCAGCGCTTGTGACAATACCGGCAATGGCAGCACCCTATGGCCGCCGGCCGGGTCTTTTAACATTTGCAACAGCACCGTGGCCCCTTGGACCTTGATCGGCTTCCGTTGGCAGGACGCCAATTTCAACGCTTGGATCACCTATGGCGGCGGGACGTTGAGCGTGAGCGGCAGCGGCCCCTACACCTACGAACAGGATGTGGCATCCTCCGACCAACTGCTGCCCGGCGGCCATTGCTTGAACACCTACAGCCTGGGCGGCAGCGTGCCGGCCAACAAGAACGGCCAGCCCTACAACTACGACATCCTCATCAAGAACGGGTCCTGTTCGCCGGTGGTGGCGTTCCCCACGCCGACCCCCATGACCTGCGCCCAGGTGGTCACCGCCAGCAACCAGCCGTCCTATTACGATCCCACCGTCTGCGTGTCCCAGTGGATGGGCAAGAACGGCGGCGCCGATTCGGGCGGGTTGATCAACACCTTCGTGGGGCAGACCCAGATCCAGTTGGCCGTGCCGGCGTCGGGTTGGAGCGTCAGCGGCACCAACATCACCTGGGACCCGGTGGCCGGCATGGGCAACAGCCCCATGTACCTGATGGCCAGCGCCATGGGCCAGGAGTACCTGAACCTGGACCAGTATTTCCTCTTCGGCATCGGGACCAAGGAGCATTTTGCGGCGGCCCTGACCGGCGGCACGCCCCTTTTCATCACCGTGGACAGCGCCGGCGTGGCCGGCACCTATAGCAGCGAGGACACCACCTACGACGCCATCGTGGCGGCCTACCCGGGCTTCTTCGCCGACTACGCCTGCGTGGGCAGCTATCCCAACGTGACCACGGCCATCGGCACGGCCTGCCTGCCCACCGCCGACGCGGCCCTCTTCCATTACATGAGCCAGACCCCCGCTGGCGGCACCTCGCTGATCAACAACAATGCCGCCCAGCTGGTCAATTCGGTGTTCGGCGCGGGATTCAATTTTTACCGGATCTATGACGGCATGATGGCCAGCACCGACCTGTGCTTCAAGAAGCTGCTGGAGAACGGCAACGACCCTTGGGCGGCGGTCCATATGCTGCCCGGGGCCTATAACGTGGGCATCAACTCCAATTTCTACCCCTGCCTGCCGGCCTCCGGCGCCACGCTGGCCTCGCCGGACCTGGCGGCCAGCGGCTGCATCGAGATGGGCGTGGGCAGCTATGAAGCGGAGGTGATCACCACCGCCAGCAACCTGTCCAACGCCAGCAAAGCCTGCCCCCATGCCAACGGCGTGTTCGACCCGCCCATCGCGCTCAGCGACGTGCAGACCTTCTTCTTCGGCAACGGCGGCAGCGCCGGGGCCCTGGGCTCCGGCGGCCTGGTCCGGCAGTTCGGCCTTTCGAGCGCCCAGCAGGCCGCCTTGTGGGCCGATGTGCTATGCGCCTTCAACGCGCTGAAGGGCCGCGCGCCCACGCCTGGCGTGACCGGGACCAATAACATCAGCTATCGCTACGATTTCCTGTCCATCCTGAGGGTGGCTCGCGGCTACTTCAACCTGCAGCGGCCCTATCCCACCCAGAGCGACTTCACGTCCTGGGTCACGGCCCATTCCACCACCAACGGGTCGGCCTGCGGCATCACCACCGACACCACTTTCCCGACCATCACCAGCTTGGTGCCGGCCCAGAACACCCATGTCTGCCCCAATTTCGGCGTGACGTTGACGGCCACCGACAATGTGGCGGTGACGGCGGTGGACTACACGCTGGACCCCAGCTGGTTGAGCTGGAACAGCGTCGCCGGCGCAGGCACCTACGTCTTCAGCGTGCCCCCCACGGACCCGAATTTCCCCCCCAGCGGCCCCGGGAAGCTGTGGATCCGGGTGTCCGACGGTTGCGGCAACGAGACCATCCGCGAGCTTGATTTCGATGTCAGCTGCGGCACGCCCACGCCGACCATCACGCCCACGGCCACCCGCACGGCCACCGGAACCGCCACGCCCACGGCCAGCCCCTCGCCCAGCTCCACGGCCACGTCCAGCGCGACGCCCAGCGTCAGCCCCAGCCCCAGCCGCACCGCTTCGCCCACGCCCAGCGCGACGCCCAGCGTCTCGGCCTCGCCGACCCAGACCGCCAGCGCCAGCCCCTCGCCTTCGGCGTCGCCCACCGCCAGCCCCAGCCCGACGCGCACCGTCAGCGCCAGCCCCACGGCCACGGCCAGCTGGACGCCCTCGGCGACGCCGGCGGGCACGCTGACGGACACGCCCACCTTCAGCGACACCGCCACCGTGACCTGCACGCCCACGGGCACGCCCAGCCCCACGCCCACGCCCACGCCCAGCGCCACCCCCACGGCCACGCCCAGCAGCACGGCCACGCGGACGGCCACGGCTTCGGCCACCCAGACCAGCACGTTCAGCCCCAGCCAGACCTTCAGCTTCACGGACACGCCCACCCAGACCCGCACGATGACCGCCACGCGCACGGCCACCCCCAGCGTCACGGTCACGCAGTCGTACACCGCCACGCCCACGGTGACGCTGACGCCGACGGTGACCGCCAGCTTCACCATCACGGCCACGTTCAGCGTGTCGCCGACCATCACGCCGACGTCGGACAAGTTCTACCAGCAGGCGCGGCTGATCGCGGTGCGGGGCATCTACCCCAACCCGTTCAAGGACACCATGAAGCTGTATTACACCCTGCGGGTGGCGGCCAGCATGGACCTGCACATCTACAACGTGGCCGGCGAGCCTATTTGGTCGCTGCACGGGTCGGGGACTGCGGGCAACGACCAGATGCTGTGGGAGGGGGTCAACGCCAGCGGCGGCCGCTGCGCCAGCGGGACCTATCTGCTGCATTTGGAGGGCCATGGCGTCGACAGCACCTATGACCAGCTCTGGGAGTATGCGGTCATCACCCGCTGAGCCATCCGGCCCGGGCATTCCCCTCCCGCGTTCGCCCGGTGTATGATGCTGCCACGGTCGGACCCTGGCCGATGGGGGTGGAAGGGTGGCGGAATCATTGCTGTTGGTCGACGACGAGGAGGGCATCCGCGAGAGCCTTTCCGAGTTCCTGGTGCTGCAGGGCTACGAGCTGAGCGTGGCGTCGGGCGAGGCGGAGGCTTGGGACTTGGCGCAAGCGCGCCCCCCGCGGGTGGTGGTGAGCGACATGAACCTGAGCCAGGGCTCGGGCCTGTCCCTCTTGAGGAAATTGAAGCAGGCTCCGCCCGGTGGGGTGGAGCCTTTTTGCATCCTGATCACCGGCTACGGCACGCTGGACACCGCCGTGGAGGCCCTGCGCAGCGGCATTGATGACCTGTTGACCAAGCCCTTCAGCCTTCAGGAGCTCAGCGGATCGCTGGAGAAGGCCCGCCGCCGCCAGGCCCCGGCGAGGCCCGAGCGCAACCTGCAGGCGGACCTGCGGCGGCTGGACCATGAGCTCGCGGCCCCCTTATCCCACATGGCCACGTACCTGGACATGATGGAGCAGGGGCTCTTCGGGCCGGTGGGGATGGTCCAGGCCGGCAAGCTGTCGAGCCTGCAACTGGGCCTGCGCCGCGCCTTGCTGGGCCTGACCGCGCTGCGCCTGGGCGGAGGCGAGGCTTTCGCCCGCCCGCGGCTGGAGCGCCTGCAGGCCGAGGGGCTCTTCCGCCTGGTGCTCAACGAGTTCCATCTTGATTTCGAGCGGCGCGGCGTCAGCGTGGTGACCTGCGTGCCGCAGAGCCTGCCCATGGTGCTGGTGGACCGCCACGGCGCCTACCTGGCCTTTGAGACCGTGCTGGCATCGGTGCTGCTGAATGCGCGGCCGGGGCAGACGTTGCGCCTGCAGTGGGAGGCCACGCGGCAGGACCTGGTGCTGGAGCTCCAAGGCGACGCCGTGCAGGGCAATCCCGAGGACAACCTGTGGTTGGACCTGCCGCGCTTGGATGACCATTGGCTGGAGCAGGCGGGCCTGGGTCAGGACCGGTCAAGCCCCGAGCGGATCCGCCTGCGCTTCCTGAACCTGAGGCCGGAGGGTGATTGACCCGCGCGCAGGCGTCGCCGCCGCCACCCGATTGCCGGGCTCCATGGCGCCGGAACAGCAGTTGGGCTGGGCCCTGCTGGGCGAGGCTTTGCAGCTGTCCGGGGCGGAAGCCGGGGCCCTGCAGTGGCTGACGGGGCCCCAGGAGCAGGCCAGCCTGCTCCAATGGAAGGCCAGCGCCTTCAACCTCCCCCCGGGCTGGGGCGCGCCCCCCCAGGCCGGCAGGGAGGAGGGCTGGCTGAAAGTGGCCCTGAGCCTGGCCGACAGCCGCCATGTGCTGGCCGCCTGGCAGCGCCAAGCCACCGCCACCAGCACGGCGCCGGTGGGGCAGGCGGAGCAGGTCTATGCCGTGCTGAGCCTGTTGCAGACTGGGCCCGGAGCGGTCCTGCCCGGCGGCGGTGAAGGGCCTTTGGGCGACTTGGCGCGGTTGGCGGCGCTGCAGATCGAAGCGGGGCTGAATCGCGAGCGCTTGGACCGCGAGAACCGGGCCTTGCGTGCCATGGCCCGCGTCGCCATCACGCTGGACCCGCAAAGCGGGGAATCCGAGGTGGCGGGCCGGGCCTTGGACCTGGCGCTGCAACTCGGCGGCTTCAGCCGTGGCGCCCTCCTGCTGCGCCAGCATGGCGGCGCTTTGGAGCTGAGCGTGGCCAGGGGCATGGAGCCGCTGGAAGAGGAGGCCCTGCGGGCCTGCCCCTTGGACCCCTATCGGTCCCCCCAGCTGGCCCTGCTGGCAGGCAGCGGCTCTTTGAGCCCCCAGCAGCTGCAGGCCCACCCCGGCCTGGGGCCTTGCTTCTCGCCGGCCTTGAAGCGCTTCCGCAGCCTGCCCATGGG
>Ga0302320_10028465_pt1 | contig 10727 bp, 8 predicted proteins | sample Bog_T0_3_FD_202130 | JGI IMG/M metagenome (GOLD analysis project Ga0302320, IMG submission 202130) | Peat permafrost microbial communities from Stordalen Mire near Abisko, Sweden - Bog_T0_3 | ecosystem: Environmental > Terrestrial > Soil > Wetlands > Peat | place: Sweden: Abisko, Stordalen Mire... | reverse complement strand
TGTGGTAGGTGCCGACGATATCGAATTTGACCTGGCCGAACACCATGACGCCCGTGGCGGCGTGGGAGGGATCGCGCAATTCGAATTTCAATTCGCCCTTGCTGACCACCGTGGTTTGATCGGGAGCGATCAAGCGGATGCTTTCGGTGAACTGGCCGATGCCGGCGGTCCAACGATTAAAGATGCACAGGCGGGCAGCCACGATCGGCACCTGCGGTACGCGGACAAAATTGACGACCCCGATGAGAAAAAGATTGCCGTTGGCTTCCTGGCGAACTTCCTCACAGACGAGCGAGCATTGGAGATCAGGTAGGATACGAGTGGCTTGCATATAGTTTAGAATGAATCGGACACTTAACCGAGCGCCATTTCAGCGGCCCGGACCGTGTTTTGCATCAGCATGGCAATGGTCATCGGCCCCACCCCGCCGGGATTCGGCGTGATTTTACCGGCGATCGGCTGCACGTTGAGAAAATCCACATCGCCGACGAGCTTGGTACCGGTGCGGGAGCTGGGATCCGGAACCCGGTTGACGCCCACATCCATGATCGCGGCGCCGGGGCGGACCATCGAGGCTTTCACGAATTCCGGAGAACCAATGGCCGCGATAATGATATCGGCGCGAAGGCAATGTGCCGGGATGTCGCGCGTGGCGGAGTGACAAATCGTAACGGTACTGTTGGCGGTCTTCCCTTTTTGACAGAGCATGGCGGCCATGGGCTTGCCCACGATATTTCCGCGTCCGAGAATAACGACCTCGGCCCCCTCCGTTTTGACGCCCGAGCGGGTGAGCAATTCCACGACGCCGGCGGGGGTGCAGGGACGAAAACCCGTGGGATCACCGAGCATTAATTTGCCGACATTGACGGGATGAAATCCATCGACGTCTTTGGTTGGCAACACGCTGGAATAGACAACGGATTCGCGAATCTGCTTGGGCAGCGGCGCTTGAACAAGAATCCCATGAAGATTGGCATCCGCGTTGAGAGTGGCAATCAAGGCCAGCAACTCAGCCTCGGCGGCCGCCTGAGGGAGAACATGCGTTTGGGAAACGATGCCGAGTTCGGCGCAGGCTTTTTCCTTGCGGCCGACATAGACTTTGGAAGCCGGATCTTCCCCGACTCTCACAAAAGCCAAGCCGGGCGCCACTCCGCGCCGTTTTAGCTCCCCGACCCGGGCCGTTAATTCGGCCAGGATCCGGGCAGCTATGGCTCGGCCATCAATGAGATTCTCCAAGGCCATTACTCCAACACTTCAATCCGCTGGATGGTGAGCACGGGCGTCTTGCTCCAGCGTTGGGCCAGACCTTCTTCACCGGTGACAATGATGTGCAATCCATTGTACTTGCCGATATTCAGGTTGGTGCTGGTGGTATAAAGATAGTTGATGTCCGTACCGGTCTTCGGGTCAACCAGTTCATAGGCGGTGGGCTCGATCAAGCTGGTTACGTGGCGGACAGTGCCTTCATGCGTCACAATGCGGGGCGGCGGCGGCGGCAAATTCGTGTCGACTTCCGCCGTCGCATTGGTGTCAGCCACAGCGGGAGCCGGCTCGGGCATGGGCGCGGGAACCGGGGCCGCATTAGGGGCGGGTTCCGGAGCAATCGGCTGGGCAGGAGCGATCGGCGCGGGGGCGGCCGCAACGGTGTTCGTTTCCGTGGCCGGGACCGGCAACGGCGCGGTCTCAGTGGAAGGCGCCGGGTTAACGGGCACATTACCGGAGGCTTCCTGTTTCAAGTACATGGCGGCGACAAAGGCGTAGGAATTGGTGGGCGCCTCAATATTGGTCCATTCGCCCTTGGTGCCGACGGAGTTCACGACGGTTCCGCGGTCAATGGTGCCGAGCACGCTATAATCTTCACTGGGACCGGCGCGCAAATTCAATTTCTTTGGCAGCACGGTTTTGTTGGTGGCATCGATGAATGAGGTGCGCACCCAAACCTTGGTGCTGGCCGGCAGGGCGATCTTGGCCCACTGGCCGGGTTCATCGGCTTTATGCTTGTCCAGATTGATCTGGCCCAGAACGGTGACGGCATCACCCTTTTGCACATGGGAAATGACTTCGCCCTTCAGGCCGGCCTGGCCGCGGACGTTGACATGGCTGACGGCGATTTCCGCCGGGCCGGGCACGAGAGTGATGGGCGCCTCGTTAAATTCGGCCTTGGCTTCGGCCTTGGCTTCGGCCTTGGCAGCGGCGGCGGCGGTGGCCGCAGCATGCTTCTTATGCTTATGCGCCACCTTTTTGGCGGGGGCATTGGTTTCCGCCACAGGCGGGGGGGTGTTTACCACCGCCGGCGCAGCAATGGGCGGCGGGATAATGGGGGCCGGGGTGTTTGTGTTGTTTTGCGCGGTCGCGGTGCCGGCAACCAAAACGCCCAACATCAACCAACAATTCATTTTCATAAATCCGAAATCAGAGTCTTTATTTCTACGTCCGTCAAAGTACGCCATTTACCGGGCTTCAATTCGCCCAGCTTGATCTTGCCAATCTGAACTCGCTGCAACCGTTTGACGGGCCGGTCCTGGGATTCAAAAAGGCGGCGAACCTCGCGGTTCTTGCCTTCTCCCATCTCGAGTTCCACCACGCTGCGGGCCCGGCTGGCGGATACGATCCGGGCTGAGAGGGCCTTGAGCTTGTCGCCCAGGTCCCAAATGCCTTGGGTGAACTTCGCCAGCATGGCGCCATCGACCTGCCCTTGCACGGTCGCAAGGTATTTTTTGCGTACTCCGTAGCGCGGGTGAGTGAGGCGCAAGGCGAATTGTCCATCATTGGTGAGAAAAATCAACCCTTCGCTGTCATAGTCCAAACGGCCGACCGATTGGACGGTATCCCATTCGCGCGGTACGAGGCCATAAATGGTGGGCCGATTGGCCTCATCTTTTCGCGAACAGACGCATCCCGCGGGTTTGTGGAGGGCGGCGTAAATCTTCCGTTTCGGGCGCACCGGCTGGCCATCCACGACCACTTTATCCCGTTCGGGGTCCACTTTGGTACCCAGCAACCGGATTTTTTCCCCGTTAACGGAAACGCGTCCGGCCAAAATCACCTGCTCCCCGGCGCGGCGTGAAGCCACGCCGGCGTCAGCAAGGAATTTTTGTAATCGGACCACGGAATCTTTGGGAGAATGAAAAGAAAACCACGGGGTGAACTGGCCGTGCCGGAAGGTTCAACCCGTGATTTCAAATCGGTTGACGAACCAAATCAGGCTTCCGGCTTCGTCTTGCGCAGACCGGTGATACGGTCGCCCGCTTTCCATTGACCGCGCTTTTTGAGCAATTCGGTGCGTTCAAAACGCTTGAGTACGTTGCGTTTGCCGCCCAGAGTGGAGGCGGCGCGCAGGCTGCGATGTTGTGACATAAATCGTTATTTCAGGTTAAATTGACCGCTTTCAACGGAAAGCGGACGGGATATATATCAGACTCGCAGGCGTTTTGCCAATGTAAATTTAGGCAGAACGAGCGTTGCCTTCCCATTCTGGGCGTGACAACATGAGGGCAGTTTAATCAGAAGATCGAGTTCCCTCATGAAGAAAACCGTCTTATTTGTCGACGATGATCCGTTGCTGCTACGCTTGTACCAGATGATGCTGGAAGGGGAGCCAGACTGGGAGACAGCCACGGTCAGCTCGGGCGAGGCTGCGCTCAAATACCTGGCCGAAAACCAGGTGGACGTCCTCGTTTCGGACATGCGCATGCCGGAAATGGATGGCATCGAATTGATGGATGAAGTGTGCCGGCTTTCCCCGGGAACATCCCGCGTGATTATTTCGGGAATCGGCGATCAGGAGGAAGTAGCGCGCAGCCTGGAAACCACCCATCAATTCCTGGCGAAGCCGCTGAAACCGACCGAACTGCTGGAAATGCTGACCCGGATCGGCAACCTTGATGCGTATTTGCAGAACGAAAGTTTACGGACACTGGCCAACAAACTGCAATCGGTCCCCAGCTTTCCCTCCGCCTATCTGGAAATCATGAAGGAGTTGAATTCCGAGGATCCTTCCCTGCAAGTCATCGCGGATATCGTTACGCGCGATCCGGGACTGACGGCGAAGATGCTGCAGGTGGCCAATTCGGCGGCATTCGGTTTATCCGAGCGGGTGAGCAGTCCGTTTGACGCCGTACAGTTTTTGGGAATGGCGGCAGCGCGGTCGATTGCGCTATCGGCCCACGTATTCGCGAACTTTGAGAAAAATCCGATCAAAAATTTTTCCGTGAAAAAGATCTGGGACGACGCGCTGCGCTGCAGCCAGATGGCCCGGATCATCATGCAACGGGAAGGCGCCGACGAAACCAGCACCGAGGACGCCTGCACGGCCTGCATGCTGCGGGAAACCGGAAAATTGATGCTGGCGCGAAATGTACCGCAGGAACTGGAGCGGGCCGTGGCCCTCGCCGAGGCCCGGAAAATATCCCTGACGGACGCCGAAATGGAAGTTCTGGGCGCCACGCACAACGGGGTCGCGGCATATCTCCTGGGGCTTTGGGGTCTGGGAACGCCCATGGTTGAGGCCGTGGCGTTTCACCTGAAGCCGTCCAGCAGCGGTTCGCGCGCCTTTGGGGCTTTGACGGCCACCCACGTGGCCAAGATTTTCGCGCAGGACATGTTTCCTTCCCCGATCATCGGCCTGCCCGCAACACTGGACCGCGAATATCTCACTGAAGTCGGCGTCCACGATCGCCTGGAGATCTGGCGTGAGGCGATTAGCAAACACATTCCGGCGGCCAAATAAGTGACCGTGCGGGTGGCACGGGCGACTCGCCCGTACAGGTGGGCAACTTGCCCGCCAGCCCCAGCCGGACATGTTTATTTATGCCATGGTCGCCCTACCACTTCAATTCCTGCAATCGGCGCGCGACTTCCTCGGCATTCGGCCGGCTGTTGAAGGCGCTGATCCGGAAGAAACCTTCGCCCTTCGAACCAAAGCCGGAGCCGGGAGTGATCACCACGTTGGCCTCGTTCAAAACCTTGTCGAACGCCTGCCAGCTCGTGACGTCCTTGGGCGTGCGCACCCAGATATAGGGTGCATTCACACCGCCAAAAACTTTCAGACCGGCTTTCCTGGCACCCTTACGCAGCACCTGGGCGTTGCCCAGGTAATGTTCAATCAACGCCTTGATCTGCGCTTTGCCTTCGGGGGAATATAAAGCCTCGGCGGCGCGTTGCACGATGTAACTGACCCCGTTGAACTTCGTTGTCGAGCGGCGATTCCACAAGGGATGCAGCGGCGTGAACTCACCAGTTTTGGTTTGGGCGTTCAATGATTTGGGCACCACGGTAAAGGCGCACCGAGTGCCGGTGAAGCCGCCATTCTTGGAAAAGCTGCGGAACTCGATGGCCACGTCACGGGCGCCGGGAATTTCATAGATCGAATGCGGAATGCCCGGTTCCGTGATGTAGGCTTCGTAGGCGGCATCAAACAAAATAATCGCCTTATGTTCCCGGGCATATTTTACCCAAGCCGCGAGCTGTTCGCGCGTGGCCGCAGCGCCGGTGGGATTGTTCGGCGAGCACAAATAGATCACGTCGACATGTTTGTTGGGCGGCTCAGGAATGAACCCGTTGCTCGGGCGGCAGGGCAAATATACCAACTTCGCATAGGCGCCCGCGTCATTGGCTTCACCGGTGTGACCGGCCATGACATTGGTGTCCACATAAACCGGATAAACGGGGTCGCTAATGGCGATTTTGTTTTTAGAACCGAGAATATCCAAAATATTGCCACAATCGCATTTGGAACCGTCGCTGACAAAAATCTCATCGTCGGCCACGTCCAGCCCACGCTCGCGAAAATCATTTTGGGCGATCGCATGACGCAGCCATTCATAGCCCTGCTCCGGGCCGTAGCCCTTGAACGTTTCGCGGGCGGCCATTTCGTCCACGGCCTTGTGCAAGGCGGTGATGGCGGCGGCGGGCAGCGGTTCGGTCACATCGCCAATTCCGCAGCGAATCAGGCGTTTGGCGGCTTCGGGGTTCGCGTCACAAAACGCCTTCACCCGCCGGCCGATCTCCGGGAAAAGGTAACCGGCCTTCAGTTTCAAATAGTTGTCGTTAAGCTGTGCCATATCAGTAATAAATAAAATCGAAGGTTAAGACCCTAGCGAAAAATCATTTGGCGGGCAATTTCATTTCGCAGCGAAAACGTGAGGCTTGGAGGACCGAAGGGACGTTGTCGGGTGGGGTTTTTCCGGAGATCCATCGGGTTGGGATTCTTGCTGAATAAAAAAAATCATACTTAAAATGACTTAAATTCGCTTAAAATGGCTTAACCAGCGTGGCGCTGGACCCAAGAATGAAAGTATGAAGGCTGAATTATAAATTATGAAATAGGGCGCCGAGCGGAGGGAACAACGCGCGCTTGCCATCTTGTTCTCGGGGCGGGGATATTTGGGGGTGAGGTTAGAGGCAGCTACGAAAAAGCGCCGCGGCGCCCCCGCATTCCACGACGCTTCGCGCCAATCTACGGGCCGAATTGCGCACGGACAAAAACCCGCTTCGCGGTCCAATTGCGATTTACCATACAGATTCATAGGTTTTTTGATTTTAGCATACACCCGGATGGGAAATATGCACGTTAGCGGGAAACACGAAAAAAAATGACTTTTAAGGTCGGGTGGCGGCGCGCACGGAGTGACGCGCCCTACCTTTTCGGGGATGCGTTACGACTTGGGCGGCACGTTTTCGAATGGGGTTGGTGGCGGCGGCGAAAAAGCGGCGGGGCGCCGCCGCAGTCCAAGAAGCTTCGCGACACATCATGGCGGATTGTGCAGGGGTGGCAACCGTGGCCGGGGGACGGCGCGCACGGAGTGACGCGGCCTACCTTAATGCGCGCGGTACGACACGCGCCAGATGGTGTTATTGCCGTCCTCGGTAATCAGTAACGCCCCGTCGTGGGCGACGGTTACGCCCACCGGACGGCCCCAGACGTTGCGGTCGTCCACCACGAAGCCGGTCAGGAAATCGTCATATTCGCCCGTGGGAATTCCATGATCCAACCGGGCCCGGGCGATCTTGTAACCCGTGCGGGTCGAGCGATTCCAGGAACCGTGCAAGGCGACAAAGGCGTCGCCGCGATATTCCGCGGGGAATGCCGCCACGCCGTTTGAGGCGGTGTAAAAGGTCATTTCCAAGGAAGCCGAATGTGATTGTTCCATGACATCGGGCACGATCGCCTGGCCCGCGAGATCGGGCCGTTCGCCGGCGTGGCGAGGCTCCTCGTGGTTGCCCATGTAATACCAGGGCCAGCCGTAATATCCGCCTTCCTTGACGCGCGTAATATAATCCGGGACAAGGTTATCACCGAGGCCATCCCGCTCGTTGGTGGAGACCCACAAGTCGCCGGTCTCCGGATTTACGGCCAGGCCGACACCGTTGCGAATGCCCGTGGCAAAGGTGCGCAGAGGCTGATGCCCCTCGGGATCCGTCACGAGAATATCCGCGCGATGAGTTTCATCTCCCCACGCCGCGCCGCGTCCATGTTCCGCCTCCCAAGCTTGAATTTCCTCCGGCGTTTTCTTGCCCATTCCTTCGGCCACATTCGAGCCGGAGCCGACCGAGATAAAGAGCCGCTTGCCATCCGGTGAGAAGGCGACATCGCGCGTGGAATGGCCGCCGCCACTGTCCGTCAGTTTCGGGACGATGACCTCGGGCGCGCCGGTCGCTTTCAAGTCGCCGCTGTGATAGGGAATTCGAACGACCGAATTATTATTACCGACATAAATCCATTGCGGATCATTCCCGGCCGGATAAAACGCAATGCCAAACGGCCGGTCCAGGCCCTCGACAAAAATCTGGTTCTCTGAGGGCGCATCCGCGCCGTCCGTAGTGCGCAAGACACGGATCCGGTTCCGGCCGGTCTCCACGATAAATATATCTCCGTTCGGCGCGGAGCGCAGCAAACGGGGGTTCGACAGCCCTTCCGCAAACCGGCGCACGGTAAATCCCGCGGGCACGGCCAAAGCCGCATTATCGGGCGGCGGCACAACTTGGGGACCATTTCCGGCCGAGGTCGTGGCGTAAGGTGCCGGCAAATTCGCCACGGTAAAATGGTGCTGAATGCCCGGCGCTTCCCGCTGCCAATCGTTCACGTCGGTCCCCGATGATGCGGTCGGCGCCACGAAATTCGCGGTCTCCAGCGAAATGCCGTCCGGAACCTTCAGGGTCGAAAGATAGGCGATCACGTCCGCGCGACTTCCGGCATCCGGAACCGGCATGGGCATAGTGGTGCCGGGGAGCGCGGTCATGGGGCTGGTGAGAAAATGATTCAGCGTGGCAGCATCCCACGTCAGGCCGGAGGCTTGGATCGCTTTCGAATAATTAAAATGCGGACTGGAGCCGGCGCGCCGCCCCAGCACGCCCAGCAAGGTCGGCCCCTGTTTGATCACCAGGGTATTGCCGGGTCCCAGAGCGGTGGAATGGCAAACGGCGCAGCTAAGCTGAAAGTATTTTTGTCCCCGGTCGGGGTCACCGGCGGGCGGCATTTGGGCGAAAAGATTGCGTTGCCCTAGACCAGTGGCCAGAAAAACGGCGGGCGCCAGTACGCGGATTAAAGACGATGAACTTATGGATCGCATTGTTTGTTTGATTTAAAGGATTAAAAAAATTTCACCGCGCATAACCCGCAACTGGCACCGGCCATCCATCAAGAACCGCAGTCGTTGGCACTGATTATAAATGAGTTAAACGACCATCCCAGCCCCTCTCCCCTCCGAGGGGCGAGGAATCGGATGGCTGACCACACTGGGACGACTAAAAAAAACTGACCGGCACCATGTTGGCGACGACGGCGCGCACGGAGTGACGCGCCCTACCCCGTTGGCAATTTTGGACGAATTGACCAGACTGAAGGTCTCACGCCTATGCTTTAAAACTGGAATTGAGCACGAGCTTCACCTATTCCGCATTTGCCTCCAGTCCCAGTTGGGACAATGGAAAATCTACCGCCGTTCAATGATGGACGCGACTCAATATATTCGGGTTTCACCTTTTTTCAAATTTTGGGAAGGCGACGGTTTATGGGACAAGCGGGAGGGCGCAACCCCGTTGGGGTTGATAGGCTGGCAGATCTGCTTTCCCAGGGTTGTCCCGCGTCGGACGCGGGACAACCGCTGGGCTTTGGGGCGCAATCCCTTTGGGATTGGTATTTCGGGGTAACCTTCGAGGAAGGGGGCAACGGTTTTCCGCGATGGAGGCCAGGTTTGCCGGGGTGCGGTTTTTCCGCCGGGCAGGATGCCCGGCTCTACGGCAGCCAAGATGGCCGCCGCTACAAAGGAAAATGGCTTTACGAGATATTTGCGCCGGCTTGCCTTGGGACGGAATTGAAACTACTTTTCTCACTCATGAAATATCGTCGTTTTGGCCGGACGGAACTTTCGATGCCTGTGATTTCGTGCGGGGGCATGCGGTATCAATTCAAATGGCAGGACGTCGCTCCGCAGGACATTCCCCGCGCCAACCAGGAAAACCTGGAAGCGTGCATTCAGCGCGCTCTTGAACTGGGCATCAACCACATCGAAACCGCCCGCGGGTACGGCACTTCCGAAATGCAGCTCGGCAATTTACTGCCGAAATTGCCGCGGGACAAAATGATCGTGCAGACCAAAGTCTCCCCCCAAGCCACGGCCGAGGCGTTTCTCAAGATTTTTGAGACTTCGATGAATTACCTGAAACTCGACCACGTTGATTTGCTCTCGCTGCATGGGATCAACAACCAGCAATTGCTGGACTGGTCGGTGGGCAAGAACGGCTGCGTGGCGGCCGCCCGCAAATTGCAGAAGGAAGGGCGCTGCCGGTTTATCGGCTTTTCCACCCACGCCACGCCGGATGTCATTGAAGCGACAATCAATACCGGCGAATTCGATTACGTCAATCTCCACTGGTATTTCGTCAACGACCTGAATTGGTCCGCGGTTCAGGCCGCGCGCCGGCACGACATGGGCGTGTTCATCATCAGCCCCAACGACAAGGGCGGCAAATTGCAGGAGCCTTCGGAAAAAATGCGCGAGCTTTGCGCGCCGCTGACGCCGATGCAGTTTAATGATCTTTACTGTTTGCAACGTCCCGAAGTTCACACGCTCAGTTGCGGGCCGGCCCGTCCCACCGATTTTGACGAACATGTCGCGGCTTTGGAACATTATGACGTTATCCCCGAAACCATTGCCCCCATGGAAAAGCGGTTGCGAGCGGAAATGGTGCGTGTGCTTGGCGCAGATTGGTGCGCTCAATGGTCGGCGGGGCTGCCAAACTACGCAGATATTCCCGGCGAAATCAACATTTCAGAAATCCTGCGACTTTGGACTTACGGGAAACCGCTCGACCTGCAGGCGTGGGGCAAGATGCGTTACAATTTGCTGGGTCAGGCGGAACACTGGTTCCCCGGTCAAAACGCCGCCAAAGTCGGTGAGTTTGATTTGAAGCCGGTCTTAAAGAATAGTCCTTTCGCCGGACGGATTCCCGAAATCTTAGATGAGGCGCACAAGATGTTTTTTGAAAAGCCGGTGCAACGGCTGAGTGCGAGTTAGAACATCACTGCGGCAGGCATATGTTTGCGAGAGCGAGATTAATGTTGGTGACCGTAATGCTGGGCTGCTTGCTGTTAGGCTGTCAGCGGCATGACCAACGATCGCTAACCGGAATCGGGGTTCAATTCGCCATGAGGGATAATTTGCTGGAAGTCATGCAGGTTGTTCCTGGCACACCTGCCGCCAAAGCTGGCGTGGCGCGCGGGATGA
>Ga0302320_10028463_pt1 | contig 10727 bp, 9 predicted proteins | sample Bog_T0_3_FD_202130 | JGI IMG/M metagenome (GOLD analysis project Ga0302320, IMG submission 202130) | Peat permafrost microbial communities from Stordalen Mire near Abisko, Sweden - Bog_T0_3 | ecosystem: Environmental > Terrestrial > Soil > Wetlands > Peat | place: Sweden: Abisko, Stordalen Mire... | reverse complement strand
TAATGCACGAGTAACTGCCGGACGGTAATATCCTGCTTGCCGTTCTGCGCGAACTCTGGAAGATATTTCGCGACGGGATCGTTCATACGAATCTTGCCCTGCTCCCACAACTGCATAACCGCCGTCGTGGTCGCGAGGACCTTGGTCAGGGAGGCGCAATCGAACACGGTATCGACCGTCATGGCCTCTCGGCGCGGCTCGAGCGCTCGGCTGCCGTACGCCTTCCGATAGACGATCTGGCCGTCGTGCCCGACGAGGAGGACGGCCCCAGGAATTTGACGCTGCGCAATGGCGTCGTTTATGACCGGGTCAAGAACCGCTAAGCGGGAGTCGATCGTAGCCTGCGCGAAAGCGGGAGCGCAGTAAGAAAAGGCTAAAAGCAGCATTGTGGCAAAAAGTTTCACGTTGCTGTGACTGTACACGAGGCCGGAGACCACTCTCAAGGCACTGAGGGTAACCAGTTAACGTGACGAAGCTGTCACTTTGCCTTCGCCGTTCCGTTTGCTATAACCCGAGGAGGGTTCTACAGCAGCTTTGACTCAGATTCACACTTCGACCGCAGGCTTTACTTTCCTCGTTCGCAATTTCGCGGGTCAGGAGGAGCGTTTCAAGGGTGCTTTCGGCATCCTGGAAAGGGCGATCGCTGCTCGAGCCTTTCCTGCTTGCGCCTTGGCCGTCACGCTTGGCGGAGATCTTGTCGCGCACAAGGCTTTCGGCCGCTTCACCTATGACTCCGATTCCCCCGCGGTAGTCCCCTCCAACTTGTTCGACCTCGCTTCGCTCACCAAAGTCGTCGCCACAACCACGATGGCCATGATCCTGTACGAACGCGGACTGCTCGATCTCGAGACGCCGGTCACCGCCATTGTGCCCGAATTTGCGGACGCATCCAGCGAAGAGCACGCACGCCGTCAGGTTACGCTGCGCCTGCTTCTTGCCCACAGTTCGGGACTGCCCGCGTACGAAAAGCTTTTTCTGCGTGCGCCAACCCGCGAAGCGCTGCTGCAAGCGGCCTTCAGCATGCCTCTCACTGCCGCTCCCGGAACGCGGGCCGAGTACAGCGATATTGGGTTCATCGTTCTCGGCATTGCGCTCGAACGGCTGGCTGATGAATCGCTCGACGTCTTTTGCCAGCGCGAGATTTTCGGGCCGTTGGGCATGACGCACACAACTTTCAACCCGGCGCTGGCGCTCAAGAGTTCAGTGGTCCCGACCGCCGACGACCGCGCTTTCCGTCACCGCCTGATCCAAGGCGAGGTGCAGGACGAAAATGCTAGTATTCTCGGCGGCGTTGCAGCCCACGCCGGACTTTTCTCGACAGCCGAGGATCTGGCGATCTTCGCCCACAGCATGCTCAACGCCGGATACCCGATCCTGCGTCCCGGCATCCTGGAGCTATTTTCGCGACGGGAGGCCGCGCCCATCGGTACTTCTCGCGCGCTGGGATGGGATACGCCTTCGTCGCCGTCGCAATCCGGAAAGTATTTCTCGCCTCGTTCTTTCGGCCATCTTGGTTATACCGGCACTTCGTTGTGGATCGACCCGGAGCGGCAACTCTCCGTCTCTCTGCTCACCAACCGCACTTGGCCCGACTGTCAAAATCAAGCCATCAAACAGGTCCGCCCTGCCGTTCACGACGCAGTCATCGAGGCCTTGGAGTCCCAGGATTGAAACATAAAATCACGCGAGCCTCGACGATCCATCTTCCGGAGACAACACAGGCGCAGAAATCGAGTGCAGCAACGCGTCGCAAAAGCAAGAACAAGTCCCAGCGTGAAAACGAAACAACAACGGCGAATCTCAAACGGCTGAGCACCGAGCAAAGCAACTCCGCGTCCGCCGATCTCGATCAAAAGTCTGCGCTGGAAATCGTCCGCATCATCAATCGCGAGGATGCCAAGGTCGCGCCAGCCGTCAGACAGGCTCTTCCCCAAATCGCAAAGGCCATCGACTTGATTACCGCAGCCCTCTCGCAAGGCGGCCGCTTAATCTACGTCGGTACGGGCACGAGCGGACGCATCGCCGCTCTCGACGCGGCCGAGTGTCCGCCGACGTTCGACGTACCTCCGCGCATGGTTCAGTTCATTATGGCCGGCGGGCGGGCGGCGCTGGGCGCGGCCGTCGAAGCCGATGAAGACTCGCGCGAGCTCGGGCGGAAAGCGATGGCCGCCAAGAGACCGGGCCGGAAAGACGTCATCGTGGGCATCGCCGCCAGCGGACGCACTCCTTTTACGGTAGCGGCTCTCCAATACGCGCGCGCCCAAGGAGCCCGTACCGTAGCCGTTGTCTGCAATCCAAACTCGAAACTCGGCAAGTCGGCGCACGTGGAGATCGTAGCTGCGGTTGGCCCCGAAGTCCTGGCTGGCTCGACGCGGATGAAAGCTGGCACGGCCCAGAAGATGATCCTGAACATGCTCACGACCGGCGCGATGACCCGTCTCGGCTATGTCTACGGCAACCTGATGGTCAACCTGCATACTAAGAACTCGAAATTGCTCGAGCGCGGTATCGGCATTTTGGAGACCGCCGCGGGCCTAAAACGCAGCTTGGCGCGCAAACTTCTCGCGTCCGCCGGAGGGCGGGTCCCGCTGGCCCTGGTGATGGCCAAGACGGGCCTCAGTCGCCGCCTAGCCGCCGCCGCACTGGAAGAAACCGGTGGCCGTGTACGTGAGGCGATAACCGTCGCCAAGAGCCGGTGAAGCGTCTGTTCGCTAAGTCCCTACTTCTACGTTGCTCCACGGTTTGTTTTCCTCCGCTGCACCTTCTGCGTTGCAGTTACAAACGGAACCTCTGCGTACACCTCCGAAGCTCCACGCCTTCCCATTCCCCGCTAAAATATCTCAAGCGCCCTGCTAGAACCACAATGGGCATTTCCCAGGAACTCATCACGACATGGATAAATTAGTCATCCGCGGCGGCAATCCCCTGCTCGGGACGGTTCGCATCAGCGGAGCGAAGAACGCTGCACTGCCTTGCATGGCGGCGGCGCTGCTCACCGACGAACCCGTAATTCTCGAAAACATTCCGCAGGTTCGCGACATTGAGACCACCCGCAAACTTCTCGCGGCTATGGGCGCTGAGGTCGAACTGGGCTACGGACGTGCCCATCACCGCACGACCATCTGCGCCCGCACCCTCGCCGCTCCTGAAGCCTCGTACGAACTCGTCAAGACCATGCGTGCCTCGACGCTGGTCCTTGGACCGCTCGTCGCGCGCTGCGGAAGGGCTCGTGTCTCTCTGCCTGGCGGTTGCGCCATCGGCGCGCGTCCCATCGACCTGCACATCAAAGGTCTGGAACAACTCGGCGCGCTCATCACACAGGAGCACGGCTATGTCGAGGCGGTTACCGATCCGCTTAAAGGCAATCGTCTGCATGGCGCCCAGATCGTCTTCGACAAAATCACTGTGACGGGAACCGAAGATCTCCTGATGGCTGCCACGCTCGCCGAGGGCGAAACCGAGATGCAGAACTGCGCTCGCGAACCGGAGGTCGCCGATCTCGCCGCTTTGCTCAACGCCATGGGCGCGAAAATTCAAGGCGCGGGAACATCCACCATTCGAGTGAAGGGCGTCAATAAACTTCACGGAGCCCGGCATCGTATCATTCCCGACCGAATCGAAGCGGGAACCTTCATCATTGCCGGAGCGCTAACTGGCGGAGACCTCAACGTCGCCGGATGCGACCCTTCTCACCTCTCCGCCATCCTGCAAAAGTTGGCGGAAACCGGCGTAAAGACAGTTGTAAAAGCCGACTCCGTCCGCGTGATGGGCGATCAGCCGTTGCAAGCGGCCGACATGAACACGGAAGAATATCCCGGCTTCCCCACCGACATGCAGGCACAGTACATGGCGCTCGCCACCCAGGCAGCGGGTACATCGATCGTCACGGAAAACATTTTCGAGAACCGCTTTATGCATGCGCAAGAACTGGTTCGGATGGGCGCGAATATCAAGATTGAAGGACGGCGTGCCATCGTTCGCGGTGGAACTCCCCTGAGCGCCGCAGCCGTTCTCGCTTCCGATCTGCGCGCGTCGGCGTCCCTCGTGCTCGCTGCCTTGGTCGCCGACGGCGAGACCATTATCGATCGCGTCTATCACCTCGATCGCGGCTACGAGAATATTGAAGAGAAGCTCAAACTCGTTGGAGCCGAAATTCGACGGGTCGGCAATATCTTTCCGAAGCGCGCAGCAGCTCCTGCTCAGTCGTGACAGGTAACGATCGTAACCTGCGAAAGCCGAGCACGAGCGCCTAGTATCGATCCGATGCCGGTTCCCAATCCTCAGCCCGCGCCAGTCGCATCTTCGTTGGCTGCGCCCGCGGCGGCCGTCCCCACCGCGCGGATCCCGCAACGCTCGCATGCTTTTACCGTGGCACGATACCTGGCGGTTGGTGCTTGTAACACGATCTTTGGCTACGGCTGTTTCGCGCTTTTCACCCTGCTGCTCACCCCAATTTTTTCCTATGGATACGTCGCCGCCAGCCTGCTCGCCAATTTGTTCGGCATCACCTTCTCTTTCCTCGGATATAAGTGGTTCGTATTCAAGACGAAGGGAAACTATCTCAAAGAGTGGATCCGCTGCGTTGGAGTCTATAGCGCCAGCATGGTCTTGTCCGCGGCGGCGCTTCCTTTCGTCGTCGCCATCCTCCGCCGCCGCACCAGCTATGACCGCGGCGCGCCCTACATCGCTGGAGCCCTCGTTCTGGTGATCTCAGTTGTGTTCAGCTTTTTTGGACATCGCCACATATCCTTCGCGGACCGCAGCCAGTCTCCTCCAAACGCAAGTTGATCCATTCGCGGCGTTCGCCCGGAAAGCAAGCCTCCTCGGTAACTTTCGTAATTCTGCCATCCTTACGCGCGTGTGGGATAACTAGCTTACGGGAGGGCACTCCCGTCGATTGAACTTGTCAGGCGTCCGTCGCGTTCCGCGCCGGCGCCGCCAGGAATACTCATTATGAAGGTTGTGGTTCTGTGCGGCGGATTAGGAACTCGTCTGCGGGAAGAGACAGAGTTTCGTCCGAAGCCCATGGTAGAAATCGGCGGCCGTCCCATTCTGTGGCACATCATGAAGATGTATGCCCACTATGGGATGCGCGAGTTCGTTCTCTGCCTCGGATACCGCGGCAACATGATCAAGGAGTACTTCTTGAATTACGAGGCCATGAACAGCGATTTCAAAATCTGCCTCGGCCGGAAGTCGCACGTCCAGTTCATGGGAGCACACCACGAACAGGATTTCTCGGTCACCCTCGCCGACACCGGTCTCGATACCATGACGGGTGGCCGTCTGAAACGCGTCGCGCGTTATCTCGAAAACGACGACACCTTCTTGCTGACCTACGGCGACGGCCTCAGCGACGTCAACATTGGTTCCCTGCTCGAGTTTCATCGTAAGCATGGGCGCCTCGCCACCGTCACCTCCGTTCCTCCTGTCTCGCGCTTTGGCGTGCTCGAATCTGACACCCAGGGGCAGGTCCAGCGCTTCATGGAAAAGCCCAAATCGAACGGGATGATCAGCGCCGGCTTTTTCGTATTCAACCGCCGCGTGCTCGATTATCTCGGCGGCCCAGAATGCATCCTCGAACGCGAGCCGATGGAGCGACTGGCGCGCGAAGGCCAGCTCATGGCCTATCGCCACGATGGCTTTTTCTACGCCATGGACACCTACCGCGAATACCAGCATTTGAACGAACTCTGGGCCAGCGACCAGACGCCGTGGAAAGTGTGGTCGGAATGAATTCATTTTGGCGCGATCGCTCAGTTTTTGTAACCGGCGGCACCGGATTGCTTGGCTCCTGGCTGGTGAAGCAACTGATCGAAGCGGAAGCCAATGTCGTTTGCCTGGTGCGGGATTGGGTTCCGCAAAGCGAACTCGTGCGCAGCCGCCGCATTGAACAGGTGAATACCGTGCGCGGCGACATCCTCGATCGCAGCTGCCTCGAACGCACGCTTGGTGAATATGAAGTCGAAGTCGTCTTTCATCTCGCCGCCCAGACCATCGTCGGCATCGCCAATCGCAATCCCCTATCGACCTTCTCGACCAACATCGAAGGCACGTGGAACCTGCTGGAGGCTTGCCGCCGCTCGCCGAAAGTCTCCTCCATTGTCGTGGCGTCGTCCGACAAAGCGTACGGCGATCAGGAGCACCTGCCGTACGACGAGTCGATGCCTTTGCAGGGGCGGCATCCCTATGACGTCAGCAAGTCTTGCGCCGATCTCATCGCGCAGACCTATGCCGTCAGTTACAACCTGCCCGTCGCCGTCACCCGCTGCGGAAACTTCTATGGCGGCGGCGACCTGAACTGGAACCGCGTCGTCCCCGGCACGATCCGATCGATTATTCGCGGAGAACGGCCCGTCGTCCGTTCGGACGGCAAGTTTGTGCGCGACTACTTCTACATCGAAGATGGCGCGGCAGCCTACATGCTGCTCGCCGAACGACTCGCATCGGAGGCAACACTGCGCGGGCAGGCGTTTAATTTCTCGAACGAAAGCCAAGTCAGCGTACTCGAAATGGTCGACCTCATCTTGAAGAATATGAAATCGTCTCTGCGTCCCGAAGTGCTGAATCAGGCGAGCAATGAGATTCGTCACCAGTTCTTGAGCGCGAAACACGCCCGCACCACGCTTGCTTGGAAACCGCAATTCACCCTGGAATCCGGTCTTGACCGCACTCTCGCCTGGTACCGCGAGTTTCTCGGCGCGCCAGCCGCGATGGCGCAGTCAGGAAAAGGCTAGGAACTCGAGAACGACGTGGAATAGAGGCGCTGAGATCGACACGACAACTGACACCAGAATGAGTAAAACCACCAGCCAAATTCGCGACGAAATCCGCGCCCTCGTTCGGGAGTACCACGAGGTGGCATTCACTCCGACGGATTTCCTACCCGGCCAGAGCCCCGTTCCCGTGTCAGGCAAAGTTCTGGACAGCGCGGAAATCGAGTTGCTCGTCGAAGCCTCGCTGGACGCATGGCTCACCACCGGCCGCTTTGCCGCCCAGTTCGAGCGCGAATTTGCCGCCTTCATGGGCGTGCGCTGCGCCTCGCTCGTCAATTCCGGATCTTCCGCGAACCTCGCTGCGCTCTCTTGCCTCACCTCTCCGTCCTTAGGCGATCGCAGGCTCCGCGCCGGAGACGAAGTCATCACAGTCGCAGCCGGATTTCCCACCACCGTCAACCCGATTATTCAGAACGGCCTCGTGCCCGTCTTTGTCGACGTTCACATCCCGACTTACAACATCGACGCAACCCAATTAGAGGCTGCCGTCTCCAACCGCACCAAGGCGATCATGCTGGCGCACACTCTCGGCAACCCGTTTGACCTCGATGCCGTTATGCAACTGGCAGCCAAGCACGGTCTGTGGGTCATTGAAGATTGCTGCGATGCGGTCGGCTCAACCTATAAAGGGCGGGGCGTTGGTACTTTCGGCAACCTGGCCACCACCAGTTTCTACCCCGCGCACCACATCACCATGGGGGAAGGCGGAGCCATTCTTACGCAGTCGCCAGCTCTTAAGAAGTTGGCTGAGTCTTTTCGTGACTGGGGTCGAGACTGTTGGTGCGATCCCGGAAAATCGAATACCTGCGGCTGCCGCTTTGAATGGAAATTGGGCGATTTGCCGGTTGGATACGACCACAAATACATCTACAACCACATCGGCTACAACCTGAAAGCGACCGATATGCAAGCCGCTGTCGGAGTCGCGCAACTCAAGAAGTTACCGGGCTTCATTGCCGCGCGGAAGGCCAACTTCGCCAAATTGCACGAAGCCCTCCGCGACATCGACGACCTCTTTATTTTGCCCGAGGCCACTCCGCATTCGGATCCCAGCTGGTTCGGCTTTCCGCTCGCCGTCCGTGCCGCGGCACCCACAACGCGCAACCAGGTGGTGCATTTTCTGGAATCCAAGAACATTGCGACGCGCCTGCTCTTCGGCGGCAACCTGCTGCGCCAGCCTGCCTATCGCGACATTCAGCGCCGCGTGATCGGCGATTTGCGGAACACCGATTTCGTGATGAACAACGTTTTCTGGATCGGCCTCTATCCCGGCATCACGCAATCGATGATCGATTACATGGCAGAGACTCTTCATCAGATTCCCCGCGCGGCCTCGGCCGTACAGGGAGCGTAGCTACTGGAGCCAAGGTAACCAGTTATTTCTTCTCATGCGACGAAGTTCGACAAATCGACTGGAACGTGATCTTGACGAGATCCTCGCGCGCACCGAGCCACTCTGGCAGGAACTCCGTGGGCAGCGCCTTCTCATCACCGGTGCCACTGGTTTTTTCGGCTGCTGGCTACTCGAAAGCTTCGCCTGGGCCAATCGCCGTCTGCATCTGAACGCGCATGCCGTCGGACTCTCACGGCATCCGGGGACGCTCCTGCAAAAAGCTCCCCACCTCGCCGCCGATTCCGCCATCACCTTGCACGCCGCCAACATCCGTTGTGACGACTTTCCCGACGGAAGATTCTCCCATATCGTCCACGCCGCAACCGACGCCAGCGCTGCCCTCAACCGCGAAAATCCCAGCGCCATGTTTGACACCATCGTCACCGGCACGCGCCGCACTTTGGAACTGGCGGCGACAAACCCCGGCTGCAATTTCTTGTTCCTCAGCTCGGGCGCCATCTATGGATCGCAACCATCCCAAGCCACCCTCTTGCAGGAGTCTTTTGCCGGCGGTCCCGATCCTCTCGATCCCGCAAACGCCTACGCTGAGGGCAAGCGTGCCGCCGAATTAATGTGCGCGGTCGCGCCCTCTGCCACGGACATCAAGATCGCGCGCTGTTTCGCCTTCGTCGGCCCCTACATGCAACTCGACGCGCATTTCGCCATCGGCAACTTTATTTCCGACCGCCTGCAGGACAGTCCGATTCGCGTACAGGGCGATGGCTCGGCAGTACGGTCATACTTGTATGCTTCAGACTTGATGGTGTGGCTCTGGACCATTCTGTTCCAAGGCCAGCGCCTTCGGGCCTATAACGTAGGATCCGAAGAAGCATTGAATATCGCGACGCTTGCGAACGAGGTCAATGCTGCCTTGCCTCCCGCCGCGCAAGTCAACATCGCTTCCGCGCACCAGCCCGGCGCACCTGTCCATCGTTATGTGCCGTCAACGGCCCGCGCAAGAGAAGAATTGGGCCTCATCGCCGCCGTGCCGCTGCGCGAGGCGATCCGCCGCACCTACGCGTGGTTTTCAGCCGATACCACCTCGGCCCCGCAAATCACCGGCGTACAAACGAGCGCTCGAGGAACCCATGCTTAGTGCTGCCACTCTCAGTCCCAGGGCTCACCGCGCATGTGGTGCATGCGGTTCGTCCGCCAGCAACGTCTGCCACACGCAGCGCTTCATCGTTCCGGACGGCTACCCTCTGTCCAGCCAGTACGAGGTTGTCGTCTGCCAACGTTGCGGGTTCGTCTACGCCGATCCGCCCGCCACTCAACAGGATTACGATCGCTTCTATTGCGAGTGGTCCAAATACGATGACTCGGCCACCGCGACGGGCAGCGGCGTATCGCCGTATGACGCCGCACGGCTCGCGATCACGGCCGCCGACATCGCTCGCGCCCTGCCGTCGCGGGCAGCATCCATTCTCGACGCCGGTTGCGCCACCGGCGGACTGCTCACCGCCCTTCGCGATAACGGATTCACGGCCGTCGCTGGACTCGATCCTTCCGCCGCTTGCGCTGCCGCCTGCCGCGAGCGCGGATTTGAGGCCTACGTCGGATCCATCGCCTCCGCTCCCGCCCACATGCCCAAATTCGATTGCGTCGTCTTCAGTCACGTTCTCGAACATATCTATGACATCCCGTCCTTCTTTACAGCCGCCCGCAGCCTTCTAAATCCAGGCGGCTATCTTTACCTGGAGACTCCAGACGCGACCCGTTACGACGAGTATCTCTACGCTCCTTTCCAGGAATTCAACACCGAGCACATTAATCACTTCTCGGCGAAGGCTCTCGAGAACGCAGCCCATCGCTTCGGTTTTCAATCCGTCCTGGTACAGCAGAAATTGCTAAAGACGGACGAAAACACTTTCTATCCTGCGGTTTATGGCCTCTTTCGCGATGCCGGCGGAACAGCCGACGGGCGAGTTGTTTGCGATCGGGAGTTGCCCGGCAAAATCGCTGCCTACATCCACCATTCGTCCGAGCAGATGGAAAACATCAACCAGCACCTGTCCTCTCAACTCACGGCCGTGTCGAGCGTCATTCTCTGGGGCGCAGGCCAACTCGCGATGAAGCTTCTCACGCTTCCGTGCTTGGCGCGAACTCGGGTGCACGCGCTCGTCGACAACAATCCCATCCTCCGCGGCAAGAAAATAGCCGGCGCTCCCATCCTCAACCCAACCGCAATCGCTGGAATGCGGGAACCGATCGTGATCGCGACTCTGTTGCACGCGGGCGAAATCGCAGCGCAAATCCGACACCTCGGTCTTGAGAATCCGATTCTATCCCTGCTTCCGGACGCAACTTCGAAGGGCCTCTGCTCGTGAAACTTTCCGACTACATCGCCGGACAACTGGCCGACTGGGGAGTACGCCACATCTTCCTCGTCACGGGCGGCGGCGCCATGCACCTTAACGACTCGATTGGCCGCGAGCCACGTCTACAGTATGTCTGCAATCACCATGAGCAGGCTTCCGCCATGGCAGCCGAAGGTTATGCCCGCGTCAGCGGCTTGCCCGGCGTGGTCAATGTCACGACCGGCCCCGGCGGCATCAACG
>Ga0302320_10028461_pt1 | contig 10728 bp, 8 predicted proteins | sample Bog_T0_3_FD_202130 | JGI IMG/M metagenome (GOLD analysis project Ga0302320, IMG submission 202130) | Peat permafrost microbial communities from Stordalen Mire near Abisko, Sweden - Bog_T0_3 | ecosystem: Environmental > Terrestrial > Soil > Wetlands > Peat | place: Sweden: Abisko, Stordalen Mire... | reverse complement strand
GTCGGCGGCCTGCCCGACTTCATGAAGCTCAAGCTGGTGGAGCCCCTGCGCGAGCTGTTCAAGGACGAGGTGCGGCGGGTGGGGCTGGCCCTGGGGCTGCCCGAGGACATGGTCTGGCGCCACCCCTTCCCTGGCCCGGGCCTGGCGGTGCGCATCCCCGGCTGCGTCACCCCGGAGCGGGTGCGGATCCTGCAGAACGCCGACGCCATCTTCATCGAGGAGCTCAAGGCGAGCGGCTGGTACCGCCTCACCTCCCAGTGCTTCGCCGTGCTGCTGCCGGTCATGACCGTGGGCATCATGGGCGACGAGCGCACCTACGAGAACATGTGCGCCCTGCGCGCGGTCACCTCGGAGGACTTCATGACCGCCGACTGGGCCAGGCTGCCGCACGACCTGCTGGAGAAGGTGGCCCAGCGCATCGTTAATGAAGTGAAGGGGATCAACCGGGTGGTGTTCGACATCACCAGCAAACCGCCGGCCACCATCGAATATGAATAAGTTGTGCTATGGATTCATTTGCGTTATGATTACCCCATCAACTAATAGCGAATCGCTCTGAACCGCGCCGGAGGGCACGCTGCTCCCGGTATGCCCGAGAGTGGCCATGATTCCACCCAGAACCGACCCATGCTGGGCCGACCTGGTGACCGGGAAGAACCAGCATCAATTCAAGCTGGCCTCCGCCGCCATGTGCATCGCCCGCAACCAGCGGCAGGCAAAACAGAACCCGGCGCTGCTCGACAGATGCGTGGAAGATGTCTATGCCTTCTGCAGCAAGTTAGGTATCCCCCAAGGTCTTCGACGGGTCCACCGGCCGCGCTTCGGACCAGGACGCCCTGGTCATCCATTGCTCCATCCCCCAGACACGCATGGCCTCCATCGGCATCGTCAACCTGTTCAAGCAGGGCGATGGCGACAGCCTGCGCTTCGAGGAAGAGGGCTTCACCGTCAAGACCTGCCTGGTCAACGGCGAGCCCAGGGATTCCGCCCAGTACCTGAAAGCGAACCGGATCGACACCCGGCTGCCCCTGGTGGCCAACTACGCCGGGGCCATGGTGAACGTGAGCTTCCAGGCCGTGCGCGAAGCGGACGGGGCCGTGGACCTCTATGCGCCGGTGTTCAGGGACGTGGAGTACCGGATCGCCGCCCCGGTGGACAACTACATCGAGGCCTTCAAGCGCGCCCTGCCCCACGGCACCAGCGCCGTCTTCTCCTGCAACTGCATCCTCAATTTCCTGTATTCGGAACTGGAGGGGAAGACGACGGAAGGCATGTACGGCCCCGTCACCTTCGGCGAAATCGCCTATCAGCTGCTGAACCAGACCCTGGTGTTCCTGGAAATCAAATAGCGCCGCACCGTTTCCCGCAGTGCGCAAGCCGTCACTCCGTTCCCTCGGACAGCAGCGCCAGCACCCGGCCGTAGGCAAACAGCCGGTTGCGCTGCCCTCCGGTGATCTCCTTCAGGATGCCCAGGCCCGCCAGCTGCTCCAGGGCCTTGTTGACGGTGGCCGAAGACAGGCCTTCCGCCTGCCTGATGGCCGCCGAAGAGCTGATGGGATGGCCCTGGAGATGGTGATGCACCCGGAGGCCGGAAGCCGTCGTCCCGGCGGCCTGGATGGACCTCCGGTCCTCCTCGAACACGGCGAGCAGGCGCCTGGCCGTGGCCACGGCCCCATCCGCCGTTTCCGCGACGCCCTGGAAGAAGAAGTCCAGCCAGGCCTCCCAGTCACCCTCCTGGCGGACCCTCTGGAGCAGCTCATAGTATGCCGCACGGTGCTGTTTGAGGAACAGGCTGAGGTAGAGCATGGGCTCATGGAGCACCTTTTCCGCGCTCAGGATCAGGGTGATGAGCAGACGTCCCACTCGGCCGTTGCCGTCCAGGAAAGGGTGCAGGGTCTCGAACTGGACGTGGGCCAGGGCGGCTTTGGTGAGGGGGTCGACGGGACTGTGCAGGAAGGCCTCCCATGCGGCCAGGCATTCCGGCAGTGCCTCGTGCGGAGGCGGCACGAAGGCGGCATTTCCAGGCCGGCTGCCACCGATCCAGTTCTGGGAGCGGCGGAATTCCCCAGGCTGCTTGCCGCTGCCCCGGCCTTTGGCCAGAAGCACTCTGTGGATTTCCCGGACCAGACGCAGGCAGAGCGGGAAGCCGGCATCCAGCCGCCGAAGCCCATGGGCCATGGCCGCGACGTAGTTGGAGACTTCCACCACATCATCCATTGGCACACCTGGCGCCCGGGCGTTCTCGAAGGCCAGCAGGTCCGCCAACGATGACTGGGTGCCCTCGATCTGGGACGACAGCACTGCCTCCTTGCGAACATAGCTGTAAAGGAACAGGGGCGCGTCAGGGAGCAGGGCGGTCACCCCGTCCAGCCGGCCAAGGGCGGTGGCAGCCTTCTGCTGGGCCATGACCAGGGGGGTGGTCCAGGCGATGGGGAGGATCGGCGGCAATGGTTCGGGAACGAAGGCACGCACTGCCTCCCCCTGGGTGGTCTGGGTGACGAAATGGCCGGCGTGGGTGCGGAGCATGGGGCGTCTTTCACTTTCTGAAATAAGATGATCGGTTATTTTAAAAAACAGGCAAATCTAAAATAATCATCCCAACCCAGACAAGATAGACTCCAAGGCCTCGGAGGGGTCCCGTGACAGGCTTTGCTTTGAAACACGTGGTGGTGGCGGGAGGGTCGGGCCTGGTGGGCCGGCACCTGGTGGCGGCCCTCACCGGAGCGGGCACCCGGGTGACGGTGCTGAGCCGCGCTCCGGGGCCCGGCATGCGCGGGTGGGACGATCTCCCGGGCGCGCTGGAAGGCGCCGACGCGGTCATCAACCTGTGCGGCGCGGGCATTGCCGACCGGCGCTGGAGCGCGGCCCGCAAGCAGGTCCTGGTGGACAGCCGGGTGGGGCCCACCGAGCGGCTCGCACAGGCCATGGGGGGCGCCGGCGTGCTGGTGAACGCCAGCGCCGTGGGCATCTACGGCGCCCTGGACGGCCGGCCCGTGGACGAGCGGGGGGCGCCGGGCAAGGGCTTCCTGGCCCAGGTCTGCCGCAAGTGGGAAGCCGCGGCGGAAGGTGCCGGCGCGCGGGTGGTGAAGCTGCGCCTGGGCGTGGTGCTGGCCCGGGACGGCGGCGCGCTGCCGAAGATGGCGCTGCCGGTGCGGCTGTTCCAGGGCACCCGGCTGGGCCACGGCCAGCAGGGCCTCAGCTGGATCCACGTGGACGACCTGGTGGCCCTGATCATCGAAGCGGCCTCCAACCCCGAATACCAGGGCCCGGTGAACGCCACCGCGCCCGGGCCGGTCACCAACGAGACCTTCACCCGGACCCTGGCCAGGCGGCTGCACCGGCCGCTGCTGCCGGTGCCGGCCTGGATCACCCGCACGGCGCTCAAGGCCCTGCTGGGGGAGATGGGCGAGGCGATGCTGCTGGAGGGGGCCTTCGTCTATCCCAGGGAGGCGGAACGGCTGGGCTTCGTATTCCGCTACCCGCGGGTGGAGGATGCCCTGGCGGAACTGTTCCCGGCCTGACCGTCCTGAGGCCTTCCGGCAGGGAACCAGGGCTGCGTAGCAATCACCTTGGAGGAGTGTTCTCGGGTCTTGACACCGAGTAATGGGTATTACCCTGCCGGCCCAGGAAGGGAGCCGCCGTTGCGCCCGTCCAGCCCCGGGCCATCAAGATGCCCCCCGCCTTCTGGAAGGCGATGGGGGAACTGGCCGAGGCGTCCGGCCTGACGCTGCATGCCGCCATGCGCGAGGCTCTATTGAAGTGGACCCAGGATCACGCCCGCCCCAAGGCCGGGCAGGGTCTACGTCTCCCAGGACGGCAGGTACTCCTGGGTCACATTCCGCGCCCCGGTTTCGGTGATCACCACGTTGTCCTCGAACCGGATCCCCCCCAGCGGGGTCAGTTCGTCGATGAGCTTCCAGTCGAACCGGCCTGAATGGGTTCCCGCCCGCATCGGCTCCAGCAGCATCGGGATGAAGTAGAGCCCGGGCTCCACGGTGAGCACGTGGCCGGGCTCCAGGGTCCGGGTCAGGCGCAGGGCCGGGTAGTGCTCCGGCGGCATCAGCAGCCCGCCGTCGGGCCCGGTCTGCCGGCCGGCCACGTCGTGGATGTTGATGCCCAGGAAATGGCCCAGGCCATGGGGCAGGAAGGGCCGGGTGAGACCAAGGGCCAGCGCTTCCTCCGGGGCGGCCTTGAGGATGCCGGACTGGTGCAGCAGGGCGGCCAGCTCGGCGTGGGCCAGCTCGTGCATGGCCAGGAACGGGACGCCCGGGCGCAGGGCTTCGCACACGGTCCGCTGCAGGCGCGCGACGCCGCCCATGAGGCCGGTGAAGCGGGGGTCGCAGGCGGGAACGGCCGAGGTGCGGGTGATGTCTGAGCCGTAGCCGCGCACCCGGGCGCCGCAGTCCAGCAGAAGCACCTTGCCGCCGCGCTGATGGCGCTTGTGCCGGTAGTGCAGGATGGCGCCCTTGGGCTCCAGGGCCACGATGGAGGGGAAGGCCAGGTCCTGGTCCAGGCAGTCCGCGGCCTGGACGAAGGCGTGGTGGATCTCCACTTCGGAGCCGCCGGCCAGGAACGCCTCGCGGCTGGCCCGGTGGCCCCGGGCGCCCCGTTCGGTGGCCTCTTCCAGGGTCCGGAGCTCGTAGGGGGACTTGCAGCTCCGGCCCCAGTCCAGGTGATGGACGAGGCTGGCGGGGTTCGGGACCAGCCCGGCGGCCTCGGCCCGCCCGGGCTCATCGCCCAGGTACGCGGCCCGGGCGCCGGCCAGGGCCCAGGCCTCGTCCTCGGTGGCGGCCTCCTTGATCTCGAACGCGTCGGCCCAGATCTCGCCCCCTTCCATGGGGAGCTGCTCGTACCAGTAGTCCTGCGGCACATACCGGACCAGCAGCGGCCGGCTTCCGGGTTCAAGCCGCAGCAGGTGGTTCGGGCCTTCCAGCGGGCAGTAGTGGCGGAAATGGGGCACGCCCTGGAACGGGGCTTCGTGGTCGTCGGCGTAGTAGCTGACGGGGGCGCCGCTGGAGATCACCAGGGCGTCGAAGCCCGTTGCTGCCAGTCCCTGCTCCAGCCAGGCCATGCGCCGGCCCAGGTGGTCCAGGAAAAGGGTCCGCAGGTCCATGGGATTTGCTCCTCAGGGTTTGATCGCAGGCGGCGCGGCGAGCACGGTGCTCTGCTCCTGCTGCTGCATCTCCTCCGCCGGGGCATCCTCGGCGGCCGGGGCGACGAACTTGGTGACCCAGTGCTGGCGCGGCGCGCCGCCCAGGATGGCAGGCACCGATACCAGCGCAGTGTCCAGGAAGGTGGGGATGACGAAGCGCTGCTCCACCTTCTGGCCGCCGCCCGACACCACTTCGATGGTGATCCGGTGCCGGGGCCCGCCCACCTGCGCCATGGTCCGCTCGGCCCGGCCCATGGACTCGGGCTCGCGCCCGTCGATGCTCACGCTGACGGTCTCGGCCGAGCTGTATTCGCGGCCGTCGATGGTCACCGCGGCGGTGTCCACCAGCAGGGTGTGGCCCTTGCCGATGTAGAACAGGAAGGCCGACAGGGCCAGGAGCCCGAGCAGGGCGCAGCTTCTCTGGATCAGGCTGCGGGCGGTCATGCCGCACCTCCGCCGCGCAGCGTGGCCCTGGCGTCGTTCTCACGGGTCACCCGCTTCCACTCGTAGAGCACCAGCGCCAGGGCGATCACGCCGTAGCTCACGAACTGCCGGAAGTACTCGCCCAGCATGCCCGAGCCGATGAGGTTCTTGCCGGCCATGGGCGAGACCAGGAACAGAAGGTGGAACAGGATGACCCCGATGATGACGTTGGGGATCGATGCCTTGGTCACCGAGGCGCCGCCGATGAGCAGTGCCGCGATGGAGAACATGCCGATCTGCTCGTGCGAGCTGGTGGTGTTGATGGTCCCCAGGTTCTGCAGGAAGATGATCTGGCCGATGCCGGCGAGCACGGTGGAGATCATGATCGCCAGGATCCGGGTGCGCTCCACCGGGATGCCGGCCGAGGCCGATACCCCCCGATCCTGGCCCACCGCGCGCATGTCCTGGCCCAGCTTGGTGGAGCGGAACCAGATGAGCAGGGCGGCGCCGGCGGCGATGATGAGGTAGCTGAACACCGGGATCTTCAGCCCGGCCACGTGCAGCGGGATCAGGTTGTCGAAGGCCTGCCGCACCCCGTCCAGGCCCACCACGTTGCGGATGCCGTAGCCGCGGGAGAGCAGCAGCTCGGGATTGATGATGGGGATGATGCTGCCCATGGCGTAGAGCACGATCATCATGTAGATGCCGTTCATGAAGAACGCCAGGATGAAGCCGGTGACCATCTCCCGGCCCTTGGCCCGGTTCATGATCATGCCGCACATCCAGCCCAGCACCACCGAGATGGGCAGCGAGATGATCATCGCCAGCAGCAGCCCCGGAATGCCGACGATGCCCCAGTCGGAGATGAAGATCAGCCCCAGCTGCCCGGCCATGGCGCCCAGCACCATGCCGAAGTTGAGGCCCATGCCGGCCATGATCGGCAGCAGCAGCGCCAGCACCAGGAAGGTGTCGCGCCCCAGCCGCATCAGGATCTCCTGGATCAGGAAAGAGGCTGGCAGCTTGGCCACCGGCAGGGCGAAGGCGATGAGCAGGAGGATCAGGATGGCGACAGCATTGTCGATGAAGAAAACACGCAGTCTGGAGCTCATTTCGCCACCTTCATGGTGCGGGTGAGGGCGTAAAGGATCATGCCGTTGGAGACGATGACCCGGATCACGTCGGACATGTCGATCTTCAGCACCGCGTTGAACACCTCCGGGGTCATGGTGAGGATGCCCTGGTAGAGCATGGTGCCGATGATCACGTGCACCAGGGTCGCCTTGTTCACCGAGGCGCCGCCGATGAGGATGGCCGCCACCGCGGGGAAGGCCATGTAGAGCGGCCCGTCGTAGAGCTGGATGAAGCCGAAGCTCTGCTGGAACACCACGATGCCAAGGGCACCCAGCATGGTCGACATCATCACGCTGATGATCCGCATGCGGTTGATGTTGATCCCCGAGGCCTTGGCGTAGGTGGGGTTGAGCCCCACAGCGGTGATGGCCGTGCCCAGCTTGAGATGGAAGAACGCCCAGACGGCCAGGGCCACCAGCAGGAACACCAGCAGGGCCCCGGTGGGCACCTTGAAGCCCTGGCCCAGCCGGAAGGCCAGGAAGTCGTCCAGGATGTGGCGCCAGAAGCCCTCCACCGAGATGGTGGTGCGCAGGCCGGAGCCGCCGTAGCCCCAGATCATGGTCGGGCTCTTGAAGGGCAGCACCACCCAGGCGATGCACATGACCATGACAGAGGAGAAGCCAACGTAGGTGGCGATCATCATCTCGCCGCCCTTGACCCGGTTCAGCAGCTTGCCGTAGCCGAACCCGAACAGCGCGCCGAAGCCCTGGCCCACCAGGATGGCGGTCAGGAACCCGGCCATGCCCACCGCCCCGGTCTCGATGCTGATGGTGGAGCCCAGCAGGCCCGCCAGCACGCCCAGCGACAGGCCGAAGTTGAGCCCGCAGCCGGACTGGATCATGGGCACCATGGCCAGCACCATGATGCCGTTCATGCCGACCCGGATCAGCACGTCGGACAGCGAGGACGGCAGGTCGACCCCCACCATGGGGGCGACCGCGAACAGCAGGAGCAGGAAGACCGTGATGAGCAGCCGCGGCAGGCCGAAGCTGGAGATGAAACGCCGGACGGCTTCCATGGCTAGCTCTCCCCGCCGGCCGGGGCCGGCCTTTCGTCCCGGTCGGCGCCCGCCATGAGGATGCCGAAATGCTCCAGTGGCTCCGTGTGCGGCAGGATGCCTTCGATGCGCCCCTCGTAGACGATCGCGATGCGGTCGCAGATGGAGCGCAGCTCCTCCAGCTCGCTGGAGACCATGATGATGGTGGTCCCGTACTCGTGGTTGTACTTCTTGAGGGTCTCCAGCACCAGGTGCTTGGCCCCGATGTCGATGCCCCGGGTGGGTTCGGAGACGAACAGGACGTCCGGGCGCAGGGCGAACGCCTTGGCCAGGCACACCTTCTGCTGGTTGCCGCCGGACAGGGCCCCGGCCCGCTGCTTGGGCCCGGTGCACTTGATCTCCAGCAGCTGGATGTACTCCTGGGCCAGCTGGACCATGGCCGAGTCCGAGCGCCACTTGAACAGCCCGCCCAGCAGCGGCCTGACGTACTTGTCCTGCACCTGCATGGCGGTGAACGCGATGTTCCAGTCGATGCCCTCGTCCAGCAGCAGGCCGACCCCGCGCCGGTCCTCGGAGACGAAGGCCATGCTCCGGTCCAGCACCGCCCTGGGCGCGTTCAGCGGCAGCGGCACGCCGTTGAGCAGCACGCTCCCGCCGGCCGGCATGAGCCCCATGATGCCGTTGGCGATGCCCAGCTTGCCCTGGCCGGCCAGGCCGCCGATGCCCAGGATCTCGCCGCGCCGCACCAATAGGTTCACCGAGCGGACCGTCTCGCCCGGCATGTCCACCCAGAGGCCTTCCACCTCCAGGATGGGCCGTTCGCCCTCAGTGCCGGCGTTCACGCTTCGCAGTTCGGACTCGGCGTCCACCTTGGCCTGGGCCTCCACCGAGCGCCCCACCATGAGCGAAGCGATCTCCTTGATGCTGGTGCCCCGGGCCGGGAAGTCCTGGATCTTGCGGCCGTCCCGCAGCACCACCACCCGGTCGCACAGTTCCACCACTTCGCGCAGCCGGTGCGAGATGAAGATGATGGCGATGCCCTCGGCCGCCAGCAGGCGCAGGGTGCCCAGCAGCACCTCGGCCTCGCTTTCGGTGAGCACCGCGGTGGGCTCGTCCAGGACGATCAGCTTCACCCGCTCCCGGCACAGCTCCCGGGCGATCTCGGTGAACTGCTTGTGCCCCACCGGCATCTCCTTGATGAGCATGTCCGGGTCCAGCGCCACCCCCAGCTTGGCGATGGCCTTGCGCGAGCGGTCGTCCATGGCCGCGCGGTCCAGGCCGTTGATGCGCGGCCCGAAGATGTCCACCAGGAACGAGCGGTTGACCGACTCCCGGTTGAGCAGGATGTTCTCGGTGGTGGTGAAGCCGGGGATCAGGGAGAACTCCTGGTGCACCATGCCGATGCCGGCGTCCAGGGCATCGAAGGAGTCCTTGAACCGGGCTGGATGGCCGTTGAACAGGATGGTGCCTTCGAAGCCGCCGGTCTCATTGATTTCCGGCATGGCGAAGAGGATCTTCATGAGGGTGGACTTGCCCGCCCCGTTCTCTCCCACCAGCCCTACGATTTCCCCCGGCGCCACATCGAAGGAGACATCCGCCAGCACCCGGTTGGCGAAGAAACGCTTGCCGATGCCGCGAAGGCTCAGAATGGGTTCCACTGGACCTGCCTTTCACGGGAAATGGGGCGGTGGGCGCGACCGCGCGGCCACCGCCGGTGCAGCCTATGACTTCTTCTTCAGCCCGGAGCTGATCTTCAGGTACTTCTCGGGCACCTTGACGTCGGCGGAGTGGATGTAGCCCTTGCCGAAGATCCAGGTGTCCTGGAGCAGCATGACGAAGTTGGGCACCTTGACGCCGGTGGAACCATCGATGTAGTAGGAGCCGGCCCACTTGGTGCCGGGGGTGTACTTGCCGAAGGCCTTGAAGATGTCGTTCATGTCGGTCATCTTGGACTTCTTCTCGACGACGTTCATGGCGTGCTGGACCAGGCCCACGGTGTCGCTGTACTGGAAGGACCAGCGCCAGGTGCCCAGACGGCCGGCGGCGCCCCTGGCGACGATGACCTTCTCGATCTTGTCCATGATCGCGGGGAAGTTGCCCTGCTCGGCCTTGAGGTCGATGCCCAGCGCGCCGGGGTAGCCCAGCAGCGGGGAGGGGAGGCTGGCCTCGACCATGACGCCGCCGTACTGCACGATCTGGCGGATCAGGGGCTCGGTGTGGGCGTCGTTGGTGGCATAGAAGGAGGTGTCCTTGCCGTACTTCTTCACCCACTTGGGCACGTTCTCCAGCAGGTACTGCTGGGCGCCGACCACACCCACGTCACTGAGCGGGTCAGGGGCGGTCTCGAACACGAACTTGACGCCCAGATCCTTGCAGGCCTGTTCCATGATCATCCGCCGGCGGGTCAGGGGCTCGACGCTCATGTGCCGCGGGAACGAGATGTGCACGAAGGTCTTGCAGCCCAGCTGCTTGGAAGCCCAGATGACCCGGTAGCCGGCGGACACGAAGTCGTTGCGCATGATCAGGTCGGCCACCTTGGCGATGACCAGGGGATCCTCGTAGGGGACCGCGCACAGCAGCTTGATATCAGGCCTCATTTCGCGGACCCGGCGGAAGCCCTCGGTGCAGCCCGGGACCGCCTGGTTCATGACGATGGCCTTCATGAGGGGATCGTTGGCCAGGGAGACCAGCTGGGAGATGGTGGTCTCCTGCTCGGCGTTGAAGTTGTTGGGGAAGGTCAGGTGCTGGATGTAGCCGCCGTTCTTCACGTCCCCGAAGGTCTTGATCAGGTACTCCGCTGCGCGGACTTCGTCCTCGCTCTGGCTCACCGTGCCCGTGACCAGGCCCACATGATACGGGGCCGCGGCCTGGGCCAGGCCGCTGGGAACGGCGAAGCACAGGGCCAGCGCGGCGCGTCCGGAGTTTTTACCTGAGTTGAACGAAGTCGCCCGTCCCCAGTGCGTTTCCGGGGACGGGCGTGTTGTTGGACTGGCTACAGGGCGGTGACCTGGAGCAGTTCGAAGGC